>Ga0222709_1000012_pt1 | contig 96265 bp, 88 predicted proteins | sample AntAcemetage1692_FD_179822 | JGI IMG/M metagenome (GOLD analysis project Ga0222709, IMG submission 179822) | Saline water microbial communities from Ace Lake, Antarctica - #1692 | ecosystem: Environmental > Aquatic > Non-marine Saline and Alkaline > Saline | place: Antarctica: Ace Lake...
TAAAACAAAAAAAAAAAAATTTATCGAAACGAAATGCTTATGCTATTTAATAATTACATAACGATCGAATAACCCAGAGATCAAACTAGTCAGTAATATTAAAACAAGAATAGTGCGCTTTAAATTTTTGTTACTAGAGTAAACTTTTGAGAAGCTAATAGCTGAACTTCTTAACATAGGCTATCGAAACGTGATTACTCCATTCATTTTGATAGCTTACTAGACTTGGTCCGGAGAATTGAAATCAAAGATCAACGGATAGTAAAAACTAATTTTAACTCTCAAAATCATCTTTTTCCCTCAGATTTCCTGAGTTCTTTTTTCTTCAAATCAATGAAAAAATCATCTGAAGGAAGTCCATTTTGGATTTTCTGAAAGATCTTGGAAAACAGAATTAATTGTATTTCCAATTCGCTATCGCCAGTCTTTTTATTTGAAGTGACATATTCAAAAATCTTAGCATATAGCGAAAATTGAAATTCATTTTCAGCATTGAAAGCTAAATCGCCTCCATTTTTGAGTCGGTAGAAATCCTCTAGTATAGTCTTACCGGGCACCTCACTAAGTAATTCCCATGTCTTTTGATCCAATTCGAAGCGTTCTTGAGTCACTAGTATTTGCATCGAATCGAGCACTGATTTACTCAGAAATTGATCTGATAATTCTTCGCTACCCAAACCTGCCCAATAGGTCAAGTCTTGAAGATTCCAATTCTGGACTGTGGATCTGATCGGCTCAGGCCAGTCAGCTTCTAGAAATCGAAGTCGAATCAGTTCATCCAGATGAAACTCCGTGTATTCCAAGTAGCTTTTGGAAGTTAAAATCTCTTGGTTCCATCTCTCACCTAGCTCAGCCTTGTTCTTATTCCATTCCATTTGGTACAAGTCAAAAAACTCATCCATTCCTGAAACTGAGTCCAAGATTTCTGTTTCGATTTGGATCAGATCTTCTAAAGGAAAACTTAACAATTTATATGCTGGGGGAAAGGCTGCAAGCGAAGGAACTTGGATATTAACTAGTTGATTTCCCAATGAATCCTCAAAGACACCAGTATCGTTACTATGCATATGTCCTGCAAAATGGACACTGATGCCCGCGTCGAGATATGATTTCGAGGTTTCTAAAGTAGGAACTCGATTCAGCTGAAATTTAGAAGGACCAAAAAGGGCTTTTAATTCTCCGCTCGCCCCATTATTAAAATCTACTAATGGGTAATGGCTAAAAGAAATCAGGGTTTTATTCAATCGCTTGGCTTCAGCAACCACATTCTTGATCCAGTCTAATTGATGATTTTTTTGATCTTTTGTCAGATTGAATCCAATACTCGAGCTGGTATAATTTCCAGATCTTGAGTCCGGCAAATAGACATTTCCATCAATCGCCAATAACCAAAGCCCTTCCGCCGGCTCGACCAAATAGCTGGCATCTGGTATAAGCAATTTGCCTTTATCAATTGAAAAAGTTCGATATTCTAATTCAGACAATTGGCTAGCCTTAGCGTAGGAATATGCTTCATAGTCCAGTTTTATAAATGGATGTGTCCAAAATAAATCCTTTTCCGAAGGCGAAAACCCGAATTCCTGCAACTCATTGATTATTTCAGGATATCCCCATTGGACTAGTTGAGGGGAAATTGCCAATTCACCTTCAAAATTTCGTAAAACAGAAATCTCCGAACTTATCGCTTGAGCAGCACCGGTTTCATTCATGAAATCGCTTTTTCCTCCTGGACTTTGGAACGGACTTACTGGATCATGATTTCCGGTGGTAATAAAAAAACGCATTTGATGGCGCTTCACATATTCATCCAAAATCTGTCTGAGTTTCCTCACATTCATCGGCTGACCGTCATCCGTAAAGTCTCCAGGTAGCACTACAAGTCTGATGTCCTTTTTTACTAATTCATCCAATGCAGCATAAAGTGCAAAATAGTTTTCATTGAATAGTCTGGTTGAATTAAGCTGAGCTTCCATGGTTCGTATTGTAGCATAATTACCAGTTTTCGGCAAAAAAATACCTTTAAACTCATCCGATTCAAAGTCTCCATATACATCCTGAAGATGAATATCAGCTAGAAAGGCGACTTTATCCTTTTGGAGATTCTGTCCAAGAGTAGGCTGGCTTTCCAAGATTCCCAGACCTAGGAAAAGTATAGGAATCAGTGATTTTGACGTGCATATTTTCATATTCTTTAAAATAAAAAAACAGGCAAATTCCGCAAATCTGCCTGTTTTTTTAGTCTGATTTTAAGTTTAATACTATTTAATTCGTTCAAATTTACCATTCTCGAAGCTGACCTGATAAGTAGATTCGAACAGTTGCGAAGGATAGTAATAATCTGTCGAAATCACTTGGGCCCCGGAAGCTTTTGCCTTTTCAAACTGGCGGTAATCGTTGGCTCTCGCCTGCTTCGTATCAGAATCAGCCCGAGTTCGGACCATGTAGCCTTTAGCTACCATGTCTCGAATCTTTTCAAAACCTCCAATGGGATCATTGATGACCATAAATCCAGCATTTGGATTGCCTTCCGGTACATTGACGAAGAAACTTGCATCGTTCAAGTTTGGATGCTTCTCTAGATAACGATTGATTTTCACTTCATTTTCATCCAACACAAATAAGAATCGACCTTTCACTTTATCCAGATCCGGCCAACCTTGACCTAGGATAGCTGACTCCAACGATTTATTTTTGCCTATTACCAGTTCTGGTGTGATCAGTTTTTCCAAAGGTAAAACCGAGCGAATCTCCATATCAATACTATCCAAAGCAGTAGCAGTAAACGGGAGCGGGGCAAGCATTCCAGGAATCGGACTGTCCTTGGCATTGATCAAAATGAAGATCGGACTGTGGTCTGGATGAGCATTACTCCAAGTAAGCAACTCCATGAGGGCATCTGTAAAAAGTAGATGGTGACTCCGAAAGTCGATGTCTTGGGCATGGAAAAGCTTTAATCCCGGCGCTTGGAGTTTGTTGGCGGTATCATAAGGAAGTGGTTCAATTCCTTTCGATTTAATTATTCCCAAGCCTTTGGGGGCTGCATACCGTCCACCTTCCGGATCATGATTTACATCCAATTCAAGATTTCGTAATCCCAAATCCAGTTGTTCAGAAAGTGGGAGGTGCTCGTATTCGAGCGAATTGGCGATTGCTGGATTCATATTTCTCAGGTAGTCCAAAATCTCTTTCTCAATTGCGATTTTATAGCTATTGTGACTGCCGATCACTTGAATCTCGTTAAGCTTGATCGGGGCTTTTTGAATAAAATTTACAAATACAAGAAATCCGATTAACACCGGAATCCATAGCAGGAGTTTTTTAGTCATTTTTTTGAGGGGTAAAATTCACTTAATAAAGGTCTTCTATTGTTAACTCAAAAGAATCTTTTCAAGGTCAAGTAATTGTTAAGGTTTAGCTAAGTACTGGTTCATTTCCAGTAGATAAAGCTAAAGTTATTCTTTCATTAAATTTTATCCTTATCAGGTTAAAGATGGTATTCCTTGCAGTAAACACCTTAATTCCGGGTATGATGAAATCAATTCTATAGCTGCTTACTTTTCTGCCAATCTGTCTTTTTGCTCAGGAAAAGTCCAATTTTAAGCTTCACTCACATAATGATTACCTCCGAAATGTGCCATTTTGGGAAGCCTACAGTGTGCCTTGCCAATCCATCGAGGTGGATGTGATTTTGGAAAATAATCAATTGATGGTGGCGCATGAGCGACAAAGTATCAAGCCGGAGCACACGCTTCAGTCACTTTACCTCGATCCCATACGGAAAGCCAAAGAAATGAATGCTGGTGAAAATCCTGAATTTCAATTATTGATTGATTTGAAAACAGCAGCTATCCCTATCCTGAAACTGTTAATCACCCAATTGGAAAACTATCGGGATCTTTTAGCGACTGCCGAAAATCTAAAGGAAACTTTCTAAGACTAAGCATTGCCTGCATCACTTGAGTATCCGATACAATCAAATCGTCAGTGATTTTTTATGAAATAAAAAATTAAATACATCCCATAACTTTTTGGGTTTCATCCAACTTGTAATGCCAAGCATGAAATCTCTATTCCATACTATTAAAACTGAAAATTTTTTACATGTTGGTTTTTGTCAGTATCTAAAAATGAGATAAAATATTGACTTCCAATATTTTACATAACAACACGTAATGTAAAATATTAAATTATTGAATATTAAATCATTACAAACATTAAAATTTCAAACGTGATGATCCTAGTAAACTTCTCCATAAAAATTTTGGATGGAGCTTGAAACTGCCGTAAATTTAACTTGAATTTGGTTTTTCAAAAGTGGTATTTAAGTACTTATTTGAACTTTCGCACTTTTATAACTAATCGATTCCAGATTAAAAAGCCGCCTTCCACACTATGATCAACCACACGATTTTAACGGAGAAAGTCCATATCGATCGAAAATCTGATGAGAAACTAAATATCTATACCTATTAAATAATATGCAAACAGGAGTGAAACCAAACATTCTTTTAGTTGATGATGATTCCGCTAGTTTACATTTGCTTGAAAGTGTTCTAAAGGATCTTGATGTAAACCTCATTTTGGCACAATCGGGACCAGAGGCATTGTTGAAAATCCAAGGTCAAGAGATTGTCATAGCCCTGCTTGATATCCAAATGCCTGAAATGGATGGAATTGAACTTGCGGAATTAATCAATAATGATGAAAGAAAGGTAAGTGTTCCAATCATTTTTATTACTGCGTACCCAAAAGATGAAGTTGAACTCGAAAAATTTTATGACACAGGCGCGGCTGATTGTATACTTAAACCCTTCCGACCAAATATTCTTGTCAAGAAAGTAAAGGTTTTCTTACAATTATACCGAGAAAAACAAAAGGTTTTCGACTATTTTCTGGAGGTAGAGAAATTAAGATTTGCAAATGGACAAATCGAAGAGATATCACATATTGGCCGTTGGCATCAAACACTTAGCACAGGACATATTTTTTGGTCTGATGAGATGTATAAGATTATTGGTATTGATAAAGCCACAGCGAAAGAGAACTTATTGGATTCACTTTGTCGAGTTATTCATCCCGGCGATAAAGAAAGAGTTCGAATGGTACTATCGAAAGCTGTAGATAAAAATATTTCTCATGTAATTAACTACCGTATTGTTCGACCCGACGGCAGTATTCGATGGGTGAATGAGTCGTGGGGTCCAGAATATGATGCCTCAGGTCGATTGATAGCACAGTTTGCTTTCGTTCAGGATCTTACGGATCGAAAGATAAATGAAATCGCACTCAAAGAGTCAGAAAAAATGTACCGTACCCTGCTAAATGCCTCGCCAGAAGGAATCATTATCATGGATCTGAATGGTCGTATTACGGAGATTTCGAATATTATTCTCGAAATATTTAGCGCTGGGCATAAGAATGAATTTATTGGAGTACCTTTTTTTCATTTTATTCCCAGTGCAGAGGTGAAAAAAATGAAAGACATTTTGATTAGCGCACAATCGGAAGGATTGATTCAAAACATCGAATTTATCCTGACTAGGAAAAACCAGTCTCAGTTTATCTGTGAACTAAGCATCACACTTATTCAGGAGGCTGATGGACAGCCCGATGGTTACATGGCCATTATTCGCGATATTTCGCAACGGAAGAAGATTGAACAGCAACTCAACCGGTCTGAGCGTATGGCTAGCCTTGGCGAAATGGCCTCGGGCATGGCCCATGAGATCAACCAACCCTTACTTTCCATCACGCTGGGCATTGAAAACCTATTTGTGAAAATAGAGCAGGCGAAGGTTATGGATGAAGATTATTTTCACAAAAAATCGGAAAAAATATTCGAAGATGTGTTAAGAATAGGTAGAATTATTGATCACGTTCGGGCTTTTTCACGAGATCATGATGGGTATATTCTTACTTCCTTTGATATCAACGATAGTATTAATAATGCTATATCGATGATTTCGGCACAATTCAAACATCATGGGATCAGGATGGTCATCCAACTTGATGAAAATGTCCATCCCATCATCGGCAATACCTACACATTTGAACAGGTGATTCTGAACTTGCTCACAAATGCCAAAGATACCCTCGAAGAGACAATAAAAACATCTAAATCGGATTTTGAAAAAACGATAGTTATCCGAACGTATCATGATGATCACACAAATTTTATAGAGGTAAAAGATAACGGAAACGGAATTGAACCTGATGTCATCGACCGGATTATGCTTCCTTTTTATACCACCAAGGAGGCAGGTAAAGGAACCGGACTTGGCCTGTCTATTTCATTTGGGATCATCAAAGAACTAAAAGGCAATATAGATGTTGAAAGTGATCCCTTATTTGGTACTACATTCAAAATCACGCTCCCAGTGGCTGAAATCAAATAATAAACATAAAGATTTATAAAATTAGCCTATCGAAGTATAAAGGGACAAGTCAAAGCAGGTGCTTGCTTATTTAGGCGAACGCATTCGTAATTCGTATTTTTGTAAAAAATTTCGTGCTTTGGTAGGATAATCGATGACAAATAAATAATAGAAATATTGATATGACTAAACTTAATGTTCTCGTCCTTGATGATGAAAAGCGATTTACTGAAGAATTGAATGAATTTCTGCAGAATTCCGGTTTCCAGACTTATGAGGCAAACACAGGAGCTCAGGGATTATCGATCCTAAAAAAACAGTCCATTGATTTGTTGATCCTCGATGTTCGCTTACCCGGTGTAAACGGATTGGATATTCTGAAAGAGGTAAAGGTCAAATATCCAAATATGGAGGTCATTGTCGTTTCAGCGCATGGCGATATGGATACGGTGATTAAAGCCATGCGACTTGGCGCCATTGACTATTTACGTAAACCGTTCCGGCATATCGATATCCGGATTGCCATTGAGCGCACCGAGAAGTTTCTGCTTCTCCAACAGAAACTCAAGCAAATGGAGGATAAAAACTCCTTGATTTCTAAAAACCTAGAGGAACGGATTGAACGTCACTTTATTGGAATAAGCTCACAGATAAAAGAAGTGTTGGATATGGCGATGACAGCTTCAGAGTTCCCCGATACGAACGTGCTTATAACAGGCGAAAGTGGTACGGGAAAAGAGAATATTGCACGAATTATTCATTTTGCCAGTAAACGAAAAGATAATATATTTTGTGCTGTAAACAGCAGCGCGGTGACGGATTCGCTATTGGAAAGTGAGTTTTTTGGACATAAAAAGGGTTCCTTCACCGGTGCTCTTACGGATAAGAAAGGATTCTTTGAAACCAGCGACGGTGGGACTTTATTTCTGGACGAAATCGCTGATATGCCCATGAACTTGCAGGCAAAGATGTTGCGGGCCATCGAAGAAAAAAAGGTCACACGGGTAGGTGAAACCACTCCCATTGCTACCGATTTCCGGATCATTTCGGCTACTAACCATATGCTGGACAAATTAGTGGATGAAAAAAGATTCCGGCTCGATCTTATTCACCGGCTCAACACATTACATATCCATCTGCCGCCCCTCAGGGAACGTCCAGAGGATATCGAACCGCTCCTTCTTTATTTTGCCGAAGATTTCTCCAGAAAATTGAATAAGCCGAGCCCGATCATCGATGAATCCGTTATTCAACTGTTACAGTCGTATACTTTTCCGGGGAATGTAAGGGAGTTGAAAAATATGACCGAACGTGCTATAATCCTAAGTAAAGGTGGCAAAATTGGGATATCCGATTTTCCGGTGAAGGCCAAATCAGAACAGACCGGGGAGGCCCCAAAGTTGAACTTGGATGAGAATGAAGCTAAATTAATACGTATTGCGCTGCACAACTGTAATAATAATCAGATTGCTGCGGCTAGTCTACTTGGCATTCAGCGAATGGCGCTTGCCCGTAAGATGCAAAAGTATAATATCAGTTTTGCGGATCGGGAAAAGTAATGGATCAAATGGAATAGTTGTGGGGAATTAAATTGGAGTGAATTCCCACTGGTCGTAGCGTCCCGCTACGACCTACGACCTATCCCCTTACACAAACAGGAGTTCAATTTTACCTTTACCAGCCTCTGCATAATCCCTAGCGCTACTGTGCAACCAATAATGAGCTTCTTCTACCAATCCTGCATCAACCGGATTATTGTGGGTATAATCTAACCGCTGATCCAGCATTTCATTGGTACTTAATTCTATGGAATGATTATGTTGTTGCCATAACTGAAAGTCCTTATTGCGGAGATTCTTAATTCCCGCACGTTTCATCATCCATAATAGCCATTCTCTTCTGCTTTCGGTTGAATCAGATTCCAGTGCTTTCCTGATATGCCTGGAGGTAAAACTTTTTAAATCTCGTATAATATCAGAAAGGCTGTTATCTTACTTGCTGCTTAGTATTAAATGAACATGACTGCTCATGATGCAATAAGCATGCACATTCAGTCCTTTATTTTTTTGGCAATAAATTATGCTGTCATACCAAATATCCCGATAAGTTTCCCGTATAAAAATAGCTAACCAGTAAACTATGGTAAACGTTACAAAGTGTAAACCTTCCTGATTTCTAATAGCATATTTCCTTCCCATGCATTAAATATAGTAATAAAGGTGGTAGCGAGGTCGTAGCGAGACGCTACGACCAGAAGTCATGGGCGGTGAGGCACCGCCAACGGCGGAGTATTATTGCCCCTTTGTTAAAGCAAAAAGCGGATTTCAGCCAGTTCACGGCCGACCTGCTGTACTCCTTTTAATATTCTTTTAGCCTGACTAGGGAAGTTTTTTTGATGCTTTTTATATAATTGAGCGAAAAGACTCTGGCTCATATATATTCGTTCAGAAAGAGCCTTTGAGTTAATAATCTTGTAAAACTCATGTAAGATTCCCCAATTGATGGTAAATTTGATTTTGTTAATTTTGTAATTGAAGCCTTTATCCTCAAAAGAAGGGGTTAACATCTCCAGTATACTTGTTTTCAGTTCATCAAAACACTAGGTATCAGTAATGATGGATATATTTTGGATCAAATAATATGTATCATACTGGTCATCCTCCCGCACAATAGCAATATTAATTCTTGGTTTTTTTCATCTCTCCGCAGTTTAAATATTCGGATTTAATAAGTGGGATAATAAATTTATTACTTAGTTGTAAGTAGTTTCAAAAGTATTTTCAGGAAGAATTCCATAGATCTTTTATCGGGATTACATCCTCGCGCTATTCAGACCCAGCCAACGGAGGGCATGGTCCTAGCGAGAAACTACAACCAGAAGTGTACGCCATTGCGATTCTCAGTGGCTGAGACGGAACCTCGTTCTCCTCTAACCGATAGCTAAATTCCTTTACTCATAAAATCCCTCGAAATGACGTTCCAATTGATGATTTATTCCTTGATTCAATGAAATTGAAAGCGCAGAGGCCAGAAACGGATCGTTAGTTTGGATTCGTAATTTAAACTAACGATCATTTTGTAAATCAATAACGAGCAACATGCTCATTTTCGGGCATTCCCGCCGCACCGAAAGCAGTAGCAACTAGTAGACCTTTTTTTTTTAGTTTTTAACCTGCTATTTGTTTGACAGTTACATTTTTACTTTTGAAAAAATAGGTTTTCTATTTTTTCTGGCAGACCCTTTGACGTAATGGGTCGCAACGAGGTAATCCGTCTCTCATGTTAAGTACGGATACAAATAATTTTAATAATTAGTAAAATGGCTGTTGAAAAAACAATCGGTTCCTCAAGTTTGGTTGAAGTAATTGACCGTATCTTGGACAAAGGTGTAGTAGTTGATGCATTTGTTCGTGTATCATTAGTTGGTATCGAATTACTTGCTATCGAAGCAAGAGTAACAATTGCATCAGTTGAGACATACTTGAAGTATGCAGAAGCAATTGGCTTGACTGCAAGAGCTGCTTAGTCAGTACGAGTAACTAGTTAAAAGAGTTCACTTGCCAATACATCCTTTTTTGTCATTACTTAAAAGCAAGATTCGCCAAGGGTTCTTTTTACTTAACTAGAATTAATAAATGTTTGATTGACTTGTAAAATTTTAGGAAAAATAAATTCAAGTCATTTTTTTAGAATGAGCTTTGCTAATCCACTCAGTAAAGTAAAAAAAGAATAACAGAAGGTAGTTAAGATTTAAGAGTAGGGGGAAGAGTTAAAAAAACAGGATGAACGAAACACCACAAAACAGTATTGATGATCTTTTGGAAGATATTATCACTTCTTATGAAGATCGGATCCAAAAAATCGAAACTATTTTTAATACATCTCAAACTGTTGCCGATTCATATCATGTTTTATTGAATGATTTTCAGTATTCTTTACAAGAACTCAGGAAAGAAAGAACAGCCTTAAACACGATGCTTCGTGATAATATGGCTAAAAATGGTTCATTGCGTAAAAATGATTACGACATCTTAATGAATGATATTTTTCTTCTATTGGATGGGAAAGAAAAAGAAGCAAAAGATGAGTTCCATAAATATATTGAGGACCAAAGGACAATGGCTAACTTTTTACGTCAAGGTATTTTTGGAATAAAAAATACTCAACTTAATGGTAACAAAGAGAAAATTGATGAGTTCAAATTAGGACTGGAAACTATTTTGAGCTCACAGCAGGATAGAAAAGATGGCGCTATCGAAAAGTTTTTAGAATATCAAAACATACATCAAAAAATTACTCGTGATTTTCAAATTTTACTAGAACAGGACATCCATGTAAAGTGTAAGGATATAAAAAAAGTAAAAAAAATTTTATTGGAAAAATTAGTCTGATGCAGTAGCTATCAGATAGTATTTTAAACTAACTAAAAAATGGGAATGACACAACAAACGAAAGGCCCTAGCGAAGAGACCATAGCCGCTTATAAAAATAGGCTTAAGGGAAATGAAGAACTTGTTAAAGAGGTTCAAAAAACTATGGACGGTTTCCGTAAGGACCAAATGGAGATGGCTGCAACACTAAATGCTAACGCAATAGCCCTTCGCGAAAACATAGCAAAAAAACAAAAGGAACGTTTAATATCCTTTGATGCTATGATAGCAGGAGTTCGTAAAGATGTAAAAGACATTCAAACTTCAACTTCAGATTTTCTGAAAGCTTTTACTGTTTCTCATGATGAGATGGCAGGAGAATTAAATGAAATGTTTTCTCAAGATCAAACAGGTAGATTTAAATGGAATGCTGATAGAAAAATATTGAATGCGGACAGACTTGAAAACTTTGAAAATCAGATGAAAGGCATTCAGTCAAACGTGACGCAACTCTTCAAAGATACTAATGATTTACTGAAAAAATCTGAAAAAGATCGTTCTGACATGTCATCCGAAATGAGAAATACATTGAATGCAGACGTTACCGAGCGGGTAGCTTCTACAAAGGAGATGTTGTTAAAATTCCATCAAAGATTATCGGAAATCAACCGTGAAAATCAAGAAATGGCATCAAGTCTTAGAAAAAATCTTTCTAAAAACGATGAACAAAGACTGAAAGATTTCAATGTAATGTTTACTGGCATTCAGAATAGAGTTCAGGAAATTGAAAAATACGTTATTAAATTCCTGAACGAATTTTCGAGTAACAGAAAGCAAGCAGCTGCTGCACCAGCTAACATAGCAAAGCCAATTTCCAAGATAAAAGACTCATTTGAGGCTGCCCCTGTGCCAGTAAAACAAGTTGCAAAAAAGGAAGAGCTGCAGGTAGAAGTTGTTGTGGCAAAGGAAATTGTGATTGAGAAAGCAGCTACCATAGCTGAAGCTGTTCCAGCAGTTGCTGAGTCTCCAAAAAGATTGAGCTTGGAAGAAAAAGTACTAGATCACCTCAGCAAGAATAAAGATGGAGTAAGGGTTTCAGATATGGAAGGACCTTTAGGTGAAACCAGAATGAGAATAGGATTTATCACTAAAAAGTTACTCGACGAAGGTAAAGTTCGAAAGATCGAGAGTAGTTATTATCCTATAGCTTAAAAAACAACAGTAATGAGCACAAAAATCAAGTGTAGTTTTTGTGGTGGAAAAGGAAAAGATCCCTATAAACTGCTTTCAGAACTCTCCGAATGTGTGGTGTGCAGTGGATTAAGCGTTGTTGAAATAGACGTTCCATTTAGGAAATGTGCTTTCTGTACCGGAACAGGGAAGAGTCCTTTGGGAGCTAGGGTTTACTGTATTGTTTGCAAGGGTAAAGGAAGTAATTCAATTATTAGTGAGGTAATTTGTATAAGATGTATTGGAACTGGCAGGGCAGTCGATGGGTTGCCCTGCACCAGTTGCAAAGGAATAGGATATAAATAGTAATAAGGAATAGACCATGATTAATGAACGTAATGCAGTATTGGCACCTGCACCACAAACTGATTTTGTTGAAACCAAGTACATTGCTGATATTACAAATCGGGCAGCAACGTATATTAAAGCAGGTTTTCCAGTACATTTTAGGGGACCTTCAGGAACTGGGAAAACAACCATTGCTTTACATCTTGCAAGTAAGCTTGCAAGACCCGTGGTGATGATACATGGCGATGCCGAATTTAAGACTTCTGACTTAGTGGGTGGTGAAAATGGATATAAGGTTAGAAAACTGGACGATAGATTTATTCATACGGTACATAAATATGAAGAAGATGTGTCAAAACAGTGGTCGAGCAATCGTCTTACAATAGCTGTAAAAAACGGTTTTACCTTAATTTATGATGAGTTTACCCGTTCGCGACCCGAAGCTAACAACATTTTGTTGCCAATTCTTCAGGAACGTATGATGAGTACACAATCAAGTAGGGGGGAAGAAACATATATCAAAGCACATCCGGATTTTTGCGCCATTTTTACTTCGAATCCCGAGGAATATGCTGGTGTGAACCGAACACAGGATGCCCTCCGCGATCGGATGATCACGATAGATATTGATCACTTTGACTTTGAAACTGAATTGCAAATAGTGATGGCAAAATCTCAGCTTGCGTTGGAAGATGCTGAGAAAATCGTGAATATAGTACGTGGACTGCGAAATTCAGGGAAAACTGAATTTGATCCAACCATACGAGGATCAATCATGATTGCCAAAACGATGGCTACATTAGAAACAACACCATCCGAATCTAAAGAATTGTTTACTACAATTTGTCAAGATATTCTCACTTCGGAAACCAGCCGTATTGGATCAAAAACCAATCAAGAACGGGTACGGGTTATCGTACATGAACTAATTCAGCAATATTATTAATTATTGATTGTAACTAATTTATAAAAAACAGTACACTATGAAAGGTTCAACTTCTATCAAGGGTATTCATAGCATTAAGTCAATGCAAAGCATCAAAAAAGATGCAACGGACAATAGTGATAGTCCAGATTTTTTAAAACTTTATATGCTTGAAAAAGAGCGAACACGCTTACATAACGAGTACAAGCGCTTACAATCAAGACTAGAACCGATTGATGCCCGACTGAAGCAAATCGAAGAATACTACATTGCCTCTCTGGGAACAAGAATCAGTACCGATTCAAATAAAAATCAGGATACTGGTCAGGATGATGAAAAATCGAACTGGCAAACTGTCGAAATTAAGTACTAAAAGCATATCTCAACTATGGCCAATAACATTTCACATTCCGTCAATTCGACCAATCTTGCCGACATCCTCGAAAGAGTACTCGATAAAGGGATTGTCATTGCCGGAGATATTAGGATTCAAATTGCAGATATTGACCTGCTGACGATCAAGATCCGCCTTGTGGTGGCTTCTGTAGATAAAGCCATGGAGATGGGAATCAACTGGTGGCAGGACGATACTTTCATGTCTTCAACAGCCAATGAATCCGAATTAAAGCAACAAAATGAAAAGTTGCTACAACGGATAGAAAAACTTGAAGCAAACATTAAAAGTTAAAATCCAGTTAATTAAGGAATTAACATTTAACAATTTAAAGAAAGCATCATGGAAAAGAAAGAAAATTCAGAAAACGAGAGCCAAGCGGGTTTCGACATGCTCGGATTAGGGGGGCTATTCAAGGGGATCGAGAAGTTAGTTGATATTGCCGGTAAACTTCAAGAAGGAAGTCAGATTAACAAAGAAGGAGAGATTAATTTTGATCACCTGAAAAAAGGGATGAAAGGGGTTTATGGTTTCACCATAAAATCGGCTACTGGTGGAGGAAAACCTACCGTTGAAACCTTTGGTAATATTAAAAAAACACCAGAAGGACCGAAAGTAGAGGAGGAGCGTGAACCAATTACCGATATGTTTGACGAAAAAGATGAAATCATTGTTATCGCTGAAATGCCCGGAATTGAGGAAGGCGACCTAAAAATTGATCTCAAAGGAGATATTCTTGATATTTCTGCCGAAAGGAATACCCGAAAATACCATAAAGAGCTTTTACTTCCTGTGCAGGCAGAAAAAGAGAAAATGAAAGTTAAATATAACAATGGTATCCTTGAAATCAGGATAGAAAAATAGAAAAATGAGTCTGTCCGGTTTAGATAATCCTGATCTTAAACTTATTCTGTTTGGTGGAAAAGGAGGCGTAGGTAAAACAAGTTGTGCAACTGCAACTGCGATAGGTTTAGCTGAAACATGTAAAACGCTGATAATTTCCACCGATCCGGCTCATTCTGTTTCTGATTCCCTGGGACAAAAAAGTAAAAGTGGAATTCAACCGGTTGATGGTGTAGAAAATCTTACGCTAATAGAAATAAATGCAGAAGACGTATATGCTAAGTTTAAAAAAGAAAACGAAGAAGAGTTAAAGAACTTTTTTGAAACCTCAACATCCCTTGATGCCGAGGATATTAACGATTTGTTAAGATTGTCTATCCCGGGCATTGATGAGGTAATAAGTTTGAAGACAATTATTGATCTCATAGAAGAAGGTGACTATGATAAATACATTGTTGATACGGCGCCAACGGGGCATGTATTGCGTTTGATCGCTTCACCAATTATGCTTGACGAATGGGTTAAAGTAGCTGCTAAAATGAGGTGGAAGTATCGGTATATGGTCACAAGATTTTCGGGAGCATATACCGAAGACAAAACCGATGCGTTGCTTCTTAACCTGAAAAAGACTGTAAAAAAAATCGAGCATTTATTTCGCGATAGTATACGATGCCAATTTATTCCCGTGTGCATTCCAGAGGCGATGGCAGTTTTGGAAACCGATCGGTTAATCTCAAGTCTTCATGAGTACAACCTTTCAGTTCGTCAAATAATCATGAATAATGTGATGGAATCGGAAGGATGCGGTTTTTGTAGGGAACGAAAAATAGGGCAGCAGAAGTATCTGGAGCAAATCACTGCAACTTTCCCGAAAATGAACAAGGTCATTATACCCATGTTCGCAAATGAAATCAGAGGGTTAGAAAAGTTGAATACTATGAAAATGTTATTGTTTAATCGGGAAAGATAAAAAATAAATAAATAACCTTAATCAATATGGAATCTTCTCAAAACACGGTTATTTTTAAGGTCAAAGAAGCCTTAGTAAAAGATGTTGGCCGGGCCATCGCGAGGATGGATCCCAAAGATATGAAAGCTAATGGGCTCGAATCGGGCGATATAGTTGTTATTGAAGGCAAGCGCAAGACTCCGGTAAAGATTATGCCATGTTACCAAGAAGATAGGGGAAAACGAATCCTTCAAATCGATGGCATCACTAGGGGGAATACTCAGGCAGGCATTGACGAAAAAATCAAAATTGAGATAACTCCCTCTAAACCCGCCATATTAATTAGGCTTCAACCTGATACGGGCAGCGGTTCGCAAAAGAGTAACGATGCTAAGTATATTGGTTCGCTCATCGATGGGTTACCGGTTTCAAAAGGCGATAAAATTAGAGCCAACCTCTTTGGATCGCGATCAGTCGATTATATTGTAATGGACACAAATCCTAAGGGGATTGTGCTTATTAATTCCAATACCAAAATCGACCTAAACCTACCGAAACAAGGTGAGAAAAAATCCTCTAAGGTATCTTATGAAGATATCGGGGGACTTGGAAATCAAGTACAACGAATTAGGGAAATGATTGAACTTCCGTTAAAATATCCAGAGGTATTTGAACGTTTGGGTATTGATCCTCCAAAAGGTGTCTTCCTGTACGGCCCTCCAGGAACTGGAAAAACCTTGATTGTAAGAGCGGTGGCCAATGAAACGGAAGCCTATTTCCTGCATATATCCGGTCCGGAGATCATGGGCAAATTTTATGGCGAAAGTGAAGAACGGCTGCGCAAAGTTTTTGCAGATGCACAGGCACACGCACCAGCCATAATTTTTATCGATGAAATTGATGCTATTGCCCCCAAAAGAGAAGATATGGGAGGGGAAAAACAAGTTGAAAAGCGGGTAGTTGCTCAGCTTTTATCCTTGATGGACGGTTTGGAATCACGTGGCAAAGTGATTGTGATCGGGGCCACGAATATTCCCAATACAATCGATCCAGCGTTGCGGAGGCCAGGAAGGTTCGACCGTGAACTCTCCGTTTCTATTCCTGATAAAAACGGACGGCTTGAAATCTTGGAAATCCACACCCGAGGTATGCCACTGGCAACAGACGTAAGCCTTGAAAAATTGGCCGAAATAACCCATGGTTTCGTGGGCGCCGACTTGGAAGCGTTGGCAAGAGAGGCTGCCATGACAGCAATTCGGAAAATTCTTCCGATGATTGATTATGAATTGGCTGAGATTCCTTACGAACTGTTGATGAAGCTCGAAATTTCTTTGGACAATTTTTACGATGCTATGAAAGAGGTGGAACCATCTGCCATCCGAGAAGTATTTGTAGAAGTGCCCAACGTCAAATGGGAGGATGTTGGCGGACTTAACGAAATTAAAGAAGCGTTGAAAGAGGCAGTAGAATGGCCATTGAAATATGCTGGATTATTTCGTAAAGCCAATACAGATCCTCCTAAAGGAATTATCCTCTACGGCCCACCAGGAACCGGAAAAACGTATTTGGCTAAGGCAGTAGCGAGTGAGAGTGGGGTTAATTTTATTTCCGTTAAAGGTCCCCAGATTATGAGCAAATTTATCGGCGAGTCGGAAAAAGGAGTGAGGGAACTATTCAAAAAAGCCAAGCAGGCTGCCCCTACCATTCTCTTTCTAGATGAAATCGACAGCATCTGCCCCCGCCGTACCAGTGATAGTTCTGGTGGAAGTGTTGCTGACAGGGTGATCAGTCAATTCCTGACGGAAATGGATGGCATTGAAGACCTCAAAGGAGTCGTAGTTTTGGCGGCCACTAACCGGATAGACTTGATTGATCCGGCGTTGTTACGAAGCGGCAGGTTCGACTTGATGTTTGAAGTATCGGCTCCCGATGAAAAAACCAGAGAGAAAATCTTTGAAATCCATTGCAGCAACAAGTTTCTGCATAAAAATGTCAACCTAAAAAAATTAGCTAAGGAAACGGAAGGAATGGTAGGTGCCGATATTGAGTTTATTTGCAGAAAGGCCTCTGTTATAGCTATCCGCGAAATAATTGAATCCATGAAGGAGCTAGATCAGACGCCGGATGTTGATATTGTCATTAAAGAAAAACATTTTGACGAGGTTGTTCAGCTTGTTAAAATGCAAAACCTGATAAAAAATTAAAAATGACTAACGAGATAGCCATAGAAGGCCTTTACATATACGGAATCATTCCAACCCACGATGGTGTAGTACAGTTCGAGAAATTAGAGGATACCAATGTTTTTATCGTCCCGTTTCAAGAGGTATCTGCCATCGTTTCCAAAAAAAGTATCGTTGATTATAGGCAATTAGAAACACAACCGCTTGCGCGGTTACTACTTGATCATCAGAAGACTATTGAAGGATTAATGAATATGGGATTTACCACGATTATTCCCATGCGAATCGGCACCTTCGCCGATAACACTTCTGGAGTACTCAGCATTCTTGAAAAGGGCTACGAGCTATTCACAGAAATTTTTGGAAAAGCAACTAACCTGCTCGAAATAAATATCGTCGCGAGCTGGTCGGATTTTGGCCAGATTTTAGCGGAAATTGCTGTAAATCCCCAGGTTTTGGAAATGAAAGAAAAAATCGAGAACAGTGGAATTGCCATTACAGAGTCTGACCAATTATCCATCGGTTATCTTGTGAAAACTAAGCTAGATGAGCGGAGAGATGAATACGCTACCAAGATGATCAATGCGCTAAGCCCTTTTTGCCAAACTACAAAGCAACATGAGGTTCAGAATGATCAGATGGTATCCAATACGTCGTTTTTGTTGGAACAGGGTCAATTGGCTCTACTTGAAAAAGCCCTTAATCAATTGGATGAAAGTTTGAATGGACAACTTAATCTCAAATGGGTAGGTCCACTTCCACTCTATAGTTTTTACACCATGGAAGTGAAAGAGCTCTATTTTGAAGAAATAGAATTGGCTAAAAATGAACTTGGACTGAATAATTCCACCTCCGAAAAAAATATTCAACAAGCTTACCTCGATAAGGCTAAGCTGTTTCACCCAGATATGAATCCAAGCGATGATGCTGTTGTAATGTTCAAACGGATCAAGAAATCATATCATACCATGCTGGATTATATAACTTCCGTCAAGCCGGAATCACGGGAAGAGCAATTTTCACTGTCAATTGATGCAGTGGACAAAAATTTATTTTTCTTAAAAATAAAGGAATAATATGCAAAGAGACGGAAAATATATTTACTGCATTATAGCTTCAGACTACGATTATAATTTCGGACCCATCGGAGTTGGAGGGCGTGGCGATTTGGTGACTACCATCGGATTTGAAGGATTATGCATGGTCGTGAGCGATCATTCGCTCAATGACGTTATGGTGAATCCTGAAAATATTCTTGCACACCAAAAAGTAATCGAAGAGGTGATGAAAGAATTCAATAGCATCCTACCTTTGGGATTTGGGAACATTGCAGCTACGCCAGATGAAATACGGAACCTACTTAATCGGATGTATGGGGAATTCAGAGAATTGCTGCGCACATTCGAAAATAAAGTGGAGATAAATGTCAAGTGTACCTGGAAAAATATGGATTGTATTTTTAAGGAAATTGATGAGGAGAATGGAGCCTTTATAAAAATAAAGGAGGATGTAAAAAAAGAACTCGATGTAAGCAGGAAAGAGAAAAAAATAGCTGAAGCTGGTAGAATGGTTGAGAAAGAGCTGAATGAAAAAAAAGAAAAAGAGGCTGAATCAATTCTGGATATGTTTAAAAAGGCCACATTTGAATACAAGCACAATAAAACAACCGGTGATGCTATGTTTTTTAACACTGCTTTTTTGATTAACAGCGGCCGGGAAAGAGAGATCGATAATATCATGTCAGATATGGGTGAGAAATATAAAGACCGTATTGATTTTAGTTATACCAGCCCTATGCCAATTTTCAACTTTATCGATTTGAAGATATTTCCGGAGCGATGGGAGGTATAAAAATTATGAATTTGGAATCGGGAATGAGGACTTAAGATTTCTAATTCCTGATGATTCCTTAATCCTAAATGGTCACAAAAATAGAACGAACATAGTATGGAAAACAAATTGGAAACTGACAAGGAAGGTATCTACTTGTATTGCGTTATCAGGCATACTGGTGCAATTGAATTTGGCCCTATCGGTATTGGCACCCGTTACGACCGGGTTTATGGCATTAGCTATAAGGATATATGCGTAGTTGTCAGCCAATCTGAGGTGATTAGATATGAGGCGAGGAGAATTAACTTAACAGCTCATTCACTTGTTATAGAAGAAGTAATGAAACAATTCTCGGTTCTTCCGATAAGGTTTTCGACGATATCAGGTTCCTATGATGAATCAAAGATTTTATCAATTCTTGAAAAGCAATATGGTAAGTTTTCAGATTTATTAGAAAAAATGGAAGGTAAAAAGGAGCTTGGGCTGAAAGTGTTGGCCTTGGAAGAGCCTATTTACAAGTACATTTTGGACAAACACCATGGTATCCGTACATTGAAAGAGAAGCTGGCTAAGTTAGATCCTGACAAAGCACATTGGCAGCTGATGCAAATCGGGGAGATGGTTGAAAAAGCGCTCATCAAAGAAAATTCGGATTTCAGTGATAACATCCTAAGTAGGCTGACTCCACTGTCGGATGAATTTAAAATTAACGATAAGTTTGGTGAACGGATGATTTTAAATGCAGCATTTCTTGTTAAAAATGAAAACGAAAACGAATTCGATGAGGCGATCAATGCGTTTGATAAAGAATTTGGACAGCTTGTTTCCTTAAAATATGTGGGCACGCTGCCACCCTATAATTTTGTAACTCTTATTATAAATACCGAGGAGACTTAAAATGATATTCAAAGGGCTCATTTTCATCGCAAATAAAATTGATGAGTTAATGCAAAGAGAGATATCCGACGAAGGTAGGATTAAAGAACGTCTCATGGCATTGCAGCTGAAGTTTGAGTTGGATGAAATCAGCATGGAGGAATTTGATAAACAAGAAGATGAACTGCTTGGGTTGATTGAAAATATAAGGTTAAAAAAAGAAAATAATCACTAACCCTAAAAATGGGAAGATAAAGCCATGATTAAAATAATAGAGGTTAAAACCGCAGTTGTCAAGTTTCTTAAAGACAACATTGCTTGCCGTGAGGTAACGGTAATCAAGATTGACAAAGTAGATGAGAATTGGGAGGCGATAGCAGAAGTTTATGAAGATGATTCATTCTTAAAGTCAATGAATTTACCCCCAAAAAATGTGAGACTTTATTATTTTGTTAAGATAGATGAAGAAAAGGAAATACTTGCTTTTGAACGTCTAACGGAATATTATCAGTAGGAGCCCGCTCTTAAACAGGAACGAAATGGACAATGAGTTGATTTACGTGTACTGCCTTTCAGATACTCCGCTTCGGTTGGATGATATTTCAAAGCAGGAAAGTTTGAAATGTCTAGTGTTCCAGGGGTTTTACGCTGTTGTGAAATATGTTTCACCAAGCGAATTTTCGGAAGAAAATCTGAAGAAAAATCTTAACGATTTACTGTGGGTTGATATAAATGCCCGCGAGCACATCCGTATGATAGGAGAAGTAATGCAAAACAGTACGGTAATCCCTTTCAAATTCGGTACCTTATTCAATTCAGAAGAAAGTTTGGCCAAATTTATTCAGGATTATTCCGGTTCGCTAACCGAAAATTTAAACTATATAAAAGGAAAAGAAGAATGGTCGGTCAAAATTTATTGTAATCGCAGCACGTTGATCCTACAAATCGGTGATATCAGCGAAAATGTGGATACACTGCAAAAGGAGATATTGGAAAGTACGCCGGGTAAAGCTTTTTTTTTAAAACGAAAAAAAATTGAACTGGTCGATAAGGAGATTCAAAATGTAATGCAAATTTGCGGTCAGACTTGTTACGATGAATTGGCAGCCCTTAGCGAACAGACCAAAATCAATAATACTTTATCCAAAGAATTGACTGAACGAACGGATGACATGATTTTAAATGTTTCCTGCTTCGTAAATCAGGGCAGGGTAAATGAGTTGCTCAGCGTCGTTGATGAATTGCTGAAAAAATATAAAAATGTAGGCTTTGATATGGCTGTTACCGGTCCATGGCCTCCATTTAGTTTCATTTTGATAAAAGAAAAGTAATGCAGGAAAACGTAATAAATCAGTCGAAAAATATCACCATTGTCGAAATATTAGATAGGGTTTTGAATAAAGGTGTAGTTATTACCGGTGATGTTGTCATTTCGGTAGCTGATATTGACCTTGTTTATGTAGGACTGAAGTTATTGTTGACCTCCGTAGAGACCATGCGGGAAAAGCGCCTAGCCATTGTGAAACCGGATCAGGTTTAAAATTTTGGAAAGCAGATAACGCAGGAAAACATAGTGAAAATCAGCTTACATCCGTACCATTCCATTGCTATTTAGTTTACTCTCCTTAATTTTAATCGCAATAGAACTATTAAATAGCTTAACAGTGAAAAAAATTATTTACGCCATAATTGCATCAAACCAAAGTCATACTGAGTTGAGTGACTTATTGAAAGGTGTTCAGGGCATATCAGGTTCAACCTTATATGCTCTTTCCTTTAATGACATTTCCGTGGCTGTAAGTGACTTTACCTCTTCGAAATTTACAATGAACAAAGAAGTGGCCATTGATTTTGCGCGAGTTATTGAAGAGCTGTCAGAAAGCGTGACGCTGTTGCCAATTCGATTTGGTACGTTTCTGAAGTCCGATGAAATTATAAATCAGTTATTGGTCAAACATTACGATTCCTTTCTACAAAACATCAAACAGGTAGAAAACAAATATGAATTTGGACTGAAAGTATTTTGGGATTATGAGAAATGTAGCGAGCAAATCAGGGTAAAACTTGAATCAGAAGATGTGAAAGCCAGCGACTACTTTTCCACAAATACTATCCATACCGATTATTTACTCAGTAAAATTAAAAAGCACCGATTAGAGGCTGCTTTGTTGAAATATGTTGAACAGTTGATTGAAGAGATTAGCCAGTATTTGGCGCAAATAAACCCTGACTGTAAATTCAAAAAGATGGTGACTAACACTATTATTCTTGATGCAGTTTTTCTGGTTGAAAAAAATAAAAAAGATGAATTTATTCAGACTATTGAGGTGATAAAGCAGCAAAATGCCGATTTGAATTTATTGCTAACCGGTCCTTGGCCTCCTTATAGTTTTGTTGACATAGTAATAGATTAATAATTTTAGGTCATGAACGAAAATAAGATACTCTTGAATTCAGTTGCGATGAATGAATTTGAAGACGAAATTGAAAAAATTGAAAATACAGCAACTTCAAGGATCAACGCTACTCCTGATAATGCCAGTCACGGATTGGCAAAACTGGTTCTTACTCTGATTGAGCTTATCCGCAAGTTGGTCGAAAAACAGGCTATCCGAAGAGTTGAAGGTGGATCATTGTCGGACGATGAAACCGAACGCTTAGGGGAGACCCTGATGAAATTAGAAATGAAGATGGAGGAATTGAAAAAGACTTTTAACCTGACAGATGAGGATTTGAATCTGGACCTTGGGCCTTTAGGAGACTTGATGTAATCTGACTGTCCGTTACTTATACCACTAATAAAAATGGCACACTGATGACACAGATTGAACAGATTTTCACTATTTTCTTTATTTGTTCAGAGATTTAAAGCACCTATTTGCGTGAGTAATGGAGAATCAAACCTGACCACCTCAGGCGGGGTTTTATTCTGCTTCGCAGATTAAAAAATCAGTGTTTATCCATCCGATCTGTGTCATCCGCGTTCCAAAACTTTAAAACTAGTCCGCTTAGCGGACAGTCATATAATATATAAGGAGAACATGAAAATGGGTAAAATTTTAGGGATAGATTTGGGAACCACAAATTCCTGTATGGCTATTATGGAAGGAAACGAACCGATTGTCATCCTAAGTAGCGAAGGATTTAGGACAATACCTTCAGTTGTATCATTCACTCTGGGCAGTGAACGTAGAGTTGGAGCTTCGGCAAAACGACAGGCCATAACCAACCCGGAAAATACAGTTTATTCTATTAAACGTTTCATGGGGGAATCATACGACATGGTTGACAAGGAGATTAACCGGATTCCCTATCAGATTTTGAAAGGACAAAATAATACTCCTCGTATATCCATTTTCGGAGAGTTGTATTCGCCACAGGAAATTTCGGCTATGATTCTTCAGCAAATGAAAAAAACAGCCGAAGATTACCTTGGGCAGGAAATTAAGGAGGCTATAATTACCGTTCCTGCTTATTTCAGTGATTCGCAACGTAAGGCCACAAAAGATGCCGGCGAAATTGCTGGATTAACAGTCAGAAGAATCATTAACGAGCCCACAGCCGCCGCATTGGCCTATGGGCTTGATAAAAGGCATTCAGATATTAAGGTGGCTGTTTTTGATCTGGGCGGAGGAACTTTCGACATTTCTATACTTGTCTTGGGAAATGGTGTTTTTGAAGTAAAGTCAACCAACGGAAACACGCATCTTGGCGGTGACGACTTTGATCAGGTTATCATTGAGTGGTTAGCTGAGGAATTTAGAAAAGAGCAGGATGTTGATCTTTTTCGGGATCCGATAACGCTTCAAAGATTGAAAGAAGCAGCTGAAAAAGCAAAAATTGACTTATCAGGCTTGTTTGAAACCGATATCAGCCTTCCATACATCATGTCTGTTGATGGCGTTTCCAAACACTTGGTAAGGAAACTCACCCGTGACAAATTTGAACAACTGATTCATGGCTTGCTACAGTCAACTGTTGCTCCATGCCAACTGGCACTTAAGAACGCCCGAATGAAGGCTTCCGATTTAGATGAAATAATATTGGTTGGCGGTTCAACTCGAATCCCGGCCGTACAAAAAATGGTCAGCGATTTTTTTGGAAAAGAACCTTCAGCAGGTGTAAACCCGGATGAAGTTGTAGCGATTGGTGCTGCCATTCAAGGTGGAGTTCTTTCCGGAGAAGTGAAAGATGTACTGTTGCTTGATGTTACCCCACTTTCGCTTGGTATTGAAACCCGTGGAGGCATGATGACCCAGTTGATCGAAGCCAATACCACTATTCCGACATTACAATCCGAAATTTTCACGACTGCGGCTGACAACCAATCTTCAGTTGAAATTCATGTTTTACAAGGTGAGCGACCAATGGCCGAGCACAATAAAAGCATTGGAAAGTTTCATTTCGATGAGATTCCACCTTTCCGCAGCGGGATTCCAAAGATCGAGGTGACTTTTGACATTGACGCCAATGGAATTTTGCAGGTGACTGCGGTCAATCAGATGACGGATAAATCGCAGCAGGTAAGACTTGAAGCTTCCTCTGGTCTTTCAAAGGAAGAAATTAGTCGAATGAAGGACGAAGCCAGGCAGCATGCAGTTGAAGATCAGAAAATGAAGGAAAAGGCAGAGAAAAACAATAAAGCAGACATGCAGATTTCCCAGACTGAGAATCAATTAAAGAAATTTGGAAGCACTCTATCGATAGCGAAGAAAAATGCGATCGAGGAAGCGCTCGATGAGCTGAAATCAATACATCAGGAACAGAACTTTGACTATATTGATGAGGCTATGGCTACCCTGAGTGCCGCATGTAGGGTAGCTGCAGAAAAATCATATGACGACGATTAAGCAGAAACATAAACTCAATCTATTCTAATGAGAACACTGATCTATATCCCCATTATTCATTCGGGTGCCGATATGGGATCCATGGCAGCAGAACTAACCCGGAAGAGTATTGATGAATTTGGTAGAGAATTTTGGGAAACACATGTTGACACTGTCAACAAATACTGGGAGGTAATAAGTAAGTATTGTGATACTATTGATTTTGGTGACAAAGCTGTGAAAATATACCAGGATGGAATGGTTGCAGATGGAGATATAGCGCTAAAAATCACAGCGGACAGCGTAAAGGCAGGAAGTAAAAATTATGAAATTATTTCAAGACTGGTCAAACGGGGAGCTACTATTGTACGAACCGAAGAGCTATCATTGGTCAAAAAAGAGCTAGAAATGCTCAAATCGATACCTTCTTCCGGCGCATTAATCATGAAATTGATCAGGATTATCCGGTTTAAAATTGGCCGTTCCAACCTGTTAACCCAGCGGGATAAATTTATTGCTGGCAGGATCGCTGCAACACTCGGTCCAGATGAAGTGGGTATAATTTTTCTTGGTGCTTATCATACTATTTCAGATAAACTGCCAAAAGATATACTAGTGAGCGAACAAAAAGAAGTTGACAAAGTAAGAGAATACCAAAAACTTCTTCCGTTCCATGTCAGGAAGAAACAACGATTTGAAGAACTCTCTCAATACCTGATGGAACCTATAGTGGCTGTACGCTAGTAGTAATGATCATAATATCAATGGCTAAATGCAACCATCGCGTACATCATTATGAGCCAATATTTTTGAAATCAAAGATCCCGATTTTTGGGTTTCGTTGTGGATTATTTTGCTTTGAGCATCTGAATATCAGATTTATAGGCTGATCCATTCTTATTGATTGTGGGTAATTATATTTGAAAATCTTGGCATGTATGCAATCAAGTCTCAATATTCATTCGCCTAGGCATCAGAATATTGGACAACAGAGATAAACAAGCTCGGGATTTGATCAATATGAATCTTAAACTTATAGGAATGATCAGTCTCCTAAAATCGCAGATTGTAAAACTTGAAAATACACTTGACTTGTACCAGAATCTCACGAACAGTGGTAACAGTTCAATTCCCCCTTCCAAAACCGAGAATCGTTCCAAAAAGACGTACAGCTTATGAGTGGATTCTGATAGAGAAATATAGCTAGCGATGAGATAATTGCATCTAGCAGTTTTACTGAATATTCAGTTTTTAGATCTTCCAGTTAGGTTTTCTGTCGTCAACCATTTAGCCTTAGCACAAAGGGATTTCAGTTTTACAGATTAACACTATGGGAATATTACTTTTCATAGGGTTAATGCGGAGTTAACTTTAGGTTAATTATTTAAATTAAGGCTATTCTATAGCTTCGGCAAAGAAATAGATCACTATTTTTACCTATGAGATATCTGCTTTTGTTCATCTTGCTTCTACCAGTTAGATCCGTTTTCGCTCAGGAAAATTTAGATTTCAAGCTTCACTCACACAATGATTACCTCCGAAATGTACCATTTTGGGAAGCCTACAGTGTGCCTTGCCAATCCATCGAAGTGGATGTGATTTTGGAAAATAATCAACTGATGGTGGCGCATGAGCGACAAAGTATCAAGCCGGAGCACACGCTTCAGTCACTTTACCTCGATCCTATACGGAAAGCCAAAGAAATGAATGCTGGCGAAAATCCTGAATTTCAATTATTGATTGATTTGAAAACAGCAGCTATCCCAACCCTGAAACTGTTAATCGCCCAATTGGAAAACTATCGGGATCTTTTAGCGACTGCCGAAAATCCAAAAGGTGTTAAAATTGTCATCTCCGGAAATCAGCCAGAAGTGACAACCTACCTTGACTATCCTGACTTTATCTTTTTCGATTATCAAAAAGTTGATTTGAATGAGGAGCTTCCCTGGGAGAAAATTGCTTTGGTCAGCTATAGTTTTCGAAGTATTTCTGTTTGGAATGGAAAAGGCAGGATGGTCGAAGCTGAGCAACAAAAAGCTTTAACCCAAATCGAAAAAGTGCATAGTTTTGGAAAGCCAATTCGATTTTGGGCTACGCCGGACTCTAAGACAGCTTGGAAAGCCTTGAATGAAATGGGAGTGGACTACATCAATACCGATATGCCCCATCAAGCTTATCAGTATTTGGTCAAATTACCTGCTTTAGTTTACACTGGAGAGATTAGACACACTATATATACACCAGCTTTTGAAAATGACGGGGCAGAGATTCCGGTAAAGCAAATTATCCTGATGATCGGTGATGGAAATGGACTGGCTCAGTTGGCTTCAGGAATGTTTGTGAATGGAAATGAGCTTAACCTGACGCAGCTCAAAAATATTGGTTTGGTCAAGACCCAGGCCGCAGACGATTTTACGACTGATTCTGCCGCAGGAGCAACAGCGTATGCGACCGGACATAAAACCAACAATCGATTTATTGGGATGCTTCCAAATGGAGAATTTGCTGAAAATCTTCCGACCGTCTTGAATGCTTATGGTTTTAAATCCGGGATCATTACCACTGACAAACTCTCAGGAGCAACACCTGCAGCTTTTTTTGCCCATGTATCTGAGCGAGATGATGTCAAATCCATCATGGAGTTTCTACCGAAAAGCAAACTTGACTTTTTTGCCGGCGGCGGGAAATCAGACTTAATGCGATCCTCAACTGATCTATCGCAGGAGTTGATTGGGAATGGATTTTCTATGGTGGACAATTGGTCAGCTATAGCATCCAACTCAGCTTCTAAAATCGGCTACTTCGCTGCTGAGGAATCACTTTTAAGCGTTACGGGTGGACGAGGTGATTATTTAAGAAAGACTACTTCAGCGGCCTTGGAATTTCTGGGAAAAACGGAGACTTCATTTTTCCTGATGGTAGAATCAGCTATGATAGACTCTGGTGGGCATGGCAATTCAAGTAAAATGATTGTTGAGGAGGAGCTCGATTTTGATCTAACTATTGGAGCTGTGATTCGATACGCCGATGATCAACCGGGAACTTTGGTGATAATCACGGCAGATCACGAGACAGGTGGAGTATCCATCCCTCAAGGATCTATCAGTGCTCATTCTGTCGAACTCAACTTTCAAAGTGATGATCATACAGGAATTCCGGTTCCGATTTTTGCCTATGGAGCTCATTCCGGAGATTTCAGAGGAGTATATGAAAATACAGAGGTATTTCATCGAATCATGAAACTGGTGAATCAGTATTATCCCAAAAAATAAGGGCGAAAAAGTCTTCGCCCTGTTTTTACATTTGTCGATTAAATCTTGATGGGTATCCGCAATGATGCCAGTGACCGCTTTTTCTTTGCTTAATGGGATCGAACACGCCTGCCTGCCGGCAGGGGAGACCGAAAAGCTTAATTATCAATTATGCGCCAATTATATTCTAGCCTCTTATGCCTACTGGTAAAGTAGTAGATAATCAAATAATCTTTTGTCTCTATGCAATCATACGAATTGCATCATTCAATACTGAATACTGCTTTAAATCCATACTGATATTCGGGAGAGACTCTAATCTTACTCCGGAGAGAAAGGAATATGATCCGATTACAATCAAGATTTTGTTTCAAATCGGAACATGTATTTGTGGGGCATACATATTGGGTAAATAAAGTCTATTTCTTACACGAATATCTTTTTTCACTCTTGCCAGCAGAAATCTCATTTTCTACATCAACATCACACATCACTCACCAAACATCGGACATCAAACATCGGACATCAAACATCCGTCACCCAACACCGGACATCAAACACCAAACATCCGTCACCCCACATCGGACACCCAACATCCGTCATCCCACATCCCATATTTTCCGCTACATCAACTTCATCGCTTCCGGATCCCAAAGAATTGGTTTCTCTTGGGCAATACTCAAATTGCAGGCTAGGGAAGGAGCTGCTGCACGAAGACCAAAAGTGGCATCTTCCAAGATTGGTGTAGCTTCTCGGATTCCGTTGAAAAACACCTTAAAGTGGTCTAAACGGTCGTCATAGCCTTTTTCCGCTGCAAAAGAAATCGGTTCATTTCTGGTAAACCCACCACCTTTTTCATCTCCGTAGGTGGACTTGTACCACTTTTCAAATTCTTTTTTTTCTTCTTTGGAAAAACTGGTAAAGCTATCGTAGCCACCAAATCCAGGTGCAGCACTTCTCTTGAGCGTATTCACCGTGTAATCATTCCATCCAATGGTGATGACTCCATCTGTACCAACTAATTTCAAACCGAATTCTCCTTTACCTTCTCCATCGCAGAGATTGACTCTGGTCGTAACTTGAAAGGAGTCATGACGCTCATTTTTCGGATAAGTCATCAAGGCATTGATCACATCGTAGGCATCACGACCGTCTTTCCAATATTTCAAATCTCCGGCACTGAAGATCTTATTGGGTCCATGTGAATCAGTAATCGTGTGGACTGTCGTCAATAGGTGAACGATCAAATCACCCGCAGCCCCTGTTCCATATTCGCTGTAGTTTCTCCATCGGAAAAAGCGCTTGGCATCAAATGGAATTTTAGGGGCATAGCCTAAAAACTCATCCCAATCCACGGTCTCAGGACTGGCATCCCTCGGAATTGAATAATTCCAAGCTCCATTGGAAGTACTTCGATCGCAATAAGCGGATACAAAGGTCAAATCTCCAATCATTCCTGATTCAAGGACTTTCTTCGCCTCCAGCACAGCCACCGAGCTGGCTCGCTGACTTCCAACTTGGAATACCTTTCCCGTTGCTTTTTGTGTGTCGATGATGGCTTGACCGTCTTCGATCCGCTGGACCATAGGTTTTTCACAGTACACATGCTTTCCAGCCTTCATTGCATCGATGGCTATTCGTTGATGCCAATGGTCAGGAGTACAAATTAATACTGCGTCAATATCTGTTCTTGCTAAAAGCTCTCGATAATCCATGGTGGTGAAGAGATCTTTCCCCCATTTTTCTTTCGCGTATTCGATTCTTCCTTTATAAAGGTCACAAGCTGCTACGAGCTCCACACCATCTATCAATAATGCGGTATCAGTATCATAATGCCCAATTATTCCAGCACCGATCAATCCGATTCTGATCTTGTCATTGGATGAAGTCTTGATTTGTGATCGGAGCTGGATAGACTTTGCAGCCGCAGATGTTGTGATTCCTGCGCCAATCGAAGCAAGGGCCAAACTTCCGCTGGCCTTTTTGAGAAAGTCTCTACGTTGATTTTTCATGATCTTGGGTTTGAGGTTTAAAAGCGAATTTTAAGTTCAATCATTTTCTTCGAAAAGACTATTAAAGGTTGCTTTAAAAAAGATGGAAATGACTTCAAAAAAAATGTCTTAGGTAAATAATCTACGATTACAGAACTGTTTGGAGAGGAGATAAGAAAAATATTTCCCGAGAAATTATTAATCAAGCCCGAAAATATCTCCAATTAAAAGAAAATATAAAAGCCTAATTCTTTCTGTAAAAGCTATCCTTAAACCTCAAATAAACCAGAACGTGGCGATCATTAGTCAATTCAGATTCATGATCCTTGATAAACTGATGAATCGGAGCATCAGGATAGTTTTCCTTTATATCCGCTTCGAAATGCTTGTATGTATTGTGGATATAGGTGGAATGAAGGTAAAGGATTGCGAAATCTTTATAGTAGGCAACTGGTAGTATATAAAAGCTCATACCATCGAGATCATTTTTAAGATTTTTACCGATATATGTTGGTTCAAAATTCTTGTTTAAGATGATTTGATATCCTGTCAATTGAAAGAAAACATTCATATAATAGAAGTTTTCAAATGGAAAAAAAGCGTTAACTATTTTAGCCTGTAAATATTTTTTTTCTTGTACTTGAGTTATTGGAATATTCAAAAAATCAAAATTTATTTTCCTATCAAATAATCCAGAAGAATCAAAAAAAGCAACCTCATAGGAATGTGGTAAAGTTATTGAAAGCTGTTTAGTTCTTTCATTTTGAACAAATCCATGCAATAACTTTACTTTTATGATTGGATTATTTTGATCTATATCGAGGAAACCTTCCTCGGCTCCAGAATCAGAAACTCTGAGAAATTCCTTATTTATTACACCCCCTAAACCATTTAAAAAGAACAGATTAAAATCGCTCCCTTGGTAAAAATTTGAGGCATTATTCTTTGAGCTATATTGCCTGATGAACTTTCCTTGATCTGTGAGATAAATTTGTTTTCTCAAAAGATTATCACGGATGATAACCGTATCATTAATTACTTGGTAGTCTTCAATTTGGGTAAATTCAGTAGGGCCTGCCCCTGTTGATTTTATAATTGAGCTTATCCTTCCGAGATGATCAAACTTGAAAATATTATGTAGATTATTATCCTGAACATACACATACTTGTCAGTGACAATCGTCTTAAAAAAATTGACCAATGGAACTTGATCATCTTCCTCAAGTAAGATATATCGTGTACTATCAAATATCGATGACAGATTATTTTCAGAAACTTCGCTTAAATCGATAACTATATCTTTTCCAAGTTCTGATTTCTTTTCACTTGCTGTAGAACAAGAAAAAAGAAGAATTAATAGGATTGCTGAAAGAAAAACTTTCATTACTTAGACTAGCTAATTATGAAAAATATGGAGGTCCCGGACAAGGATTCTGAGCACTGATTTGGCAATATCCTCCTGTCGAAGATACGCAAATGTAAGTATATATAGCAAACAATTGTGAACAGGGTTGACTTTCCATAGTATAACCCCAAACGAAATCCTGAGACTTAACAGGGGAATCTATCGATAATCCAAAACTGAGAAAAAGTGTAAGAAGCGAGAATAGTAATAGCTTTTTCATAAATTTTATTATTTAGATCTAATAATTTTTATAAATATAAAAAAAAATCCAAATCCCAAGTCTTTGGGAAAAAAATACTTACGAACATGTCTCAAGTATTTACTTTAGTAAGTATTTTTATTTTTCTCTATATAAATTTTATACAATTGTCTCTAGTTGCCAGAGTTGGTTTCACAGGCGGCTTGATGAAAAATGAGTAAATAGAAGGAATTTAGAATGGAATTATTGTATTAATGGGAACATCTCAAAACTCCTTTTCCCCAAACTCACTCTTCACAAATAGAGATTTGTTCTTCAGCTTATTGATGGAGTAGGACAACAAAAGCAGAAAATTCATTAGGGAATTGCTAAATCTTTTAAGATTCTGATCAATGAAAATATTTATTAACTTCCATATTGAAAATTTCAGTTTAAACCGGATTCATTCGAAGCGAATTGATTATGACTCTTCAGGCTTATCAGTTAAGTCTCCTCAATTCCGATTTTATTCAAAGTAAATATTCCAAGATCAAATAAAATACGGAAGGGCAAATCAAACAACCCAATCCGGAATAGAAAGTAGCTGTCACAGCTCCATATGGGACTAGTTTAGGATCCGTGGCGGCTAGTCCAGCAGCTACTCCGCTTGTCGTACCCATCAATCCACCATAACTCATAGCTGCACTTTCGGAATTCAAACCAATTCGTTTGGCTAAGAAGGGAGTCAAAACAGTAACTGTGATGGTTTTTACCACACCGATAGCAATGCTCAATGCAATAATATCTGAACTGGCTCCAATGGCAGCTCCAGTTACCGGCCCGACGATATAAGTACATGCTCCAGCTCCGATTGTAGTCAAAGTCACAGCATCTCGAAAACCCCAAATCCAACCTAGAGCCACTCCTGCAGTAAAAAAAATAATTATGCCTAACAATAAGGATATCATTCCCGCAACACCGGATCTTTTGATCAGAAGGAAACTGGCACTGATTGCTGTGGCTACAATGGTGAAATCACGAAACATGCCACCGCCCATAAATCCAATTCCCTTAAATATGGGTATATCCGATAGCCCCTTTTCTCCTCCTCCAAATATCCCACCGATATAACCTAAAACAAGTCCTAAAAATATAGCAATGGCGGATCCCGGAATTTTGGAGCGGAAGACTTTTTTTGAAATAAGATCTGATAAAAACATGATGATTCCAACAACCAAGAAAGCTACAATCAATCCATAAGAATCAATTACCTGAATTAATTCAGACATATCAGGATGTTTTTTGAGACTTATTGAGGTAGGAAAAAACGAAAAAGCCAATCACCACTGGGATTATTCCTGCTGCGATAGCAAGGCTTCCGCTTGTCACGGCAGCTTTTACATTAAGGCTAGCAGCCATAGCAACCACGACTGGGATATAAAGCTTCCCCCAAAAATCTACGCCATATTCTAATTCTGGTTTGTACCAGCCTTTCCTTTGAAATACCTCCTTAGTAAGTATCAAAATAATCATTGCGAAACCAACGCCTCCTAAGTTTGAATCGATACCGATCCAATGACCTAGTAAAGTTCCTATCCATTGGCCAACAAGAAAAGAAAATGCCAAAAGAGCGATGCCGTAGATCATGATGTGAAGTGTTTTTTCAATTCGTTTTTAATGACTTTTCCCATTGCATTTCTAGGTAAATCATCTAATTGAATGAATTGTCTGGGTATTTTGTAGGCTGCAATTCGTTCTTTTAGCCAAATAATTAATTCTTTTGAATTGAGTTCAGTAACGGTAATTAATGCAGCTACTACCAATTCACCCCATTCGGTATTAGGAATCCCAACTACCGCACAGTCTTTGATTAGAGGGTGTGTTCGTATGACTTCTTCAATTTCCAAAGCTGAAATTTTATAGCCGCCAGACTTGATAATATCGATCGAATCTCTTCCCAAAATCTTATAGTAACCCGCATCAAACTTCGCAATATCACCGGTTTTAAACCAACCATCTGAAGTAAAAGTCTTTTGTGTGGCTTCAGGTTTACCCCAATAGGCTTTGAAAACTCCAGGTCCTTTCACTTGAATTTCTCCAGGTTCACCTCCTGAAACAAATTTATTTGATTCATCTACAAGTCTGATTTCCACACCTGGCAATGCCTGTCCGATATGCCCAGCTCTTCGCTCCCCCGAATAGGGATTACTAATCGCCATCCCGATCTCGGTCATTCCATAGCGCTCTAGCAGGTAGTGCCCTGAGATTTGATGCCATCGCTCCATGACCGTAACTGGTAGCGCTGCCGAACCTGAGACCATCAGCCGAAACTTTGCTAAGAATATTGAAATTTGACCCTGTCTTTCCTTTGGAAAGCTTTCATAGCTTGAAATAAGCTTAAAGTAAATCGTAGGCACAGCCATAAAGACCGTTACTTTTCCAGTTTCAAAAAGATCAAAAAGCTGCTCTGCATCAAAAGGACTTAGAAAAGATATAGAAGCGCCTGACCAAAGCGCACAAGAAAGTACATTGATAATTCCGTGCACATGATGTAGTGGAAGAATTCCAACAGTGTGATCTGAATCGGTCCAGTTCCAAGCTTCAACTAGGGTGCTTATTTGAGACTCGATATTAGCATGAGTCGTTAAGACTCCTTTTGGTAAACTCGTCGTACCAGAAGTATAGAGGATCATTGCCCCTCTGGACGATTCGATCTCGGGCAATGAAGCGGACTCTATTGCTGATGAGAAATCTGAGATTTGAAAAAATCTTATAGACTTATTTGCTCGGGCTGGCGCGAGTACATCCAGATATTCATCACTTGCAATTATAACTGTTGCAGTAGTATCATCCAATACATATTTCAATGAAGGAAAAGGGTAGGAGATGCAAAGCGGAACTGCCAAACCTCCAGCCTGCCAAATGGCCCACTGTATGGTCACATAATCAAAACCGGGAGAAACCATAAATGCGACTCTCGCTTCATTTAGATCATTTTCTCCAGCTAAAATATGTAGGGCGATTTGCTGACTTTTCGAAAGTAATTGACCAAATGTATAAGATCCATTTTTATCGATAACAGCAATTTTGGAAGGGTTTTGATACGCTTTCTGGAAAAGTTGTTTCATTGATTTTGGACGGTCTTTTTCAATTTTTTGCCAAAATAAGGAATTAGGATTAATCAAAGCAAGATAAAATCAATTTGGTACTTATTCCGGTAAAACAACAAAAGTCGATTGATGGCGATTTAGATCAAATCAGCTCTTTTTTTGATAAACTGATTTTATTGGTCATCGAAATCAGAATGGATAATTAGTAAGATTAAAAAAAATTGGTACTACCACGAATTTAATGGAAACGATACTTGATTATTTGATGGCAAGAATCTCTGGAGGATGGCGTCCGGATGGCTGAGACTTGCGGGATTTTCGGTTTTGGGCTGCTTTGCACGCCGTTAAGAAAATGACTTAGCTCCCGAGGTACGAGGGAGATCCAGTCATTTTTAGGTGGGCAAGGCAGCACAAAATTCCGCTGTCTCCTCATCTCAAATCAATGAAAAAAGCCTCCAGCGGAAAGAAAAGACCGAGGCGCAGGGTTTTTTGGTTACTTTTTGGCCGCCAAAAAGTGACAAGGATAAACCTATAGAAAATGGATTGAAGTGCTCAAAACGTTGAATCTTCGCCGTATTAATGAAACTTTAGTAAAATAGATATCCTACATTTTTCTGTATAAGATAATTCTAAAGCCAAACTTGCTACTTCATTAAATTCAGTGTAGAACCAAAATATTAAACCTTTTTTCATCTGAATGATTATAATGACCAATAGTCATTATGAAGATAAATAAGCACCAAACCCCAGCAATCCGAAAGCAACAAATCCTACTGGCGGCGGAAATAGTCTTGCTTAAAGATGGCCTGCAGAATTTCACCATCGATCAAGTAATCGCTCATGCACAGATAGCGAAAGGTACTGTCTACAAATACTATAAAACAAAAGATCAACTTCTAGCTGAATTATCCATAAAATCAGTCAGTATGATGTTTGAAGCATTTAAAAAGTCTGTTTTAGATCAAGAATCAAGTATTTCTAAAATCAGAGCAGTGTGCATGGCTTGCTACCAGTTCTACCGCAATAGCCCCCAATATTACAGCCTGCTGAATTACTTTGAGCAGCACGGAAATGAGGAGGAGCGAGCGGAATATTTGAAAGTAAGTATGGCACTCCAACAATTTATTCAGCAGATCATCAATGAAGGAAAAAAGTCAGGAGAGATCAACCCAGAGCTAGAAACTCGATTTATTGATTACATCATTTGGGCCTGTTGTGTTGGAGTTATTCAGTTTATAGATTCGAAAAAGTCCATCATTCCTAATTTCAAGCAGATTAATCAGGAAAAATTGATTGAAACCTTCTCCTATATTATTACCTCAGGATTATCAAATTGAATACTTTAAACAACTATGACTAATAGTCATTTTGAAAAAATACCCAACATTTAAATATAAAGACCTTACTACTAATCCTTTTCCCCTTTAATAAATGAAAAAGAACCTTTACCTAACCTATTTACCCTGCCTTGTTCTGGCGCTCCTGATTCAAAGTTGCGGTGGAGAATCCTCGGCAGATGAAGCTTCTGATCAGAAGGCAGAAACCATCGGAGTGATCCAAAGGACCAAGCTGCAGCTTATGGAAGTCAGCTCAAAAAACAAGCAGGTCGAAGAATTGATCAGTGGGCGAGTGATCGCCAAAAACGAGACACAACTCTTTTCGGAAGTTCAGGGATTGATCCTAGCAAGTTCAATCTCCATAAAGCCAGGAATAAGCTTTAGAAAAGGGCAAACGCTGTTGAGCATTGAATCGGAGGAGTTTCGTCTCAACCTTCAATCTCAGAAAAGTGCCTTTCTAAATATGTTGACTGGCATCATGCCGGATTTAAAGTCCGATTATCCGGATAATTATCCAGAATGGCTTAAGTATTTGGATACCATTGACATCAATCAGTCTTTGGCGGAATTGCCAGCTACGAAATCCAAAGGCGAGAAATTTTTCGTGACTTCTCGTGGTATATATACTTCTTTCTACAGTCTCAAGGCCTTAGAAAATAGACTTAGTAAGTATTCCATAGTAGCACCTTACAATGGAATCATCACCAATGCTACGGTCGATGTCGGAGGATTAGTTTCCCCAGGTCAACCCCTCGCTACTATTATCAGCAACGAGTTAGAAATCGAATCCGGGGTATCGCTTAAGGTGGGGGCTCAACTAAAATTGGGTGAGAAGATTACTTTTTCGAGTAATGAAATGCCTGGTTCTTGGATCGGAACACTTATTCGAGTTGGAGGAACTATTGATGCTCAAACTCAAAATATTCCAGTTTACTTCCAAATCAGTGGTCAACATATCAAGCCTGGAATGTATCTGAGAGGAGCCTATGGATCGGCTAGCTTTGATGATGTGTATGTGATTCCAAGTTCCGCCCTCGGAAGAGATCAATCAGTTTTGATTTTGCAAGGAGATCTCATCATGAGCAAACAAGTCGAGACGATCCAAATCATCCAGGATTCGATCGTAGTAAAAGGTCTTTCTGCTAAAGATCAGGTGATTTTAACTCAGTTTGCAGAACCGGTAGCCGGTAAAAAAATCGTGCAATAAGATGAAAAATATCATTGAATTCTTAGCGCAACGTCCCAAGACGGTAGACATCCTGATTGGTTTAATATTGGTGGTTGGCCTGATCTCAGTGGTCAATATGCGATCAAATTTCCTTCCTCCTGAACCTGTTAACTTTATCACAGTCAACGTAGTCTATCGAGGGGCTTCGCCTCAAGAAGTAGAAGAGGATGTCATCAATAAAATCGAAGATAAACTTGAGGGGCTTGGAGGAATAGATCGGGTCACTTCAACTGCTTCGGAAAGTTTTGCCGCTGTCAGAATCGAACTCACTGAAGACGCAGATCGCAACGAGGTCATCCAGGATATCAATAATGCAGTAAACGGGATTACTACTTTCCCCAGTGGAATGGATACGCCTGTCATTGCAAAAGAGGAAATCCTGAATTATACCATGACACTTGGAGTAGTAGGTGAAGGAACTGTAAGAATGCTCAAAGATTATGCAAAAGGCATCAAGGATGAGTTGATTCTAAATCCCAGCCTAACCCAAATCTTCATCTCAGGCTATCCTGATGAGGAAATTGAAGTGAAACTTCGAGAAAACGATCTTCGGGCATACGAATTGACCTTTGAGGAAGTTGCGAATGCAATCAACAGTAGTAATATAAAGGCCTCTGGCGGGGAGTTGGAGACAGGAAAGCAGCGGATTTTAATCCGTTTGGATAGTCGGAAATACTTTGCAAAAGACCTGCTTAGTATCACTGTTAAAGCAACCCCCGATGGGAAAGTCGTGTATCTCCGAGATATCGCAGATGTGCAGGATCGCTTTGCTAATAAACCAGATCAAAGTTTTGTCAACGGAGATCCGGCGGTGACGCTGAAGGTATTCAGTCGAAACAATGAAGATATTCTTGACAATGCTGAAATCCTAAATGCCTTTGTAACGGACTTCAATTCAAAAAATGAATTGTTTCAACTGATCATTATCGAGGATCGGGGTATTCCTTTAAGTGATTCCATTTCTCGATTGGTCAATAATGCGTGGCAGGGAATCCTCTTGGTCTTAATAGTATTGGGATTGTTTTTAGATCCTAGGATCGCCTTTTGGGTTGCATTCAAAATCCCGGTGTCTTTGCTCGGAATGTTTATCCTCAGCTATTTCTATGATCTGACGATCAATCAGGTTTCCCTGTTCGGGACGATTATCGTACTTGGAATCATCGTCGATGATGGAGTTGTGGTGGCTGAGAATATTTATGAGAAATTCATGAAGGGACTTACACCGCTTCAGGCTGCGATTCAAGGGACAATAGAGGTGATTCCCGCAATAGTTTCTTCACTGCTAACGACTGCATTTGCATTCAGCATTTTCTTCTTTTTTGATGGCCAATTGGGTGATTATTTCTCGGATGTGGCATTTGTAGTCTGTGGAACCTTATTCGTGGCTTTGCTGGAAAGTTTGTTTTTCCTTCCAGTTCACATTGCAAGATCGAAAGCGCTGAGACGGGATGATAAGCCTTGGAAAATCACTCGGATTACCAATAGTTCGCTGCTTCGATTCCGTGATAAATTTTATTCCAAGCTGATTCGATTCAGCTTAAGATTCCCTATAATTCCAATTATTGTAGTTTTAATTGCCATGGTTTTGACCATTGCTGCACTGGGTTCAGGATTGATCAAAGGCACATTTTTCCCAAATATTGATCAAGATCAGGTGACTGCAAATTTAGAATTGCCGCTGGGAACTGATGAGCGAATCGTTCGGGAAAAACTCGATCAAATTGAAGCTGCAGTATGGGAAGTGAATGACGAATACGCTGCCGAGCGAGACGATGAACTCCAAGTCGTTCGCTATGTAGAGAAAGTAATCGGCCCAAAAAGTAATGAAGGATACCTGAATATCTACATGCTCGAAGGTGATACCCGAAATATCCTTTCTTATATCGTAGCCGACAAAATCAGAGATAAGGTGGGACCAATCCCAGAAGCAAGAAACCTTTCCTATACCAGTTTGTCTGCTTTCGGAAAGCCTGTTTCAATCGCATTAATAGGCCAAAACGAAGAAGAATTACGAACTGCCAAAACGATGCTCCGACAATATTTGGAAAAGCAGGAGGACTTGAAAGATGTGACTGATACCGATAAACTCGGGATGCCGGAATTGGAAATGACCTTGAATGCCAATGCACGATTGCTTGGATTCACTGAAGCACAGGTTTTTGATCAGATCCGAAAAGGGTTCTTTGGCTTGCAGGCACAGAGTTTACAGCGAGGAGATGAAGAGGTCAAAATTTGGGTCAGGTACGACGTGGAAGATAGAAGGTCTGTCAAGGATCTTGAAAACATGCGCCTCACGACACCTGAAGGAGCTTCTTATCCGATGAGTGAGTTGGCGACTTTCAATTATAAAACCAATGTGACTGAGATCAATCACCAATCCGGTGTGCGAGAAATACGAGTAGAAGCCGATAAAGCGGACTTGATGGTATCGGTTCCAGCAATTCTTGGAGCTGCCGAAGCAACAGTTTTGAAGGAGATTAAGGAACGATTTCCAAGAATCCGATACACCCTGGAAGGTGAGGCGAGACTATCTGGCAAGACCCAAAGCTCAAGTCAAGGACCGACAACTATGGTATTTATCTTGATCGTAGCAACGCTGATGCTCAACTATCGCTCTGTGGGGAAAACTATGGCAATCTTAGCGATGCTTCCATTTGCTTTTGTGGGTGTTGCTTGGGGCACTTTCATTCATGGAATTCCCGTCAGTATCTTCTCCTTCTTGGGATTGATAGCACTCTGGGGAATCTTAATAAATAATGGCCTCGTACTCGTATCCACCTACAATGAAAACATTCTGCGGGGAATGAAATTAAAAGATGCCTTGATGGAAGCAGCAATTTCCAGATTCAGACCGATCGTGTTGACTACGATCACTACGGTGTTTGGATTGGCACCCTTGCTGTTGAGTAATTCAGTAAGTGCACAGTTTATCAAACCAACTGCGGTTGCGATTGCTTACGGATTGATTTTCGGATTGGTGCTTTCACTTACGTTCCTGCCGGCAATTCTACTGCTGATCAACAAGTTGAAATTTACAGTACATCGACTGTTTCATCGAAATTCAGAAAAATCAGCCGAGCAATTAGACGAAGTCCTAAAAGAAATTAATAACGAACTAGTTTAAAACGTATGAAAAATATATTTATCAGTTTACTGTTGGTTCAAGCTTTCGTATTTCCGCTTTACAGTCAAACCAACTCAGCGGATCAAATTTTAACTTTGGAGGATGCCATAGATTTGGCAATTGTCAACAACAAACAACTAAAAATCCAGCGTAATCTAGTTGAAATCGCTGAGAACAATGTATTCAAAGGCAATGCGGGCTTGATGCCAAGTATACGATTAGCAAGTGATGCGAGGCTATCTGAGAACAATGCCAATATCAATATTCGAACCTTTATAGACAATCCGCCACTAGTCAAATTGGAAGAAAGTGGAGTTCAATCTACTACGCTCAGTGCGGGAGTTCGGGCAGATTATTTGTTGATCGGAGGGTTTGGTGGAAAATACCGCTATAAACTTCTGGAGAACGAACGAAGCATTTCTCGTTATCAGCAAGAAGTGTTCTTGAATAAGTTACTTTTGGGTATTTCTACGCTTTACTTAGATATCGCCAAGCTGCAAAGTAGGGAAGAATTGCTTATCGAGAATGTTGCAATCAGTCGGGAGCAATTAACTAGAGTGGAAAATAAGATTGAGTTTGGGCAAGCTACCGGGGCTCTAGCCTTGTCAGCAAAAACCAATATTAATCAGGAACTCGATGCGCTTGACAATGTCCTCCTGCTGAAAAACAACCTGATCAAAGAACTGAATTTCCTAATGGGAATAGCTCCTGAGACTGCCTATCTAGTAGCAGTAACATTTGTTCATCCCGCCATGATGGAAGTGCAGGAATTGAAAGCTAAGGTGATTGAAAACAATCCAGCCTTGAAGATTAATTCTGAGTTTCTGATGGTATCCAACAATCAATTGAAAGTTAGAGAATCCGTCAAATATCCAACTTTGAATGCTTTTGCGGATTACGGTTATTTCCGCCAGGATAATCAAGTCCAGCAATTAGCCAAATTAGAAACCCTGGGCTACTCCGCGGGACTATCGCTTAGCTTCACCGTTTTTGATGGAAAGCGTATCAATCAGGGGATCCGAAATGCTAAAATCGAAATTGAAAACGTGCAGACTCAACTTTCCTTAGCGGAAGATGAATTGGTCAAGGAGGCGGTCAAAGAGCAAAGCCAACTGGTGATTCTGAAGACAAAGCTTGACCGACAGCAAAATGACCTCGCTACATTTGAGGATAATTTTATCCGAACCCAAGATCGATTCGAAGGAGGTTTGGCAAGTTCTTTGGACTTAAAGGAAGCCCAGCGCTCGCTTCTTAATGCACGAATTGGAATCAATGATAGTAAGCTTGACATCTTACAGTCTATGAACCGAATCCGGAATTTGACGGGTGACTTTATACATTTATTGGAATAAAATTCAGTAAAAAAATCATAATAAAAGGCTCAGAAAATCAATCTGGGCCTTTTTATCTGTTTATTTTTATTAAAATCCCATAGCTTTATCATCCCCTCGAGGATCTGCACCACCTTCCAGTTTACCATTTGGCAAAACCAAGATTGCATCGACCTTCCCAATGATTGGGTTATTATTTTCCAAAATAATATAGCCTTTCGCTTTCAGACTTTGGATCAAAGTGGAATCAAAGGAATCTGGTTCGAAGCTGACCAAATCAGGAAGCCACTGATGGTGAAAGCGAGGTGCTTCAACTGCGGCCTGCATGCCCATCCCAAATTCATAGACATTGAGGATAGTTTGTACGACTGAAGTAATGATTGTGGATCCACCGGGAGTACCTACCACCATCCAGAGTTTGCCGTCTTTTTCTACTATTGTCGGTGTCATAGAGGATAGCATTCGTTTTCCCGGAGCAATAGCATTCGCTTCTGCGCCGATCAAACCAAACATATTAGGTACTCCAACTTTGGAACTGAAATCGTCCATTTCATTATTCATGAAAAATCCCAATTCGTCGATATATACTTTGGAACCATAGCCTCCATTCAAAGTAGTGGTTACAGAAATTGCATTTCCATCCGCATCCACAATCGAATAGTGAGTAGTTTCCATGCTTTCACCAAAAATAATATCTCCCTGAGCGATATCAGAAGATTTGGTAGCCTGATCCATACTGAACGTTTCCATTCTCTTGGTCAAGTAATCCTTAGCCATCAATGCTGCTACGGGAATTTTCACAAAATCGGGGTCTCCCAAATAGAAATTACGGTCTGCATAAGCTCTTCGTTCCGCCTCAACTAAGAGTTGGATATATTCCGAACTGTGATGACCGAGTTTTCTCAAATCATAGTCTTCAATCATCCCAACTATCTGAGCGATCGTCACGCCTCCAGAACTTGGTGGGGCCATGGAGATAATCTTTAATTCTTTGTAGGGAAAAACGATAGGATCTCTCCAAGCCGCTTGGTAGTCGGCTAAATCTGATTCAGTGACAATTCCCCCTTTCGCCTGTATAAAACTGGCGAGTTTTTTTCCAGTTTCACCGGTATAAAATTCAGCGCTACCATTTGCAGCGATCTGAGTAAGCGTATTGGCCAAAGCAAGGTTTCTGACTGTATCACCCGTTTGATAGACCTTTCCATAAAATGTGGACTCGCCATTCACTTCAATGAATGTGTCTCTCATCCGTTCAAGACGTTCTGCTTGTCTTGGAGTAACCACAAATCCCTTTTCTGCCAATTCAATCACTGGCTGGATAATATCTGCGGGGTTTAGCTTTCCAAATTTGGCCTGTGCCTCAAAGATCCCAGCAATAGTTCCCGGAACCCCCGATGCCATAGCTCCCTGAGTGCTGAGTCCCGGAATTACATTGCCATCCGCATCCAAATACATATCACGTGTAGCTGCTCCAGGTGCTTTTTCCCGATAGTCGATCGAACCCACACTGCCATCAGCCATTCGGTAAACCATAAAACCGCCACCGCCCAAATTCCCTGCAAAAGGATAAGTTACGGCCAAGGCCAGTTCTGTGGCCATCATGGCATCAAAGGCATTTCCACCTTGTTGAATAATCGCTAAACCGATCGCTGATGCTTCCACTCTGGCGGAAACCACCATGGCTTTCTCTGCGATTTCTCCTTGAATAGCAGCTGGCGTTTCTGATTTTTCAACACAGGAGAAAAAAGAAAATACTAAGCCTGTTTGAAGGATTAGTATTTTGGTGAGGGTTGCAAATTGTCTCATTTAATCTTCAAGTAAGGTAGTGTTGAATAGTTTTAGAATTCGCTTGTATTCATCTGCCCAAGAGCTAGGCTCTACAAATCCATGATCTTCTACGGGGTATATCGCCATCTCCCAATTATCCTTTCCGAGTTCGATCAGTCGCTGGGAAAGTCGAACTACATCCTGAAAATGAACATTGACATCCACCATGCCATGTGCCATCAAAAGATTTCCCTTAAATCCTTCAGCAAAATAAATCGGGGAGGATCTACGGTAGGAGATCGGATCATCTTCTGGAGTATTGAGAATATTGGCGGTATAGCCATGGTTGTAATGCGCCCAATCGGTAACAGCTCTTAGAGCTGCGCCGGATTTGAATACCTCAGGTGTAGTGAATAAGCCCATCAGAGTAATAAATCCACCATAACTTCCTCCGTAGATGCCGATTCGTTCAGCATCTACTCCCTGAGAGTCTACCAGGAATTTTGCGCCATCGACTTGGTCAGAAAGATCTTTGCCTCCCATATGTCGGTAGATTCCTGTTCGCCAATCTCGCCCGTAGCCTGCAGATCCCCGATAATCAATATCCAAGACCGTGTAGCCCATATCTACCAATAAATTGTGAAACATGTATTCTCTAAAGTAGGAACTCCACCATTTGTGGACATTTTGCAAATAGCCGGCACCGTGGACAAAGATGACCGCAGCACCATTATTCTTAGCTGGATCTGGGGAATAGAGTCGGGCAGGAACTTGCACCCCATCTTCAGCAGTAAAGCGAACCAGTTGAGGATCTCTCCAGTTATATGCTTTAAATTCCTCGCTTTGACCAGAAGTGAGTTGAGTTGGAGCGGCACCTACTTTGTTATCCTGTAGGTAGATTTCTTCTGGTTTATTACTGTACGAATAGAGAATCGCCAATTTCTTCTCATCCGGGGAGAGACTCACTTCATTACTTCCAGTTAAGGTGGTCAGCTTCTCCATCTTTCCACCCATAAGTGCCATCCGATAAAAATGGCGTTCACCGGGATCAACTTCAGATGTCGTCAGATACCAAGACTTATTATCCTTTGAGATGAAGGGATCAAAAACCTCGTAGTTACCTGAGGTCAGCGCTTTTTTCGTGCCGGTTGTCACATTCAGTAAATAAAGGTGCGAATAGCTCGTTTCTTCGGATTGAAAATAGATGTGCTCACTATCTGGGAGCCATCCAAAAGTACCGGGCGAGAATGAGTAGCCAATGCCAGGACCCGAAATCCAAGCTTCATCTCGCTGTCGATCTAAGGTTTGTAAAGCCCCAGAATTCAGATCAACCTTTGCAATCCATCGATCTTTATTGTCTACTGATCTGACTTGGATTACCGCACTTTTTCCATCCGGAGAAAAGAATGGACCTGCGAAAATCACTTCGCGCTCTTTTTCCTCCCAAGTCTTATCTGGATAGTCTTTCACATAATCCGGAAGATCCTTTATCCCATCAAGATTAGATTCACTGATAAAATATACGGTATCCCGTTGGAGATCATAGATTCCAATTTCGGTTTTAGTAGGCTTTGTGCCTACTTTTGAACGCGAATTCAGATTTTCGGTATAGCCCGAAGCAGCTACATAGTCAGGAACCTTGGTGGGCTTGTTTGTTTCTGTCTTGTAGTTTGAAAATGTCGCATATCTCCCATCTGGGGAAAGTTGAAGTCCAACAGGATTCTTACCGGAAGTATAATAAGTGAATTCCTTTTCGTCTTCATCTGCAATTGATTTTCGGTAAGCTTTTTGAAGTTTGTTCTTTTCCTCACGTTCAGCCACTACTTGAAGTAATACAAGATTCTCCGCTTCCAGAAATTCGGGGGTTGTATCTTTAGATGAAGCAGATTTGGGAGTGGGGGCGGAACTTGTAGAGATTTGAGTTACTTTTTTTACAGCTTTGGTCGTTCGATCGAGAACATAAATATTATTTGAAGAATTAAAAGCGATTTCGTTTTCGTTCGCCAGAATAGTTGGGTTGGAAAAATCGCTGTACCAGTCTAAAATGGTACTTACTTTTCCTGACTTCGTTTCTTCCAACAGGAGTTTCTGATCTTTTTCGAAGATCCGGAATGAACGATCTTTTGAATAATTGGAACCTCTTTCACCAAGTATTTTCTCCTCAGACCATTTGACTTTTGCTGGCTTACCAAGATTTTTGATATTTAGGCTGTAGAGTGAATCCGCAGGGTCTTTATCCGAATTGTACTTGAAGTATATATTCTGTGAATTCTCAGACCATTTGACATTGGAGGGAAAAGTACCCATCCAAGCAGGATCTCGCATGATATACTCTACAGAAAGCGGGACTTGCCCGAAAATATTTGAAATGTAAAAAAAAAATACTGGGAGGATGAGTAACTTTTGATTCATAAGATGAATTTTTGAACCATAAGATTACAATCTTTTCTGGAATTCTTGAAGTTCTGACTCTATAGTATTCAGTTCTTTTTGAAGTCGGATATTCAACTCATACGAATTATCAAGATTAGCCTCTATCTCTTCCAATAGCTTTTTACTTGATAGCGCACCTATGTAGCTCATACTTGGCTTAGCTTTGTGACAACGTTTCTTAATTGTCTGGAAGTCGAAATTTTCGTAATAAATAGTCAATTCCTTCAAGTCCTGAATACTTGTCTCCAATATAATTTTGATCATATTTTTTATCATTTCTGGATCATCATGACCAAAATACTGATAGATCAATTTCTCGCTAATTATTGTGTACATGGGAGAGGGCTGAATAGACTACTGCAAAATTCCTTTTTTCATAAACTTAAAATACTTTTCAAAAAGTATGACTTGCTAATGTAGGAGTCAACCAATTATAAGTGTTCGAATCTGTGCGATTAAAGTCTGAAAAGCAAATAATATTATGTAAAAAATAGTATTCTAGGCGCTTTGTTTATCTATTATTAGACCAGGCCGCTATGGTAGATCTCCCCGCCAGTGAAGCGAAAAGAATTAGGTTACCTCCATAATTGTGGATAATTGCATTAATAATAATGGATAATAGGCCATTACTCTCTTCCAAACAATTAATTTTACCAGATGAATTTATCATTGATTTGTAATGTATGAACAAAAATAAAAAGCTTTTTCTTATCCTTTTTGTGATTTTCATGTTAATCATGTGTTGGATAGGCTACGATATTTCGCAGCGTACGACTTTCCCTGGTTCAAAAGGGAATTTAAAAGAACGAATAATTACTGGCGAAGAGGACGAAAAATAATGACTGGAAAAAAAATAGATGTAGATCGAATAGACCTCGATCGGATGAAAGATAAGACTTCTGAAAACCCTGGTTTGTTGACCTATGGTCATCATGCGGGGAGTGCAATTATCAAGCCTGAGGATAAAGGGAAGATTACAGGAAGGGCAGTGGCAGCGATGCATAGTCAGACGGATATGCAGATGTCACAAATTTATCAGCAAATGCAACTGCTCGCAGATCAGGCAAAAAAAATCAAAACTCGAGTAGAGGTATCGGAAAGAATATATGGTGCATCCATAGCATTCGAGCCATTGATCAATCACACCTACTATTTATATCAAAAAGAAGAGGGAATTGACTTTTTAAGTATGATTGGACCGGAAGAGTGGGGCAGAAAAAAGAAGTGGTCCGAGTTTATTGCTGAAATAAAATTACTTGCTGATCATACTTGGGATATTATTCGGGAAAATACCTAATCCATGGATAATTTAATGACTCGACAACTTGACCTAATCCTTCGGGAAGGTCAAGTTGAATATGAGTCAGATTTTGATTTGGAAGTAAACCCCTCTTTTCTAGATCAGAAGGGGAAAGCTTGGCTTCAGCTAATCTATAATGAATTGGGAGGTACTGGCAATCTCCCGCTGTTGGAAAAGCTGAAATTCGATTTTAAATTAAATCGCAATCTTTTTGTCTACAATGACGAGCTGCATTTCAATCGCTACAGATTAATTACGCTTAGGTCTGATTTATATTCTGAGTTCAATTTCCAATTTACCGAAGGTGTAAAACGGGTCAGTCGGACCTTTGAGAAGGAATGTCTCAAAGTTGGAATGCAAGAGCGGATCTGGAACGGCTCACCTTTTTCAAAAGTTTGTTTTGGAAAAGCTTCAGAAGCTGCTGATTTTACACGAAATGGGAGTCCGGGCTGGAAACTTACCGCCTATAATGATGCTCAAATGGATTTGCAATCAAGAATCCATGGCTATAAAATTTTTAGACTTTATCCCTATGAGACACTGATGACAGGCGGATCACTCAAGCGTTTGGATCAATTACTCGTCAATCCCAAAGAAGAACAACAAGTGATGATTTTGAAATGGTTGATGCGCAAAACAGAAAGTTGATAGACACCTTGTAATGAGTATCCAAACAGGAAATCAACCTTCAGATTTTACCAGTTGGTACACTGGTGGTGTCCTCCAATCACTAATTATCAGAAGCCTGACTGCCTTTTGTTCTTACCATACCTCAACGATTCTAAAAATTATTAAAGCTCTTAAACAGGATTCAACTTGCCTAAGAAGTCAACCATTGAACCCATTGGCCAAGAGGAATCCAATATCGTATCAAAGTCAATAGTTTGTCTGATTATACTCATTCGATAAGAAAAAAGAGTAGTTAGTCAAATATTTTTTTCACCATTGATACCCTAATACTTATCATATAAACTCATTTATATGCTTTTGGAATCGCAAAGCGCTAATTAAGTTAAATTATTTGCAGATACTTTTGGACAATTGGAGGAATCTGTAATTTTTTATAACCAAAGCTTTCTATGAGGCGTTCTAATTGAATACCAACGTATTATTTAAACTAAATTAACTATTATGAATAATTCAAAATTTAACCTGTGGAGATCATTTTCTGTTCTTGCAGCACTCGGATCGGTTCTGATTTTTTCTTCTTGCAACGATGATGAAAATCCTGTCTACACTACTAACAATATCGTGGACGTGGCTTCAGCTAATCCTAATTTTACCACACTCGTTGCAGCTGTTACAGAAGCGGGATTAGTCGATGCACTTTCTGCACCAGGTCCCTTGACAGTATTTGCTCCGACTAATGCTGCTTTTTCAGATTTTCTTGGGGCAAATAACCTAACTGCGGATCAATTATTGGCAAGTCCTGACCTCAGTGACATACTCACCTATCATGTGGTAAGCGGGGCTGTAGCATCTGGTGATGTAAGCACCGGCGGCGTAACTACTCTGAATGGTAGTCAGTTTTATGTTAGTAAAGACCCATCCGACAAGCTATGGATAAACGGAAATTCACAAATTATTCAAACCGACATTGCTGCTGAAAATGGAATTATCCATGTTTTGGACTATGTTATTACCGCACCGACCCAAAATATCGCCGAAATAGCAATTGCTGCTAGTACGGGAGCAGCGCCAGAATTCACTCAGCTAGTGGCGGCCTTGGTTAGAGCTGATTTGGTAGAAAGCGTAAGTGGAGGTGTAACAGATAATTTAACTGTTTTTGCTCCAACAGATGCAGCATTCGAAGCCTTATACGTAGCACTTAATGTAAGCGGAGTGGATGAAATCCCGGTAGAATTATTGACTGATGTCCTATTATACCATGTGGTACCAGCTAGAGCATTTTCACAGGATTTGAGACAAAATGCCAACCTGCCTACTTTGTTGGGAGGTCAAGAGTTAACAGTTGATTTGGCAAATCTTCAAATCAATGAAAGTGGTTTGGTCACATCGGCTTTGAATATTCATGCGACAAACGGAGTAATACATGCAATCGATCAAGTATTATTGCCACCAAGTGACAGTGATGCATCGGCCACAATCACGATTTCTAATGTAGGCGCATCAGCTTATCGCGTTGATGCCTTAGATGGAGAAGGTGCCACAGCGGAGTTGGGCGTGAGTAATACCGGAATTGCTTTGGCTGGAGGGTTGAGATATACCTTCATCAATAACGGAGGTACAAATCATCCCTTAGAGTTCAGAAATGCAGCTGGTGATGTTCTTTTATCTCAAAATGCTGCTGAAGGAAGCTTTGAAAGTGACTCAGCAGTGAATTTTGTAGTAGATGGGGCTAACGTAAGTTTTACGCTCACTCCAGATTTAGCAGCCGCGATTGCTACTTACAACTGTAGTATACACGGAGCAATGGTAGGTGCAATCACCATCACTGAATAATTAAAATCTTGTACTTTTATTGATTGGTTATCTTCGCGAGGAGATAACCAATTTTTTTTATTAGACTGAATTTCAGACTAGCTGTTTTTGCTCAACATCAATTTTAGGCCAACTTTGCCAAAACACCATTTGCTTTCGATTTTTTTGGACAGGGCCTCCAAGCTATTTTATGACTTCAATCTCAGACTAAAATCCTGAGCTGCCTATATGAAGGGTCTACAAGGCGCTTATAGATACCAGTATTGTACAGTTAAAAAAATATAAGCTATGGAACACCATCAAGCGAATAGCCCAAACATCTCTCGCTCAATCTTCTCCACGACAAAAGAGAAGTCTTCCGGACGTCCCACAAAATCAAGATTATTGACATCAATTATTAGCAGTTTACCTTCCTTATAGTCTCCAATCCATTCCTGATAATGCTCATTAAGATGCTTGAGGTAGTCAATACTCATAGTGGTCTCATAACTTCTTCCTCGTTTTTCGATCTGTTCCACAAGTTTTGGAATGTCTGCTTTCAGGTAAATGAGTAGATCAGGTGCTTTCACATGGGAGATCATGCTGTCAAATAATTCTTTGTAATTCCAATAATCTCGCTCTGTCAAGAGATTACTTTTATACAGATTGGCTGCAAAAATATAGGCATCTTCATAGATCGTTCGATCTTGAATAGTGGAAACAGTACTTTCTTGTATTTTCTTAATCTGCTTAAATCTAGAGTTAAGAAAGTATACTTGAAGATGAAAAGCCCAACGCTGCATATCTTCATAGAAATCAGAGAGATAGGGATTATTTTCTACAGCTTCAAATTCAGCCTTCCAACCGTAGTGTTTTGCAAGTTTTTCAGTTAGTGTGGTTTTTCCACTTCCGATATTTCCAGATACTGCGATGTGCATAAATAGGTAATTATTTGTTGAATCTTTGAGCTATGACGATATCCTTGCTCCCTTTGGTGTATTGGTAGAATCCTTCACCTGTTTTCACTCCCCTGTAACCAGCTTCCACCATATTTACTAACAGCGGGCATGGCGCATATTTTGGATTTCCAAAGCCATCGTGAAGAACCTTCAAAATCGAAAGACATACATCAAGTCCAATAAAGTCCGCCAGTTGCAGCGGTCCCATCGGGTGAGCCATTCCAAGCTTCATGACCGTATCGATCTCTGCGACTCCTGCTACACCTTCGAACAGCGTATAAATTGCCTCATTGATCATTGGCATCAGGATTCTGTTTGCTACAAAACCTGGATAATCATTCACTTCTACAGGATCTTTACCAATAGTTTGGGACAAACTCATGATTTTGGATGTCACCTCATCCGAAGTCGAATAGCCTCGAATCACTTCTACCAATTTCATTATTGGCACAGGATTCATGAAATGCATCCCGATTACTTGACTTGGTCTCTGTGTGACGGCAGCGATTTTGGTGATTGAAATCGAAGAAGTATTAGTAGCTAGTATAGTCCATTCAGGACTGAATTTGTCCATTTTACGGAAAAGATCCAACTTGATATTCAGGTCTTCTGTAGCCGCTTCTACAACTAAGTCAGCGGATTTAAGGCCATCTTCGAAAGTTGTAAAAACTGAAATACGATCTAGCGATTGGGCTTTCTCTTCCTCTGAGAGTAACCCTTTACCTATCTGACGATCCATATTTCCGGCAATCACAGCAACAGCCCGATTCAATGCCTCCGGATTGATATCAATCAATGAAACAGTATGACCATTTTGCGCAAACACATGAGCAATACCATTCCCCATTGCACCAGAACCAATAATTGAGATATTTTTCATAACAAGATGGTAGAAGTAAATATTAGCTAATCTAAGTCTGGGTAGTTTCTAGTTATACAAAGTTACTCTCGAAAGTCTCGGATTCCAATTTTTAAGTTGTGCTTTCCTGACTTTGTTTGTCGCAAAACATCCCCTTCAGAAAAGCAATAATTGGCTACCTTTGGGATATGAAAGAACTTGGCTTAGTCTCTACTTTACCCATAAATAGATTTACTGACTTCGGCGCTTACCTCGCGCTGAGTTCAGGTGAAGAATTGCTTTTACCAAAGGGATACTTGATTGGTGAAGAAAAAGAGGGCGATCTCAAGGAGGTCTTTATTTATACAGACTCTGAAGATAGACCGGTTGCCGTAACCCAAATGCCTTTGGCTTTTTTAGACGATTTTGCGGTTTTAGAAGCTAAAGTAGTAACTGATTTCGGAGCTTTTATGGATTGGGGTTTACCAAAAGATTTACTTGTCCCGAAGGCTGAAATGGGTAAAAACATGATTGCAGGAGAGAAGTATCTGGTAAAAATCTGTGTTGATCATCAAACAAACCGATTGATAGGAGTAAATAAATACAGAGATTTTATCCTTGATGCGCCAGTTGAATTTTCTGAAGGAATGGAAGTTACCGGGTTGATTTTTGATGAAACAGATTTAGGCTACAAAGTTTTGGTGGAGAATAAATTTGAAGGCTTACTTTTTAAAAATGAGGTGTTCCAGTCAATTCATATTGGAGAGAAACGATCAGTATTTATCAAAAATCGTCGGGATGACGGGAAATTAGATTTACAACTTTTGGCTCCGGGCAGAGAAAAATATGATGAAGGATCAGAAAAGATTCTTTCTATTTTGGAAGAAAAGGGATTTTTACCACTTCATGACAAGTCTACTCCTAAAGAAATCCAAGATATTCTTGGTATGAGCAAAAAGCATTTTAAGCAATGTATCGGACAATTGTATCGGGCTCGTATGATTCAGTTATTACCAGATGGTATTTCCCTGAATGCTACGAGTTAATTATTAATGTAAGTTCTAAAGGATTTTACCAACAGAGTAGATCTACCTTTTTGATAGCTGGAAATTTACGTGAAAACCTAGCAAAGTGAAGTCCAGATCAGTGGATGTTTAATTTGAATGGCTTCACACAAAGTTTTGTGCCAAATGGATTGTCCTGATTGTGCAAATCATTAGTAAGTCTACCAGCTCAATAATTTTAAACACCGCTATCGAACGATTGGCGAAACAATTTCGAATGAGAAACAGTGGTTTTATTGTTTCGTATCTACATCGGGTTGAAGTTTAAGATTATGAGTTAAATTTTGCACCTTATATTTTTTTTGAACGATGATACTAAATACTCCGTCTATTAAAGTCGTACCAAAGCTTACCGAGAATTTCCACACACCAATCGGAAAAACATTCATAGAATTTTAAAGCTTTCCCTAAAAATTACGCTCGTTTATCCAGCAGTTTTCAAAATTTTCGAGTAGATTAGGTAGATTTATAGGAAGTAATCTGAATCTTTTGCTCTTTTGAAGATCAAACCTATGTAGAAAACTATGCATAATCAGGACGCACACTTTCTTGGTGTGGATGTGGGAGGAACCCATTTAAAGATCGGATTGGTCGATAAGAAAGGAGAAATTTTAGACTTTCAAAAAGAAGAAACCACCCCTTATCGGGATGATGGGCATGGCTTTGGTCCCTGCTTCATAGCAGGTCTAAAAAAATATCTCGATAAATACCCAACTGTACAAAAAGTTGGAATTGGCCTTCCTGGATTAATTTGTAAAAACCGAGCTACTACCCTAGAAATTCCCGCAATTCCATCTCTAAATGGATTTAACCTAAAAGAACGCTTAGAATCAGCTTACCCTGACCATAATTTTTACTTAGAGAATGATGCCGCCGCCGCCGCCATGGGAGAGTTTTACTATGGAAAAGACAATTCTCATGAAAACTTCATTTTCATCACTATGGGTACTGGAATTGGCAGTGCGTTACTTCTTGATGGCAAGGTGTTCAAAGGCTCCAGAGGCAATGCCATGGAAATGGGACACATGCTTGCTCAAGGAACATCAGGTTTGGAAACACTTATCGGAAGAAAGGGAATATTAACTATAATGGCCAGAATGATCGCTGCTTACCCAGAAAAAGCAGGTTGTTTAAACGGCGCACATCTTGGCACTCACTTATTGGTAGACACAGCAAAAGTTGGAAATCCAGTTTCTTTGATGGTTTTTGAAGAAGTAGGGAGAATACTTGGAGAAGCTATGGTATCCACGATTCGAATTTTGGATATTAACACGGTTTACTTTGGAGGAGGGATTTCAGCAGGATTAGAGTTTATGATGCCAAAACTTGAACACACAATGAAACAATATTTGACACCCTATTATGTGAAAGACTTAAAATTAAAGAAGGCAACTCTGGAAAATAATGCCGGAACTTTAGGTGCAGCTGCGCTGTGTTTCATGGGTTCTGGGTAGTAATATTCACTTCAGAGACTTTACTGATTGCATTCATTCTAAAAAGAACCCTGAGTGGTTCTTTTTCTGTTTCCACTCCATCACACTGAATACTTGGCTCTAAAAAGTAGAAAAAGAAACTTTGACTTTTATCTACCAACTCTACCCGATCAGGTCTTCCAAAAGTCTTGATCAAGGACTGATTATTAGCTCCTAAAAATGTGTTTTTGATTCGCTCTAATTCTTCTAAGTCAAGAATCCGGAGATTCTTACATCCATATCTATCAGATTTCCAATTTTCCATATTTAGGTTACCTGTATCAAGCCTACCACCACAAGAAACCAAGAACGTGCTTCCAAGAATGATAGCCAGTAAAAATATGATAGATTTATTCATGTGTAGTGTGGCGCAAAACTTATTAAAATTGATAATTTAGATTAATTTTTTAGTAAACAAGAAACCGATTTTATTTGAAAAATGATTTCTGGAAAAGTAGAGCTGACAATCTTCAATTACTTCTGATTTTCATTATTTTGGGTATTATTCCGAAGCTATTTGTCAAATGTAATGATTGAGTAAACATTACACTCACCGATTCTGTTTGGCTAAATCGCTTATATTAGCAGAATCAATCCCCTTATTATGTTATATCGATTTGGAAAAGCGTTCTATTTCCTTTCACTATTTGGTTTCGTTTTTTTTCTATTGTATTTCTATTCAGCAATGGCTGAGTTGGTTGGCTACGGACTTGACGAAAATGGCTCTGTTATCGACAAGGTATCCAAAGAATCCTTTTTTTACGGAATGATTGGCCTATTTGTGATTCTAAATGCCATAGTATTATTTCCTCCGAAACTACTCGAAACAAAAATGCACAATGGGTTGCATAGGATTTTCCCGATAGGTGATACTTATCGAGATTATTTTCTGGGTTGGTTTTATTCATTTGGAGGAATTGTTAATCTGAGTCTCTCAGTAATGGTTTTTTATACTCACGCCATTAACAATCAACAAGCAATAGCTGCCAATGAGTTTAGTTTTTTCTTTTATCTGATCCCTGTGCTTTTTATAATTTGGATTATCGGTTTGTTTGCTATTTTGACAGGGAAGTTCAAACAAATTAAAAAATAATCGCTCTAAGTTTTAGTTCAAAAAATGGCAGAATTAAGCAATTACACTGAAGACAGTATTAAATCTCTTGACTGGAGGGAACATATCCGACTTCGACCAGGAATGTATATAGGTAAACTCGGAGATGGTAGTGCACATGATGACGGCATCTATGTAATGGTCAAAGAAATTCTAGACAATTCCATAGATGAGCACATGATGGGATTTGGCCGAGCGATCGAAGTTAAAATTACTGAGCATAAGGTTGAAGTTCGTGATTATGGCCGAGGAATTCCTCTTGGAAAAGTTATTGATTGTGTCTCAAAAATAAATACAGGGGGAAAGTATGATTCTGGAGCATTTCAAAAGTCTGTCGGTCTGAATGGTGTAGGTACAAAAGCAGTAAATGCATTGGCAGATTTTTTCAAGGTTCAGTCATTCCGAGATGGTGAAACAAAAATAGCAGAGTTTGAAAAAGGATTTTTGACCAAAGATCAAAAAATCGGAAAGAGCTCTGATCGAAACGGAACCAAAATCATTTTCTCTCCTGATGGGGCAATATTCAAAAACTACCATTTCATTCCCGAATACCTTGAAAATCAGATTTGGAACTATGCTTTTCTGAATGCTGGTCTTACAATAAACTATAACGGTAAAAAGTATTTTTCTGATAGAGGTCTCTATGATTTATTGACTAACAAGATCGATGTAGAATCCATACGTTATCCTATAATTCATCTTAAGGGAAATGATATTGAATTAGCTATCACGCATTCAAACCAATATGGAGAAGAGTATTATTCTTTTGTTAATGGACAATATACGACCCAAGGTGGAACTCACTTAGCAGCATTTCGTGAGGCAATCGTAAAAACTGTTCGTGAATTCTACAAGAAAGATTACGACTCTTCCGATATCAGACAAAGTGTCGTAGCGGCAATCGCTGTACGAGTGATGGAACCAGTCTTTGAATCTCAAACCAAGACCAAACTTGGTTCACAATCGGTGGGGCCCGATGGGCCTACGTTACGAACTTTTGTTAACGATTTTGTTAAAACCGCACTTGATAATTACTTGCACAAAAACCCCGCAGCAGCTGATGCTTTATTGAAGCGAATTCTACAGTCAGAACGTGAACGTAAGGAGATCTCAGGAATTAAAAAGCTTGCGAATGATCGTGCCAAAAAAGCCAATCTCCACAATAAAAAATTGAGAGATTGCCGCGTTCACTATGACGACCCTAAGGCAAATGAAGATGCTAAAAATAACACCATGCTGTTTCTGACAGAAGGTGATTCCGCTTCTGGCTCTATCACCAAATCACGGGATGTACAAACTCAAGCGGTTTTCTCGCTTCGGGGCAAACCTTTGAACTGCTTTGGTATGACCAAGAAAGTGGTATACGAAAATGAGGAGTTCAACCTGCTTCAACATGCATTAAATATTGAAGACGGTATTGAACATCTTCGGTATCGTAAGATTGTAATCGCCACGGATGCCGATGTTGATGGGATGCATATCCGACTGCTCATCATGACTTATTTTCTTCAGTTTTTTCCCGATTTGGTGAAAAATGGACACCTATACATCTTAGACACTCCGTTATTTCGGGTAAGAAATAAAAAAGAAACCATCTACTGTTATACTGATGAGGAACGACAGCGAGCAATCCATAGACTAGGGAATAAGCCCGAAATCACACGATTCAAAGGACTCGGAGAGATTTCTCCAGATGAATTTGGAACATTTATAGGTGAGGATATTCGATTGGAGCCAATTATCTTAAATAAGGAGACCAAAATCCCAGATTTACTTACCTTCTATATGGGCAAAAACACGCCCGACAGGCAAAACTTTATTATTAGTAACTTGAAAGTAGAAAAAGATTTGGCTTTGGACGAGCTGAAGCCGGTAGCGGTAAACGGGGAAGAAGTAGCTTAGTTTATATTATACTGAGTTGATTCATCAAACTTTCACAGGAAAAATACTAGTCGGAGGAGAATAAAAGCCTAAGACCATTCAAAAGAAAAAATTACATGAGTGAAGAAAAAGATAAGCAATTAGGTGCGGACGAATCATTGCACAATGCAACGCCAGTTTCAGGAATGTATAAAGATTGGTTTTTAGACTATGCATCTTATGTAATCCTTGAGCGCGCAGTACCTGCTATAGAAGATGGCTTAAAACCGGTTCAGCGTAGAATTTTACACGCCATGAAGGAGATGGATGATGGTAGATTCAATAAAGTCGCCAACATCATCGGTCAATCCATGCAGTACCATCCCCACGGAGATGCCTCTATTGGAGACGCTATGGTCAATATTGGCCAAAAGGACTTACTGATTGAAACACAGGGTAACTGGGGAGATGTGCGCACTGGTGATAGAGCTGCTGCTGCTCGTTACATAGAGGCAAGACTTTCCAAGTTTGCATTGGATGTCGTATTCAACTCTCAGACTACGGAATGGCAACTTAGCTACGATGGTAGAAAACGAGAGCCTGTTACCCTTCCCGTGAAATTCCCATTACTTCTAGCCCAAGGAGTCGAGGGAATTGCTGTGGGTTTATCCACCAAAATTTTACCTCACAATTTTATTGAACTGATCCTAGGGTCAATTGAAATTCTAAAAGGCAACAAAGCCTACGTGCTTCCAGACTTTATTACAGGAGGGATGGCAGATTTTTCCGAATATAATGAGGGCAAACGAGGAGGTAAAGTCAAGGTTCGTGCAAGAATTGAAGAGGATGTCAATAAAATGCTCTTAATCAAAGAGATTCCTTATGGAACCACTACTGATTCACTGATTGATTCTATCCTAAAAGCAAACGAAAAGGGTAAAATAAAAATCAAAAAAGTTGTAGACAACACAGCTAAGGATGTAGAAATTGCCATACAATTGGCACCAGGTGTTTCGCCAGATGTGACAATCGATGCACTGTATGCATTTACAGATTGTGAGGTTTCTATCTCTCCAAATGCCTGTGTGATTGTAAAGGATTCACCGGTTTTTATTTCTGTAAACGATATTCTAGAATTCAATACCAAGCAAACAAAATATCTCCTCAAGCGAGAATTGGAAATTCGGAAAGCAGAACTATTGGAAAAATTGCTTTTCTCCTCTCTGGAAAAAATATTCATAGAAAATCGAATCTATCGCGACATCGAAGAGTGTACCACTTGGAGTGCGGTCTTGGTAGCAATTGATAAAGGGTTAGAGCCTTATAAGCCAAGTTTGTACCGAGAGATTGTCCAAGAAGATTTAGCCCGTCTCACGGAAATAAAGATTAAACGAATTTCAAAATTTGATGCTTTTAAAGCTGACGAATTGATGAATCGTCTTCAGGAGGAATTGAAAGAAGTCAATCATAACCTTCGGAACTTAACAGAGTTTTCGATCGAATACTACCAAAATCTGCTTGCTAAATATGGTAAAGGACGCGAGCGAAAAACTGAAATCAGAACTTTTGATGCGATTGAAGCTACAGTTGTTGCCGCAAATAATGCCAAACTTTATGTCAACCGAACAGATGGTTTTGTGGGTTATGGGCTGAAAAAAGATGAATATGTTTGCGACTGCTCTGATTTAGATGATATTATCGTCATTAGAAAAGATGGAGTAGGTATGGTCTCAAAGATCCAAGAAAAAAACTTCATGGGTAAGGACATTCTTCATGTGGCTGTTTTCCGCAAGGGAGATGAACGGAGGGTATACAATCTCATCTATCTGGAAGGAGAGTCTGGAAGAGCTATGGTCAAGAGATTCCAAGTTTTGGCCGTGACCAGAGACAAGGAATATGACTTAACCAAGGGCACCAAAGGGTCAAAATCACTTTACCTAACGGCTAACCCAAATGGAGAAGCGGAGATTGTGACTATATTTTTGACACAAGGCGCAAAAGCCAAAGTAAAAGTTTTTGATTTTGATTTCGCATCTATTGAAATAAAGGGTAGGGGGGCTGCAGGAAATATCCTTACCCGTTATCCACTTCGTAAGATTCAACTCAAAATGGAAGGCGTGTCTACCTTGGGTGGAATTAATATTTATTACGATCTGGTGGTTGGTCGACTAAATACTGACGCAAGGGGTAAGCTGATCGGAAATTTCCTAGGTGAGGATAAAATTTTGGTCTGCTATAAGACCGGAGAGTATGAACTCACAAGCTTTGAGTTGACTAATCGCTACGTAGCTAATGGAGTTATTTTGATTGAGAAATTTGATTCAGATTGTGTGTTATCAGCAGTCTACTTTGACGGAACCAGCAAAACTCACTATGTCAAGCGTTTTCAGATAGAAACCACCACTATCAACAAGAAATTTAACTTTATTTCAGACCATAAGCAGTCCTATTTAAAGTTGATCACTACTGACAAGCAACCTCAACTAGCGCTCAAATTTCTGAAAGGAAAAGTGGAAGAGGAAATGGAATACGATTTTGATATGTTGATTGATATAAAAGGTTGGAAAGCCGTAGGAAATAAGTTGAGTACATATCCAATAAATGAAGTCAAGCTTATAGCATCCACTAAACCAGAAGATATAGAAGACGGAAATCAAGATTCCGAAGAAATTGCTGATGATTCCAGTGAAGAACTTGATGTAGGAACAACGATCAGTTTGTCTTCAAAAAAAGATGAGAAAGAACAATTGGGATTGTTTTAAGTATGATTTTATCGAGGTACGGTGGATAAGGTAAATCAAGGTTTATTGGAGTATTTGGGAAGCTTCATATCTGACGGTAAGAAGTCCGCTATAGAAAACGCACTCAGTGAACGGACGCGCTTCTACACAGTAGTCTTAGAAGATATTTTTAAACCTCATAATGGAAGTGCCGTTTTACGGACCTGTGACTGTTTTGGAATACAGGATGTACATGTGATTGAAAAAGAAAACCAATATAAAATCAATCATTATGTGACTCGTGGAGCTTCCCAATGGCTTGATGTACATAAATATCATTCTAAAGTAAGCTCTCCAGTTCAAGAATGCTTTTCCAAACTGAGAGCGCAAGGCTATAAGATCTTGGGAACTTCACCTATTCCAGGCTCACTCTCCATCCATGACTTGGACCCAAGCCAAAAAGTGGCACTTGTCTTTGGGAATGAGCACGATGGAATAAGTGAGGAGGTGAAACAGGATGCAGACGGGTTGATTCATATTCCGATGATGGGATTTACAGAAAGCTTTAATATTTCTGTTTCCGCTTCAATATTTTTATACGAGCTCCGAAAACGTGCAAACAACATTGGTATGAAGAATTTTTTCATCTCAGAGGAAGAAAAACAGGAGCTCCGGATGAAATGGTACAAGGCGATTGTGAGGAGATCCGATTTGATCGAAAAAGCCTATTATAAAAGTAAAGAGTCCTAGTTGTTTTTCTTGAAGATTGAATCTAATTTTTGTCCAAAACTTACATCTGATTTTTTAGCTTTTTTTCGCTGCCGTTGGCGCTGCTTCTTTTTTTGTTCCTTGCTCTTTACTAGTACAACACGTGCAGAGATCCCGACTTGCCCACGATAAAATTCATTTCTACCACTAATATTGATATTTGGCTTATAATCCAGAGAGATGACTGTATTGGCAACAGTAAGTTCAACGCCACCGATCAAATCCACTCCCAGGGTGCTGTTACCATAAGTCTGGACCAATTCTTTGTTCACTGCATCTTTATAGATGCTTGCTTCCTTTCCAAAAGACACACCAGCCCCATAATAGTAATTGAAGCGTTTCGAGATAATCGGATTATGTTTTTCCAACAGCAGAGAAAGTGTGGTGTTCAGCTTGAAATCACTTTGCAGCATCCCTTCTAAACTGATCTGATCTAGGATTCTTTGCTGAGCAGTGATTCCCAGAGTCCGACCATACTCATTATTTCCCAGTCGAATACCTGCTGCGGTACCATAGCGCTGCGCATTTGCGAAGAAGGGTAGACTCAAGAAAATAAGAACCAAAAGACTATTGTTATTCATGATAGAATTTTTTTATTTATTGGCAATAAGTATTCCAATCATTAACAGCAATTAAATCTAAAGTTTAAGCAATTTCAGTTTGGCTAATTATTGAGCAGGTAAATTGACTAATTTGATGTTTAAAAGTTTTTAATCGTTATTTCATGAAAAAAACGCTACTAGCGATCGCTCTAATTATTCTAATCAGTTTGGCCGGTACTTGGATATATTCCATATATCAATTTAGAGATCGGCACGGTGGCTATTCCATTGATCTTAACCTTGGGTCAAGTCAAACACAGATTCTCGCTGGTTTCTCCAAAGTCGATATCAGTCCTGAAATTCTTGATACATGGGTAGACGTAAATGGCGATGCCAGATACAATCCCGAAGACGGAGATACTTATACCGACGGGAATGGCAACGGCAAATTTGATGCGGTCTGGCTAGCTGGCTTTCATAAAGCACGAGCAGCCCAAAGTATCTTAGATCCGCTTTGGGCCAGAGCAATGGTATTAGATGCCGGCAATGTGAAAATGGCTTTGGTGGTAATTGATATGATTGGCTATGGCAATGACGATGTTATCGCCACTCGCAAATTGATTCTGGAAAGTAATCCTGACTTGGACTACGTGATTATATCAAGCACACATGTACATTCCTCGCCTGATCTATTGGGGATTTGGGGAGAATCTGATTATAAATCCGGAGTAGATCCCAGCTACCTGACACAAGTCCAAAATGGAATTCAAGCCGCAGTAAGTCAAGCAGTAAGTCAGGCAAAACCTGCCTATTTTAAATTTACTGAGGAAATGGAGCTTCTAAAGCCACTGGTGGGCGACACGCGCAATCCTCAGGTTTTTGATGCCGGTTTGAAAATCATGCAAGTCTTAGATCAAGAAACAAATCAAACACTCGGTACAATTATGAATTGGGGCAATCATCCTGAAACTCTATGGGCGGAGAATATCCAAGTCAGCTCAGATTTTGCACATCCTTGGAGAGAAATGGTAGAAAATGGAATTATTGAAAAGGATAGTGTAATAATAGAAGGAGTTGGGGGAGTGGCTATTTGGTTGAATGGCGCCATTGGAGGATTGATGACTACCCATCCAACTATGGAGGTCAAGGATCCTTATTCTAAAGAAGTTTATCTGAAGCAAAGTACTGATAAAGTAGTAGCTCAAGGAAGAGCGCTAGCCAAAATCACATTGGAAACAATGGCTGATTCTGCTGCGGTTTTGATCCATGACACTGAGTTGGCGATAAGAGCCGAAACCATTGAATTGAAAATGGACAATCAGCTATTTCATCTCGCTTCATTTCTTGGAATTTTTGACCGGGGCTTCACGAAGTGGAAGCATATTCGATCTGAAGTTGCTGCTTGGAAGCTTGGACCCGCAACTTTTGTGCATGTTCCAGGGGAATTATATCCTGAGATTTTACATGGAGGTATCGAGAGTCCAATAGGAGGAGACTTTGCAATAAAGCCTTTGGAAGTCCCTGCCTTACAAAGCCAAATTCCGGGACAGTTTAAATTTTTTGCAGGCATGTCTAATGACATGGTGGGTTACATCATTCCAAAAAGTCAATGGGATATAGCGCCTCCTTATACTTACCAAAACGAGAAAAGACCTTACGGTGAAGTTAATTCCTTGGGACCAGAGACAGCCCCAAAGATTCACGCAGCAGTGTTGAAAGTTCTAAAGGAACTGAGGTAAAAAAAATGCCCCGGAATAAATATTTTCAGGGGCATTTAAGATTTCAAATTGGAATCAATCTTCGAAGATCGTGATCTTCTCGATTTTATCTCCACCTTTTATAGCATCGATTACATCTAGACCGTCAACTACTTTTCCGAAACAGGTATGATTTCTATCTAGATGCGCGGTATTGTCACGGCTATGGCAAATGAAGAACTGAGAACCTCCAGTATTTCTTCCTGCATGTGCCATGGAAAGAACACCACGGTCATGAAACTGATTCTCACCTGTCAGTTCACAGTCGATTTTATAACCGGGACCGCCTGTACCACTACCGACAGGACAGCCTCCCTGAATCATAAAGTTTGGGATCACTCGATGGAAAGTAAGACCATCATAAAACCCCTTTTTTGAAAGATCTATAAAATTTTGTACTGCCTTAGGTGCATCTGCATCGTAAAACTCAACTCTCATTGTACCCTTATCAGTTAATATTTCAGCTGTTTTCATGTATTTTTTTATTCGATAAAATATTTAATTATTACAAAATTAACTTTTTTACTTTTAATCTCTGGCACTGGGAGATGTTTAAATACAAGATTAGCTGGAAATGTCTTATTGTAATAACTGTCTCAATTTTGGATAATTGTTATAGCTTAAGCAGATTTGGAGCAGTAGCGCCAAGAGCCAAAAAAAGCTTTGATAATTGATTTACACAAACTGTCGGATGGCTGGGCTTATAGGATTTTAAACTTTTGGCGCTCCTGAGAGAATTTCAACAGAAGCAAAATCCTTGAACTGATCAAAATTCGCCACAAATGAATTCGCAAGCGCTTTTGCTTGCTTGTCATAATCCTCAGGATTCGGCCAAGTCGCTCTTGGGTTCAAAATCTCAGAAGGAATAGTTGGACAAGATTGCGGGACTTGGAAACCAAATACTGGATGCTGCTTAAATTCCACTTCATCAAGCTTGCCTTCAAGAGCTGCTGAGATCATCGCTCTGGTGTAGCTGAGTTTCATTCTGGATCCAATCCCATACGGGCCACCGGTCCAGCCGGTATTGATCAACCATACATTGGTCTCATATTTTTCCATCTTCTCACCAAACAAGCTGGCATAAGCAGTAGGATGAAGCGGTAAAAAAGCAGCACCAAAACAAGCAGAAAAAGTCAATTTTGGCTCTATGATCCCCATTTCTGTTCCAGCCACTTTTGCAGTATAGCCTGATATGAAATGGTACATTGCTTGGCTCTTAGTCAGCTTTGAAATTGGAGGAATCACTCCAAATGCATCGGCAGTCAAGAAGAAAATATTCTTTGGAATTCCAGCCATTGAAGGTAGAATCGCATTAGGGATAAAATGAATTGGGTAAGCTGTTCTTGTATTTTGGGTAACTGACTTATTGCTGTAATCTATTTCTCTGGAATCAGGCTTGAATCGTGTATTTTCCACGATCGATCCAAATCTAATGGCGTCAAAGATCTCTGGTTCTTTTTCCCGACTTAGATCAATCACTTTCGCATAGCATCCACCTTCGAAATTGAAAACTCCCTCAGAAGTCCAGCCGTGCTCATCATCTCCGATAAGTCCGCGTTTGGGATCAGCTGAAAGTGTAGTTTTCCCTGTACCAGAAAGTCCAAAGAAAATTGCAGTATCTCCGGCCGCACCTACATTTGCAGAGCAATGCATGGATAGAATCTGTTTTTCGTGAGGGAGGATATAATTTAGAACTGAGAAAATCCCCTTCTTCATTTCACCGGCATAGCCTGTTCCTCCTATCAGAATCATTCGCTTAGATAGATTCAAAATTGCAAAATTCGGATGTTCAGTGCCATCTGTTTCAGGATCTGCCTTAAACTCCGGAGCGCAGATAATGGTAAAGTCATGCTCAAAATTTGCGAGTTCTTCTTGACTTGGCCGCAAGAACATGTTGTTGCAAAACAGGTTATGCCAAGCCCAAGTGTTGATCACTCGTAAATTCAACCGGTGATTCCGATCAGCACCTACATAAGCATCTCGTACAAAAAGGTCCTTGTCTTGAAGGTGAATTTTCATTTTCTCCAACAATGCGTCGAACTTCTCAGGATCGAAAGCAATGTTGATATCACCCCACCAGACCGAGTCTTTTGTATGGTCATCAATCACAATGTATCTATCCTTGGGAGACCTACCGGTAAATTCGCCGGTATCTGCCATGAGGGCTCCCGTAGCTGTGAGGTATCCTTCTTTTTTTGCCAAAGCATGCTCTACTAAAACAGCTGGTTGGAGGTTAAAATGTACTTTTCCACTTGTCTTCAAGTTCAGAAAAGACAGGGGGGAGGTCTGGGATTCCAGAACTTGATCCTGCATAATGTAAGGGGTTATACTAACAATTCAATGGACAAAATTAGACAAATCTTTAAATTTTTAAAGATAAAATCTTTATTTTTTGGCTATACAATCGATTACGAAGATAAAATCAATGATTAGTCGAGAAGCTAAATTAAACAGTGTCATTCTTGTGATAGCGTAACTTTTCGATCCAAGTAAATTTAGCTGACTTGGGAAGCTTACAATACAATAGTTTTAGAAATAAGGCCCAAAAAAGGGTATCATTGTAGAATTAACTTCATCCAAATAAAACAATCCTTGGAAAAACAACATACTCTTGAATTTGACGGGCCGACTGTATTCGGTCATCCAAAAGGCCTGGTGACGCTCTTTTTTACCGAGATGTGGGAACGATTCAGTTATTATGGAATGCGAGCTTTGCTTATTCTTTTTATGACCACTGCGGTAATCGATGGTGGTTTAGGGTTTGATGATAAAACCTCCGGTGCCATTTATGGACTTTACACCATGGGGGTCTACCTATTGGCATTGCCAGGTGGATGGATTGCTGATCGCCTGTTTGGCTTGAAAAAGTCTGTTTGGTACGGCGGGATAATCATTGCATCGGGTCATTTCACGATGGCGCTTCCCGGTATTGTCAATCTTTTTGGGAGTAATCAGATTCAGCAGCTGTCACTTTCAGCTTTTGATACCAATTCTTTTTTCTTGGGTCTAATTTTGATTGTTCTTGGTACTGGACTTTTGAAGCCAAACATCAGTTCAATTGTCGGTCAATTGTATCCGGCAGGTAGCTCCAAGCGGGATGCAGGATTTTCAATTTTCTATATGGGAATCAATTTAGGGGCGCTTATCGCCCCAATTGTATGTAGTACACTTGCTGTTTACGATTGGCATTTAGGATTTGGAGTTGCCGGTCTGGGAATGGTTATTGGATTGATTCAGTACAAGTATACAAGTCAGGCCTTAGCTGGTCTTGGCGAAAAACCGGTAGTTGAAACGCCTGAAGAAGAAATAAGCTTTGTAAAATTAAAAAAGCATACCACTTATTCAGTGGTAGCATTAGTTGCTGTAATTGGTTTTCTTTTTACTGGATTAATCCCATTAAATGTATCATCAATTGCCGGTGTTTCAGGGTACATTATAGCAGTTGTTGCATTCGGGTATTTGGGTTATGTGATGGCCTTTGGGGGTCTAGACAAAGGTGATAGAAACAAAGTAGGAGTAATCGCAATACTTTTTCTTTTCTCTGCTATGTTTTGGTCAGGATTTGAGCAAGCTGGATCTACCTTAAATCTATTTACCGAACGATTTACCGATCGTACTATTTTTGGATGGAACATACCTACAGGATATTTTCAATCCATCAATTCCATGTTTATTATAATCTTTGCTCCATTTTTTGGAGCAATGTGGGTTTGGCTGGGCAGAAGAAATTTAGAACCTAGTTCTCCTTTAAAATTTGCTTTTGGACTATTAGGCCTAGGCATGGGATTTTTAGTGATGTATTTTGCTGCAAAAATTGCTGCTTCAGGTGATTTGGCTGCTCCGACTTGGTTGATAATGACTTATATGCTTCACACATTCGGTGAACTGAGTTTATCTCCTGTGGGATTATCTTTGGTGACCAAACTGGCTCCAAAAGGTTATGGCGGTCAGATGATGGGAATTTGGTTCTTATCCGTTGCTTTGGGAAATCTATTTGCAGGATTGATCGCTGGAGAAGCTAGTGGGGGATCTCAGGAGGCTTTGGCACGAATGCCGAGTCAATACATGCTTATAGTTTACACTGTGGTAGGTTCCGCAGTCTTACTATTCATGTTGAAGCCATTCATACGGAAGATGATGGGACGGGTTCATTAGTAGGATGCCTGTTTATGTATGAACACTGCTCTGAAATAAATTATTCTGATTATCCGTGAGGCTGCCGGTAACCGGGTTTTCATTGCTCAACTGGCTGAGGCAGGCCCGCCACAGCGGGGCAAGCTGATGGCATCCCAATAGCGACCGGTGCAAGTCCAGACAATGCTCGTGTTTGGCGCATATTATTTATCTTTTGTATAGCATTGGTGCTATTGCGGATATGCATGATTTGTACTTAAAATCTGATGCTAGTTGATCTCAAAATAAATTTCCCTGTACGGTTGAAGGCTTAGTGGCTTGAATTGTTCCCTTGAGCATGTCTGTCATCAATTAAGAAATCCAGGTTCCCAATTTCCAGGATGTACTTTCATATCCTTTCCTTCAAACTCTATTGGACCTAGCATTTTCTCATAGCCAATTATCATAGCCCAAATAGCGTAAAATGTGATTTCGGGTTGCAATTCAGCTCTAATACTACCATCCTTTTGTCCTTGGCTGATAATTGATATCCCGATTTTTGCAGGATCTTGATGAATCTCTAGAAGTTTTAAAAAATGTGCGCTTCCCAGAATAAGTGGGCTGATCATTTCCCGGGTTGTTGGATTATTGTATTGCTTCACTAAATCCAAAAAATTTATAATCGAATTGTAATAGACCTGATTTCGCTTTGCAAATGCACAGACACGAACCAAAAGCTCAGAGACTTTCTCCAGACCAGACTTCCCTGTGCTTTTGTGGATATCTTTAAACTCGTCTTTGAATTGGTCATAAGCCTTCTTGGTCAAGGCCATAAATAGATCTTCCTTATTCTGATAGTAAAAGTAAGTCAACCCTTTACTAATTCCTGCGTTTTTCGCCACATCCTCCATTCGGGAAGCCTGATATCCCCTCGATGTGAAGAGTGCTACTGCTGAATCTAGTATAAGTTTTTCCTTGTTTTTCTCCCTTGGCATTTCTTGATCTTATTTAAAAATCGCTCTCATAAATGTATTAAACTTGGTTCGAAAAGAGTATTCAAAATTTGGCTTTCTTTTCAAGGGATAAAAAATTGCTTCAGAATTATCTGAAAGCACTTTTAATCGTGGATTTAAATCTATTAGTTGACTTCAACAATGAAATAATTCTTTTTTCCTTTTTGCACCAGCAAATACTTTCCCTGTAAAAGTTGCATTGATTGTAATTCACTTGCATCATTCAATTTCTCTTTGTTAATGCTTACTCCTCCTCCTTGGATCATTTTTCTTGCCTCACCCTTAGATGCAAAAACCACACCCTTAGTGATCTCCCCAAATAAGTCCAAAACATTCCCAATAGATTCGTAATCAGCTTTGCTAACTTGAACCTGAGGTACACCATCAAAAACTTGAAGAAATGTTCGCTCATCCAACAGTGTCAAATCTTCGGTAGATGATTTCCCGAAAAGTATTTCAGATGCTTTAACCGCAATTTCATATTCCTTTTCTCCATGAACCATCGTTGTGATTTGCTTTCCGATTTCCTTTTGCAAAGATCTCAAATGTGGCATCTCAGCATGTGAAGCCTCTAAAGATTCAATTGCATCTTGATCCAAAACTGTAAAGATTCGAATGTATTTGGAAGCATCTTCATCGGAAACGTTCAGCCAGAACTGATAAAATGCATACGGAGAAGTTTTCTCGGAATCCAGCCAAACTGAACCACTTTCGGTCTTTCCAAACTTAGTACCATCCGCTTTAGTGATCAAAGGTACCGTGAGTGCATAGGCACTTCCACCACCCATTCTTCGGATCAGTTCAGTTCCTGTTACGATATTTCCCCACTGATCAGAACCGCCTAGCTGTACTGTGCAATTTTCATTTTTCCAAAGGTGATAGAAATCATATCCCTGAATCAGCTGGTAGGTAAACTCTGTAAAAGAAAGCCCATTTCCATCATCCAGTCTTCTCTTTACAGAATCTTTGGACATCATGTAGTTAACTGTAATATGCTTACCAATATCTCGGATAAAATCTAAAAAACTGAATTTGGAGATCCAGTCGTAATTGTTTACCAATTCCGCTTTATTTGGGGTAGTTCCAGAGAAGTCCAAGAACTTTGAAAGTTGACTCTTTAGGCAAGCAATATTATGATCTAAAGCATACTTATCCAATAAGTTACGCTCTGCAGATTTGAATGAAGGGTCTCCAATCATCCCGGTAGCGCCCCCGATAAGTGCAAATGGCTTGTGACCAGCAAGCTGAAAGTGTAACAAAGTCATTACTCCGACGAGGTGACCAATATGAAGCGAATCTGCCGTAGGATCAAAACCCAAATAGGCTGATGCCATTCCTTTCTTTAAGTGTCCTTCGATCTCAGGCGTCATGTCCTGGAGCATTCCTCTCCAGCGTAGTTCTTCTATAAATGAATTCATCGATTAGTGTTTTGAAGAGGGTAAATATATGGCTGTGTTTTGAAGGAATGAAGAAAAGACCGAATCAATCTATATTTATCTCAAATCAGCCAAATTCCCCACAGAAGTAAAAGCTCTGATCAATGAAGAGAATTTTCTTTACTTTGAGCATAAATAATTTATCGATATGACAATCAAGAAATCTTTTTTGAGCATGCTGTTCAGCTTAGTTTTTATGGGAATTGGGTTAGCTCAAAACCCTCCTCAATGGATGAGATACCCATCCATTTCACCTGATGGTTCTAAAATTGCATATACTTACAAAGGCGATTTATATGTGGTGCCGAGTGTAGGAGGCGATGCGAAGCAAATCACTTTTCATGAAGCACATGATTACAAGCCTGTCTGGAGTAAAGACGGAGACAAAATTGCCTTTGCATCCGATCGATATGGCAACTTTGATATTTTCATAATGGACGCTAATGGGGGGGCAGCGTCACGCTTGACCTATCACTCGAATGATGAACTTCCATATGATTTTTCTACTGACGGGACAAAAGTAGTCTTTGGTACAACACGACTTGACTTAGCTTCACATAGACAATATCCAACAAGCTCACAGCCAGAATTGTATACCGTCTCCACAAAAGGCGGAAGGGTGGATCAAATCTGGACAATCCCTTCCGAATACATTCAATCCAATAAGGATGGAAGCAAAACGGTCTACCATGATAAAAAGGGTGGTGAAAATGAATGGAGAAAACATCATCAGTCTGGAATAGCAAGAGATATCTGGCTCTACGATCAACGCTCGGATTCTCATAAAATGTTGACCAGCTTCTATGGTGAGGATAGGAATCCTGTTTTCTCACCTGATGAAACAGAAATATTTTATCTGAGCGAATCGAATGGAAATTTCAATGTATTCGCTCTTGAACTGACCAATCCTGAGAATTCTTCAGCACTCACTGATTTTAAGACTTATCCTGTTCGCTTTTTATCTATTGCCAACGACGGGTTAATGTCATTTAGCTATGATGGTGAGCTCTACACATTAAAGAAAGGTGAAAGTCCAAAGAAGCTATCTGTCACACTAAAAACTCAGGCTATCAGCAATTCAGATAATTACATTGCTATCAATGGCGGAGTAAGAGAAATGGTGATTTCTCCCGACGGTAAAGAAATTGCTTTTATTGCAAGAGGTGAAGTTTTTGTGACATCCGTAGATGGTGCATTAACCAAGCGTATCACCAATACGGCCGAACAGGAACGATTTGTTGAATTCGGACCCGATGGGAAATCGATTATTTATTCCAGCGAAAGAAATGGCAAATGGCAAATTTTTGAGACTAAGAAAGTGCGATCAGAAGAACCCTTTTTCTTCGCCTCTACATTATTGAAGGAAGAGGTCTTGATCAGTAGCGCTGAAGATGTCTACCTGCCCAAGGTCTCTCCTGATGGAAAGAAAATAGCCTATATATCAGCAAGGCGCACCTTAAAAGTAATGGATCTAACTACAAAAGCTGAAGTGACCTTACTGACTCCCGAGCAATTATTCCATATGAGAGATGGAGATCAATATTTCACCTGGAGTCCGGATAGTAAATGGTTGTTGGCTTCGTATCGACCAACTATGGTGAATTCAGAAGTGGTACTGCTCGATGCTTCTGGCAAAAAGCCAATGCAAAATCTTACTAAGAGTGGGTATGGTGATGATAAGGCTATCTGGGCAAATGATGGAAAGCAGATGCTTTGGTTTTCCAATCGAGACGGTCTAAGAAGCTATGCCACGAGTGGTCAAAACCAGAATGATGTTTACACACTCTTTTTCAATCAAGAAGATTGGGACAAATTCCGTCTATCCAAGGAAGATTTTGACTTGATGAACGAAATCGAAAAGTCCAAGAAAAAAGAAACTGACGCTGATAAGGATAAGAAAGAAGCGCCTAAAACAATTAAACCTTTGACATTTGATCTTGACGAGATTGAAGCGCGCAAAGCTAGATTGACTATTCATTCTTCAGATCTGGGAGATGCTGTGTTAGCCAAGGACGGTGAAAAACTTTATTACCTGACAGCATTTGAGAAAGGAATGAACTTGTGGAGTACAAATCTCCGCACCAAAGAAACCAAGCAGGAAATCGCTCTGAATGCTAATTCTGCAAGCTTAATGTGGGATAAGCAGCAAAAGAATTTATATCTCATAGCAAATGGATCGATTTCCAAAATCAATCCTGAAACTATGAAACAGGAGCCCATCAAAATAGCTGGTGAGATGACCTATGATAAAGATGCTGAGCGTGCACATCTTTTTGAACACATTTGGTTGCGGACAAAAGGGATATTCTATACTCCGGATATGCATGGAGTAGATTGGGAAGCTGCTAAGTCCAACTACGAGAAATATATTCCACATATTGGAAATGAGTATGAATTTGCCGAAATGATTTCAGAGATGATCGGTGAGCTAAATGTATCGCACGCTGGAGCGAGATACTCCGGGACAATAGCTATGGCTGACGCCACTGCTTCATTGGGTATTTTCATTGATTACTCTTTTAAAGCGAATGGAATAAAAGTAATAGAAGTGATTTCCGGAGGTCCACTGGACAAAGCTGGAATTACGATAAAGCCAGGAATGATTATCGAGCAAATTGATGGCGAACTCGTATCACCAGAAATAGATTTTGCTAAGTTTTTGAACCGAAAGGCAGAAAAATTCACACTTATCGAAGTTTTGGATCCAAGCTCAGGAACTAGAGCTCAGTATACCATCAAGCCAATTTCTCTTGGTGCAGAGAACCAATTACTTTATAAGCGATGGGTCAGAAAGAATCAAGCTGAAGTAGATTCCCTCAGTGGAGGTAAGCTTGGTTATGTTCATATACCGGGAATGAGTGATGAGCCATATCGAAATGTCTATGAAGAAATGATGGGAAAATATCATGAGCGTGAAGCCGTAATAGTAGATACTCGTTTCAATGGTGGCGGTGATTTGGTAGCAGATTTAGCAATGTTTTTTACTGGAGAAAAGTTTTTGACTTATGCCACTGAGGATAGAGTGGTTGGCTACGAGCCAACATCCAGATGGACTAAGCCAACTTTGGCTATGTTTAATGAAGCAAACTATTCAGATGGTCATTGTTTTGCTTGTGGCTACACTGACCTGAAAATCGGAAAAACTGTAGGAATGCCTACGCCGGGAACCTGTTCATTTGCAGGTTGGGAAAGTTTGTCGAATGGTGTCAGATGGGGAGCAGTGCCTATCTCTGCCAAAAATAAGGCAGGTGAGTGGTTAGAAAATAATGAGACCAGACCTCAATTTGAAATAAAAAATATGCCCGGTAAGATTGATAAGGGGATAGATCAACAACTGACAAAAGCTGTAGAAGAGCTGCTCAAGGAAGTGAATTGAAAAAAAAAGTCCGACGATTACTTGTCGGACAATTTTTATTCTGCTTAGGTTTACTGATAACTCTTTGTGTTTAAGGTGTCATCATTCTTGAAGAATTCATCAAGCTTAACGAAAGAATTGTCGAAATAACCGCCCAACATTTTCTTGATGATGAATGATCGGTATTCATCTTTAGAAACAATTGGAAAATACTCATGGCTTTTACCATAAGATTTGTGACTGACAAATCCTTTTCTTTCAAGGATTCTTACAATCGTGGACACTGTGTTGTAAGCCGGTTTCGGCTCAGGCATTGGCAAAAGGATATCTTTAACAAATCCTTTTTCAATTTCCCAGAGGATCTGCATGATCTCCTCTTCTGCTCTAGTTAATGGTTTCATAAATAAGACGTTAAGTTTTAAAACATCAGAAAATTATTGGTTTAGTTCCGAAAAACCAAAAATTTAACCAATTAGTTTTACTGTTTAGTTCAAATAAATATTAATACGTTGAATATGAAAGTCTTATTGAAAAAAAAAATACGCTCATAGTTGAACGCACTTTTCTCACGCAGCTCTTAATTTGATGATTCCCGAGGCATGAAGTAATTTGACTATGGGATAAGTTGGATCAAATTCATACCATTTGACCGCAAAATTTGGTCTGTTCGGCAGTCGATGATGATTATTCTGGAATAATTCTCCGAGCATCAACACATCTAATAAAAGACTGTTTTTTGACTTATCGTTGTTGTCAAAATTTGAATACCCATATTTATGACCACTCCAATTCACTATGGCTCCATGTACAGGTCCCATCATGAAATGAATCGGCAGAAGAAAGTACATCCACCAATGTGTTCCTGCTAGATCAAAGACAGAGATGCACAGAATATAAATCGCTACATAGAATAATCCCCATCCCACTCTCGCTGCCATTGTGTCTGCAAACCTGTCAAAGCTGTTCCAATCCGGAATATCTTTCGAAAATCGCTCTTCAGGTTTTAACCTAAATGAAAAATATTCATTGTAAATATTTTTTGTATTCCACATCATTGTGAACAGATTTTCTGTGTGATGCGGACTGTGTGGATCCTTTGGGGTATCACTGTAAGCGTGATGCATTCGATGAAGAATTGCATAAGCTCTTGGAGATAAATAGGAACTGCCTTGAGCACACCAAGTGAAAATGTAAAAAAAATTTTCCCAATATTTATTCATCGAAAACATCTGATGAGCAGCATAACGATGCAGAAAAAAACTCTGACAGAACAAGGATAAATACCAATGAAGCAAGAAAAGAATAATGATTACCATTGGAGAAACTAGTAGTGTGTTGGCTAGTGTAAGTCTTTATCAAGGAACATTGTTTATATCCCCACAAAGCATTAGGCTTTCTGGAAGGTCATTAGTGGTAGCTGCTGAATCTAACAATTTGACCTAGAGTTTATTCAAATGATAAGGTCTGATCATTGACTCGGCGGAAAGCTTTTTTTTCTTTTGCTTCAATTTTAACAAAGACTTTCTCAGCCAAACTTTTCTCAATATGAACTACCAAAAGTGCTATCTCATTGCCATCTTTAGTTTCTCCATCAAATAAGACCACTGTCAAATCTTCAAATGTAATGCTTGCAGGAGGAATGCAAAATGAATCATTTGCTGAATTAATCATATATTTTTCTTCTTCAGGATCAATACCAATGATACGGCTTTCATCAGAAACCCCGATCAATAATATTCCACCTTCGGTATTGGCAAATGCTGAAATGGTCTTTGCAATCTTGGATTTGGAGGTGATCTTTAACTTGCGATCGAAGCGATTATTTTCTTTTCCTTCAATCATTTTTTTTATAAAATCTTCATCAACCATTGCGGAATTAATTTTATTGGTTTAGATTTTGATTAAATATTAGAAACATGCCTTTTTTGATAAAATATCCCATGTTGAAATTTTTGAACTATGAAAATTACTAATTCTGGATTTGATCCTGCTGAAATCGACAAATTGATAGAGGAGTTGAAATTAATTGGAAAACGATTTAAAATTATTCCTGACGAAGAAAATACTGATGAATTTATCAATTTCTATTTTATAGGAATGTATGAAGGAAAAGAAGTTATTTACGATGCAGCCATTTATACCTTGAGACTTCACCATGCAAGTGAAGTATATGAGCTGGCAGAGCACAAAGCGGCGCAGAAGTTCCCCAATTTTAAAGGAATAACGTACGAAGAAGATGAAAATGGAAATATGAAGTCACTTTCGGCTGAAGAGGAAGAAATTGGTTGGTTTATTACCGAAATCATTATGGAAATTGAAGAAGATGAATCTGTCAAAGTTCAGGAATTTGTGGACATCGATACCCATCATGACTATGGAATCGGACTGGATGCAAGTATAAATGTTGAATTTATTGACGATTCCATCATTGCAAAATTTGTTAAAGAATTCAATGATGATACATTAATTTTGGATGACACGATGTATTCTTTCCAATCGGAAGATGTTGAACCGGATGAAATGTGAAGAAATAAGTAACATTTTGTCAATACACTTGTTTCCAAAGCCAAGTGTTTTTTTATGCTAAAAATTGCCTATTCTGATTGCTATTGCCATCCTTTGCCGACAGGTCACAGATTTCCCATGGAAAAATATGAGCTGTTACCCGGTCAACTTATCTATGAGGGAGTAGTAGATTCATCAAATTTTTTTGAGCCAGAGCCGCTAGCGGAAAAATGGATCTTAAATACACATTGCGCCGGCTACTGGGATAAACTTCAAAGTTTGACATTGAGTAAGTCAGAAATCAGGGCAACAGGATTTCCGTTATCCAAGTCATTAGTTGAGCGAGAAATAGTGATCGCAGGTGGTTCAATACAAGCAGCTCATTTTGCTATGGAATACGGTATCGCCATGAATATAGCTGGTGGCACACATCATGCATTCTATGATCATGGCGAAGGATTTTGCCTGTTAAATGACATTGCTATCACCGCCAATTATTTATTAGAACAGAAGCTAGCTACTAAAGTGCTGGTAATTGATCTGGACGTGCATCAGGGAAATGGAACTGCATCTTTATTTGAAAATTCCAGTGAGGTATTCACCTTTAGTATGCATGGGGCAAAAAATTACCCACACCGGAAGGAGAAATCAACCTTAGATTGTGGCTTGCCTGATGGCATAGATGATAAGACTTACTTGGGCCTTTTGTCAGATAATCTAAACTTCATAAGAAAGAGATTTTCAGCGGATTTCATTATTTATCAATGTGGTGTGGATGTGTTAGAAACAGATAAACTTGGTAGACTTGGCTTGACTTTATCTGGAGTGCATCAAAGAGACCAGATGGTATTAAATTTCGCAAGAGAATTTGACACACCTTTGATTTGTTGCATGGGTGGTGGGTATTCACCACAGGTTTCTAAGATCGTAGATGCCCATTCGCAGGTATACAGGTTGGCTCAAGAGCTCTTTTTTTGATTGATTGGCGCAATTTGATGAAGAGTAAGTCCAACATAATTTGGAAACTCAATACTTTCTTTATATTTGCGACCTTGTCATCTTAACAAATAAAAAGTGAAAAAGGGATTTAAACTAATTGGAGTATTGACATTAGCCTCAATGCTTTTCTACAGCTGCAACAAAGCTGGGAAGCCAGAAACTGCTTCAGAAGAATCAGAAGAATCAGCAGTTTCAGAAAATTTAAAAGTTGCTTATGTCTATACAGACAGTGTAATAAACAAATATGATTATTTCATTGAAAGATCAGCTGAAATCACTGAAAAAGGCAAGAAATTCGAAGGAGATCTACAAGGAAGAGCTAAAGGTTTTGAGCAGGAGGTAGCTAATTTTCAACAAACCGGTGGTAACATGACCCCTAATCAGCAACGTGCAAAGCAAGAAGAACTCGTCAAAAAAGAACAAAACTTAATGACTTACAGAGATAATCTGATGCAAGAATTATCTAGTGATGAGTCAACCTTATATTCTGAAGTTTACGATCGGGTGCAGAAGTTTATGAAAATCTATGCTGAATCAAATAAAGTTGAGTTGATCTTAAGCTACACTCGTGGAGGAGCAGTTTGGTATGCAACTGACGCACTGGACATAACTCCAAGTGTTGTAGAAGGGTTAAATAAAGAATATTTGTCCGCTCCGTCGGATAGCGCTAAAAGTACTAAGTAAGCGCGAGCGATTAGTCAATAAATATAACCCAGTTAATGACTGGGTTTTTTTGTGTTCTAAAATTGGGTAATTTTGACCTTCGGAAAAATGACAAATTGAAAATGAAAATCACAGAATTTTTAAAGCATAATTACAGACACTTTAATGCAGCAGCACTTATTGATGCTGCTGAAGGATATAAAGCTCACCTTGATACTGGTGGGAAGATGATGATAACATTAGCAGGAGCAATGTCGACAGCGGAGATAGGAATTTCTTTAGCTGAAATGATTCGCCAAAACAAAGTTCAAATCATTACTTGTACCGGTGCAAACCTAGAAGAAGATGTATTTAATCTGGTAGCACATGATTATTACGAGCGCATTCCTCATTATCGTGAACTGACACCTGAACAAGAACAGGATTTGTTAAATCGACATATGAATCGAGTGACTGATACTTGTATTCCGGAAATGGAAGCCATGCGAAGAATCGAAAATGTTATTTTGGAAGAATGGGTGAAAGCTGACCAAGCCGGAGAGGCGTTCTTTCCACATGAATTTTTTTACAAAATTCTCCTTTCTGGCAAGCTTGAGGAAGCCTATCAGATTAATCCAAAAGACAGTTGGTTACTTGAAGCTGCAAAGAAAAACATTCCAATCATTGTCCCAGGATGGGAGGATTCTACCTTAGGAAATATGTTTGCCAGCCACGTAATCAATGGCGATTTGAAAAATGTGCACACGGTTAGAACAGGGATCGAATACATGATGTTCTTAGCTGACTGGTATACCGACAATGCAACTGAAGAAAGTAAAGTAGGATTTTTTCAAATTGGAGGGGGAATTGCCGGAGACTTCCCAATATGTGTAGTACCAATGCTACATCAGGATTTGCAGCGTACCAGCGTTCCGCTATGGGGATATTTTTGTCAGATTTCAGACTCTACGACCTCCTATGGATCTTATTCTGGAGCTGTTCCAAACGAGAAGATCACTTGGGGAAAGCTAGGAATCAAAACACCAAAGTTCATTATTGAATCTGATGCCACCATCGTTGCACCATTGGTGTTTGCTATCGTGCTTGATCAATAAATTATGATAAAATTCAGTCACTGGATTTCAAAAGCAAGCGGGCTATTTCTGCTTGCTTTTTTATTTCCGCAGATTTCTTTTACTCAAGAAATTCAGTCGCTTTCTGGCGCTAACAGTCCTCAAGACGATATGAATCCCGTTTGGATCGGAAATAATACGCTACTCTTTACCCGAGCTTTTCATCCTGAAAATATCGGTGGCATAACCGATCCCGGGGATATCTGGATGACCCTGCGGGGTGCCGATGGAGTTTGGCAAGAAGCAGTCCATCGAGCTGATCTGAGTAGATCGGGATATGATTTTGCGCTGGGATTAGAAGATGTTTTGACACTCTTAGTCTACCACCAAGAAGGTTCAGCTGTCGGACTTTATCAATATTCCAAATTTGGAACAGACTGGAATTTTCTCAGAAAGGTAAATCTACCTGGTCTGGAAGATTTAAAAGGCCAAGTTTCCGGGAGAGTAGCTACAGGGGGAAAACAGATTTTTATCTCTGGAAAAGGTAAAGTCAGTAAAGGAAATGAAGATTTATATTTCAGTGAGAAAGTTGGAGTAATCGACTGGACTTATCCAATTAATTTGGGAAGTGTCCTAAATACCGCTGGGCAGGAAATGAGTCCTTTTTATGATGTAAACACTAAAAACCTTTACTTCTCATCTAATATGCTGCCAGGAGCGGATGGAAAAGATATTTATATAAGTAAAAAAATGGGAGAGGGTTACGACTCTTGGAGCAAACCCGTCAAATGGGAACAGCTGAGTTCTAAGGGCTCGGACATATCTGTTACTTTCATTTCTCCAACAGAAGTTATTTGGACCAGCACTCAAAATTCGGATGGGTTTGCTGACCTTTTATCCTTTAATAAAGGGGTAAAGCTTAATATACCCACGGAATTTGATCTTTCTTCAGTAAGTGAAACATCAACTTCGACTCCTCAAATAGTCATAGCCAAGACTGAACGGTCGGTAATGATCGTACCAATTTATCCTTTATCCGCAGTAGGAATACCTGAAATCAAACTAGTTGATTCAAATGCAGAAGTGGAAAAGGCTGTCTCTTGGTTTGTCATTGATGCTAAAAATAAGGTTGAAGTTCCTTTTACTTTAAGTTGGATTACTGGGGACAAATCATTCCAAGCTGATGCCAACTCGATAGTCAAAATCTCTCAATTGCAGGAATCAAATGTGAAAGAAATCAAAGTGATTGCGAAAGGCTACTTCCCAACTTTGATTCCTACTGAAAGTCTCAGGATTAATGAGTCGACAGTAGTGCTGATGACAAAAGCTGAATCTGGAAGTAGTGTGATACTTCAGGATGTAAATTTCAAGAGGGGAACAGCAGAATTAGAGGGTACCAAGACGATTTATTCTTTGAACGAACTAGCGGATTTCCTTTTGGAAAATCCCGAGCTCCAGCTTCGGATCCACGGGCATACAGATAATGCAGGAGATCCTGGTCTCAATAAAGCGCTCTCACTGGATCGTGCAACGAGTGTCAGACTGTTCCTCACGGAAAAGGGGGTTAAATTCGAAAATCTACGGATTTCAGGCTGGGGCGGAACAAGACCGGTAGCCTCCAACGCCACCGAATCTGGGAGATCCAAGAATAGGCGAGTAGAGCTTGAAGTAAAGTAAGAAAAAAGGCTTTGAAATAATTTCAAAGCCTTTTTTCTTACAAGGAATATCCTTCTGGGTAGGAGCGTTTCACAAATTGATTAGCGGGTTCAAAATTCGTTATTTTCATTGATGGACCATCCCAAAGTAGTTTTATTCCCCGCCCGGGGTAGTCAAACTGATTTTCATTTCCTCCAGCTCGTGGTTCTCGATAGTCATAGCTTCGTATGGCAAGATTACCCATTAAAACGGACTCTGTCAGAGGTCCGGCTACTGAGAATGGAGAGCTAAGATTTTTGAATTCTGTAGAGCCATGACCAGCAATACAAGCCTCAACCCAATTCTGATAGTGTCCTCTGTCTCCATCTGGAACTCTATATAGTGTTTCGGGAACCTTTACATCCTTGGTTTTGGAAGTAGGAAGAAGTTGAGGATTGACGCCATAAGTAGAGCACATTATTTTGCCCTTTGTACCCTCAATGATAACTCCATTTCCACCGTCACCCATTTGCTCATTGGGTTCAAGTTCTTCAGGTCGAGTTGGCTGAATTCCACCATCCATCCAATGAAATTCTAAATCTTCTTTTCCGGGACGATCAAAACGTAGCGTGATATGAGAGGAGGGAGGACAACTTTCAGAGAAATACCCCCTACTAAATTCTCCAATATAAACCGATCCTACTGAACATTCTGCGGATTTGGGATATCCTAAGTCAAGTACTCTGAAAGGTGGCTCCATAATATGACAAGCCATATCTCCTAGCGCACCAGTGCCATAATCCCACCAACCACGCCAGTTAAAAGGAACTAGATTTCCCACATAGTCTTTTTTAGGTGCTGTACCCAGCCAAAGATCCCAGTCTAAATCAGACGGAGGGGCTATTGGGGCTGTTGGCCATTCGATACCTTGTGGCCAGACAGGTCGATTAGTCCAAGAATATACTTTTGTTGCCTCTCCGATTAGACCAGCTTCATACCACTCTGCCATTTTTCGAACTCCCTCTCCTGAAGACCCTTGGTTACCCATTTGGGTGACCACTTTATATTTCTCAGCTGCCTCGGTAAGCATTCTGGCCTCATATATATCATGGGAGAGCGGCTTTTGTACGTAGACATGCTTGCCCATCTTCATAGCCATCATGGCTGCTACCGCATGTTGGTGATCAGGAGTAGATACCGTGACTGCATCTATATTTTGCGCTTCTTTTTCAAGCATTACTCTGAAGTCTTTGTAATAAGAGGCTTTCGGATACAAATCTACCGAACGTTTTGCTCGCGCATCATCAACATCGCAAAGTGCTATAATTTCAGCTTTACCACTATTAAAAACACCACTGACATCATTGAATCCCATACCTCCGACTCCTATACTTGCTACTCGCAGCTTATCACTGGGGGCAATAAATCCGGCTCCACCCAGTACGTGGCGCGGTACGATATAAAATCCTGCAGTGGCAAGGGCAGATCCTTTAAGAAATGTTCTTCTAGAGTTGGATGCCGTAGTTTCGTTCTTTTTCATAGATTTTGGATTCGATTTCGAATTGACTCTTCAATAATGTTAAAAGCCTGATTAAAAATTACTTCCTGAATTTATCAAAAACCTTTTATCGAAGGTACATGAGCTGTAAAAATTTTTTAAATGGTGAAATTTGAATACTAAAGTTGCGAATACAATCGATTTTATTAAGCTAACTCTGTATGCCCGCAATTGCACCGGTAAAAATCAAAATGCAGCTTACTATCTAGTAGACACTAGCATTACCGGTACTTCCTCCGATGGCTATCGGAACATCATCGGCCTGCCTCGCTGTGGCGGGCCTGCCTCGCCGTGGCGGGCCTGCCTGCCAGTTGAGCAAAGAAAATTAGGTTAGTAGCATACTTGCGGATAATCATAAAGCGAAAAATACAATTGATTAAAAAAGTCTTATAAAAAATTGAATTAAGTTTGTCTAAATTCTCTTCAGACATGAAAAAACTTATTTGTGCACTTAGCCTTGCTTCATTCTTTTTGGTAAGTTCTTGTGCCACCAATGATCCCTCGATGGAGGAAGCAGGACTAATTCCGATCCCCCTGACTATATCGGTAGGAGACGGAACCCTTATGCTGGATGCAGACCTTTCAATTCAATTGATCGGAACTAATCAAGGATTAAATTCGGTAGGAGACTATCTGGCAAATCGAATTCGTCCTGCTACTGGATTTGATGCTCCTGTAGGGACTTCCGATGGAATGATTGTATTAGAGCTTATTTCCGGTGACGCTTCCGAAGCCTATGAATTAACTATTTCTGACAATGAAGTACGCATTACATCTACTTCTGCTGCTGGTATATTTTACGGTACTCAGACCTTGATGCAATTATTTCCAACAGCTATAGAAAGTGCTACTCTAATCACAAGAGACTGGATGCTTCCAACAGGAAGCATTATAGATAAGCCTGAATTCAGCTATCGAGGAGCGATGCTTGATGTTGCGAGACACTTTATTTCAACCACCGATGTAAAGCACTACATCGATCAAATGGCTAAGTTCAAATTCAATTATTTACATCTTCATTTGACAGACGATCAAGGCTGGCGGATTGAAATAAAATCTTGGCCACAATTGACGGTGATCGGTGGAAGTACCGAAGTTGGTGGGGGGAAAGGAGGATTCTACACGCAGGAAGAATATAAGGATATTGTGGCATATGCCGCAAGTCAGTTTATTACAATTGTCCCGGAGATCGACATGCCTGGACATACGAATGCAGCTTTAGCTGCTTATGGTGAGCTTAACCCAGGAGTGAATCTGCCCGACGGTGACAATTCCACTTTGGTTAAAGGAAACATCGATTTTGATATTTTGGATAAGAATCCGGTTGCTGCGGAGCTTTACACTGGTATTGAGGTAGGATTCAGTACACTTGCAACCAATAAAGAGAGCACTTACCAGTTTGTGGAAGACGTCATAAGAGAGCTTTCAGAAATCACCCCTGGCCCTTATATTCATATCGGTGGTGATGAATCTCTAGTTACTGAAAAATCTGACTACATCTATTTTATTGAGCGAGTTCAAGATGTAGTTTTGAAATACGGGAAAATAAGTCTGGGATGGGATGAAATTGCGACAGGAAAGCTTAGACCGGGTACTGTTTCCCAGTTTTGGGCAGAGGAAGAGAATGCCCGACTCACTAAAGAGCAGGGAAACAAAATTCTAATGTCACCTGCAAAAAAGACTTATCTCGATATGCAGTATGATTCAACAACTAGAATTGGTCTTCACTGGGCGGCATATACAGAGCTAGATGACGCCTATAACTGGGATCCGGCCACCTACACTGACGGAATTAATAAGCTTGATATTTTGGGTGTTGAAGCACCTTTATGGACTGAAACAGTCGTCAATCGGGAGGATATCGAGTATATGGCATTTCCAAGGTTAGTCGCTATTGCTGAGGTAGCTTGGTCTTCACCAGTTCGGAGATCATGGGAAAGCTTCCAATCCAGAGTCGCCATTCAGGGTAAACGCTGGGAAATGAATAAGATCGGTTTTTATCGGTCTCCAAAAGTCACGTGGTAACATCAGACCACTGATAAAGAGCCCAGATTCGTCTGGACTTTTTATCTTTTCAGCAAATTATTTTTTTGATAGTGATCAAAATAAACCCAATACGCCTGCTTATTCTAAGAGTAAAGAATAGAAATATTAAATATTTAAAAGATAAAATTATACTGTTGAATGGGTGATATAATTATTGGATTTGCCAATTGGATTTGGGGAACACCAATGTTGATTTTATTAATGGGGGGAGGAAGCATTTTGTTATTTCATTCTCGATTCGTGCCTTTTACTAAGATGAGGCATGCAGTCAGTCTTTTGAGGGGAAAGTATGAAGATAGCAACGTACCTGGACAGATTACCTCTATTCAAGCACTCTCCTCAGCCATTGCTGCAACAGTCGGCTTGGGGAATATCAGTGGGGTAGCTATAGCAATTACAATGGGTGGACCTGGAGCTATTTTCTGGATGTGGGTTTCTGCATTTGTGGGAATGGCTACCAAATTTTATACCTGTAGCCTTGCCATCATGTTTCGAGGTAAAGATTCAGCAGGAGTTGTACAAGGAGGTCCAATGTATGTGATAGAAGAAGGAATGGGAAAGAAGTGGAAGTTTCTCTCCTATATTTTCTGTATTGCTGGTATTATGGGCTTACTTGCTATTTTCCAAGCCAATCAATTAACCGCAGTACTTCGGACGGTAATTCTAGAACCAGCAGGTCTGGACTATGGTGACTCGACAAAATGGATCATAGGAATCAGCATGATGCTAGTGGTAGCCGTTGTTATTTTGGGAGGTATTACTCGTATAGCCAATGTGGCTTCTAAATTAGTTCCTTTTATGGTAGGGATGTATTTCATCACCGTGATGATTATTGTATTTAAATACATTGACGAAGTCCCTGAAATGCTATTGTTAATCGTTTCAGATGCATTCTCCGGAAAGGCTGCAGCTGGCGGAGCAGTAGGTGCTGTAATCATAATTGGAGCACGGAGAGCAGCTTTTTCCAATGAAGCTGGAATCGGAACAGCTCCAATGGTACACGGTGCATCAAAAAATTCCGAGCCCATCCGAGAAGGCCTAATAGCGATGCTTGGACCTTTTATTGATACCATAATAGTTTGTACGTTGACTGCCTTGGTTATTTTGCTTACAGGAGTATGGCAAACCGAAGAGTCTGATGGTGTTCGCTTGACTTTGGCAGCTTTTGATATTGCTTTACCAGTTATGGGTAGATACTTATTGATGATTGCAGTATTGGTATTTGCGCTCTCGACCATGTTTACTTATTCCTATTATGGTCACAAGTGTTTTAACTATCTTTTCGGTGCAGAAAAAGCTGATTTTTATAATTATTTCTATCTGATCACAATTGTCATTGGTGCGGTAGCTTCGCTAGACGTAGTAGTGAGTCTAGTAGATGGGATGTATGCTGTGATGGCTATTCCAACTATGGTGTCTACAATTTATCTAGCGCCTAAAGTAAGAATTGCAGCAAAAGATTATTTCCAACGGATGAAAACTTAATAGAAATGAAGATTCTTATTTCTCCAAATGCATTCAAAGGGACGATTAGCGCTCAAAAAGCTGGTGAAATTATTTCAGAATTTATCCATTCAAACTTTGCCTCAGTAGAAACACGGATTTATCCTATAGCAGATGGGGGAGATGGTACATGTCAGTTGTTAACCAATGCATTAAATCTAAAGTATATAGTCAGTTGGTCTTTAAATGTTTATGGACTTCCAGTTCCTAGTTATTTTGGATGGGATAGCAATTCCTTTAAAGCTTATATTGATGTATCCACTGTCTCGGGTCTAGGTGCATTAACAGGCGAAGATTTGAATCCAAGATTAGCTTCTACTTATGGTACAGGCATTATAATACAAGAAGCCATAGCGCTAGGCGCAAAAGAAATTGTGCTGGGTTTAGGAGGAAGTGCCACAATAGATTTAGGAATTGGAATCTTGGCCGCAATAGGACTTGAATTCTTGGATGAAAAAGGGAGAATTTTAACTCTTTTTTCACCTGATTATCTAAAGAGGATTAAGCACATCCAACGAACTCCAAGGATGCCCAAAGTCAACTTTGTTTGTCTGTATGATGTTAAAAATCAACTTTTCGGCAATACTGGGTCTATTCCCGTTTTTGGTCCTCAAAAGGGTCTTTCAGAAAAGGAATTTCCTGAATACGTAACTAGATTCTATGAACTGATTGAAATGATCTACAAAAAATCTAAAAAAACTTTTGTCGATAAAGAAGGGTATGGTGCTGCAGGTGGGGTTGCCGCTGGGTTAAGCGCATTTTTCTCAACCAAACTCAAAATTGGATCATCTTACTTTTTTGATCAAATCGATTTAGATTCTAAACTATTATGGGCCGACCTAGTGATCACCGGGGAAGGTCGATACGATTCACAATCAAATGCGGGCAAAGCATCCTATGAACTCTTGCTTCGAGCAAAAAAACAAGGAAGGAAAATTGCATTGATTACTTCAGGCAAAAAGGGAATTACCGATGGTTTTGAACTAGTTATAAGCTTACCTGATTTAGATTTTTCCTCAAAGGACCTTAATCAATTAGCTGAGAAGAACTTGAATTTTGCGCTAAATTCAAGCTTAAAATCTGATTTCTGGTCATAAAAAAAGAGAGAAAATTTTTAGTGATCTGATTTTTTTCTTTTAAATGTACTTCTTGCATCAACAATTGAGATACCGGCACCAAGACCAATAATGATACATAGTATTATAAAAAATGCTTGCGCACCTGGCGCTATGGGTGAATTGAATATATCGAGTAGTACCATACTTTAATTATAAGATTTTTATTTTTTTAAAGGTAAAATGTTGAATTGGATTTATCAAAAAAATACATTCAAAGAGTTTGTAATTTATTTTGATGGGTATCCGTAATTATGCCAGTGACCTATTTTTCTTTGCTTAACTGGCAAGCCCGCCAAAGCGAGGCAGGCCGATGACGTTCCAATAGCCATCGGAAGAAGTGCCGGTAATACTAGTGTTTACCCTATAGTAAGCTGCTTTTTGATTTTTACCGGTGCAGTTACGGATATACACAATTATTAATTTTATAATTTGTATACCCTAATAAATAGGCATACGAAATTGACACAAAATATTATTAGGAATCTGATCAAATCTCCGCTTTTTCAAAAGGTATAAAAGCCTTTCCCGAATATTTGAAGGGATGTTCCACATCAAATCGGCAACAAATTTGGATACATGCAGCGTTGGGTACATACACATTTATTATGTCATACGCATCTCCGACACTGTGATTGTTACTCTAGCAGATGCTAGCTAGATTAAATCACATTATGTTAAGCACTAATTCTTAACGATTTGATATCCTGCATAATTCTGCTCAGAATAGTTTCTTACTACAGGACTACAGTCACCAATTTTTTTACTTTTAATTTATCGTTTTCTATTAGCCAATTCTTCCTTAAAAGATTAGCCCATGTGCTCATGTAAAAAATCACATCATCTTTTCTGTTTTTCGTTAATGAATTTCTCTTTTCAATATCGATTTGTGAAAGTACAACCGGATCTGACAATCGTTCTAAGTGGCTTAGATCACTTATGGATAGACCAAATCCCAACATTTTGCTGATCATTAAATCCATTGGATATCCACTTGTGGGGCAGTAATCAATCAATTGCTCATTCCAGTCACCATGCCTTTGCATCGCATAGCTGTGGATTTCACCTTTCTCTAATTTGGTTAATTCCTGGGCCAGATTACCGCAGTTACATGAGCCCATGTGACCCCACTGATAAGGAGAACCACTTTTAAGCTTGAATATTGTTTTTTCAATTGCTGCTATCAATGCAGGATTTGGAATTGCCATTTCGTGTATTTTTTTATTCAAGTTTACAACTAATATCTCAAACAAGGGTTTGGAAAAAAATAAAAATTAATCAAAAAACTTAATTTGGTGGTTAACTAAATATTGATCGAATGTAACTCTTTATAAATGGTTTAGATAGGTAATCTCTTACTACAGGATAACTGTTTGCTTTTGATATGTCCCTTTCATCAACTGAGCTACTGAGAATATAAATTTTGGCATGAATATTTTCACTTTTGTAATTGTCTAAAAAATCCCAGCCTGTCATCCCAGGCATATTCAAATCTAAAAAAAGGTAGTTGGGGCTAATTGAGTAAATTTCTTTCAATGCAGTCTTTACACTTTGGTACTTGAAGAATTGACAAGGCTCTTTTACATTTTTAGATATCAGTTTCTCAGTCACAAAAGTGCTGATTGGATCATCATCGATAAGTACAATTTTTAACATCAAGTCCAAAAAATATATTTTAAAATACATTAATCATGATACAATAGTATCATTTAAAAATATATTAACAAAATTGCTGCCAATTTTAATTGGAAAACCTCACATTTTGTCACTCAGTTGTATTAAACTTTTCTTTTCCTGTTAATAAGTCATAGAACAGCAAAAAATCTGAAGCCAAACTATATATTGGATACTTAAAAGTTGCAGGTTTATTTTTTTCAAAAAAGAAATGACCAACCCAGGCAAAACCGTATCCTACGATTGGGATAATACCCAACAAGAAATAATTTCCAAAATAAATAACCATAAATAAAATGACAAAAAGTAGCCCTGTACCTATAAAATGTAACTTTCGACTAATCGTGTTTTGATGCTCTGACAAGTAGTAGGGATAAAATTCTTTTAAAGATTGAATTCTTGAGTCCATTTTAAAATTTGGCTAATTTTGGAGAATTTTTATTTCAGATATAAATCGTTCTATAATTTTATCAGTCACTTTAAACACTTTCTTGTCTTTTGATTTTGGGCTAGACACTTCAGTCACACCTGTTAGAGTCATCAAAAATTTATCTTCTTTTGGATCAATGAAGTCCACAATCACTTGTATCAATTCGTAGCTATTAATGGAGTTTCTCATCGAATTGTTGTTAAAATTTGAATTATACATCCATGGATCCCAAACACGATAACCCCAAAATGGAGACTGGTTATAATTATTTGTAATTTCTCTTTTTCGAGGATCTTCATTCGACGTATATCTGATGACCAAATCAGGTTGACTTTTATCATAAGTTAACCCTTGCGCTTCCAGCGCCTCTTGTAATTGAATCTGAACTTGAGCATCAATAAGCTGGGACGCAAAACCCCTCATTCCCACTTCTTGATTAATTATAACAAATGACTGGTACGGTTTCTTTATTTTTAACTCTACATTTTCCTTGAATACATCAATGGATGCACAGGAGGTAAATAATGTGAAGATAAATAGCGGAAAGAGAAGCGTGAAATTTAGTGATTTTTGCATTTTTATTCGTTTTGTTGGAAAACGATTAATTATTCAGGAAAGTTAAAATTTACAATAAAAAGAAAAAACAAGTGCCATCTCGTACATATTTCTTCAGTTGCAAACCCTACTTTTGGAGTAAGAATCAGAAAAAATGACAAGACCGGACTTTGATGATATTTTTATGGAGTTGGCAGTTAGTCTTGCCAAAAGATCACATTGCATCAAAAAACATGTTGGAGCTGTACTAACCAAGGAAACACGCATTATCTCCATTGGCTATAATGGACCTCCGGCGGGCACGCACAACTGTGATATTGAGTTTCCCGTCACCGGGTGTGCTGTGGATAGTAAGGGAAGTTGCTCATTAGCTTTACACGCCGAGCAGAACGCAATCCTGTATGCGGTGAAGAATAATACTTCTGTAGATGGTTCTACCCTTTATGTGACACTTTCGCCATGCCTTGCCTGTGCTAGAATCATATTTTCTATGGGAATTACAAAAGTGATTTTTCTCTATTCCTATGCCAAATACAAAGGTATAGGCAGTGATGAAGGGGTTGATTTTCTACGAAAGTTTGGAGTAGAAGCTGAACAGTATTCAAAGTCTATCGATTCACATGACATTTTAATCTAGAGAAAATTTACTTCCAGACTTAATTCTATACCAAACTTCTCGGCTATGGACTGTTGAATTGCTTTCGAAAGTTTTACAATTTCTTCTCCTTCACCACTTCCGTAATTGACTAATACTAAAGGCTGATTCTGGTGAACCCCAATTTCTCCAATTCGTTTTCCCTTCCAGCCTGTTTGTTCGATGAGCCATGCAGCCGGGACTTTTACCCCTAATTCATTTTCATATCCGGGAATCGAAGGATATTTTTCTTTCAATTTCCCGTACTCTGCGCTGGGAATAGTAGGATTTTTAAAAAATGATCCAGCATTTCCAATCACCTTTGGATCAGGAAGTTTAGATTTGCGAATCGAAATTACAGCATCTGAAATTACTTTTAGGCTTAATTCTTTTATTCCTCGTTCAGCAAGCGTTTCTTGGATTGCCCCATAACTTATCTTGAACTCGGGCTTTTTTTGAAGGCGGAACGTAACTGAACAGATCACTAACTTATTCTTCAACTCATGCTTGAATGCGCTCTCTCGGTAGCCAAACTTACAAGCTTTGGCATCGAAAATTTTCATGCTTAAATCAACTCGATCCAAGGCAGTCAGGCTCTCAAATACTTCTTTGATCTCAACACCATAGGCACCAATATTCTGCATGGGTGAGGCACCAACCGTACCGGGAATTAAAGAAAGATTTTCGAAGCCTCCCCAATTATGTTCGATCGAGTAATCCACCAAGTCATGCCAAATCACACCTGCTCCAACCTCTAGCAGGACTGTTTCCTCATCTTCGGCTATTACCTGAATTCCCATTAACTCATTCTTAATGACTAGAGAATCAAGATCCTGAGTGAGTAAAATATTACTTCCACCGCCTAGGATAAACACCTCAATAGGTTCAGCTTTTGCCCAAACCAAGAGCTCTCTAAGCTCTTCTATACTCTTTGCAACTGAAAAGTATTTAGCATTTTTATCGATCCCAAAAGTGTTATAACCTTTAAGCGAAATGTTTTGTAGTATCTTCATGCGCTAATCTTTACACTGCGAAATAAGTAAGATTTTTAACCAATAGGAAATCTAATAACCTTCTATAACATTATTTGATGAAAGAAATTCTGATCAATGGAATCCGAATCCGTCAAGGTCAGTCGATGAATATTGAACTGCCGATTGCCAAATTACCTACCCACACCCTGATCGATCTTCCGATTTTTATCCGATCTGCCAAAGAAGAAGGACCTGTGGTACTTATCAGTGGCGGAATTCACGGAGATGAAATAAATGGAGTCGTGACAGCCAAACGGCTTTTGGAGGAAATGGATGCAAGCTGGAAACTCTTGAAAGGAACCTTGATATTTATCCCTCTTGTGAACATCTATGGATTTTTATCCAACACTCGGACTTTCCCTGACGGAAGAGATTTAAACAGGAGTTTTCCCGGAAGTAAGAAAGGTTCGTTGGCCGGAAGAATTGCCTTCATATTGAATGAGCAAATCATTCCTCAGATTGATTATGGGGTTGATTTTCATACAGGAGGACGGATGCTGAGTAACTATCCTCAAATTCGGGTTGATTATACTGATAAAGTTGCATTGGAATTAGCCAAATCCTTTGGAACTCATTATGTCGTCAATTCCAAATACATTGATAAATCTTTCCGCAAAGCAGCTTTCAAGGCTAAAAAAAGAATTCTAGTTTTTGAAGGTGGTGAATCTATGCGATTAGATGACTATTCCATTGAAGAAGGTGTAGCTGGCACCAAGCGATTTCTTGCAAGCCTGGGAATGATTGATTTCAGTGCTGAGCCTCAAGCGACTATTTTCCTGAGGGAAAGCAATTGGCTGAGAGCTAAAGCCTCTGGGATCTTCAACTCCACCATTAAATTAGGGGATTCTGTAAAAAAGGGTCAGATTCTTGCCGAAATTTCAGATCCTTATGGACAAATAAAAGTATCTGTAATGTCACCTAATGATGGTTTTGTTTTGGGATTGAATAATTTGCCGGTTATCAATGTGGGGGACGCCTTAGTACATATTGGAAATGAATAAACGTGCGTTTTTTAACTTTCAGCAGCTAAATTTTTAACTTATGTCTATTTTAAATTCCTTCAAAAAAACCAGAAATCATTCAATTGAACTCTGTCAAAGCCTCTTAATCGAAGACTTTGGGATGCAAGCTTCAGAGTTTGTCAGTCCGCCTAAATGGCATTTGGCACATACAACCTGGTTTTTTGAGCAATTTATTTTGCTTCCAAATCTTCCCACTTATGAGGTCAAACATCCCCAGTTTAACTTTCTCTTCAATTCTTATTACAATACATTAGGCAGTCGGACCGCAAGAAATCAACGCGGGTTGATGTCACGACCGCCAGTTTCAGAAGTTTTTAAATACAGAAACTATGTGAATGAGGCAATGGAGCGATTAATCCTTGATAAGGGAGCAATTATCGAAGACTTGGTCATTTTGGGATTAAACCATGAACAGCAGCATCAGGAGCTTTTGGTCACAGATTTGAAATTCAGCCTTTGGCATAATCCCTTGGACCCGGTGGTAATGAATATAAATGAATATCCTGTCGAGGAAACAAAAGATATCAAATGGATCAAGGTTGAAGCTGGTGTGTATGAAATTGGTCATCAGGGCAAAGGCTTTTCATTCGATAATGAATTGGGTCGTCACCGGGTGTTTTTAGAAGCTTTTGAAATTTCAAATTCGCTTATCACCAATGGAGAGTATTTAGAGTTTATCGAAGCTGGTGGCTATGAAGACCCCAAGTATTGGCATGATGAAGGTTGGGCCTGGGTAAAATCCCTAGATAACAAAGCTCCTCTATATTGGTCAAAATCTGATGGGGCTTGGACTTATTATACATTGGATGGCCGAAAACCTTTAGCACTAGCGGCTCCTTTGGCCCATGTATGCTTTTATGAAGCTTCGGCATATGCCAATTGGAGAGGCTGTCGATTACCTACCGAATTTGAATGGGAGTCATCTAATTCCCAGTTTTCATGGGGCAGTCGATGGGAATGGACTAATTCAGCTTATTTACCATATCCAAACTTTCAGGTAGCTTCAGGAGCTTTAGGGGAATACAATGGAAAATTTATGATTAATCAAATGATACTCCGTGGTGGATCGGTAGCCACGCCGCACAATCACTCTAGAGCTACTTATAGAAACTTTTTCAATCCTCATTTTAGATGGCAGTTCATGGGAATTCGCCTTGCAAAATCAATTTAATTTATGACCGCAAAGAACTCTGATCTCGGATCTTTTGCTCAAGATGTAATTCTTGGCCTAAGTTCCAATCCAAAAACACTTTCATCCAAATATTTTTACGATGCCAAGGGCGATAAGCTCTTCCAGCAAATCATGGCATTGCCAGAATATTACCTTACTCGAAAAGAGTTCGAAATACTAGAACAACAACATGAAGAAATACTCAAACCGATTTTGGATCTCGGTGTCCCCTTTAATTTGGTTGAACTCGGAGCAGGAGATGGTCAAAAAACTAAGATTTTACTTCGTTATTTAGAATCCAAGCAAGTTGAATTCAGCTACTTTCCCATTGATTTTTCTGCTACAGTTTTAGAAGAACTAACTGATGATTTAGAAGGTAATTTTCCAAATCTTTCAGTTACCGCAATAGAAAATACTTATCGCACTGCATTACGTGAAAAAGCCTGGGACAATGGGAGAATAACATTAATTCTTTTCATGGGTGCAAATCTCGGTAATTTTCAACTTCCAGAAGCTTTTGAGATCTTGGATCACCTTCGGTTGGGATCCTCTTATGAGGACTTTATATTGATTGGACTTGACCTGAAAAAAGATCCGCAGACCATATTGAATGCGTATCACGATTCCCATGGTGTCACAGAAGCTTTCAATCTAAATCTACTTCATCGAATTAATCGCGAGCTAGAGGCAGATTTTAATAATGATGATTTTATTCATTGGCCTACTTATGATCCAGTTAGCGGAGAATGTCGAAGTTACTTGGTCTCAAAAAAGAAACAGACTGTAAACGTTGGTCGATTAGATCAAGCTATACATTTTGAGGCCTTTGAATCGATATTTATGGAAGTGAGTAAAAAATATAGCATAGAAGATATCCGAGATTTAGCGGACAGATCAGGGTTTAAGCATATTCAAAACTTTACCGATCCAGAGAATTTCTTTGTAAACACGTTATGGCAAAAAGCTTAATGTGATTATCCGCAATTATACCAGCAACCTAATTTTCTTTGATTAACGGACAGAAAGACCCACCAACGCGAGACCGGCCGATGACGTCCCTAGAGCCATAGGGAAAAATACAGGCCCTTCGAATGTTTACTATAGAGTATTTAACTTTTGTCTGTTACTGACACAATTACAGCTACATATAAAATCGAAAAACAAAAAAGCAACGATTTAAAATCCATTGCTTTTTTCTTTTCGATTTAGCTAAAGTATTTTTTCAATCCTTCAAGCTTTTCTGCTAACTCAGCCTCCTTGTCTCTGTAGTCTTTGACATCAACTAGTGGGCTATTTACAGAAAAATAATATTTAATCTTTGGCTCAGTGCCAGAAGGTCGAGCCGAAATTTTACTCCCATCCACGAGGTAAAACTGCATCACGTTAGATTTATCCATATCAAGTACTTCCTTCTTGCCTGTTCTAAGATGAGTGATCGTTGATTCCTTCACATCCACAATTCGATCCACTGCCACTCCATTCATTTCGGAAGGAGGGTTGACACGGAAATCATTCATCAATGCCTGGATCTGTTCAGCACCGTCTTTCCCCTTTTTGGTCACAGAGATCAATGATTCCTTGTAGAAGCCAAATTGCGAGTAAATCTCTGCTAGCACATCAAATACAGTTTTGCCTTGAGTCTTGTAATATGCGATCACCTCAGCCACCATTGCACAGGCTGAGACTCCATCTTTATCACGGACGAAATCGCCTATCAAATAGCCATAGGATTCCTCTCCACCGGCAATGAATTTTTTCTTTCCTTCCTGTTCAAGAATGATCGCTGCAATATTTTTAAATCCTGTCAATACTGAGAAACAAGTCACGCCAAAACCCTTGGCGATCTCATCGATCAATTCTGTAGTGACAATGGTATTTACCATAAATTGCTTACCATCAAGCTTTCCGGATTCTTTCCATCTGCTCAAGAGATAATAAGTTAGAAGCGTTCCGGTTTGGTTACCATTGAGCAATTCGAATTCGCCTTTTCCATTGGGAACAGCCGCGGCATAGCGATCTCCATCGGGATCACAAGCCAAGACAAGTTCTGCATTCACTTCTTTTCCAAGCTTAACAGAAAGCGTCAGTGCTTCTGCCTCCTCCGGGTTTGGATAGATGACCGTTGGGAAATTACCGTCTGGTTCAGCCTGCTCCTTTACAATATTAATATTAGTAAATCCAAATGCCTTTAAGCCCGCAGGGACCATTTTTCCAGATGCACCATGAATCGGGGAGAAGATAATAGGTATATCTTTTTGGGCCTGAATAGCTTCAGGAGACAAACTTAAGCCTTTAACTAAATCTAAATAAATCGCGTCAAAGTCTTCTTCTATGTAATGAAAAAGCGAATCATTCTTTTTCCAATTTACCTTATCAAAGGAGGTGATTTTTTGGACTTCTGTGATGATGTTTTTATCGTGGGGAGCGACTACTTGCGCACCGTCTTCCCAATAGGCTTTGTAACCGTTGTATTCTTTAGGATTATGTGAAGCAGTGACCATGACGCCACTTTTACAACCAAAATGACGAACAGCAAAAGACAACATTGGTGTAGGTCTCATTTCTTTGAAATACAAAACCGTGATGCCATTGGCAGTCAAAACATCCGCTGTGGTGGTGGCAAAAAGCGTATTGTTGATCCGGGAATCGTGCGTAATCGCCACTTTGATGGGTTCATTTGGAAAGTATTTCAGCAGATAATTTGCTAATCCCTGTGTTGCCATTCCAATGGTATACACATTAATCCGATTAGTACCTACCCCCATCAAGCCACGAAGCCCACCTGTTCCAAATTCTAAATCTTGATAAAAAGAGTCGGCCAATTCCGCTGGATTATCTTGAATCAAATTTCGAATTGCGGTTTTAGTCTGGTCATCTACATTTCCACTTAGCCAAGATTCAGCTTTTGAACGAATAGCAGGGTCTATTAAAGTCATTTTTATAAAAATTTCAGTTCGCATCTAAGATATATAATTTTTAAAAAATGCCATTCTACCTTCTCAAATGAATTCTATTTATTCTCAGTTAAAAATGCGCAAAGTCATCTTTTCATCACATAATTATTTTAATGCCAGAGACTTTGATCTACTTTAGAAGTAAGTATAAATCACACCAATCTTTATGAAGCTAAATTTTATTTCAGTGCTGCTTGGCACATTCATTTTCATTTTTTTTTGGAAAGATGCCATCGCTCAAGAAAAAGATGTCTATAAACGGGTGTACTTGAGCGGAAAAGACTACGATTCAGCAGTCTTGTGGGACTTCAAAGTTTCTGATGGGCTAAGTAGCCAAGTATGGTCAAAAATCAAAGTTCCTTCAAATTGGGAAATGGAAGGATTTGGAACTTTTAACTACGGCCATGATCATAGAGAAGCCGCTCGAGTACTAGGAAAGGAAATGGGGTATTATAAGCATAGCTTCAATGCGGAGTCCAACTGGAAAGGAAAAGTCATTCGATTGGTTTTTGACGGAGTCATGACTGATACTGAAGTCAAAGTGAATGGTAAAGTTGTTGGTGCTGTGCATCAAGGCGGATTCTACAGATTTTCATATGACATATCACGCTTTCTGAATTATGGGAAGCGGAATATACTTGAAGTTCAAGTCAAAAAGCATTCGGATAATACCTCGGTAAACAAAGCTGAACGAGAAGCTGATTTTTGGATTTTTGGTGGAATTTTTCGGCCAGTGT
>Ga0222709_1000013_pt1 | contig 93647 bp, 86 predicted proteins | sample AntAcemetage1692_FD_179822 | JGI IMG/M metagenome (GOLD analysis project Ga0222709, IMG submission 179822) | Saline water microbial communities from Ace Lake, Antarctica - #1692 | ecosystem: Environmental > Aquatic > Non-marine Saline and Alkaline > Saline | place: Antarctica: Ace Lake...
TTCGATAAAAGACATCTGGTCATGAGGATTGCAACAGGAATACACAACCTCCGAATCAGGTATAAAACAGCTATCTAAAAAAATTCGTGATAATGTTTATTATGTTGATTTTTTGATGGTTACATATGGCAAAATATATTTTATATGGCAAAAATCCTTAAAAAAGAAATAATAAATTGTTGAAAATATCTTGAAATAATAAAGTTTTGATCTGGTTGTTATTTTTTAATTTTCAGTGCACAAAAAATAGAATTTGATAATTTCCCCAACTTGAACCACTATCATCCGCTAGGTAATGAACTCATCATTAATCGTCATAAACTGGGTCCACAAGCGGAATCGGACTTCATCTCGGCCAAATACTTAAGAAAACGGGGTGCTCACTTTTGTTGATTGATTTAAATCTGAGTATACTTCAGAAGCACTTTCCGGAAGATGAAAAAAATCCAGCTTTTTGAAGCTGACGTCTCAAAAGCTGAATTGTGGAAGCGAATAGTGCATTCCATTTTTTACAAAATGCTCAAGTTTCTCCCTTTTTTAACTGTGTGGGTGAGATCAGGCAGGGTTTCGTTCGGTGTTTTGAACTGAACGACATCGACTATCATCTCGATATCACTACCAAAGGTAGTATCCTCTGGATCATGGCATTGGTAGACTATGTGAAAATTTAAGGATTTGGCTAGGTCACTATAATTTCATCTTTGATGGGATTATCGCCAGTTTATGGGCTGAGCTTATACTGCACTTCCAAATTCACCATTTGATGTTTTAGCTTGACAGCTGCGCTATAATACTGTCAGTTTGCAGTAAAAATTTCCGTTGTATGCCGGATTTGGTAGCCATACCCATGCTGAATTTGCAGCTCAGCTGTGCTGAGCAAACGAAGTTGACTTTTAGCTTGCTGTCAAAATTTTTTAAACCAGTAGCCGCTACCGCTATTATGCTTCGCCTGATGGAGAATTCAAAAGATATTATCTGAATTCCACACTATCATAAGCTACTTTCTAAGATCGCTGGAATTTGGCTGGCTGTAGTAGAATTATTCCGGGAGAAGCTGTAGCGGAAAGGATCAAAAGCCATCAAAGATCTGCTATACGTCCGATTTTGGATGTATTACGCTGTATGTCCTTTTCTGGTAAAAGATGGATTGATGTCATTCAAATCAGACTTTCCTTTTAAAGAGTAGGAATAATTCGAGAGGTTCCTGACTGACTGCCTCGCTTTTTTGGTCTTCCGTCTCCCGTCTTCTTTCCAGAAATATGACTGCTTAAATACGGCAGACAAGGACTTAATTTTTTTTATACGATTTTTTTCGTACTTATACTTGACTTACGAAAATCTTCGTATAACTTTGTACGAAATCTATCGTAGGAACTACCATGACAAAACCAACTGAATCAGAATTAGAGATCCTTGCACTGCTTTGGGAAATGAAAGAAGCAAGCGTTAGACAAATTCACGAGCGACTTACTGTCACCAAAAACACTGGTTACACCACTACTTTGAAAATCATGCAAATCATGTATGCAAAGGGGATGGTCACTAGAGATGAGCAGAATCGCTCGCATATTTACCGTCCATCGACAAATCAAAAAGACACTCAAAATTCACTTTTGAAGAATTTAGTCAAAACTGCCTTTGGAGGGTCAGCCCAAAATCTTGTCATGCAGGCCTTGGGCCAAGAGAATCCTTCAAAAGAGGATTTGGATGAAATCAGAGCTTTTTTAGATCAACTTGAACAAAAGAAATCATGAATCTTCTAACTGACTGGATTCCACAGCAATTGTGCTACGCTTTGGGATGGACGCTAGTTCACTCTTTATGGCAGCTTCTCACTGTAGGAGTCATACTTCGTACTGGACTGAAAATTAGTAATAATAAAAGTGCTTCCTTCAAATACAACCTGGGTTTACTTGCCCTCGGATCAAGCTTCCTACTGACTGTGGCCACTTTTACTTACGAGCTATCCAACTTTGCTCCTGCTCCTGAAATGGAAGTCTGGCTCAAGAATCTTGTTTTAGCAGAACCAATAGCTGCTGCTTCAGGGATTGCTGTAGAAGATTCACTCCTTCAGACAATTAGCTGGATTGATCAGCAGTTACCGATTTTAGTGAATTTTTGGTTTTTCGGGGCCTTACTATTCCTTTTCAGACTCTTTAATAGCTTGACAGAATTACGGATGCTTCGCAAAGCCAAACCGATGGAAATTGATTTTGAGGTAGAAAAGACATTTAACCGATTGCTTGACAAGTTTGGATTGGATGCTAATGTGAGTCTGAAAGCAACTGAGTCAGGCATTTCGCCAATCACCTTCGGCTATTTCAAACCTGTAGTTTTGATTCCGGTCGCACTGATTTTTCATCTTACCCCAGCTCAACTCGAAGCGATCATCGCTCATGAGCTCGCCCATGTGAAGCGAAACGACTACCTCATCAATCTGATCCAGTCCGCGATGGAAGTGCTGTTTTTCTACCATCCTTCCTACTGGTGGATGAGTCAGACGATCAAAGAACTTTGCGAAAATGCAGCGGATGATTTGGCGGTGAAGGCTGGAATTACTCCTAAGGAATTAGCTTACAGCTTGGCAGAAGTATTGAATTTCCGAACTCAAAATTCTCCTGAATTGGCTTTGTCAGCCAGTAAAAAACGAAATCCAACTTTGCAACGCATCAAAAGAATCATGGGCCAACCAGCCCAAAACTATCCCCAAAACCCTATTATTTCCATCCCTATGTTACTGACCTTATTATTCAGCGCCGGCTTGATTGCCAGCGCACAACAAGACAGCCCAGATACCTTTGAGGCTATGGCGCCGGAGGTGTATTTCGAGAATTCGGAGATTTCCGGTTTTGAATCTACATCCCGATTTTTCACCCAACTCGATACGATCAAAGAACCAGCAATGGTCAAGAAAGGTGAATCTTCCAAAGAATGGATCACTAATTCTGGAGAAAGAATCATCGTCAAACGTGATGGAAATAATTCCTATACCTACCGTTTCTCAGCGGACACGGTGATCACGAATGGGGACACAGTGATTACAAAGGCAAATAAAAGCTACCTTTTCAAGAATGAAGACGGAGTTGATTGGGCTACTATGCCAAAGATGGACTTCAACTTTCCGGAGGCCCCAATGGCACCAGATTTTCCAGATGCCCCGATTCCACCTTTCTATATGGGGGAAATGTCTACAATGCCAGAAATGCCTTCGATGGCTGATATGCCTCCAATGCCTGAGATGCCCCCAATGCCAGAAATGGGAAATTTTGAGTATTTCAACAATGGCACAGGTTCTACAGTCTATCGAAACGGGAAAAATGGAGTAGTTGTCCCTCGCGATACGACTAAAATGACTAAAGCCGAAAAAGAAAGCCAGGCCAAAGAATGGGAAAAGCAGGCCAATGAGTGGGCAAAGCAAAGTGAAGAGCTGATGAAAAGTTGGGAACCACAAATGAAAGAATGGGAGCAGAAGATGGAAGCTTGGCAAAAGTCCAATGAGCCCAAGATAAAGGAGTATGAAAAGAAGATGGCAGTTTGGGAAAAAGCCAATGAGCCTAAAACAAAGGAATTCGAGGAAAAGATGGAAGAATGGCAGCAGAAATTCCAACCGAAGATGGAGGAGTTTCAACGGAAAATGAAAATTTGGCAAGAAGAGAATCTTGATAAGCTTGAAGAGTTTCAGCGAAAGTTGGGGGAGCAGGTTAAGAAGAAAGATAATTGACAGTAAATCAAGAAAAGAAAACCTGCTATTCAGCAGGTTTTTTTATGAGGTCATCGCAATGATTTAGCCTTGTCAGGGCTGTGGCATCTGCATGCTTTTTTTACATCGTATTCTTTATGAACTTTATGACAGTAACTGCATTTCTATTAATTAAAACTATAAATTTCTTTAATTGAGGCAAGTAACCTTGATTTAGTAACTGTTTTGGTAAGTCTTAATCGTAACTAAATTTAAAATCTCTTTATGGCTTATAGAAAACCATTTCTAGACGTCATTGACGCCGCAAAGTAGTTTCTTCAAAGCGTACAAGTTTAGGTGATTTTGGGCTCACAGGATTACTGAATATTAAACAGGAGAAAGAAACATATAAGATCTTTTTAAATCAGTCTTGGTCAAGATGTACCGAGTCGAACGGGAATTACCGAGTTGCAGTGGGTGACAGGTTAAAGGATGGAGTCGTTATTTATTCCTACGAGTTGGATAGAAAGAGCTGTAAAGCCCAATTCACTGTAGCACCTAATAGTATGAGATTCAAATGAAAAAAATTATAGCATTCATACTTTTATGCCAGCTCATCAATTATTCATTTTCGCAAAATCTTAGTCTTAGCCAATTCGAAGCGGGGGGAAATTATGTAATAGCCAAGACTTCCACTTTGGGGCAAGGATCAAATAATGGTGCAGGCCTATTTATCGGGTGTGTCAAGGAGATTTCCAAAAAGTCTGAATTAATCCAGACTAGCAGATTGGGAGCAAGCCATTCTTCATAATGTCAGGGAGCCTTTAATTGTAATTCGTATTGGTATTCGAGTAACTTATGGGCGAGTAATCCCCTGCCGAGGAATACAAAAATCGGAGAACGGTGACCTTTAAAATATGGGTTATGCCGTGTGCTTTTTTATGGATCAAAAATTATGGAAAGAACAACTCTAATTGAAAATGTAATGATCATCTCTTAGACCTTGAGATCAAAAGATGATGCGACCCGCGGCCCAATAATTGATTTAAATTATTCAAATAAATCCATCTGCGACCACATGAGTCTGAATTATAACTTTGCTGCTGATTTATTATCTAAATTCAGAATTCATTTGGTTTGGTGTATCGAATTCCCAAAAGAAATAGTGCTAAGTAATCAATAAATCAACTTGAAAGATCTGTGGAATAGCAGGTTTTTTTGCAAAATTTTTTCTGAAAACATTCTTTATCCAAATAGAATTTGTAAAAGAACCGCTCAATATGGTAAATTTGCACCTGATATTCAAGAATGAAATCTAACAGCACTAATTCACTTATTTTTATTTTTATTACCATCCTTGTAGATGTGATTGGTCTGGGGATAATTATACCGGTGGTACCTAAATTGATCGAAGACTTGACCGGTGAAGGGTTGAGTCAAGCATCTAAATATGGAGGTTGGTTGGTTTTCTCTTTTGCTGCCATGCAATTTTTCTTTTCACCAATTATGGGTGGTCTTTCGGATCGTTTTGGTCGGAGACCGATATTACTTTTTTCCTTGTTGGGGTTGGGAGTTGACTATGTATTTCATGCCTTTGCACCGACTCTATTTTGGCTTTTTGTAGGACGATTGATCGCGGGTATTTTTGGAGCAAGTTTCACCACAGCTACGGCATACATTGCAGACATCAGTAGCCCAGAAAGGCGTGCTCAAAACTTCGGTTTGATCGGAGCCGCCTTTGGTTTAGGCTTTATTATCGGGCCGGTGATTGGAGGATTAGCTGGAGCTGAGTTTGGGCCGAGAGCACCGTTTTTAGTCGCAGCAGGGCTATCGCTGTTAAATGTTATTTATGGATTTTTTGTTCTTCCGGAGTCCCTTCCTGTAGAGAAAAGACGGGCTTTTGATTGGCAAAGAGCTAACCCCATCGGCTCATTGAAGCAATTGAAAAAATATCCTTTGGTGTCTGGATTGGTGGTTTCTCTGGTGCTGATTTATTTATCAGCACATGCTGTGCAAAGCAATTGGGCCTACTATACCATGTTCAAGTTTGGATGGGACGAGGCAATGGTTGGATATTCGCTTGCGATGGTAGGGCTGATGGTTGCAATAGTCCAGGGAGGTTTGATACGAGTGGCTATTCCAAAGCTTGGAGCGTCTCGAGCCGTGTACATCGGAATCGCATTCAATGCAATTGGCCTAATTTGTTTTGGGATGGCTTCTATGGGCTGGATGATGTTTGTCTTCCTGGTTCCGTATTGCTTAGGTGGTATCTCAGGTCCAGCATTGCAAGGCATAATTTCTGCTCAAGTCCCGGCTGATGAGCAGGGAGAGTTACAGGGTGCATTGACAAGTCTAGCAAGCTTAACGTCTATCGTAGGGCCAGTTATGATGAACAGCATTTTTGCCTATTTTTCTTCAGACGAAGCGCCAATTTATCTTCCTGGGGCCTCATTTTATCTTGCTTCAATCTTCACTGTGGTCAGTTTATTTTTTGCTTACAAAGTGTTATCTACCAGACTAATAAATGCGGATTAAACTTGGTTTTAACTCTTTTAAGAAAATCAGAAAACAATAAAAACTTTTAAAGCGTCCCCTGAAAATGAATCAAGTGATCGCTGTTCTATTTTTGGCAATTTTTTTTGACAAAATAGTCCTAATCTGTATGAATTGGCAGTTTTTGAATCAATACCAAATTGTTTCTAGTCAATAATATATCTATAAATTATCATAGCAACTTTATGATTTTACTAGGTAGAGTAAAGTTTTATGTTAATTTTACTTTAATTTAAGTGGGGGGAAGTGGGGGCAAGTGGTAAAATGTGTGATGCATTTCATTACTTTTGTTTATGTGACATAATCAATTTACAAGCCCTAGGTATATGTTTAAAAGTCAATACGATTGTAAGCTAGACCCAAAAGGGCGTCTGGTTTTGCCGGCCAAGATCAAAGCGGCAATTCCAGAGGCTAATGGTTCAGTGCTTATGCTTCGGATGGCGGAAGACAAATGTTTGGCTCTATATCCGGTTATGGAGTATGAAAAGTTGGAAAATCAAATAAAATCGTTGTCAATCAATAATGTAGAGCAGCGAATGCTTCAACGATCATTTTTCATCAGCAGCGTGGAGGTAGAACTTGACAGCGCTGGAAGACTGCTGATTCCAAAGGTATTTCAGAATTATGCTAACCTCGAGAAAGAGGTGGTAGTGATCGGGATGGGATCCCGAATTGAAATCTGGAAGCCGAATAGTTACCTGCAGCATATCATTGCTGATCCTGCGGATCTATCAAGTTTAATGGAGAAATATATTTTATAAGCCATGTCGACGTCATATTATCATATTCCAGTCATGCTTGACAGATGTACTGAAGGTTTGGCTATTAATCCTAACGGGATCTATGTCGATCTTACTTTTGGTGGCGGAGGTCACTCGCGTGAGATTTTAAAGCAATTGGACAAAGGCCATTTATATGGTTTCGATCAGGATCAAGATGCAGAAGCGAATATCCCTGCCAGCGACAATTTTACATTTGTAGCAGCCAACTTTCGGGACCTGAAGAAATACCTCCGTCTCTACGGAGTGACCAAGGTAGATGGGATTTTAGCTGATCTGGGAATTTCCTCGCATCAAATCGATGAGCCTTCGAGGGGATTCTCGACCCGATTCAGTGGAGACTTGGATATGCGGATGGATCAAGGTGCGGAAGTCTCTGCCAAAGAAGTATTGAATACCTACGATGGGGGCAAGCTCCATAAGATTCTGGGAATCTACGGAGAGATTAAAAATGCAAAAACTTTAGCGCAAGCTATTGTATCAGAACGTACCTCGGCACCATTTGAGACTACGGAAGGGTTTACTGCTTTTCTTAAAAAATATGCGCCGAGAGGTAAAGATTTTAAGTACTACGCTCAGGTATTTCAGGCATTACGGATCGAAGTAAACGATGAAATCACCGCCTTAGAAGAAATGTTGATGAATTCTTTGGATGTGTTGAAACCAGAGGGAAGATTCGTTGTGATGAGCTATCACAGTTTAGAAGATCGGTTGGTGAAGAATCTGATGATTAAAGGGAAGTTTCACGGAGAAGTGGAAAAGGACTTTTACGGAAATCTTATCAGACCTCTTGAGCCATTAACACGAGGAGCAATAATCGCAGATGAGGCAGAAGTAGCCGCCAACCCTCGATCACGAAGTGCAAAACTCAGAATAGCTAAACGAACTGGACAATGAGCCAAAATACATTCAGAAAGAAACTAATCGCAGGGACCTCTTCAAAAATCGGAAATCGGAAATCAATCTTCGCTTGGATTGAGGAAAAATTAAATGTGACTGGAATTCTGGGTGAGGGAGTACCAGTACAATTAGTGCCTCCGATCGGATTTATGGCCCTATTGGCATTGATCTATATTGGGGGAAATCATCGAGCAGAGAATATGGTTCGGAAAATTGAAAAAGCGCAGCAAGAAGTAGAAGACCTTCGAGCGGACGTGACAACCTTAGAAGCAGAATATATGCTGAGTAGCATGCAGTCAGAAGTGGCCAAGCGTGTAGCTGCCCAAGGATTAGAGGAGTTGAATCAACCGCCTATTAAAATAGAAGTTGTCAAGTGAATGTAAAGCAATCCATATTAATCCGAGTACGGGTGATCTTCATCCTAATCGCTCTAGCAGCGGCAGCCATCCCGTATCAAATCGGGAAGTTGCAGTTTCAGGAGGGAGATCAATGGCGTGAAAAAGCTGAAACGATTAACTTTCAATACCGTAAAGTTCCTGCAACTCGAGGAAATATATACGCTGGAGACGGAAGTCTTTTGGCGACTAGCTTGCCTTTTTACCGAGTAGCAATCGATCCAACGATGGCGAAGATCAATCTCTTCAATGAAAGTTTGGATTCTTTAGCGGTTAAGTTAGCTGCTTTTTATAAAAACAAGTCAGCCTCGTCCTACAAGCGAATGATCAAAGATGCTCGCTTAGATAATAAGCGTTATTTGGTGCTTAACAGAAAGCAGATCGGTTATCAAGAAATGCAGGAAATGGCTAAGTGGCCACTTTTTAGAGAAGGCAGACTTGGTGGTGGAGTGATTTTTGAAAAAGTGGAGAAGCGCTATCAGCCATTCAAATCATTAGCAAGTCGTACTATAGGATTCACTAATGAAGATGAGTACGGCGCAGGAATCGAATATAGTTTTAACTCCCAACTCAAAGGGAAAGATGGCAAAGCTCTTTTCCAGCGATTGGCTGGTGGAAGTTGGAAGCCTGTTTTCGATGCAGAGGATGTCAAGCCGGAAAATGGATTAGATGTACACACTACGCTTGATGTAAATATTCAAGATGTAGCCGAGACGGCCTTACTTCATCAATTGATTGAACGGAAAGCTGAGTTTGGATCCGTGATCGTGATGGAAGTACAGACTGGGCAAATTAAAGCAATCTCAAATCTTCAGCGAAATAAGAGTGGGAAAGGCTATGGTGAGAATTACAATTTTGCCATCGGAGATCAAGGAAATACTGAGCCAGGGTCTACGTTCAAGTTGCTGTCCATGCTGGCTTTGCTAGAGGAGAATAACATCAGTCTAAATGATAAAGTAGAGACCGGCGATGGAGTTCACATGTTTTATAACCGAGCTATGCGGGATGCTAAAAATGGGGGCTACGGAACGATTACAGTTCGCGAAGCTTTTGAGAAATCATCAAATGTTGGTATCTCAAAATTGGTAGACAAATATTTTGGATCCAGCCCATCCAAATTCATGGCATATATCCAAAAGGTAGGATTGAATGAGCCATTCAATTTCCAGCTTGCAGGAGAAGGAAAACCTTTTTTCAAAAAGCCGGGAACCAAAAACTGGTATGGAACATCCTTGGCTTGGACCTCAATCGGTTACGAAATCAAATTGAATCCGCTCCATACCCTTGCATTATACAATGCAGTAGCCAATAATGGGACAATGGTGAAGCCCCATATCATCAAAGCCATCTCCAATGGAAATAAAATCAAGGAAAGCTTTAAGCCAGAAGTTATTCGCAGTCAAATTGCTTCTGAAAAAACGATCGAACAGCTTCAAGAACTTTTAGAGGGCGTAGTTACTAGTGGAACAGCTAAAAATATTGCAAATACAGACTATAAAATTGCCGGGAAGACCGGTACTGCCCAGAAGCTGATCAATGGAGCTTACACCAAAAAATACTACACCAGTTTTGTTGGATATTTCCCCGCTGACCAGCCAAAATATTCCATGATAATTGTCATTGACAGTCCAAATGGACTCGGGGCATATGGAGGAGATGTTTCTGCACCAGTATTCAAAGAGATCGCTGACAAAATCTATGCTTTGGATATGGAGTTGAATCCAGGAAGTCAAAAGACCTTGATTGCCACAGTCAAAGAAGATCGGGGTTTACCCTACTTTGAAGCGGGGAAAGCAGAGGAATTTCAGCAGATTTTCGAAGAGTTGGGTTTGAAGACTGAGGCGATAAATCCCGAAGAATGGGTGAAAACAGTTGGTTCAGATGGAAAGGTAAGGTTACAAGTCAATGATACAGATAAGGCTATCGTTCCCGATGTATCTGGACTTGCGCTACGTGACGCACTATTCATATTAGAAAATAAAGGGTTGCAGGTTAACTATTCAGGAAAGGGTCGTGTCAAAGCACAATCCTTGGCCCCTGGTACTAAGCTCAGCCCAAATGCCACTATTAATCTTGTATTAGGCTGATGAAAATCCTGAAGGATATATTATATAAGGTGTCATTGACTTCAACCGTTGGAAATATGGAAGTTGAAGTCAATGCTATTGCTTTTGACAGCCGGCAGGTCAAGTCTGGCACAATATTCATAGCAATCAGGGGAACTCAAGTAGATGGACATGAATTCATCGAAAAAGCACTTGAGCTGGGCGCTACCGCTATCATTTGTGAGCAACTTCCTACGGCCATTCACTCAGGTGTTACTTATGTTGAGGTCAAAAACACTGCAAAGGCATTAGGTCTTCTGGCAGGTAATTTCTTCGGAAATCCTTCGGAAAAAATCAAAGTTGTAGCTATAACCGGTACGAACGGAAAAACCACAACAGCTACTTTACTCCACCAGCTTTTTATTCGGATGGGGTATAGCACCGGTTTGCTTTCGACTGTCGAAAATAAAATCAACGATCAAATTATCCCTGCTACGCACACCACACCTGATGCCATCAACATACAAGCATTGTTTCGCAAGATGGTAGATGAAGGTTGTACACATTGTTTTATAGAAGCTAGTTCACATGCGATAGTGCAGGAGCGTATTGCCGGGTTGAAATTGGTTGGAGCTGTTTTTACCAATATCAGTCATGATCACTTAGATTATCACGGCACTTTTGATGCATACATCAAGGCCAAGAAAAAGCTATTCGATGATTTGCCTAAAGATGCTTTTGCCCTCATCAATGATGACGACAAACGGGGACAGGTTATGCTTCAAAATTGCAAAGCCCTGCGTCAGACATTTGCATTGAAGTCCACAGCCGATTTTAAAGGAAAAATAATTTCCAACACCCTCGAAGGTTTGGAACTCGATATCAACGGGAAACTGATATGGTTCCGAATGATTGGAGCATTCAATGCCTACAATTTAATGGCAGTACTGGGAGTAGCTGTTTTGCTGGGCGAAGAGGAAGATGAAGTGCTACGTGAGCTATCCGCTATCCGAGGCGCAAGGGGCAGATTTGATCGAATCGCTATTGGTGGGGTAATCGCTATCGTAGATTATGCACACACGCCCGATGCGCTGGATAATGTGCTCAAGACAATAAATGGCGTTCGAACTGGCATTGAACAATTGATCACTGTAGTGGGCTGTGGAGGAAATCGGGATAAAACCAAACGATCAATAATGGCTAAGATCGCAGTTCAGGAAAGTGATAAAGTGATCTTGACCTCTGATAATCCGCGTTTTGAAGATCCAGAGGCAATCTTGAAAGAAATGGAAGCAGGTATTGGGTCTACTGAAATTCGTAAAACCCTGACTATTTTGGATCGAAGAGAGGCTATCAAAACTGCCTGCATGCTTTCCAAAAAAGGCGATATTATTCTAATAGCAGGTAAGGGACACGAAGACTATCAAGAAATTAAAGGAGTAAAGCATCATTTTGATGATGCAGAAGTAGTAACTGAACTCTTACAACAATTCACAAAGAAATAAAATGTTATACCCAATTTTCGACTATTTAGATAATGTATTGGATGTTCCTGGAACAGGGGTATTCAAATATATTTCATTTCGTGCGGGTATGGCAGCAGTATTTTCCCTACTGATCACTATTACGTTTGGTCATCACATCATCAATTGGATTCGAAATAAACAAATTGGAGAAACTGTTCGTGATCTTGGACTAGCCGGTCAGGCTCAGAAGAAAGGCACACCCACGATGGGAGGTCTTATGATCATTGCGGCGATCGTGATTCCTACGCTGCTTTTCGCCAACTTGAATAATATCTACATCATACTTTTACTGATCACCACCCTGTGGCTGGGAGCGATAGGTTTTGTTGATGATTACATCAAAGTATTCAAAAAGGATAAAGAAGGTCTGAAAGGCAGATTCAAAATCGCTGGCCAAGTCGGTATTGGGATTATAGTGGGCTCGACTCTTTATTTTCATGAAGACGTAGTAATCAGGGAGTTTATTAATCCCGTTTCCATTGATGAGGGTGTCGTTGAAACTCCAGCTTTCCAAGATGTGAAAGTAGCGAAGACTACCATTCCTTTTACCAAAAATAATGAGTTGAATTACGAAACCGTTCTTGGATTTATGGGTGAGGCGATAACGCCAATCTTTTACATTTTCGTAGTGACTTTTATCATTACCGCAGTATCCAACGGTGCAAATATTACCGATGGAATTGACGGATTGGCGGCTGGAACGTCGGCCATTATCGGCTTGACCATCGCCATTTTTGCTTACATCAGTGGCAACGCTATTTTCTCTCAATATCTCAATGTGATGTATATCCCTAGTTCCGGGGAGCTTGTGATCTTTGCTTCGGCATTTATCGGTGCATGTGTGGGATTTCTCTGGTACAATGCTTTTCCTGCCCAGGTTTTCATGGGCGATACAGGTAGTTTGATGCTGGGTGGAGTGATTGCCGTTTTGGCCTTGACACTACGCAAAGAATTGCTGATTCCACTGATGTGCGGAATCTTCCTGATAGAGACAGCTTCGGTCATGATTCAGGTGAGCTATTTCAAATACACAAAAAAAATATACGGTGAGGGCAAAAGAGTGTTCTTGATGTCACCGATTCACCATCATTACCAAAAGAAAAATATTCCTGAGGCGAAGATTGTTACTCGATTTTGGATCGTAGGAATTCTCCTTGCTGTGATGACACTAGCTACTTTAAAACTAAGATAATAAATGAAACTGATAGCAATCCTTGGATCCGGAGAAAGCGGAATGGGAGCAGCAATGCTTGCCAAGGTGAAGGGCTATGAGGTTTTCCTATCGGAGTATGGAGAAATCTCAGATTTAAATAAGTCTAAATTAATCGAAGCTGGAGTCGAATTTGAAGAAGGAGGTCATTCTGAAAAAACTATTCTTAACGCAGATTTAATTATTAAAAGTCCTGGAATCTCTCCCAAGATTCCAGTGGTTCTGAAAGCATTTGAAGAAGGAATTGCTGTTATCGATGAATTGGAATTTGCCTACCGATACAGTACCGGTCGGGTGATTGCAATTACTGGTACTAACGGTAAAACTACAACTACATTATTAACTTACCATCTGCTCAAAGAAGCGGGTTTTGATGTAGGATTAGCGGGAAATGTGGGTAAAAGCTGGGCAGCTCAGTTGATACATACCGATCGTGATTGGTGGGTGATCGAGTGCAGCAGCTACCAGATTGATGGCTTTCTCAGCTTCAAGCCCAGTATAGCAGTTTTGACCAATATCACACCCGATCATCTTGATCGATACGATTACAAATTTGAGAACTACGTGAATTCGAAGTTGGCCCTTTTCAAAAATTTAGCTTCCAACAATTGTATAGTCTTCAATGCTGATGATACAAATTCTGTAAAAGCCATCGCCACAATTAAATCAGGAGTATCCAAACATTGGTTTTCCATGACAGCTAAGTCAAGCTCTGGAGGTTATTTGGATGGATCAACTCTTCGGATTACTTCAAATGAGCGAAAGACTATTATTCCTTTGGAGATACTTTCTATTCATGGCAATCATAATTTAATGAATGCGCTTTGCGCAATAATTGCTGCTACACTGGCAAATGTTTCTGAGGATAACATTGTAAGTGCTTTGAGAACCTTCGAAAATGCTCCACACCGGATGGAACAAGTACTTGAATTGGCAGGAGTCACTTACGTTAATGACAGTAAAGGAACCAATGTGGAATCCACAGCCTGTGCCTTAGCTGCTTACAATGAGCCTATTATTTGGATCGCTGGCGGAGTGGATAAAGGGAATAATTATAAACTACTTCAGCCGTATACCTCAGGAATAAAAGCATTGATTTGTTTAGGGAAAGATAATTCGAAGTTGAAGGTAGCATTTGGTGATTCGATCTCAGAAATCAGAGAGACCGAGGATATTCAGGAAGCAGTTAACTGGAGCAAAGCTCTCGCAAAGCCAGGAGATGTGGTATTACTTTCTCCCGCATGTGCCAGTTTTGATCTTTTCAAGAATTATGAGGATCGTGGAGATCAATTTCGAAATTCAGTTTTAAACCTTAACAAAGCCACTGCATGAGCCAATTCAAATCATGGATCGATGAGCATTTTAAAGGTGATCCCATCATCTGGGGGATTGTGATCTTACTGTCTCTGTTCAGTATTCTAGTGGTTTATTCTGCCACTGGTTCTTTGGCATACAGGTATGCCGGAGGTAATACAGAATTGTATTTGTTTAGACATTCCATGTTGATTTTCGTCTCATTGGCGGTAATGTGGATGGCGCATCGGATTCCTTACAGAAAGTATGCGGTATATGCCCGCTTGGGAGTAATTGTTTCAATTCCCCTGTTGTTGGTGACATACCTTTTTGGATCCAATATCAATGAAGCTAATCGTTGGATTACGATTCCGGTAATTAATCAAGCTTTCCAGCCATCTGATTTGGCAAAGCTGGCACTGATCGCAGCAATTGCAGGGATGTTAGCCACACGTCAGAATAACATCAAGGATTTCAAGCGCACCTTTGTGCCGATTATTATATCAATTGGATTGATTAGTGGATTAATCGCATTGGCTAATTTTTCCACTGCAATTCTATTGCTATTGACTTGCTTACTGATCATGTTTATCGGTAGAGTTCCAGTCAAGTATCTTGTAATAGTGGTCTTGGTGGGAGTTTTAGGTTTGACAGCAGCGGGGTTCATCGGGCAGCGTGGCGCAACATTAGTTTCTAGAGTTGAGGCATTTCTGGATGAAGATGAAGTCCCTTTCCAAGCGGAGCAGTCTTACATCGCGATTGCGACGGGAGGATTCACTGGCAAAGGACCAGGAAACAGTGACCAACGAAATTCTTTACCACATCCATATTCAGACTTTATCTATGCGATCATCATTGAAGAGTATGGTTTCATCGGTGGTTTTGGAGTTTTGTTTCTTTACCTCGCATTACTCTACAGGGGAATGCGAATCGTTGCCAATTCAAATAAAGCATTTGGAGGATTGCTTTCCGCAGGCTTGAGCTTTGCATTGGTGATTCAGGCATTAGTGAATATGGCGGTGGCGGTGGGACTAGGGCCAATCACAGGATTGCCATTACCATTGCTCAGCATGGGGGGTACCTCATTGGTGTTCACAGGAATTTCACTGGGCATTATTCTTTCAGTGAGCCGAGGTGATCATCAAGAAGAGATACAGAGCAAATCAGTAGGAAATAGGTCAAGACTTAAAACAGCTTAATTATAGAAACGCAACGCACATATCGCATTTTGATCAGTGGTGGAGGTACCGGAGGGCACATCTATCCTGCAATCGCTATTGCAAATGCATGGTTAGCGAAGCATCCGACTTCAAAGTTGCTGTTTGTAGGTGCTTTGGGGAAAATGGAAATGCAAAAAGTCCCAGAGGCAGGATATCAGATTATTGGGTTGCCTATTGTGGGAATTCAGCGAAGCTTGACTTTGGATAATTTAAAATTCCCATGGAAGTTGTTAAAAAGTCTTCGGCAAGCCTCAAAAATTGTAGGAGATTTCAAACCGGATGCGGTAGTAGGAGTTGGTGGCTATGCAAGTGGTCCGGTTCTTTATGCCGCCCAGCGGAAAGGAATACCAACGTTAGTCCAAGAGCAAAATTCCTATGCAGGATTGACCAATAAAATTTTGGCGAAGAAGGCTGGTAAAATTTGTGTGGCCTATCCTGGTATGGATCAGTTCTTCCCTGCTGAAAGAATTGCCTACACTGGAAATCCAGTACGAAAAGATATTCTTGACTTAACTGATAAGCGAGAAACGGGCCTAAGTCATTTCAAATTGAATCCGGCTAAGAAGACCATTTTGGTTTTAGGAGGATCACTTGGCGCACAGACACTCAATCAAGCTGTGTTAGTGGATATGAAGCTGTTGGATAAAGCCGGTTATCAAGTGCTTTGGCAGTGTGGAAAATTCTATTTCAGCAAAATGCTTCAAGAGACTCAAGAGGCTGATTTGAGTGGAATTCATTTAAGGGAATTTATTCGCGAAATGGATCTGGCTTATGCAGTGGCTGATGTGATCGTCTCGCGTGCAGGAGCACTTTCTGTTTCCGAATTGTCGCTTGTAGGTAAGCCGGTGATTTTTGTCCCTTCGCCTAATGTGGTGGCTGATCACCAAACTAAGAATGCAATGACCTATGTCGCACATCAGGCAGCTTGGATACTAAAGGACGATGAGGCAGTAGGTCAACTGAAATCAAAAATCGAAGAACTCCTAAGTGACCCAGAGCAAGCGGAAGCTTTAGGATTGAAAATAAAAGAATTGGCCAAGCCAAATGCGGCAACAGCAATTGTGGAAGAATTAGAATTATTGATCAAATGAGTTTCAAAGGGATACATAACGCATATTTCCTAGGCATCGGTGGGATCGGCATGAGTGCTTTGGCACGCTGGTTTCAGCATGAGGGAATGAGCGTGTCTGGCTATGATCGAACCCCATCACCATTGACGGATCAGCTAATCGCTGAGGGAATGACGGTGAGTTTTGTGGATGAGGTGGATGCTATCTCTAATGCTATCAAATCCAATCCCACTCAATCACTGATCATCTGGACACCGGCAATACCTGCCGATAGCCCTCAATTGAATTATTTCTTAGAGCAAGGTTTTCAACTCAAAAAGCGATCTGAAATTTTGGGCATGGTTACCAGTACTTTCTATACGATAGCGGTGGCAGGAACTCACGGCAAAACCACCACCTCTTCACTTCTTGCACATTTGCTCAAAGCAGCTGGAAAGCCAGTCGTTGCATTCTTGGGAGGAATTACCCAAAACTACCAGAGCAATTTAATTCTTGGGGATAAGAATTCGAAAGAGCCAACACTAATAGTAGTGGAAGCGGATGAATTTGATAGATCGTTTTTGAGATTGCACCCAGATGAAGCAATTGTTACAAGTGCTGATCCGGACCATTTGGATATCTATGGCGATGAGTCTTCTATTCTTGAAGGATTTTCAGAATTTCTAAAACTGATTAATAAAAAGGGCAAACTCTATATCCAACAGAATGCAGCACTAAAATTGCAAGAGGTAGGAATGCCTAAAGTAAGAACAAAAACTTATGGGCTTGGATCTGCTGATGTTTCTGGTCAGAATATTCAAGCTAAGACCAATTCTTTCATTTTTGACTATGTGTCTGAAAAGCAAACGATCAATAGATTAGAGCTTTTTGTTCCTGGTTTCCACAATGTGGAAAATGCCATTGGAGCCATTGCTGTAGCGTTGGACCATAAGTTGACAGTAAATCAGATTCGGCAGGGATTGGCCTCTTTCAAAGGAGTTAAACGAAGATTTGAAATTCATTGTAATACCGCAAATGCAGTCTTTATTGATGATTATGCACATCATCCTGAAGAGATTCGAGCTTGTTTGAGCTCTGTTCGAGCGATGTTTCCAATAAAAAAATTAACTGTGATTTTCCAGCCGCATCTGTTCTCACGGACACGTGATTTTGCAGCTGGATTTTCAGAAAGTCTATCTCTGGCAGATGAAGTCATCCTATTGGATATCTATCCCGCCAGAGAATTGCCGATTCCCGGTGTGGAGTCAACAATGCTGTTAAAAGACATTGTAGCAACTAAGAAATCTCTGGTTCAGAAAGAGGAGCTTTTCAACTATTTGGAGCATGCCAATCCGGAAGTATTGGTAACTCTTGGAGCTGGCGATGTCGATCGACTGGTGCCCAAGTTGGCAGAATGGACAAGTGAACGTGCTAAACGATTTATACTATGAACAAGGATCGTTTAAAGAAGATTATTGGTTTCGCAGTACTTAGTTTGGTCCTGATTGGATTTATTGCCTTTGTGGAGAAGCAGACTCGGTATAAAACCTATCAGGGAGCTGAGATTTCTATTGAAGGATTGAGTGGGGTTTACTTTGTCGAGGAGGCTGAGATTTCAAAGATCCTTACCCACGCATTTCCAGAATTGACGGTAGGCCAAATGCTGGAGGAAGTACCTATTCAGGCTATAGAAAAGCGAATCGGAGGTCATCCTTTTGTCAAATCTGTACAAGCAATGATAGGTCAAAAGGGGATCCTTAATCTAATTATTGAGCAACATCAGCCGATTGCCAGAATCGCGCAGCCATTTGGTGCAGATGGCTATATTACTAGTGAGGGGAAAATAATCCCTACCTCTGCCTCCTATACCAGTCGGGTACTGATTTTGGAGGGAACCTATGCCGAACGATTGATGGATCAGGGTGATGTGATGATAGAAATGCCTGAACTGATGGATTTGATAGAGTTCATAACTAAGGATAAATTTTGGAATGCTCAGATCATTGAATTGGAATTAAATGCGCCAGATGATATTCGGCTTTATCAGCAAGTCGGCAATCAAATTATTGAGTTTGGCGATGTGCATACTATCAGAGATAAGTTCGACCGAATTTCGGTCTACTATAAAGAAATTTTACCTAAGAAAGGCTGGAATGCTTATGCTCGGGTCAGCGTAAAATATAAGGATCAAATCGTCTGTGAATAAAAGCTTGGATATGGAAAACAGAGAACTAATCGTAGGTCTTGACATTGGTACAACAAAGATATGTGTCATCGTTGGCCGTAAAAATGAATATGGGAAATTGGAAGTGCTAGGCATGGGTAAAGCTGTCTCAGACGGTGTTGAGCGAGGCGTGGTGACCAATATAGACAAGACTGTCCATGCAATAGAAAAAGCAGTAGAAGCAGCTGCAGAAATGGCTGACGTGGATATTGTTGACGTGATCGTTGGGATAGCAGGACAGCATATTCAAAGCAAAATCCAAAGTGGAAGTATCATGCGTCAGCCTTCGGATGATGAAATCACCATCGAAGATGTACGCAGACTTTCCAGTGAAATGGAGAATATACTTGTACCTCCCGGAAACACAATTATTCACGTGATGCCACAAGATTATACTGTCGATTACGAAGGCGGAATCAAAGATCCTGTCGGTATGTCCGGCACGCGTCTGGAAGCGGATTTCCATATCATCACCGCACAGACTACGGCGATCAATAATATCAACCGATGTGTCCGCCGAGCAGAGCTAGTATCCAAGCAGCTGATTCTAGAGCCTTTAGCAAGTTCACTTTCGGTATTGAGCGACGACGAGAAAGAGGCGGGAGTTTGTATAGTTGATATCGGTGGTGGTACTACAGACATTGCAATCTTCTATGAAAGCATAATTCGTCATACAGCAGTGATCCCGCTTGGTGGCAATATCATTACTAAGGATATCAAAGAAGGATGCATGGTCATGCAGAATCAGGCAGAATTACTTAAGACGCGATTTGGGAAAGCTATTGCAGAAGAAGCAAATCCCAATGAAATCGTATCGATTCCGGGCTTGAGAAATAGACCTCCAAAGGAGATTTCTATCCGAAACCTGGCTTCTATTATCCAAGCGAGAATGGAGGAAATTATCGAGATCGTACAGAACGAGATCATGCAAAGCGGCCATTATAAGAAGTTAGCCGGTGGTATAGTATTGACCGGTGGTGGATCACAGCTGCAGTTTATCTCTCAGCTATTTGAATACATGACCGGATTGGATACGCGAATCGGTTATCCCAATGAACACCTCGGTAAATCAGCGGTTGAGGAGGTTAAAAGCCCAATGTATGCTACTTCGGTAGGCTTAGTGCTTGCGGGCTTCAAAGACTTGGACGATCGTGATGAACTCTATAAAAAAAGATTAGCCAATAGCGGACTCTCCATTAAGAAAAAAGAACAGCGGGAACTGATTCCAAAGGACATTTTTAGCAGCATCAAAAGAAGATTAAAAGGTATCATCAGTGATGATGTTGAAGATGAGAATTACTAGGGCTTATGAAGGAGGAGGTCTATTGCGCTGCGGTTGATTTCCGTATTTATCCTAAATCTTAGTTAAATAAATCTTAATTCATTTTTCAAAACCAACAAATATGTCAGATAACACAAAAGATTATAGATTTGATCTTCCAAAAAATTCAAAGTCCATTATCAAGGTGATAGGCGTAGGTGGCGGCGGTTCTAATGCTGTTAATCACATGTTTAGCCAAGGTATCAAAGACGTAGAATTTGTGGTAGTGAATACGGACGCACAGGCATTGAAGTCCAGCCCTGTTCCATTGAGATTACAGCTGGGTGCTAACCTCACCGAAGGCTTAGGAGCAGGAGCAAATCCTGAACAAGGAAAAAATGCAGCACTTGAATCCGAGGCTGAAATCCGGGAACTTTTGGCTGATAATACAAAAATGGTATTTATCACCGCAGGTATGGGTGGAGGCACTGGTACTGGAGCAGCTCCAGTGGTTGCGAGAATTGCTAAGGAACTTAATATCCTGACTGTCGGGATTGTGACTGCACCATTTACGTTTGAAGGCAAGAAGAAAATGAACGTTGCACAGCAAGGCATAGAATCCCTTCGAGAAAATTGTGATACCGTACTGGTTATCTTAAATGATAAACTACGTGAAATATATGGCAACTTGGCCATCAGAACCGCATTTAGTAAGGCAGATGATATTCTATCAATTGCTGCGCGATCTATTGCGGAGATTATTACTATCCATCAGGATGTTAACGTCGATTTCGAAGATGTGAAGACGGTGATGAAAAATGCCGGAGCAGCTGTAATGGGATCTTCAACTGAAGAAGGCGAGGGTCGTGCCATCCGTGCAGCAGGTGCAGCGATTTCATCTCCTCTGTTGAACAATATAGATATTCGTGGTGCAGAGAAAATTCTTCTTTCAATCATGTCAGGTGAAGACGAGGAATTATCTATGGATGAGTTGAGCGAAATCACAGAATACATTCAAGAGAAGGCAGGTGATAATGCTGAGGTTATCTTCGGTCAGGGTATTGACCCCGAATTAGGTAAAGCTATCAGAGTCACGGTAATTGCTACTGGATTTGAAATGGATCGCCTTGCAGGAACTGCGCGAAAACAAATCATCAATGAAACTCAATTTGTACCTACAGCTACTGCTCAGTTGAGCAAAGTATCTCCCGAAGAACCTCAAGTCGAAAAGACTCTGATCAACTTAAACTCTGGAAAGTTTCAGATTGTGAAAGAGGAGCCTATTGATGATGATGCAACTTTCGTATTTTCTTTTCCCAAAAGTTCTGCATCAAACTCAGAGCTGAGCCCTAATGCAGAGACTCCAAAAGAGAAACCTTTCTCTTTTGGAGTCAAGAAAACTGCGGAAGGTCCGAAGAAAATCGTTCACGATCTACTTGATGAAGATGATAAAAGACCCGCCGGGAAGTTAGAAAAAGTCAATGAGCCTATCGCGATGGGCTTTGCTAATGATTACTATGAGCAGATGAAGTTAAAGGCTATTCAACGAGCTCATGAGCGTTTCGAGAAGCTAAAAGGTAACAGAACGATTAATCCTACTGCTGAAGAATTAAAGGAAAAACTGGAAGTACCAGCTTATCAGCGTAAGAATATTGTCCTCAATGATCCGAAGCATAGTTCTGAACCTAACATCAGCAAATATAATCTCAATGATGATAATGAGATTTTAGGTAACAACAGATTCTTGCACGACAATGTGGACTGAATTTTAAAATTCAAGCAACATGTCTACCTGGTTGTGCAGTAACTCATTGTATGACTCGTTGGTAAGCAAGTTATCTGACATATTTTGTTCTATTTTCGCAAGCTTTGGCTTCAGGGCGAGTACGTGCATACCTAAATAATGGAAGATGTCGGTAAGGTGGCTCATCGCGATGCTACCCCCGCCTATTCCTGAAGAAATCCCTATCATCGCTGCCTTTTTATTCTTAAATGTATTAGGGTAAGTCATCCCATCAATGAAGGTTTTTAGAATTCCAGGAAATGAGCCGTTGTACTCCGGTACGATGAATATGAATTTTTTTCCTGAGGCAACTCTAGCATGAAAGGCATTATAAGCCTCATTTTTCCCATTGTTTTTATATAAAGCAGTTTCAATGAAATCCGAAGGCAAATCCTCCAATTCCAAGATTTCACACTCAGCTCCTTTTTCTAAAAGTATATTCTCAACGATTGCTGCAATTTGTTTCGACACAGAATTCTGGCGATTTGTTCCTACGATTATCTTAATCATGCGTGTTATTTGTTGAGACCTATACAAGCAAGTCCCACTAAAAGTTCGAAGTTTTGTTAATTTTGATCTATTACGACATTAAACATTAGACCATGAACTATTACGATCAAATCCTAGAGGCCGCTGCAGTCATCCGAAAGGTTCTTCCATTAAATACTAAAACTGGTATCATTATGGGCACAGGCCTGGGAAGTATCGGAGATCAAATCGAGCTTAGCCAAACCTTAGATTACCGCAGTATTCCTCATTTTCCGATAAGTACCGTAGAAAGTCACTCTGGGAAATTGCTATTGGGCACATTGGCAGGAAAGCCTGTCATGGCGATGAGAGGTAGATTTCACTACTATGAGGGCTACTCCATGCAGGAAGTCACTTTTCCTATCCGGGTAATGAAGCAGCTGGGCATTGAGAACCTACTTGTATCCAATGCTTGTGGAGGATTGAATCCTAAGCAGAACGTTGGTGAAGTAATGCTGATCACTGATCACATAGATCTCTTTCCGGAGAATCCGCTTCGGGGCAAACATATAGAAGCCTTTGGGCCACGCTTTCCTGATATGAGTGATGCCTATTCTTCAGTACTTCTGAATCGAGCATTAGACTTCGCCAAGACGAACAACATATACCTCCACAGTGGTATTTATGCTGGGGTACAAGGACCCAATTTGGAGACTCCCGCAGAGTATAATTACCTCAGAAGTATCGGAGCAGATGCGGTGGGCATGAGTACGGTACCGGAGGTAATCGTGGCTAGACAGATGGGAATCGAAGTATTTGGGATTTCAGCGATTACCGATTTGGGTGTGCAGGGTAGGATAAAACAGATTACCATTGCCGAAGTCTTGGAAGCAGCAGCAATTGCAGAGCCTGTAATGGCCAGAATTATCAAGGAATTAGTAAGGCAGATGAATTGAAGATTTGACACATAAAGTCATCAAAATGTAAATACCTATTTAGTCACCGATGAGTTAACGCGCCAGCGGAGAGAGATATCTTCATAGCATGGAAAAGTATCACAAGATCTTCAAATTTTGGCCAAATTGATGCTAATCTGGAAAAGTAGGCCTTGCCAAATTGGTTGGATACTAGTTTTAACCGTAGAAATGTGGAGGTATTATAAAGCTCATGTCTGAAATATTCGCCATGTGTTTAAAACGTTACCCATTTTCATCTCAAAAAAATGATCGAGGCTCCATAAACTATTCCGTAAAAGAATCAGGCAAAAATCTTCAGGGAGATTTCGAAGTCTCGCGATATTCGAACTGATACCGCTGTGGTTCAGTACGCTGCTAGCAAAAATAAGTAACTAGTTTTCTTATAGTTATTTATTAGCTCACCACTCCAAAGTTTATCTGTGTTAATCCGATTGGATGAGAGCTCAATAACACAAGTAGTTTTAGTAACATTAGTTAGTGAAAGTTAGAAATCATGCAAATCCCGTTTTCACTTTGCTAGCTCCGCCAGGTCTTCACCGGTCACCCAGTCTTTATATACGGGATTGGTGTAATTTTGAATTTTGGTAATTCAAACTGCGGAAGTTAATTTCATCGTCCTCTGGGCAGCCTTTGCCATATCGGATGAAATTTAATTGTATAATTAAAGTAAAAAATTTATGCTCTTTGGGTATGCAGACTAGAAAATAGCTACTGGAAAAAACAGGGGAGTAGGTAATATTAAAAATAGTTCTTAATAAGTTCTATTATTTAGTTCACCAATATTCTTATTTCTCGAGAGTTGTAAACTCCCAATAAAGAAAGCGTTAACAACCGCAGTCTTTTACTAAGTTTTTGATCCCCTTGCGAGTCGATATAGCTACCGCCTGAGCTAGTGAAGCGAAATTTAAATTTATACTTCCCCAATCTCCTATTGGGATAGGAAGACCTCCTATCGTGGTTGTGATCGCATAATCAGAAATAATGTCTCCGGTGGCTGTTTCCATTAGTGCGACTCGAAGTGAGCTATTTATCTGGGTGTCACTTTCCCAATAGGTAGGAGAGTTTAAGTTTGACAGGTCCCCTTTTTCCCAGCTTCCGGTCCATGCCAATTCGCCAAGACTAAGCCCCAAAAGATATGGAATTCCTAACTCCAGATTAATGTTGGCACGCTGCACTGGGTCATTGACATCTCTGATCCCCAATTTTAGAAGCTCATAATCCATTTGATCATAGAGTGCCACATTAGAGAAACCTTCCTCTTTAAATATTTTAACAATCATTTCTTCCAGCCGATTCTGTTCTGAAATAGAAAGCTGCCTAAAGCTTTCTTGCCAATTCAGTGGAAGTAGTAAAATCCCATCTGTTTTGCTCAGGCAAATTTGACAGCTAATCCTAGGATAAATTTTCGTAGAACTGCAAGAGATAATAAACCCTAAGAGCAGGAGAATGGAAAGTATTCTTTTCAAGGGAACTTGTTGATGGGAGATTGTCGTAGGGATTAATATTTATTAGCCTATACTTGAAATCAGACTGAGTATGTTTCCAATACCAGATGCCAGTTAGGTCAGAGCGCGCAATAGCCTAGCGATGAATTGCAAGACTAAGAATCAGATCTGCATGTGGAATGTTATTGGTCTTCGGATATCCGAAAATAAATACTTCTGGGAAACTCTACAGTAGGTAAGGCATTAATTTTTGGTATTTGGTCATTATAAATTGGTAACTAATTGCTGGAGCTATTCAAGAATCTTATTAAGATTTCCAGACTCTGTCGACTATACTAGAATACAATAATTATAATTCTAAGAAGTTCGATTTTGTGGAGGATTAAATAATGTCTCATGGCTATTGTTCTTGAATCAGAGAAAACTGTCTGTTTCAGGATTTTTCTTCAAACAGGCTATTCGATTTCTCATTTGAAGCTTTAGTTTTTTGGCGCGAGAAGAGCTTTTGTTCCTGTCATTCCAACACTCAAAAATATAATCCCCTCATCGTTTAGTGGTTCTAATCCAAAAAATTATTATTCCATCCATTTGGTATCATCGGCTTCAAGATATCTTTCTGAGATAAAGTCACTTTTTTCAATATCAATTCTGCCCATTAATGGTATCTTGAGTTGTAAAAAGTTCAGGCTAAATTCTCTCTCTTCATGATTTGAGTTCAATAGTGCTTCAATTGATTGAGGCAAGGATTCATTTTCCGAAATCAAAATTCCATCAATTAACCCAGTTTCAATTTTCTAAAACTTTTCCACAGGTTATAAAAATTCATAATTCTGATCAAATTTACAATTTCAAATTTTCGCTTTACTTCCTAGGGTGAAAATCAGTAAGCACCTGTCTTAAGTACTCTCGATCCAAGTGCGTGTAAATGCCAGTAGTGATAATACTTTCATGACCGAGCATCTCCTGTACTGCTCGAAGATCAGCCCCGCCTTCGATAAGGTGTGTAGCAAACGAATGGCGAAAAGTATGCGGACTGACATTCTTAGTGATTCCAGCTTCCTTTGCAGTCTTCTTAATGATCAAAAAGATCATGACTCGAGTGAGCTTTTTGCCTCTGCGGTTGAGAAAGACAAATTCTTCATGTCCTTTGGCGATGGTCTGATGGACGCGGACTTCCTCCCGATAGATGTTCAGATATTTTAAGGCATCTCTTCCAATTGGCACCAATCGCTCTTTATTTCCTTTGCCGACCATTCGTAAAAATCTTATATCCTCAAAGACTTGTCCTTTTTTTAGCTCGGTGAGTTCCGATACCCGAAGACCTGAGCTGTACAGCATTTCCAATATGGCCCGATTGCGATGGCCTTCGGGCTCACTCAATGGAATGGCCTCAAGGAGTTGTTCGATTTCTATGAAGCTCAATGTGTCCGGAAGTTTTCTCCCCAATTTAGGGGCTTCTAGGAGTTGGGCAGGATCTTCAGAAATCAGATCTTCATACATCAAGTATTTGTAGAAAGCTTTGATCCCGGAGATAATTCGGGCCTGAGTATAATCTGATATTTCAAGCTTGGCGAGCTCATTTATAAATCGCCGCAGATGTTCTAATTCCAGGCTTAAGGGACTTTCTTCAGGAAAAGAATTCTTTGCATAGGCGTGCAACTTCTCCACGTCTTGAGTGTAAGCTTTAATGGAATTTTCGCTAAGCGAGCGCTCTAACTTAAGGTAGTGACGGAATTGCCTGATGTAATTTTCCCAGGATTTTGACATTGGAAGATTTAAATTTGAAATAACTTGAGGGCTGTATCGGAACTGAAAATTGAGATATGGGAAAGGTAAAAGGTTTTAGATCTTCGGTTGAAGTGATCATACCAAAATTTCTATCCTGATGCCATATTGGACTAGTATGTTGGATTGCAAAGTATGTGATCAAGCAATTATGGCTTTTCCGAATGGTTACGCCATTTTGCCTTCAGTTAAAATATATTCGTGCGGCACCTAATGACACTTTATAAAATTCTGCATTCAAGCATGCTGAACCTGATGGTTTTTCAGAAACAACTATAAGGATAATTTTATCTTTTATCACTTGTAAAATCTATTGGTAGGTTGGGGATGTATAACTATCCGATCTCCACTAATGAATGAATAAAGCTTCTCAGCGATAACCAATGCTGGCTTATTAGCGCAGGTAATCTAGATGGAAGTGTCAGGGGGAATAAACATTTTTTCAAATCTCTCGTATTTGCTCAAGAATGACTTGTCACTTGATTTTTGCTAGGAATTCAGCTAATCCATTAAGTTTAATTTTCTTGAAGAATTCACGAAGTGCTTGATTCGCCACTTCTCTTTTGGTTTTAAGCTTTGCCCTATCCGAGATTTCATACATTTACTACTCGTCAATTTCAATATTAATTCTCGTCGATTTAATATTTGTACATCAAGATGCTCAAAAATATAGCTAAGGATTTGGCTTGTAAGATAATATTTTTCAATTTTAAAACTAGCCAAGCTTCCACCTTAATACCTTAAATCCTCTTACCTTTGTAATTGGAAACTAAGTTAGACCATGTTGAAAATCCAGATCATCAACGGCCCAAATCTCAATCTTCTAGGAAAGCGAGAGCCAGAAGTCTACGGAAGCACTTCTTTTGAAGACTATCTGGAAGAATTAAAGCGCAAATTTCCTGCAATTGAAATTCATTATTTTCAGAGTAATGTAGAAGGTGAATTGATCAATACGATTCATGCAGTAGGTTTTTCCTTCGATGCCATTCTACTCAATGCTGGAGGATATACACATACCTCCGTGGCAATAGCTGATGCTATTGCAGGAGTGACTACACCGACGCTTGAGGTTCATATCTCGAATATCTATAAGCGGGAAGAGTTTCGACATAAAAGCATTATTTCCAAATCCTGTGTGGGTATGATTTCTGGCTTAGGCTTGAAAGGCTACGCACTCGGAATCCAATATTTTATTTAATTCTCAGACTTATGATCACTTTTGCACCAGGGCCATCCAAAGTACATGATGCTCTTCCTACTTATCTACAAGATGCTTTTAATGAGGGAATCCTCAGTGCAAATCATCGCGGTGGACCATTTATGAAGCTATATCAAGAGACAGAATCGTTAATGCGCCAAAAACTCCATATGCCTGAGGATTACTCGCTTTTATTTACTTCTTCCTCCACTGAAAACTGGGAAATTGTCTCCCAATCCATCGTGGAATCAGCGAGTTTTCATATTTATTCTGGGTCATTTGGTAAAAAATGGATTGAATTGGCGCAGCATATTATTCCAGCCAGCATAGGGATGAAAATCGACGCGAATCAGGCGATAGACATTCAAAATCTGGATATTCCAGAAGAATTTGATTTGATCGCAATTACTCAAAATGAAACCGCGAATACCTCTCAAGTTTCGATGGAAATGATTGAGGCGATTGGGAATAAATTTCCTGAAAAAATGATCGCTGTGGATAGCACGTCTTCCATGGGAGGGATTGAGTTTGATTTCCCCTTAGCAGACGTCTGGTATGCCTCAGTGCAAAAATGTTTTGGACTTCCTGCAGGATTGGGAGTCTTGATTCTATCCCCAAAGGCGATCGAAAAGACCGCACGAAAAGGAGAAAATGGGCGCTATAATAGTTTGAACTTCATGCTTGAAAATTCGCGAGCCTACCAGACGCATTACACTCCAAATGTTTTGGGAATATATTTACTCAATCGTGTGCTGAAAGATATGCCTGAAATTCAGCATGTCGATACCCATCTTCGTGGCCGAATGGGCAAGTTGGAGGACTGCATCGCAAAGACGAAATCACTCCGAATGTTAGTGACCAATGGGGCTACGCGAAGCACCACTGTAATGGGTGTAACTGGCACTGAGGATATTATTTCAAAAGTGAAAAGCGAAGCTAAAGTTGCTGGAATGAAATTGGGAGGTGGTTACGGGCATTTGAAGCCGATCAGCTTTCGGATTGCTAATTTCCCAGCGATTACTGACTCTGAGATAACTAAGCTAATTGAGTTTTTGAGTAATTATTAATCTCTAGGCCTTTTTCGGTATGTGAAGCTTTTTCTTTACGGATCAATCCCTTCAAGTTTATAGAAATCTCATACGTTTTTCCAAGTCCTCAATTTTATTCAATTGACGGATTCCACTTCACCTTGATACCAACCTACTCGGACACAGAAATTTTAATTGTTTGATTTTGAATTTTGATCCTTCGAAGTTTGGCATTTCTCAAATGTCTGTCAAGTACTTTACAGCGTTTTTAAATAAGCTTCCAATGGTGTCACAAGAATAGACATTTTCCTAAATCAGTTTGTTTTTTGATTCCTGATACAAACCTTCGAGGTCAAAAAAGACCTCAAAGATTATTTTTCTTTACTTTTGCGGCATGATCGATTTTAAAGAGATTTTGTCCGTTTCCCTAATCTTATTTTCAGTAATAGATATACTCGGTTCTATACCGATCATTATCAACTTGAGAAAAAAAGTTGGGCACATTCAGTCCGAAAAGGCAACCCTTGCAGCCGGACTTCTTATGATCGTGTTCTTACTGGCTGGAAAATCAATATTGAATCTATTTGGTATTGGAGTAGAGGACTTCGCCATTGCGGGAGCACTCATCATTTTTGCAATAGGTGCAGAGATGATTTTGGGTATTGAGATCTTTAAAGCCGATCCTGAGGCTGCTAGCGGAGCTTCGATCGTTCCGATTGCTTTTCCTTTAATTGCTGGAGCAGGGACCTTAACTACTATTTTGACACTGAAGGCAGAATTTGAGCAGATTAATATTGCCATAGGGATATTATTGAATTTGATTTTTGTCTATGCAGTACTCAAAAGTACCAACTGGCTGGAGCGAAAGCTGGGTAAAACGGGGCTGGATGTTTTGAGAAGAATTTTTGGAATTATTTTGCTTTCCATTGCAGTGAAAATTTTTAAATCAAACGCCTTTCTTTCGGAAGTTATCTAAAGGCAATCCGACTCTTTAACTCAGACTTTACTTCTTTGACCATGATTTCGATTTATACAGACGGTGCAGCAAAAGGAAATCCAGGGCCGGGTGGCTATGGGGCTGTACTAAAATTTGGGGGCCATCGCAAAGAATTGGCAGCGGGTTTTCGCCTTACAACCAATAACAGAATGGAGCTTTTGGCGGTAATTCGTGCACTACAAGAATTGAAAAGTACTGAGTTTCCAGTTCATGTTTACTCGGATAGCAAATACGTGGTCGATGCCATTGAGAAAGGTTGGCTCTGGGCTTGGCAGAAAAAAGGATTCAAGGATAAAAAGAATCCTGATCTCTGGCTTCGTTACATCCCACTTCATTTGAAATACAAACCCAAATTTATCTGGGTAAAAGGTCATGCGGGAAATATTGAAAATGAGCGCTGTGATCAACTGGCTGTGGAAGCTGCGACTGCGTCCAATCTGCCTGCGGATCAAGGATACGAAGCCATTATCGGTAAAAGCTAAAGGCTAAAAAGAACAATCTTAAAGAGTCTTAGGTGTATATGTCGGATGACCGATGTTGGAAGGAGGAACATTCCTAACTAGCGTTGATCGTTTGGTTCAATATAAGTCGTGATTCCACTCAGAAAAGTCAATTTCTTTCTAAGACACAAGACAATTTGTTTTTACAACGTATACTGTCGTGTTACTGAAGTACAAGCTCTTGAGCAGCTTAGTAAATTGATTCCATTGTCATCAGTGGAATATCCTTGCGGTTAAATTCTAAAAGTGGTCTGTATGATGACTCTGGATATTGCCAACCTTCATCTCCCAATTCATAAAGTAAGGGAGCAAGATTCTGTACGGCTGCTTTACAACCTTGGACGATTGCTCCCATCTTTCCAGTTTGCTTAGATAGAACGGCTTCATTCTCGATTTCGAAGGGTCCGGTAAACTCATTTTCTTTGAGTGAATTAACAAAAGCTCTCCAATCCATAGAGTCCCCCAATCCAAAGCCGGGTAATGTAGCTTCATAATGATGTCGGTCCCACGGATTCTTGCTGGAAGGAATTCCTAATTTTTCTACCCACCCTGCACGAACTTCTTGCATAGGGTACATATTTCCCCAAAAAGGATCAGGATTGTTCCGTGTAGATTTGATGTGAATTCTTTTTAGTCGGTTCATATCGGTATGCTGAATGACTGCTACAGGGTCAGTATGCTGCCAGACATCATGAGAAGGGTCATAGATTTCACCGTGATTCGGTGAAGGAATGAGTTCATACATGAGTTTTCGAGCGGCCAATACGCCTGGGAGATTATTGAAAGTTCCGAAATGACCCGAACTTCTCCAGCCTTCCATGGGGCAGTTTTCGTAGAGCACTGTGACTCCAAGATCTTCTGCATAGTTGACGATTGGAGTGAAGATTTTTTGATATTCGAGTAGATTCTTTTCAAACCCAGCTTCTTGATTGCCAAGTTCATGATTGTAGCCTACGAATGTTCCGACTTTCACATCATTTTCATCTCCTCCCATGAGGTAGGCCATTCGGATAAGTCGGAGTAGGTGGTTTTGATTTTTGATCCGATGCACTGGATCTCCACCAATCAAATTCTCAAAAGCACCGATGGATAACTTAAGATTTACGGAATTGAATTTATCCAAAGTCGCTTTTGCCTCATCCTTACCAAAAGTCTCATAGTCTAGATGTGTAGCTACAAAATCATTGCGCAAGCCATCTCTTCGAAAAACGCAAAGATCTAAACCTTGAACGCCAATTTCTGACGCTTTGATGATAGTTTGATCGAGATCCAGCGTATCAAAGGCTGAAGTCATGATCCAGATGGGATTTGCCATTGGGTTGGTTGATTTTGGGAATCAAAAAGTAAGGAATTGTCTCGATAATCCTCCACAAAAAACGTTAAGAATACCTTTTTCGGATCTCAATTTTTAGCTTTTGTCTTTCCCAAAGTGCTTTGGCTAAGTCTAGCGAAACGCTGTCTGGTTCTGACTTATGTAGGATTTTATTTAGCTTTTCCTCGCCTAAATCAATTCGATAGCAGATTTGGAGCAATCGCTCAAAGTCCCGATCAAGGAGTAGGCTAATCGATTTTGAGAGAATAAGAATAGCCTGTTTTTCATCGAAAATTTCTGCTAATTCAGGTAATTCAAAATCTTTTTTTAGGAATACAAATGTATTCTTCGAGCTGTCTTCCCACATAAGCTAAAATCAAAAAAGCCCCTAAATCGGGGCTTGAATTATTTTTCTTCTTCTTTTTTTACTTCAACCGATTCAGTAAGTGTTTCTGGCGCTTGAGCTCTTATAAGTGAATACCAAGAAATTAACTTTTTGATATCGGAGGTATAAACCCGAGCTTCATCCACTTCGGGAAGTATATGCTTCATAAACGCTCGGAGTTCAGCATCATCTGGATTAGAATCCAATCCTAAATCTCCTGTAAACTCCTTCTCGATTTTTTGCATCACTGACTTGAGTGGTTCTGCACCTGCTTCAGTCAGGGTATAAATACTGATATCATTAAGTACGGATACCCGCTGAGACATTCCGGCTACCAGTTTCGAATTCTTTCCATCCAGACTTTCTAGGATGACCCCACTTCTTGTAGGCTTGAGTACTTTGAATAAACCTGGCTTACCAGCTACTGTTGCTAATTCTTTGAAATCCATTTATTTAGTTTTTGCAGGTGACAACTATAAGAGCATACATTAAATTATGATGTATATCCGAAATCACACCAGTGACCTTATTTTCTTTATTTTTGGAACGGAAGACCGAAGATAGAAGACCGAAATGTCTAAGTATTTCATAGGTAACTAGCTACATAATACCGATTGTATTTTACTTTTCTCCACTTACCTACGCCTAATTAGATAATCACACAAATCACTTCTCAGCTTCATATTCCACGATTAATGTTTCGATAAAAGCAGTTAATTCAGACTTACCGGTATTCGCCTCAGCACTAGTCACGAAGTAATCTGGCTCTTCTTCGAAGACTTCAGTCAATTTTTTTAGGAAGGCTCGGATGTTGCTATCGGTTTTTGATTTTGACTGCTTGTCTGCTTTGGTAAACACTAGTGCAATCGGCACACCTTCAGTGCCGCACCAAAGTAAAAATTCGAGATCGATTGACTGCGGCTCCAATCGACTGTCAATTAATACAAAAACTCCGCAAAGATTTTCTCGCTTGGTGAGGTAGGTACTGATCATACTTTCCCAGCCCTGCTTTACTTTAAGGTTGATTTTGGCGAAGCCGTAACCCGGAAGATCAACCAAATACCAGCGATCATTGATCACAAAATGATTAATCAATTGTGTTTTTCCCGGTTTTTGTGAGGTCTTAGCAAGTCCCTTCTGTCCTACCAGCATATTGATCAAAGAACTCTTTCCCACATTGGATCGGCCGATAAAAGCAATCTCCGCACGGTCTGGTTTTGGACAATTTCCGGGGTTGGAATTACTGATGACAAATGCTGCTTTATGGATCATGATTGAGTATTTGATTGCAAAAGTACAATTTTAAGCGGAAGAGTCTGAAATAACTCGAAGGCGAACATTTTTCCTTTCCTCAGGTTTCTTCAGTATTATTGTTCCTTCAAAGATTAATTAGCGATGTCCGTAGTTCCATACAAAGATAAAAAAGACTCTAAAAAAGCTCAGGTAGCTGAAATGTTCAATAACATTAGCCCGAAATATGATCTCCTCAACCACGTGTTGAGTTTGGGGATTGATATTATTTGGCGAAAGAAGGCCATTAAGTTCCTGAAAAATGATCAGCCTAAATTGATTTTAGATGTCGCTACAGGAACGGGAGATTTTGCGATCGAAGCATTGACCCTCAATCCTGATAAGATCATCGGTGTTGACATCTCCGAGGGGATGCTGGCTGAGGGAAGGAAAAAAATGAAAAAGAGGGGATTGGAGCATATCATTGACTTACAGCTCGGAGATTCAGAAGGATTACTGTTTGAGGATAATAAGTTTGATGCTGTCATCGTTTCCTTTGGAGTTAGGAACTTTGAAAATTTAGAAAAAGGTTTGCTAGATATGTATCGGGTACTGAAACCTGGTGGTAAGGCAGTAATTCTTGAATTTAGCAAGCCAACTGTCACTCCAATGAAGCAGGCTTACTCATTTTATTCCAATACTATTCTGCCTCAAATTGGAAAACTAGTATCTAAAGACAATTCTGCTTATACCTATCTTCCTGAATCCGTACAGGCTTTCCCAGATGGGGAAGAATTCTTGGCGGTATTGAAAAAAGTCGGCTTTACCAGCAACGTATGCAAATCACTCACTTTTGGAATAAGCTCAATCTACACAGGTGTAAAATAATCCTGTTGGGATTAGTCTTTAGCCTTATTGGAGGTTCTTCGCTTGGCCAAGGACTTTTTGGCCTGACAAGCACAGCTGGCTCTGATGACCGTACTATTTCCTATGGATTCTTCTTAGCGAGTCACACTTCGGCTTATCGAATAAAATATACTGATTCCTTTTTATTTAATCCTAATGGTACCAGTCCTACAGTCAGAGGGGTTTTCCCTAAATTTTCTCCAGGATTTTCTCTGGGATTCACAGGTATTTTAAGTATTCATGATCAGGTTCAGCTACTTTTTACGCCAAAGGTGGGTTTTTATGAATTTCAAACTGAAGTGAGCTATTTTGGAACTGTGGATCCTACATTGATAAATACGATTGATGATAATACTGCTACCAGTCAGCCTCAGTTCATTAAATCTGAAGCTACCTTAATTGAATTGCCACTCCTCTTCAAGTATCGATCTATTCGATTCAATAATACGCGAATGTATTGGGTAGGTGGAGCGAGTTATAACTTCCGAACGAAAAGCCAGAATGAAGCCAATATCGAAGAATTAGTGACGACTGGAAGGGATTTTTCATTGGAAATGGGGATGGGTTTTGAGATTTATTTCAAGTATTTCAAGTTTGCTCCGGAAATTCGATTTTCACATGGCTTGACTAATCTCTACCAAGCAGAAAATACAAATCCCTTATTCAGAGATGCCATCTCGTCTGTCAAAAGAAGATCGATTACGATCTATCTGAATTTTCAGTAAAAGAATCCAGCTTTACCAGCTGACAAAAGCGGCGTTTCCTACTAGCCGATCAATTGTATCGGTCTTTTTATTTTTTGCTAAATCAATTATCTTGCCTCTATGAAGAAAAAAATTGCTCTGATTACCGGTGCTACTTCCGGTATAGGAAAATCAACCGCGCTGATACTTGCAAAAAACGGGTATTCAATCATCGGTACTGGCAGAAGAAAAGAAAAGCTGGAAGAACTCGGACAGGAATTAGCGGAGGGAGTTGATTATTTGCCACTGGTATTTGATGTGCGGGATCGGGATAAAGTCTTGGAAATTTTAGGCAGTCTACCCGAAGAATGGAAAGTGATTGATGTTTTGGTCAATAATGCCGGGAATGCACACGGGGTGGATCCTATCCAATCCGGGAATCTGGATGATTGGGATGCTATGATAGACATCAATGTCAAAGGGTTACTTTATGTTACGAAAGCAATCATTCCTGGAATGTGCACCCGAAAATCAGGTATGGTTATCAACATAGGCTCAATCGCTGGAAAAGAATCATATCCCAACGGGAGTGTGTATTGTGGATCGAAAGCGGCTGTGGATGCCATCACTAAAGGAATGCGAATGGATTTAAATCCCTTTGGGATTCGAGTAGTCGCCATCCATCCAGGATTGGTGGATACTGAGTTTTCTATGGTGCGATTCAAAGGAGATGAAAGTAAGTCGGAAAAAGTCTACCAGGGTTTTGAACCTCTTGTCGCTCAAGATATTGCGGAAATCATAGAATTCGTAGTGAATAGACCTCCGCATGTGGTGTTGGCTGATATTTTGGTTTTGCCTACCGCTCAAGCAAGCGCGACGATTATTCATAAGAACTTATGAAAATCGTTTTAAAATTTGCCATACTTCTACTTCAATCAATCATTTTAATTTCTTGTGCATCAGAGCGCAGCGCAGATACTCTTGATGAGGTGATTGAGCAGGAAATTGAGGAAAATCTTCTTTTGATAGAAGAGGGATCAAAACCTGTAATACTGGAACAATCATTAATAAACCAAGGTCTGGTTGATTTGGAAGGTTCTATCGCTGGCATTAGGGTAGAATTGAAATATAGCACTACAGATAATTTTTTCGGAAAGGATGTATATGGTGAATTAGAGCGAGCGTTTCTTCAGCCAGAAGTGGCGGAACGACTTAAGAATGCACAAGAAAAACTTGCTACCAAGTATCCTAATCTCACTTTGCTTATCTATGATGCTGCGAGACCTCTGGAAGTGCAGCAGATTCTCTGGGATAATTTAGATAAGCCTGACAGTGTGAAGCCACTTTACGTGGCAGACCCAAAAGTTGGGAGTTTACATAATTTTGGGGTTGCCGTCGACCTTACCATTTATGACAATGAATCCGGTCTACCGCTGGACATGGGGACTGACTATGATTTCTTTGGCTACGCTGCCTATCCAGATCGTGAGCTCGAGATGCTTGCCTCGGGGACTATCACCAAAGCTCAGGTAGCCAATCGGGAAATTCTCAGGTCGGTAATGAATACTTCAGGGTTTAGTGGTATTGGCTCCGAATGGTGGCATTTTAATGCATTTTCCAGAAAAGAAGCAGGAGAAAAGTTTCAAATTATCAATTAGAAATTCTCAAATCCAATTTTCAATAAACCTAAAAAACCTAAAATCTATGAATCTTAAAATAGCTTATCTCACCTTAGGGCTGATTTTCAGTATTATCCTGATTGCACCTGCCCAGCAATTTAAAGCTTTGGTATTCACCAAGACAGCTGGATTCCGGCACCAATCCATTCCGAATGCGGTGGTGGCATTGAAGAAGATGGGAGAGAAGCAGGTATTCAGTGTACAAGCCTCTGAAGATCCCAAAATTCTTTCTGAGGAAAGTCTTGCCAAATACGACGTATTGATTCTGGTCAGCAGTACAGGGACTATTTTCGACGAGGCGACAAGAGCTTCTCTTCAGAAATTTGTAAGAAGTGGAAAAGGTGTAGTAGGAGTACATGCTGCGGCAGACTCAGAGTACGATTGGCCATGGTACAATCAACTGATGGGGGCGTATTTTTTGGCACATCCAGCACAGCAAACCTTGAGACTTGAAGTAGTGGATCAGAATCACCCATCGACTTGGCACCTTCCAAAAAACTGGATGTGGACAGATGAGTTATATGAATACAAAGACATCAATCCCAACCTGAAAGTTTTGATCAATGCCGATGAAAGCACTTATAAAGTGGCGAAAGGCAATGGAGCAAATCATCCAATGGCTTGGTATCATGAATTTGATGGAGGGAGAGTCTTCTATACCGCTTTGGGACATGTGGACTCTGCCTGGGAGGATGATGTATTCTTAAAGCACCTGTACGGAGGGATTTGGTACGCGGCTACCGGAAGACCTTTCAAAAAATGATTTCATTAAAACCGAATTGTCGGAACTATAACCTGACAATTCGGTTCTTTATCCAATAAATGACCCTATTATGTTGAAAGCTCAAGTAAAACCAGTTCACCTCTATATGGAGGCTAATCCGAATCCCAACTCATTGAAATTTGTTGCAAATTTCATGTTAGCCGATGATGGTGTAAGTTTTGACTATCCTGATTCAGCCAGTGCTACCAATTCTCCACTTGCTCAAGAACTTTTTAATTTCGCAGCGGTTCAACGAGTTTTTGTTGCCTCGAATTTTGTTACAGTCACCAAGGATGAAGCTGTAGATTGGATTGAAATTCAGACGATTATCAGAGATCATATTCGGCACTATCTTGAGGCAGGTAAGCTTGTAGTTCAAGCAGATTTTGATCGAGATCCGCTTTTCAATGAGAATGATTCAGAGATTGTAAAGAAAATTAAAGGTATTCTGGATGAATACATCAGACCTGCAGTAGAGCAGGATGGAGGAGCTATTGTCTTTCATTCTTTTCAGGATGGGATTGTCAAGGTACTACTTCAAGGCTCATGCTCAGGATGCCCTTCCAGCACAGTGACGCTCAAAGCAGGTATCCAAAATCTTCTGACCAAAATGCTTCCTGAAGTGAAGGAAGTGCAAGCAGAAGGAGTATAATTACAAATTCACAATGGGAAAACGTGATTGGTCTTGGGCAATTCTTGGGCTAATAGCTTTAGTTTTCCGATACATAGCGGTACGAAATCCCGAGAAGACAGACGAAATCTATTCTCGAATTTTTTTTCCGGGAATTCGAAATGTAATCGATATGTCGCTGGGGAAATTACCTTTTCCCAGTTTTTATCTTTTTGTTGTCCTCGTTTGCATCATCTTAGGAATTGCTTTTTTTCGCTTTCTGAAAAGCAAAGGATGGAAATCAAAGACTTTTTATGCCTTCAGATTTTTATTGAACGGTACAGGAGCTTTGATATTCTTTTTTCTCTTTCTATGGGGGTTTAATTACCAGAGAACTCCGATTTTTCAGCAATTAGGCTTAAGTCCAAAGTCGCTCAATCTAGCACAGCTAAAATCTGAAATCCAAATTACTCATCGTTTAGCGCGTCAATTTCGAAATTTATTTACTTCAGACACTCTAGCCATTGAGGAAATTCTTCCATATTCATCTCTGGAAGAGGTAGTTCGGTATAACATGGGTGAGAATCTGGATATGTTAGGATTGAATTTTACTGGAAAACCAAGGACTAAGCTTTTTCCGCCACCGGGATTTATGCGCAAAATGGGGATTCTTGGAATTTATTTTCCATTCACTGGTGAAAGCTACATTGACCCAACACTTCATCCACTTGAGCAGCCCTTTACCGTTGCACACGAAATGGCTCATAGCTATGGGGTAACCAATGAGGGTGAGGCGAATTTTATCGCTTGGGTGATTTGTTCCAATAGCGATGACCTCTTATTAAAGTATTCAGGGCATTTGCGGCTATTGATGTATCAACTCAGGGATTATTACCGAATGGCTCCTGATGAATACCGGGAATGGATCAAAACGCTGGACCCTGGACTGAGAGTAGATCTAATTTCTATTCAAAAGGCTTCTGATGCGATCAAGCCTTTTTCGATTGAACTTAGTCGAAAATCCAATGATATTTTTCTAAAAAGTCAAGGTGTGAAAGCTGGGATCAATAGCTACCAACAACTTCCTATGTTGGCTTTTGCATGGCGTCAGCGTATGAATTTAGAGTTTTGACATCCCAAAATCCGAGATTTTATATTCCGATTTAGGACCATAGGAGTTACTGAATGTCTTCCAAACCCACTGTTTATTTCCCATAAAATTTTTGCTTCTAGGCAATCTTTTGTGTAGAAGTTAGCTAAATAACTACCTGAGAAGCTTGTTTTTTAGTTTTTGCAAACTAATAGTAAGCGAACTATCTTTAAGTATAAATTCAATGCGATTACTTTTTTTCTAGCTAACTCTTTTAAGCATTACATCCACTTTCTCAGTAGCCCAGATTAAAGTAGAATCTGAGTGAGATAATGATGGGAACGTCTTGATTTTTGCCATTAACACTGAATTAATTCCTTACTTGGTGATTCTGAATTTTTCAACACTTCAAAATTTGACTACCACCGGTGGAGGGAATATCATGGCGATCGCCCTTCCTCCACTAAGTCAGCTTACTCGGCTGACACCGATTATTGCCTACCAAGCAACAAGTTATAATTACTCATATTCCTTTGGGAAAGGTAATCTCGATGGTAAAAGCAAAGAAGATCCCATCCACCTAATTCCAGTTGTTGTCGGGATAAAAGTTACCGCTGTACTAATGGTCCATCTTGAAAATAAACTTGGAACAAATCACTCCAACGATGCTTATGTTGGGGTTTCTTTTCGATTAGAGCAGCCTACCCAAATCGTTGCTCCTAGGAAAGGAATTACTGCTGAAGTAAAAATGAGCAACAATGAAATGAAGGAAAATCTTGACTTCGCCAGGAGTGAAAACTATATCGAAATCTACCATCAGGATGGATCCATCACCAAGCTGATGATATTGAAGCAGGGTTCTGAGAAGGTGAAGGTTGGCGACTTAGTCTTTCCCGGCGATATATTGGTGATCTGTCGGCGAAAATTATCGATCTGGTTCACATGTCCGATTAGTGACTTTGAGGACTGAAAAAGATGGCGCAGATAAATTTAAGTACAGTGTGATACCGGTTAATTTTTCCACACTTGAAGAGAATATCGAGATCTCAAAAACACTTGATATAAAGGTGTTTCATCCGAAAGCAGTCATTGAATTAGAAATGAGTAAGCGGGAGCTGATGAGGTATTACGCAGAAAATTAATTTTGATTTATCACTTCCGATTACCAAACCATACACCCAAAATAACAGCGGCTATCCCAATATAATGGCCAAAAAATAACACCTCACCATCTAAGGTTCCCCAAAAAATAGCTACAATTGGGATCAAATAGGTGACTGAACTGGCGAAAACAGGACTTACTTTTTTTACCATAATGTTAAAAATAAGCAAGGCAATAGCTGTACCGAATACTCCAAGAATAGTCAAATAGCCTAAAGCTTCGAGCGCACCATCAACTTGAGTCACTTTGTATGAAAAATCTGTGCCTGCCATAAGATAAATCAGTGCTATGGGTAGAACCACAAGTAATGATATGGCAGTGATTTCTAAAGGGTTAAGTTTTTCGAATCGGAACTTGATCAGGTTCAAATTGAAGCCATAGCAGACACAAGCCAAGATTACAAAAAATGCATAAGCATTAATCCCGGAAAATGTCCCAAAATCAACACCCTCTTTAACCGTGACCAATATGACTACTCCGATAAATGCAATTGCCAAACCAATACCATTGCGGAGCGTGATCTTAGAAGAAAAAAACAATGCCCCAACGAGAACCACAAATAGCGGAGTGAGTGCATTTAACACACCGGTCAATGAGCTACTGAGTTGGGTTTGGGCCTTTGCAAAAAGAAAAGCAGGAATGAAGCTTCCCACCAGTCCTACCAGAATTAGATTTTGAATTTGTTTGCTACTTAGATTTTTGACCCGGGGTAGCGAGAGTGGCAGTAGAAAAGTGGCAGCAGCCACGATTCTATAAGCTCCTACTTCCCCTGGTGAGAAAATCTCCAGACCTCGTTTTATTAAAATAAATGAACTCCCCCAAATCAAGGCAAGAATAATGAGAATACCCCAGTTAACTAAGTTACTATCAGAATTTTTTGTATTCATAAATTAATATTAGCTGTAGCAGTGAGCATTGGATTTCTGGCGAAAGTAATTAAAAGTGATGTTAGTAGATTCTGCTAAAATCAATTTAAAAAACATGATCTGCATATACTGCTGAGACTTTATTTAGCACCTCGCAGACGTGCTCGTAAGTTTCCGCAGTGACCATTTCGGATCGATACTGTTTGAAATCCGGCATGCCTCTGAAATAATTGGTGTAGTGCCTTCGCATTTCCAGGATTCCCAGTTTCTCACCTTTCCACTCAACAGAGAAGTCTAAGTGCTTTTTCGCAACTGCAACCCGCTGGTCGAGTCCGGGAGCAGCTAATTTTTCTCCAGTTGCTAAGAAATGTTTGATTTCATCAAAAATCCAAGGATAGCCAATCGAGGCTCGCCCGATCATCATGCCATCGACATCATACTTATTTTTGTATTCTAAAGCTTTTTCCGGAGAATCGATATCACCATTTCCAAAAACAGGGATGTGAAGACGTGGATTAGCTTTAACCAGATTTAGGTATGACCAATCCGCTTCACCTTTGTACATCTGAGCTCTTGTACGTGCATGTATACTGATGGCTTGGATCCCCACGTCCTGAAGTCGTTCTGCTACCTCGACGATTCGAATTGTGTTCTGATCCCATCCGAGACGTGTTTTTACTGTGACCGGAATATTGACTGCTTTGACTATCTCAGCGGTCATCGCGACCATTTTATCGATGTCTAGTAGAATCCCCGCTCCCGCCCCTTTGCAGGCTACCTTATTCACTGGACAGCCGTAGTTGATATCGAGCATATCAGGCTTGGCTTCTTCTACGATAGCAGCTGCCTCGCGCATGGAATTAATTTCATTTCCAAAAATCTGAATACCGATTGGACGTTCATAATCGAAAATATCGAGCTTAGCTATACTCTTGGCGGCATCTCGTATCAATCCTTCTGAGCTTATAAACTCTGTGTACATCAAGTCTGCACCATGCTGCTTACACACCGCTCTGAACGGTGGATCACTTACATCTTCCATTGGTGCAAGCAACAATGGGAACTCTCCTAACTCCAACTTTCCTATTTTTACCACTTGTTATTCTAAATATGCCGTAAATTTACCTTAAATATGGAGATATACGAAACCCAATCTGAAATAGCCAAGCGAAAGAATTGGCCTTTATCCTTAATAGTCGTTGTCTTAGTCGCCATAGGTATTTTGTTGATTCTTCAATCTTTAGCTTTTGTAGTTACTCCATATCTTTATGGAGTATCAATCCAAGATATTGTGGGACTAATGTCCGGTGATTTTTCCTCCCCAAATGGGCGAATGGCCATTTTTTTTATTCAGGGAATTGGCTCTGGAATTGGATTTTGGTTAGCGGCCTATGTGATTGCACGTTTTATTGATAAAGCGGATTTTCATTGGGAGATTCAGTTTCCACGTTTCAACCTGACCGGATCTGGACTGGTAGTATTCATTACTTTTGGAGGAATGCTTTTCAACGCGCTATTGGTTTACTGGAATTCGTTTTTGGTACTTCCAGAGTTTCTGTATGGATTGGAACTTTGGATGAAAGAGACAGAGGAACGATTGCTTGAGTTGACTAATTTTCTGACTGATTTTCAATCGATTCCTGAGTTACTTACGGCGATTCTGGTGATTGGTATATTGGCAGGAATCGGTGAAGAGCTGTTCTTCAGAGGAGTTGTGCAGCCCAAAATGAAACTTTATACTGGTTCTGCACATGCAGGAGTCTGGGTGACTGCAATCATATTTTCTGCGATTCACTTGCAGTTTTACGGATTTCTTCCACGAGTGTTTTTAGGTGCCCTGTTTGGGTATTTGTACCTTTATTCCGGTTGCTTAATTTACCCTATTTTTGCCCATATTTTAAATAATTCTATTTCCGTAATTCTAGTTTATCTAGTTAATCAAGAACTGATTGACATAGATTTGGAGTCGACAGATGCGGTGTCCTATCCTGCTGCAATACTTGGCTTACTGAGTCTTCTGGCAGGAATATATTACTTTAAAAAAATAAACAAACCTAATGGAGAACTGGATAAAAGTATTTGAAACACAAGCTCAAGTGAGAGCCGAAATAGTAAAAGGCGTACTCGAAGAACGTGGGATCCAAGCTGTGGTTTTGAATAAAAAGGAGACAGTTTATCAGATCTTTGGCACCTATCAAGTACTCGTTCAGCGTGATGATTCAATTTCAGCAGCAACTATCGTCAAGAATGAGATCACGTTTTAATATTAATAATTACAGCAATTTAGGTCAGCGTGCAATCACGGCCGTAATTGGAGGATTGATCGTAGTAGGAGGAACTATTTATTCGGAATGGACTTACTTTTTGGTTTTTGCTGGCATTTTGGGATTTTCTCAAATGGAATTCTACAAGCTAAGCGGTTTGGATGGCATGCTTCCCTTGAAAAGTTTTGGGACTTTTCTTGGTCTGATGATCTTCTCCCTGACCTTTATGGTGGAAAAGGAACACCTACCAACGGAATATTTATACATGATTTTTCCGATTGTTTCTCTGACCTTTTTTATCAAACTTTACCGAAAATCTGATAAAAAGCCTTTTACAGGTATCGCGTTCACGTTTCTAGGAATATTTTATGTAGCTGTTCCTTTCTCTTTGCTGAATTTGGCTGTTTTTTCGGTCGATGGTGTCTACATGTACGAAATTTTAATCGGTTGCCTATTAATCCTTTGGGCGACTGATACAGGCGCTTATTTTGCAGGTACGCGGTTTGGTAAGACCAAATTGTTTGAGCGAGTATCTCCCAAAAAGTCTTGGGAGGGATTTTTAGGAGGGGCTTTTTCTGCCATCGGAGTAGCTTTTGTGCTAGCGAAATATTTTCATACGATAGCAGATTGGAAATGGTTGGTAATCGCCGGAATCATTATTATAGCTGGTACGTATGGAGACTTGATTGAATCCCTATTTAAGCGATCCATTGAAATCAAGGATTCCGGAAATAGACTTCCCGGACACGGAGGATTTATGGACCGATTTGACGGATTGTTATTATCAGCCCCATTTATTACCGCATTTTTGAAAATCTTCTAATTCTAAGCCGCTGAGATTAAAAATCTGATTAATATTGTATAGCATTTGATTAACTAAATCTAAACCCAATATGGCTTACATTGAACCGGCTCCAATCAAGGATAAAGAAAATCCATTAGAATCAATGATGGAGAGATTCAACATTGCAGCTGAAAAGCTGGGACTCTCTGATGAGATCTACAATGTGTTGAAGAATCCTGCCAAGCAAGTAATCGTTTCTCTTCCTATCACCATGGATAATGGAAAAATTCAGGTGTTTGAGGGAATTCGAGTTATTCATTCAAATATTTTAGGTCCGGCAAAAGGAGGAATTCGTTTTGCACCGGACGTACACATCGACGAAGTCCGAGCATTAGCAGCATGGATGACTTGGAAGTGTGCGGTAGTTGACATCCCTTTTGGAGGTGGTAAAGGTGGCGTGAGATGTAATCCTCGCGAAATGTCAAAAGGAGAGATTGAGCGATTAATGCGAGCTTACACGTTAGCATTGATCGATGTGTTTGGTCCGGATAAAGATATTCCAGCTCCGGACATGGGTACAGGACCTAGGGAGATGGCTTGGCTGATGGATGAGTACTCCAAGGCACATGGTATGACGGTGAATTCAGTAGTCACGGGAAAACCACTAGTATTGGGCGGTTCTCTTGGACGCACTGAAGCAACCGGTCGTGGGGTAATGGTGTCTGCACTTGCTGCAATGCAAAAATTAAAAATTAATCCTTTTCAAGCGACCTGTGCAGTGCAGGGATTTGGTAATGTTGGGTCTTGGGCAGCGCTTCTTTTGGAGGAGCGAGGCTTGAAGATTGTTGCGATATCCGATCACACTGGAGCTTTCTACAATGAAAATGGAATAAATATCACAGAGGCGGTAGCCTACCGGGATTCCAATAATGGAAACTTAGAGGGATACACAGGTGGGGATAGACTGGAAAATGCAATGGACTTGTTAACCCTTGAGGTAGATGTGTTAGTGCCAGCTGCTGTAGAAGATGTCATCACCGTACATAATGCGAATGATATCAAAGCTAAGCTAATCGTGGAAGGTGCGAATGGTCCTACTTCTGCCAAAGCAGATGCGATCATCAATGAGAAAGGAATCATGGCGGTGCCTGATATTTTGGCAAATGCTGGAGGGGTTACCGTCTCGTATTTCGAATGGGTACAGAACCGACTGGGATATAAATGGACCGCAGATCGCGTAAATAGAAGATCCGATCGGATCATGAAAGATGCTTTTGATCATGTCTATGAAGCCTCTAAAAAGTATGACGTACCAATGAGGATCGCAGCTTATATCGTTGCAATTGACAAAGTGGCGAAAACCTATACTTATCGAGGAGGTTTTTAAGTCGATTCTCTCAAAAGTTTAATTTATCTTTGAGGCGTGGACACTATTGCCACGCCTTTTTTGTTATGAAGACTATGAGTATACACCGCGAGGGACGAACGTTATTATTTTGGCTGCTAATTGCACTGGCAGGGATCAATTATTTGATCTATTACTTTTTGCCAGATGCTGAAATTCTGGCAAATACAGTCTTGATTGGAAGTATAATCTTTTACTTGATTATTCTTCAATTTTTCAGAAATCCGGTAATTACCCTCCCAAATGAGGATGGGATTATATTTGCTCCTGCAAATGGTAAAGTGGTAGTTATCGAAGAAACAATGGAAAATGAGTATTTGAAAGAGAAGCGGATACAGGTTTCGATTTTCATGTCTCCGATCGATGTCCATGTGAACCGCTCGCCAGTCAAGGGCGTGGTTGAATATTTCAAATATCACCCAGGGAAATACTTGGTAGCTTGGCATCCTAAGTCAAGCACTGAGAATGAGCGAACCACAATGGTGATCAAAGATTCAAACGGAACAAAAATCCTCTTAAGACAAATTGCAGGAGCTGTGGCCCGAAGGATCAAATGGTATGCTCCAGTAGGTTCTAAGCTAGCTCAAGGCGGTGAATTCGGCTTTATCAAATTTGGATCTCGGGTAGATATGTTTTTGCCTTTGGGTACGGAAATCTTGGTGAGTTTAGATCAAAAAACAAAAGGTGCAAGAACTCCCATTGCTCGGTTAAAATGATCTTTTGAGGCGATAAATCCAAATTCCCGAGCCAATGCAAATAAGGAGAAGAATGAAAGTCGCCCATTCAAAATTCCGTTGTCCGGTTATTTTCAATTTAATTTCTTTATCCTTTTCCAGAATTACCCTTTTTAAAGTCTGGAGCTGATTCTCTAGACGAAAAGAAATGGTTTGGTAATCTTCCTTTTCTTGACCCAATACCGAAGACTCAATCGATCCGATCATTCGGAGTTCTTCCATGATTTGGTCATCCTTCATAAGGATTCGTTCTAGCCATGCATTGGTCTTAATCATGTCTCTTTTGGTACGATTTCCGAAGATTCCAGATCTTTGAGACTCAGAATTTTGCCATTGCGCTTGAAGCTGATCGCGCTCTTGGATCATCAGTTGGAGTTTTGCATCTCCCGCTTCAGGAATCTGAAGATTGAAAAGTGAAAAAAGAAGTAAAACAAGGGTCAACATATTTTAGATTTTTGAAGTTGGATCGGAATCGAATCGTGATAAACAACTCTATCCAATCTTATGCCACCAAATTTAACGCTTCCAAGCTCTAGTCATTTCCTTCTTGCCTGGAGGGCCAGGAAGAGTCTCTACTTCAAGTCCAATTTCAGTTAAATTCTTCTTTAACTCTCCTTGTGCACAGTAAGTCGTTAAAACTCCTCCTGGATTGAGCTGCGCGGTCACTTTTTTTAAGATTTCTTTAGTCCAAAGTTCAGGCTGTTTGGAAGGGGAAAATGCATCGTAAAAGACTATATCTGTAGGATAGAGCTTTACTTCTTCCAAACTCGTTTGCTCTTTTTTCATATTAAAATACTCGGACATCACTACACCTTCATTCCAAGAAGCCTTATGTAATCGCTTTAGATAGGCTTTGTAATGAAAGATACCATCATCTATATCACCATAATTCAGTTGAGAATAGATTTCATCATCCAGCGGAAAAGGCTCAATGGTGTGATATAGTACCGGAATCTGGTTTTGCTCAGCCCAGACCAAAGTCAGCCAAGCATTCAGCCCCGTACCAAAGCCAACTTCGAATACCCGGATTGGTTTTTTCCTGGGATTTTTCATCAACCAAGAATCCAAACCATACAGCATAAAAACATGAATCGACTCTTTGAATGCGCCTTGGGTACTGTGGTAGGTCTCTTTGAATCCTTCATGATAAAGAGAATGCGATCCATCTTCAGTGACGATGAGTTTTAATCCTGTGCTCATATTTGATAGATTAATGTATTACAATAGGCCGAGACTCCTTCTTTTCTTCCGATAAATCCGAGCTGCTCTGTAGTGGTTGCTTTGATAGAAATGTCACCTTCTGAAATATTCATGACCTTGGCTAGGCAAGTTTTCATGGTTGGGATATGCGGATTGATTTTTGGAAGTTGTAAACAAATAGTAGAATCAATATTGCCAATTTCGTATCCATTTGACCGGATCAGTTTTACAACTTCAGTCAATAAGATTTTGCTGTCAATCCCTTTGAATTGCGGATCTTGGTCCGAGAAGTGATAACCTATATCTCTGAGGTTAGCCGCGCCCAGTAGGGCATCGCAGATGACATGGATCAATACATCGGCATCTGAATGTCCAATAGCTCCTTTATCATGCGGCACTTTTATTCCTCCCAGCCAAAAGTCAAGGCCCTCTTTAAGTTGATGCACATCGTATCCAAATCCTATTCTGAATTTATTCATGAGGGTAATGATTGATAGTGAAGTACAGAAGCATTCTCTTCTTTAAGTATTTTAGCAGCCCATTCCTTAATGGAATCTTGATCTAGGGCTGATTTTTTTTCATATTCCTTCCAATATAAATCCGGACTTCCCAAATGAGCGTAGTAGGCAAGATTCATCGCTCGATTTATAAGCTTTATTGACTCATAGGTCATTATTGCTTCGGATTGATTTTTTATTTTGTTCAGTGAATTATCAGAGATTTCATCTAATATGAATTGCTGCACGACTTCATCGAGCGCTTGTTCACCTTCCAGTGAAGAAACACCTTTTTCCATTTTGCCTGAGAATATAAGTAATCCCGGATCTACAGAACCCAAAATGTAAGCACCGATAGAAGCAAAGTACTTTCCATTTTTTACCAAAGTTTGTTCTAAAATGGCAGACTTGCCTGAACCCAGCAAATCGGTGATCAAATCTGCCTGCAGGAACCCATCAGCTAATTTAGCGGGCATTTTGTAGGCTTTATAAAGTGCATCTGTCGGCACTTTGGCCTGAATAAGCTTCTCCTTTTTGAGGGTTTGAGCTGAATCTTGGATCCTGAGACTTTTCTGTGGATTATTGTTTGTAATAGAACCGAACCATTTTTCTGACAGGAGGCGAATCTCATCTGGATCCACTGCCCCGGCGATTACCAGGATGGCGTTTGAAGGTTGATAATGATTTTGATAAAATTCTTCCACATCAGCTCGAGTGAAATTTTCTATATCCTCGGTGCGCTGTCCTATGGTCGGCCATTTATACGAATGAGTTTCAAAAGCTAAATCCCGTAGGTGGTGAAATACATCGCCATAAGGTTGATTGAGGTAGCGTTGCTTGTACTCTTCCAGAACAACTTTCCGTTGCGTTTCGATAGTTTTTTCGGACAGGCTCAAATGTAGCATCCGATCAGATTCCAGCCAAAAGGCAGTTTCAATATTTACCGCGGGAAGTGTAATGTAATAATTAGTAATATCGGGACTTGTAAAAGCATTGCAGGATCCACCTACCCGCTCTAACTCTCGGTCAAAAACTGGCACGTTAGCTGAGCCACCGAACATTAAGTGCTCAAAAAAATGAGCTAAACCTGTTTTGCCTCGTAGTTCATTCTTAGATCCGACTTTATAGAGGAGATTGAAAACCGCCATCTTACTACCGAGATCTTGATGGATAATGACTTCTAATCCGTTAGGAAGGAAAAATTGTTTGTAGTTTATCATAGTTAGGTAATGTAAAGCTAAGGCTTTTGTCAAAATCGGTTTAGAGGATTTTTTTTAAATTAAATCCGCTATTGAAATAAGGACTTCTGGTTTTTTGAAAAAAAGAGTAAACTTTGTTCAAATACTTTATGTTCGAATCGCTCAAAAAACTCATCATAGCCCAGTTATGAAAAAACATTGTATTGAACTAGAAAAAACAGGACAATTTTCAAATTTTTTTCTTGACTATATTCAAGGGGTACATTCATTAGAACCGTTTTACAGTCATAGCCCTCAACTGGAAAGCTTTAAAACGGCAATAGAAAAAAAATCTTTTTTAGCTGAAAACAGAGATATTTTAGTCAATAGTTTGAAAAATCAATATGATGGATTGGAGATCACGGATGCAGTCGCTCAGAACATCAACCGACTTTCTGAGCAGCAGACATTCACAGTAATTACTGGACATCAATTAAACTTATTTACAGGTCCTCTTTATTTTATATATAAAATTGTCTCGACAATAAATCTGGCAAAGCAGCTTAATAAGACGTATCCCGATCAGCACATAGTGCCGATATATTGGATGGCTACTGAAGATCATGACTTCGATGAAATTAATTATTTCAAACTGGATGGCATAAAGTATCAATGGAATACAGATCAAATGGGTGCTGTGGGGGATTTTGAACTGGATAAGAGTTTCAAAGAGTTTTTTAAATCTGTTTCATTTGCGCCCGAGGTGTTCAAGAAAGCTTATGCCAGTTCTGTAACATTAGCAGAAGCAGTGAGGAAATATGTCAATGAGCTATTTGGGGAAGAGGGTCTGGTAGTCGTGGATAGCGCTGGATCCGACTTGAAGCGTATATTTGAGCCAGTCATTCATTCTGATTTATTTGATCACAAGCCCTTTGAGTTAGCAACATCTACGAGCGGCAAGTTGGAAGATTTAGGGTACAAGAGCCAGATTTTCCCGCGGCAAATAAACTTCTTCTATATGGAAAAAGGTATTCGAGAGCGAATCGAGCGTAGTGCAGATGGATTCGTAGTGCTCAATACCACTATCCGCTTTTCAGATGAGCAGATGTCAGACTTAATTAAAATGAATCCAGAGCGATTTAGCCCTAATGTAGTATTGAGGCCACTTTATCAGGAAATGATTTTGCCTAATTTAGCATACTTAGGAGGTCCTGCAGAAGTGGTTTATTGGTTACAACTCTCTGATGTATTTAAGTATTTTAAGGTTCCTTTCCCTGTTTTGTTGCCAAGAAATTTTGCTTTACTTCTCGATACAGTTTCAATCCGTAAAATGAATCAAATGAACTGGGAAGCAAAAGATCTTTTCAAAGATTTTGGTATATGGAAAAAAGAATTTATTGAGAGGGAATCCGAGTTTGATCTACAGATGGATAAAGAACGAGCGGGGATTTCTGGTATTTTTGAGGATAAAGCAAAGGAAGCTAAGCAATTAGAAAAAAGTTTGGAAAATTCTTTCTCGGCAGGAAAAGTAAGGGCCTTAAAGATTGTTGATCAAATGAGCGTCAAGCTTAGAAAGGCTGAAGAGCGCAGGCATGAGATTCAACTCAAACGAGCAAAAGATTTGAAAGCTTTTGTAAATCCTGGAGGGAGTCCTCAAGAACGTGTGGTGAATATGATGCAGTTTTACCTTTCTGATCCAAGTTTTATTCAAAAGCTTTATGATTGCTTTGATCCTTTAGATTTTAGAATGATGGTACTAGAGCATGACTACTGAAAAATCGGTAATTCGAGCTTATTTTAAAGAGAGGAGAAATCAATTATCAGGTGGTGAATTGCAAGAAGCGTCGCAAAAGATAGCTGCGCTAGTCAAAGAGTTTTGTGATTGTCACATAGGCATGAATCATTTTCATATTTTTTTCCCAATTAAAAGGCTCCAAGAAATAGATACCTATTTGATTCGAGCTATTTTGGAAAGTAGAAATAAAGCAATTTACACTTCGCGTATTAATCCAATCTCGACTGAGATGGAAACTGTCCTGATAGAAAAGCAAACTGAATTTGAACCCGACCGCTATGGAATTCCAGTTCCAAAAATTTTGAAACTGGTTTCTTCTAAGTCAATTCAAGTGGTTTTCACGCCATTATTGGCAGTGGATACGCTTGGAAATCGGATTGGATATGGAAAAGGTCATTACGATCGTTTTTTTGAAAAACTTGATCACAAAGTTTTAAAAGTTGGGTTGAGTATATTCGAGCCGATTAAAATGATTCCAAAGGAATCGTTTGATATCCCTTTAGATTATTGCATTACACCAGAAAATACATTTAGTTTTTCCAAATAAACTAAATCATTTATATCAAAAGTACTTGCTTAGGATTGCTAGTATTACTCATTATATATAGCAATTCATGTACTGATAGTTCTGCTTAAGTAGCTGATTATAATTCCCTGATCGGAATCACTGTCAGAACGAACTCGGGAGGAACTGTCAAGCAATTTTTCAACCTACAAGGAGTGGCGGATCTGCTAGCCTATAATCGATGGAATGGCTGGGTGGGCGGATTGCTTTGTGAGCAGCATGTGGATATTTGGGAATCTGAAGGATTGGACTGGTATTTAGGCGGTTGCGGATACTATGATTTTTGGAATGCTGAAAAAGGCAATCTTCCTTGGGTAGCAAAAAGTACGCAAGATTATAAAGTGTATGGAGTAGCTGCCATTATTGGGTTAACATACAACATTAACAGAAGCAATTTTATTTTGGCATTTATTGGAAACCCACAATAAACTATCAAGGTTTTGTAGGGATGGAGGAAGACAATGTAGCCTTCATATTACGATATTCTTTGTAAATTATTTAGTTTATATATCTTTTTGAACCTGATTTTGGATTTTAGGCAGAAATTGGAATTATCCTCTTGGATAAATGACCCTATCAAATTTTTTTTTAGATTTTTTTTAGAATTCGAATTTATATTACAGCACAGAATAAAATATAATACTGTTTATTCGATGGTTACATTTTTAAATCTATTCAAAAACATAAATTGCATTCGAGATAAAATATTTTTTACTAAAAAGACAAATAATATTTTTTTTGAAATGAATAAATTTAATAAGCTGTCAAAATATTGTATGGTTAATGATAATAAATCTGATGTTTTCAGTTAATTATCGTTAATAAGTTAGGTACTAACCGAATTATTATCTTCGCCACCCACTTAGATAAGTTTTTTACCGCTAGTTGATATAAATCAAACGAATGTACCTTTTTAAATAAAAAAAGTAGTTTAATCAGGTTTAACGTTAAAAAATATAAATTTTATTATAAAAAATAGGATTAAAAATATTTTTACAGTGGATGACAATCCATTTTGAATTTTGCTGGAAAGGGATTTTATTTACAAATCAACTAAACTAAATACCTTATGAGAAAAGCTTTACTCTTGGTTGTTGCGCTGTTCACCATGACACTCAGTTATGAGGTGTCGGCGCAACAAAGGGTGATTACCGGCAAGGTAATTTCCGAAGAAGATGGACTGGGCTTGCCAGGTGCAACCGTCCTTATTAAAGGTACCACGGTGGGTTCTACCACCGATCTAGATGGTAATTACTCCATCAGTGTACCTGCAGGATCAAATGTTCTTATATTTTCTTTTGTTGGCCTTGAGCCTTCAGAGGAGTCTATCGGCAACAGATCCATTATCAATGTAACTCTCGCAATTGATGCATCGCAACTATCCGAAGTGGTAGTAACGGCGATCGGTATTGAAAGGGAAAAGAAAGCGCTGGGCTATGGAGTAACCAACGTCGGCAGTGAGCAGCTTGAGAATCGTCCTGAGCAAGATGTAGCACGTGTATTGCAAGGTAAAGTACCAGGTGTGAATATCACCTCTACCAATGGTATGTCAGGATCTGGAACAAATATGGTTATCAGAGGATACTCTTCTGCTACCGGTTCCAATCAGCCACTGTTCGTAGTAGATGGGGTTCCTTTCAATACGAGCACTAACAGTACTAATGATTTCAATAGAGGTGGTGCTACTACCTCTTCTCGATTTTTGGATATCGATCCTAATAACATTGAATCCATGTCAGTTTTGAAAGGGCTGTCCGCAACTGTTCTGTATGGTGATCAGGGAAGAAATGGTGTAATTTTAATTACTACCAAATCTGGTGCTTCCAAAAGAAAATCTGCCGAGGTAACTATCAATCAATCTGTATTCTCCAACACTGCAGCTTCATTGCCTACGTATGGACAAGTGTATGGAAATGGTTTCCAGCAGGGTAATGGTAATTTCTTCTCCAACTTTGGAGGTAGAATGGATATTGGTTCTACTGTTAGACATCCCTATGCTATTTCTTCAGTTGCGTCTATCAGAGAGGCATTCCCTCAATTCTGGGTAGATGGTGTAGTAGGTGGCACACCTGTTCAGTATGATTATAAGGCCTATGAAGATCCTTCCACTGCTTTCTTCCGCACTGGAATAGTATCCAATACCTCCGTTCAAGTTGCAGGTGGTTCTGATCGGACTAGTTATAGCGCAAGCTTTGGCTATACCGATGATGAAGGATTTACTCCTGGCAACGAAATGCAGAAGTATAATTTTGGATTAGGTATCAATTCCGCAATCTCCGATAAGTTGTCTGTCAACTCTTCCTTTACATTTGCGATTACCGATCTCCAATCTCCACCGGTGAATGCTTCATTCGGGTCAGGACCCTCAGGTGGTATTCCATCTGTGTTTGCACACGTATTGTATACGCCCAGATCTGTTGACTTGAAAGGACTTCCTTTTGAAAATCCAATTGATAAGAGTTCTGTATACTACAGAGGCGGTAACGATATCGTAAACCCAAATTGGTTAGTGAAGAACTACGTGAACACATCTGATGTGCAGCGATTCTTCAACTCTACTTCATTGAACTATGATGTCAACGAGAATTTTTCAGTTACGTATCGTCTAGGTTTGGATACTTACACAGAGACTCAAGAGGCTAGATATAACAAAGGTGGACCTTCAGGAAGTTTGGCTACTCAGTCTGGCTACTATAGAACGATCAACTTAAAGAATACCATCTGGAATCAGGATTTGATTATCAACTGGAAAAAGGAGTTTTCTGAGAAGTTCGGAATGTCTGCTTTGATCGGCGGTAATTCAAGATATGATTACTTCGAGCAGGTAGGTGTGGCTTCCCAAGGTCAATTGGCTTTCGGATTATTCCGTCATTCCAATTTTACCAACTCATCCAGTAATGATGCTTACTCCGGGACAGGAATGAACAGAACTCGGGAGGAGCAGAGAATGGGAGTTTATGCCAACGTGACTTTGGATTACTCTAATTACCTTTATTTGAATCTAGTGGCAAGAAATGACTGGACCTCTACAGTGGAATCAGAAAACAGAAGAATTTTATATCCAGGAGCATCAGTTTCATTTATTCCGACTACTGCATTCAATTGGAATTCTTCTACACTGAATGATTTGAAAGTACGACTTGCTTACGGTACTTCTGCGGGCTTTCCACCGCCATACAGTACTCGAAATATCCTCACTCAAAGAGGGAGAGCTTTCGATGTAGGTGGTGCAGTAACTCAAACCCATGAGGTGGCTAATAGACTGGGTAATCCTGATTTGAGACCAGAGCTACAGCAGGAACTTGAGTTTGGTCTAGAAGGTGTCATGTTCAACAATAAGTTGAGATTTGATCTCTCTATGTATGAGAAAAACACAACTGACTTGATTACAGATTCACCGATCGACCCATCCACTGGATTTAATATCACTCAAAAGAATATTGGTAAATTAAGAACCAGAGGTATTGAATTTCAAGCAACTGTAACCCCTATTTCGACTGCATCTGGATTCCGTTGGGAATCTACGATCAACTGGTCTATGTATAGAAGTGTGGTCATGGAACTAGCGGAAGGATTGGATCAAGTTTTGATTTCTGGTTTTTCTAATTTAGGAAACTTTGCTGTACCAGGTGAGCCATTCAATGTTATTAAAGGTATTGGATTTGAAAGAGATGAGCAGACAGGTCAACCGATTATCTTATCCAGAGGACTTCAAAAGCCAACTGCCGATTTGGTTATCTTAGGTGATCCAAATCCAAGATGGAATGGATCATGGATCAACACATTCTCTTACAAGGGCTTTACGTTGAATGCAATGATTGAGTACAGACACAAGGGAGACGTATTCTCCAATACAGTGACTGCTACACTTGCAAGAGGTGTGACCAAAGATCCTGTGATAGACCGAGAGTTGACGTTTATCATGCCAGGTGTGAAAGAAGATGGTACTCCAAATGATATCCAAATCACAGCTTCTAATTATTTCTTCAGCGGTTATCAAGGAGCTTCAGATGAGCCTAATATATTCGATGGTTCTATGGTTAGACTTCGCGAACTATCTCTTGGATATGAGTTGCCTACAGGTTTTATGGCAAAGACTCCTTTCAAAAGAGCATCCATAGCCTTAAGTGGAAGTAACTTATGGTTCTTAGCGCTAAACTTCCCTCCAAACATGAACTTTGATGTAGACGTGTTAGGTACTGGCGTGGGTAATGGTCTTGGTTTCGACTTCGTAACCGGTCCTAGCTCCAGAAGATTTGGTGGAACTGTAACCCTTACATTCTAATCCCAAAACTGAACTAAAATGAAAAGAAAAATATATAGTTTTATGATTGCCGCAAGTATGGTTTTTGCAACCTCTTGTGAACTCGACTTGCAGGTGGATCCGAATGCAGTGCAGTTTGATGCTGCGATCCCAGATTTTCTACTTAATAGCATTCAGTTAGAATATCAGCAGGTTTTCAATGCCATCAGCGATGATGGAATGCGATTGACTCGCATAATCAACCAAGGAAGTGCGCAGTATGAAGGTGCATATACGCCAGGTACAACGAATCCATATTGGACTGGAGCTTATTCTGCAGTTCTTGCTGATATCCAAGCTTTGGAGCCTTTGGCAGAAGGACTGAACAATCAGCGGCACTTAGGTATCGCAAAGACTATCAAAGCCATGGTTTACATGCACTTAGTAGATTCTTATGGTGATGTGCCTTTGACAGAAACGCTTCAAGGTCCTGACAACTTCAACCCGAAAGTTGATTCAGGAGAATCCGTATATGCGGCTGCTCTCGAAGCACTAAATCAGGCGGATGCTCATTTTGCAGCAACTGTGTCTGCTGGTAGTCCAAATGATTACTTCTATGCTAGAAATTATACTAAATGGAGAAGATTGATCAATACCCTAAAGTTGAGATATTTCTTGAATACCCGATTGGTAAAGGCTGCCGAATCTAAGGCCGGTATAGACGGATTGATCGCAGCTGATAATTTCCTTAAAGTTGGTGACGACTTTATCTTCAAGTTTGGTACTACCAGAGCTGATCCGGATTCTAGACACCCAAGATTTGCAGGTCAGTACACATCTGGAGGTGGTGACTATCAGTCTACGTTCTACATGTGGCACTTGACAGAAGCGAAGGGTTTTGATGATCCGCGTGCTAGATATTACTTTTACCGTCAGGTAACGGTTAATCCTACCAACTCGGAAGAGATCGAGTGTATTGTACAGATTGCCCCACCTCATTATTTAGTGGCCAATTTTGTGTATTGCCTTCCCGGTTTGAGAGGTTATTGGGGTAGAGATCACTTGGATCCGGATGGAATTCCACCAGATGGCCTGAAGCGAACCGCTTGGGGAGTATTCCCTGCAGGTGGTAGGTTTGACAACAATAGCGCAGCACCTGTCAATAATCCTTCACTTGGTGCTCAAGGAGCAGGTATTCATCCAATTATGTTGGCTGCTTATGTTGACTTTATGCTAGCTGAGTCTGCACTGTTTCTTTCAACTGCGGGAAGTCCAAAAGACTTGATGCTGGTGGGAATCAGAAAGCATATGGAGTATGTAAGAAGCTGGAGCTTGTCCACTTCGCAAGGTTCAGTGATCAGTGGATTCACTGCTGATGCAGCTTATGCTACTTCTGTGACCAATTATTTGAATTTTGTAGCTACTCAATATGATGCAGCTCCAAATGCAAGTCTTGGGCTTCCAAGTAAGATGTATGTGATCGGTAGAGAGTATTGGTTGTCGCTTTATGGAAATGGTGTCGAATCTTATAACCTGTATAAAAGAACAGGTGAGCCATCTATTATGCAACCTGGTTTAGAAACGAATCCGGGTAAATTCCCACGATCATTTTTCTATCCTTTGAACTACTTGACAACTAATACAAGTGCAGTTCAGAAAGTAGATCAAACCGTACAAGTGTTCTGGGATAATAATCCCGCGGGAAATGCTTGGATAGACTAATCTTAAAAATAAGACAAATGAAAATATTCAAATATAGTTTCGGATTGCTGCTGGGTGCAGTTATACTCCTGAGTTCATGTCGTGATTTTGTGGAACCTCGTATTCCCTATACAACTTTCGATACGGCTGCTTATTTAAGAACGATCTCAAGAACAAGTACTTCATTTAGTTTAGCCGATCTTGCTAGTTCTAAATTTGAAATCGTTGTAGAAGCTGTTGATATTGAAGATGGCGGCACTGTAGAGACCGTTGAGGTGCGTGTAAGACACAGAAGATTGATCACTAATGTGGGTTTAATTTATACGCCTGCAACTGATGTTATTGTAAAGACACTTCAAAAATCAGATTTTGCTCCTAATACTACTTCTAGATTTCTGAGGTCAACTATTCTAGTGACAGCAACTGAAACACTTGCAGCTGTTGGATTAGCTCCTGGAGCAATTAGAGCAGGTGATGTATTCGAGTTTAGATTGGTATTGAATGATCGTTTTGGTCGTGTTTTCACAAATTCAAATGCTTCGGGTGACCTAACTGCCCCATTCTATTCATCTCCATTCTTTTACCCTGTGACTGTTGTTGCACCTGCACCTTGATAGAGAAAAATCATTGCGTAATACCACTGGTATCAGTGAAAGTTATATGATGATCTCAAGCTGTTCTGCTGATCATCTTTCTAATTTGATCGGCTAAGAATAAGCAGTGTAAATTGTTATTTGATGCTATTCTTTGCTAGCATCATGCAGTGGCCTGATACCTTGAGATAATTATTGAATCACACTAATTTTAAAACTGCCTCTAATTTTTAGAGGCAGTTTTTTTTTGACTTGAAGTTTGAATTCATCAAGGTTCTATCTTTGGTTAAAAGGGTTTAATCGGAAACTGGATTGTTGATAATAATGCGTGGCATCTTATTTTCTTTGGATTTTCTGATAAAATACTGAATATGAGAGACCGTAGCCAGAAGATGGGAGACCGAAGACGAAGGATCCTTCTAAGCCAGTAAGATCCCAAAAAGAGGGGAGAATTTGATTGTTGCTGCAATTGATTAAATAGATAACGTCAAATCCATACCTTATTGAAAAATTATCTTCTACACCTATTCTTGTTCCGCCTAGTTACCATTGATCTATTCGAGACTGATCGTATTGTAGATTCACAGCTACTGACTATTGCGGGGATGGCAACCAGTGGTATAGTTTCGGATTCAGTTTTCCCGACGTCTCACTTTTATAGGTGCATTTTTTCGGTGCTAGGTAGTCTGGTTGTCGGAGCAATCGTAGCCGCTCATGATAATACTGAATCGGTCGCCATATTTAGTGAGGACAGAAAAATGATAGGGACCTACATTTCCTCCTGAATGTTTTGCTAGCGCAGTTGGCAGGTCTTATACATCATTGATTGAGCTTGCAGATGGGAAGACTTACACCTCTTTGCCCGAAAAAATCAATGAACTCACTGAAATAGGTAAATTATTCTATCATTATGAAATAATTCCTGTGGAAGGGTAGACAAATTTGGATTCCGGAGCTGGCATTTTTGTAGAGTTGACAGACCCATCGGATGAGAATAATTATTACTTCTGGCGTAATGATCCAAGCGTTTATCTTCTACAGACAAGATCAGATTTATTTTTCAATCGTACGACTATGATGCTTGAACCCAAAGACTGTTGTACTCGCTGTTTTAACCATGAAACCACTGGCAATACTTCTTATTCCCTTACCAACGATGAGACTTTCGAAGGTCTAAAGATTATTCTTAAAGTGCCTTTTATTCCCGATAACGGATTGAGATTTATCGAAATCTATAGAATGGATCTTAACCAATTAAGTATTACCGCTGAAGCTTATCGGTTCCTTCACCTAGTTAAACAGCAATCAGAGACTACTGGATCAGTATTTGACCCTCCGCCGGCAAATATTCGTGGGAACATGCTGGGCCCAGATACTCCCGATGAGGTGGTATTAGGCTATTTTATGGTTGCAGGCGAAACAGAACGTCGGATCTATATTTTTGGAGATGAGCTGGAGTTTCCGCAACCCGTCAGTCTTATACTAAATGATTGTAGGCTAGTGGATACTATTACTTCTGCACCCCCTGTAGACTGGAACGTTGTAAGAGATTGATCATATCCCTTTGATAAGGAAGATTTGAACATTTGTAAAAGCAAATAAGCAATTTTTTAAAGCCGATTATTCCATATAATTTTGATTGTTCCAAAAAAAATTGTCGTGGATAAATTCTCTTACATCGCAAATGCTCATGTTTCTTATGTAGATGAGCTCTATCATTCGTATAAATCAGATCCTGATTCCATCGATTCCAGTTGGAAGGGATTCTTTGATGGCTTCGATTTTGCCCTGACCAATTATTCATCCGAAGGAAACGAGCTGTCAACGACCGTTATATCGTCTGATGGGACTGTTGCAAAAAACGGTTCACTTGCCACTCCTGGTACTATGATGGACATGGAACAGCTTCCCAAAGAGATAAAAGTAAGGGCCTTAATCCATGCACATCGCTCTCGTGCTCATTTGAGATCGAAGACCAATCCAGTCCGTGAGCGTAGAGACCGCAAGGCCTTGATCGATCCAAAAGATTTTGGGCTTGGTCAAGAGGATATGGACACGGAGTTCCAAGCCGGTAACGAAATCGGAATTGGCAAGACGAAGCTATCAGTTATTGTTGACTCATTAAAGACCATCTATGAAGGTCCGATGGGCTTTGAGTATTTATACATCCGAGATCCAGAGATGCTGGATTGGTTTAAGACCAAAGTCGAGAAAGAAGCACTCGCTTTTAATCCCTCATACGATGATAAGAAACGAATTCTTTTCAAGCTCAATCAAGCAGTAGTCTTTGAAAACTTTTTACATACCAAATATCTTGGTCAGAAGCGATTTTCATTAGAAGGTGGAGAAAGTACGATTCCATTTTTAGATGCTGTGATCAATATTTCCTCTGAGCTAGGAGTCAAAGAAGTAATGATTGGCATGGCACACCGTGGTAGATTGAATGTGCTGGCAAACATTATGGGTAAAACCTATGAGCAGATTTTTTCTGAATTTGAGGGTACCGCAAAGCCTGATTTGACCATGGGAGATGGCGATGTGAAATACCACATGGGCTATTCCAGTGATATCATTACTCCTAACAACAATAAAGTACATCTCAAATTAGCTCCTAATCCATCTCATCTTGAAGCAGTAAACCCGGTTGTTGAAGGTTTCATCAGAGCCAAGATTGACACTGAGCACAAAGGAGATGCGAGAAAAGCACTTCCAATATTGATCCATGGAGATGCTGCAGTAGCGGGTCAGGGAATTGTCTACGAAGTCACTCAAATGGCAGGCTTGGACGGCTACAATACCGGAGGAACCATCCATTTTGTGATCAACAATCAAGTAGGCTTTACTACCGATTTTGATGACGGACGTACTTCCATCTACTGTACCGATGTAGCCAAAATTATAGATGCTCCGGTAATTCACGTGAATGGAGACAATGCCGAGGCTGTGGTCTTTGCCGCGAAACTGGCTTCGGAATTTCGCCAAAAATTTAGTAGAGACATCTTCGTTGATATGGTCTGCTACAGGCGACATGGTCATAATGAAGCTGATGAGCCTAAATTTACCCAGCCAGAACTATACAATATTATATCCAAGCATCCCAATCCACGGGAAATTTATATAAAACACCTGACTGAGCGTGGAGATCTTGAAGCAAAAATAGCTTCTCAAATGGATGAGGAATTTAGACAATTACTTCAGGATCGTCTAAATATGGTGAAAGAGAAACCTCTGCCTTATCAGGCCACCAGATTTGAAGAGGAGTGGCAGAGCTTGAGACGTTCTGAGCCTGCAGATTTTGATAAATCCCCTCTAACTGGTGTTCCCATAGCTGAAATTGAAAAAGTTGCGAATGCCTTAACGGTAGTGCCAAAGGGTTTTAAGCCACTGAAGCAAATTGAATCGCAATTGAAGCAACGGAAGGATATGTTTTTCCAGTCCAAAAAATTGAATTGGGCAGCAGCTGAACTGTTGGCTTATGGTACGCTCCTTTTGGAAGGTAGAAGTGTTCGATTGACAGGTCAGGATGTTCAGCGTGGCACTTTTTCCCATCGTCATGCAGTCCTTCATGATGCGAATACCAACCAAGAATTCAATTCGCTATTACAATTAAAAGATCGTAAAGGTCAGTTTCATATTTACAATTCCTTGCTTTCAGAATACGCTGTATTGGGTTTCGAATATGGCTATAGTATTGCAAATCCTAATTCACTGACTATCTGGGAAGCTCAATTTGGCGATTTTGCCAATGGTGCCCAAACTATGATCGATCAGTTTATCTCCTCAGGGGAGACCAAATGGCAAAAAATGAATGGTCTGGTTCTTCTCCTCCCACATGGCTATGAAGGGCAAGGTCCTGAACATTCTAATGCAAGACCGGAGCGATTTCTTCAGCTTTCTGCTGACTATAATATGATAGTCGCTAATATTACCGAGCCTTCCAACTTTTTCCATCTGCTTCGTAGACAGATGACTTGGAAATTTAGAAAACCTTGTATCGTGATGTCTCCCAAGTCTTTGTTGAGACATCCAAAAGTAGTATCTCCTTTGGCAGAATTTACCACAGGAGCATTTAGAGAGGTAATTGACGATCTTAAAGTAAAAGCCAAAGAAGTAAAACGAGTCATTTTATGCTCCGGAAAGATCTATTATGATCTGGCAGAAGCGAGAGAGAAGGATAAAATCACTAATGTGGCTATCGTAAGGATTGAGCAGCTTCATCCTTTGCCTATTAATCAAATTACGGAGATCCTAAAAGGATATGGAAAAACAGAGGTAGTGTGGGTACAGGAAGAGCCTGAAAATATGGGTTATTGGAATTATATTTTGAGATTACTCTATAAAGAGCTGCCAATGGAGTTGATTTCCCGTAAAGCCAGTGCTTCTCCTGCGACAGGATATAATAAAGTTCACGTAGAAGAACAGCGAAACATTGTTGCCAAAGCACTAAAAGTCACTTAATTCTACGAGCACAAATCTCAAAATAAATCCAAGTATTTTGTCACCACTTTTCGATGATAACAACATTAATCTTATGAGCAAAGAAATTAAAGTCCCCGCAGTAGGTGAGTCAATTACCGAAGTGATCGTCGGCCAATGGTTTAAAAAAGATGGCGATGAAGTTCAGATGGACGAAGTATTATGTGAGCTGGAGTCAGACAAAGCCACATTCGAACTGCCGGCTGAAGCTGCTGGAATACTCAGTATCAAAGCCCATGAAGGCGACACGCTAGCAATCGGAGCCTTAATTTGTGTTATCGCGGAAGGTGCAACTAGTTCTCAAACTGCTACTCCTTCCCACACTCCTACAGAAATTCGTTCTAATACTTCATCTGATACTCCTAAATCAGAAACTCTAGCAAAAGCGGATAGTGCCGGTAGAGGAGAAGTGAAAACTATGGTAGTACCTACGGTAGGAGAATCAATCACGGAGGTGACTCTTGCTAATTGGCTGAAAAAAGATGGGGATTTGGTGAAGTTGGATGAAATTATTGCAGAAGTAGATTCTGACAAAGCGACTTTTGAACTCCCGGCAGAAGCTGCAGGAATTCTTCGTCATATAGCCGAGGAAGGGGATACACTTGAAATCGGAGGCCTGATCTGCAAGATCGAAGTTTCGAAAGACGAGACTTCTACATCTGATAGCATAAGTGATAAGCTTGAGGCTGCTTCAGCTTCGGATAAAGAGAAACAATTTTATGCGACAGGACACGCTTCTCCTGCTGCTGCCAAAATACTTTCTGAAAGAGGAATTTCAGCTACTGAAGTAAAAGGATCTGGAAAAGGTGGAAGAATCACAAAAGAAGATGCCGAGGCGGCAAGAAAGCCAATTCCTGTTCCTAGTACTGTCCCCAAAGCAGAGGTCAAAGCAGCAGAGGTCAAGCCAGAAGTCAAAGTAGAAACAAAATCTGAACCCATATCGGTTTCGGTTTTTGGCTCACGAAATGAGCGAAGAGAAAGAATGTCTTCCTTGAGAAAAACGGTATCCAGAAGATTGGTGACTGTGAAAAATGAAACGGCGATGTTGACTACGTTTAACGAAGTGAACATGAAGCCGATCATGGATATGCGCTCCAAATTTAAAGATCAATTCAAAGAAAAGCATGGTGTAGGCCTTGGCTTTATGTCATTCTTTACTAAAGCAGTTTGTGTAGCACTACAAGAATGGCCTTCAGTAAATGCTAAAATTGATGGCAATGAGCTGGTTTTCAATGACTATTGTGATATCTCAATCGCAGTTTCAGCGCCAAAAGGCTTGGTTGTTCCGGTTATTCGAAATGCAGAAATCATGTCTTTTGACCAAATCGAAAAAGAGGTAGTAAGATTAGCTGGAAAAGCGAGAGATAATAAATTATCAATTGAAGAAATGACCGGAGGTACCTTCACCCTCACTAATGGAGGAGTATTTGGATCTATGATGTCCACTCCGATTATTAATGCACCGCAATCCGCCATCTTGGGAATGCATAATATCGTGGAGCGCCCAATGGCTGTTAACGGTGAGGTAAAAATCCTTCCGATGATGTATATCGCACTTTCTTATGATCACCGAGTCATCGATGGAAGAGAATCTGTGAGCTTCCTGGTCCGCGTGAAGCAATTGCTTGAGGAACCGACACGATTGTTATTTGGAGTCTGATTGATTTAAGATTTAAGAAATATGATTTACGACGGGCAGAAATTCATTAGCCCTCATTTTAACCAGTCTTGGCTCTTGCTTCTAGACTCTAAATTCTAAAAAAAATGTACGACGTAATAATAATTGGTTCTGGCCCAGGTGGATATGTAGCAGCGATTCGTTGCGCACAGCTTGGAATGAAAACTGCAATCATTGAGAAATACCCGACGCTTGGAGGAACATGCCTGAATGTGGGCTGCATTCCTTCCAAAGCGCTTTTGGATTCTTCTGAGCATTATCATAATGCTGCTCATACTTTCAAAATTCACGGCATCAACATAAGCAACTTGAAAGTTGACTTAAAGCAAATGATCGCTCGCAAAGAAGATGTGGTCAAGCAAAATGTGGAAGGGATTTTTTATTTGATGAAAAAAAATAAGATCGATGTACATCAGGGTTTGGGCTCTTTCGTGAATAATACTACTGTCAAAGTAACTAAGGACGATGGTGCTTCCGAAGAAATCCAGGGTAAGAGCATCATCATCGCAACTGGCTCCAAGCCAGCGAATCTACCATTTATTAAATTGGATAAGGACCGTGTAATTACATCCACGGAAGCTCTCAAGATGAAAGAAATTCCAAAGCACTTGATTGTAATCGGTGGCGGAGTAATCGGTATGGAGCTTGGTTCAGTTTATGGTCGTATGGGAGCCAAAGTCTCGGTAATAGAGTTTATGGATTCATTGATTCCTTCGATGGATCGTACGATGGGCAAAGAACTTCAGAAGTCTTTGAAGAAAATCGGATTTGATTTTTACTTAAAGCATAAAGTGGTAGGAGTAGAAAGAATAGGTGATGAGGTCACAGTGAAAGCTGAAAACGCTAAGGGCGAAATAGTTGAAATCAAGAGCGATTACGTGCTAGTTTCAATTGGTAGAAGACCTTATACCGATGGCTTAAATGCTGAGGCTGCCGGAGTAAAAATCACTGAAAGAGGTCAAGTAGAAGTGAATGGTCATTTGCAGACTACTGCTTCAAATATTTATGCCATTGGTGACGTGGTCAAAGGAGCAATGCTTGCGCACAAAGCCGAAGAGGAAGGTACATTTGTAGCAGAGACTATCGCTGGACATAAGCCTCATATGAATTACAATCTGATTCCTGGTGTAGTTTATACCTGGCCAGAGGTAGCTGCCGTGGGTTACACTGAGGAGGAATTAAAAGCAAAAGGAGTAAAGTATAAGACTGGTAAGTTTCCATTTGCGGCTTCTGGGCGTGCACGTGCATCCATGGATACGGACGGTCTGGTGAAGGTACTGGCTGATGCCGTTACAGACGAAATATTAGGAGTTCATATGATCGGCCCCAGAACTGCAGATATGATTGCTGAGGCAGTTGTAGCTATGGAATTTCGAGCTTCTGCTGAAGATATAACCAGAATGTCCCATGCTCACCCCACTTATACAGAAGCGTTCAAAGAGGCTTGCCTAGCTGCTACTGATAATCGAGCGCTTCATATTTAAAAGAATAAGTAAAGATTTTTAAAGCCATTCGTATCAATTTGAATGGCTTTTTATTTTTGGCTTAAAATGAGTTTATTTAATTTCATTATCCACAATTGCACCAGTAAAAGACAAACAGCAGCTCAATACATGGTAAACACGAACACTGCCGATACTTTTAACGATTACTATCAAGACATTATTAATATTCTTCTTGGTAGGAGGCTTGCCTCGCCGTGACGAGCCTTCAAGCCGGTAAATAAAGAGAGGTCATTGGCATCATTGCGGATAATCAGATTATTTAATTATGAACTTTAACATTGCAATAATAGGTGCCGGTAATGTAGCTTGGCACCTTGCCCCAGCTTTAGAAGATGCTGGTCATAAGGTTACGGAAGTCTATGCCCGCGATCTGAAATCCGCCAGTAAGATCACTGAACGGGTCTATGAGGCCCTTCCAAAAGACAATTTGGATTTCTCTGAAAGCAAATCAGAGTTATTCATTTTAGCTATTAAGGATTCGGCGATATCTGAAGTTTCCGATGCAATCATTTTGCCCGAGGGTTCAATTCTGGTTCATACTTCTGGTTCGGTTGATCTGGTAAGTTTGAATTTAAGTTCTGCGACATATACTGGTGTTTTTTATCCACTCCAAAGCTTTTCGATCGGTAAAAAAGTGGATTGGGCTAAACTTCCAATTTTAGTTGAATCTGAGGATCAAGAGGTTCTCCAAAAACTGAAAAAACTTGCAAAAAGTCTTACCCATCAAGTGTTCACGGTCCAATCAAAAGATCGGAAAGGCCTTCATGTTGCAGCTGTTTTTGCAAGTAACTTTTCCAATCATATGATCCGAATAGCAGAGCAAATCATGCAAAGACAAGGTCTGGATTTTGAAATGCTCAAGCCTTTAATCATTGAGACCATCTCAAAAAGCCTTCAAATCGGAGCTAAAAATGCGCAGACTGGACCGGCAATTCGAGAGGATTACGAGACGCTTGAAGCGCATCATCAGTTTTTAAGCTACAATGACGAAGTCGCAGAAATTTACCGGTTGATTTCTCAGGATATTATCGATAGCTAGTTACTTTTTGAACAGGTTTCTTGATTGCTCATAGACTTAATCATCAACTGTTTTGAAGGTTTTAGTAGGTCCAGATTTCAAAACTTCCCTAATTGATAAGCTTGATAAGCTTCGCGAATTTCTTATTCAAAATCCAATACAAGTGGACTCCGCCAAACATACGTTCAGTACGTGGTAAAGCATGTTCGTAGATCAGAGTCGATTCCGCGATAGTCTCAACTTTAATTTCAATACCGTCATTTTCAAATCCCACTAAATGTCTATAATTAATCTCAACACAGTTTATTTTATTGCTCTTCGTATTAAGTAGTAAAATATATTTTCATCTTTTGGGATAGACTTAGAAATTTTGCCCACGGATTTGAAATAAATCGTACTCATAGTCAAAGGAAAACTTGGCTCAAATGAACCTTCAACTTCCTCCCAAGCTCCAAAAAGCTGTTGCACTTTTACTTTTCCAGAATCAGATTGAAAGTGGTTGATTTCATTTTTTTTAAGTCCCAGATACCTCGGTTCATTCATTTTCTTCGAAGCAGGAAGATTTAACCAAAGCTGATAAATCTACAGACCTCCGTAGCGATTTATAAAAATAAATGGGTCAATTTGATCTAAATCGAGAGTGGATATTGGGCTGTATTGTACTAAGTCTGTAATAGTCTGGTATTCTTATTTATCAGGTATTTTGATCGATCTTATGAGATAAAAATTAGATTTCTACAAATATGATGTGAATTAAGTTCGTCATAATCCATCTTATCAATTTAATAGCTACTCCAGATTGATTTGTCTAAGCTCATAGAGATCAGTTCTTCGATCCTTGAGGTTACGTACACTTCCGAATTCGTTTAGCTCTCGAAGTAGTGAAATATCGACATCGGCTATCAGTGTCATCTCTGTATTTGGAGTGGCTTCTGCTTTAATCCCATTACTTGGAAAAGGGAAATCACAAGGAGTGATTACCATGGACTGTGCATATTGCATATCCATATTGTGAACTTTAGGAAGGTTTCCTACGCTTCCTGCCATAGCCACATAGCATTCGTTTTCGATTGCCCTAGCCATAGCACAGTGTCTTACTCTCGAGTAGCCGTTTTGTGTGTCTGTAAGGAAGGGGACGAACAGTATATCCATACCTTGATTTGCGAGTAGTCTACTCAATTCAGGGAATTCCACATCGTAGCAAATCAGAATTCCTATTTTGCCACAGTCGGTGTCAAAAGCTTTGAGTTGTGTCCCTCCCTGCATGCCCCAAACTCTGGATTCCAAAGGAGTGATGTGCAGCTTTTCGTAGAAATCAATCGATCCATCACGCTTACAAAGGTAGCCGACATTGTAGAGTTTATCTTCTTTCATCTTTGGCATTGAGCCAGTAATGATATTGATATTATAGGATACGGCGAGTTTCCCAAACCGTTGGACGATTTCATCAGTGTGCTTTGCAAGCCCCCTAATTGCTTGGTCTTCAGTCAGGTGATTAAATTCTGCCATTAATGGGGCATTAAAAAACTCTGGGAAAAGTGCAAAATCTGACCGATAGGCTGATACGGCGTCTACAAAATATTCGGCTTGCTGCATGAGCTCATCCAGACTTTCATAAAGGCGCATCTGCCACTGGATTAGACCAAGTCTTACAATAGTCTTTGCGGAAGTGACTTTTTTACTTGGTTTCTCATAATAAATATTATTCCATTCAAGTAACACTGCAAATTCACCCGAAGAAGCATCACCTTCCAGGTAATTTCGCATGATGCGAGCAGGATGGAAATCGTTGGCTAGTTGAAAGTTCAGTACTGGATCATAAATTTCCTTCAATTTCACTTTTTCCATATACTCCTTTGGAGTCATTTTATCGGCATGCTTGTGGTAGTTTGGAATTCTACCGCCGAATACAATGCCCTTCAGATTTAACTTCTCACATAATTCTTTACGATAATCATAAAGTCTTCTTCCAAGGCGAAGTCCTCGGAATTCCGGCTTTATAAATACATCAATTCCATAGAGTAAATCTCCCTCATAGGTATGATTTTCAAATGTGAAATCTGACGTAATATCTTTATAGGTATGTTCGCCCTCAAGTAGATCTTCATTCACTACGATGGCGAGTGCACAACCTGCCAACTGGTCATTGACCCGAATCACAACTTGACCTTCAGAGAATTTATCTAATAAAGTCTCAATTTCATCTTCGCTCCAATAAGCCTCAGCCATGGACCGATAGCTATCGATCATCGCAGCTTTGAGTTCTTTATAGTCAGAAATTTTCAAATAGGAGAGTGTTATATTTCCTGCTTGTACTTGGTCCATAATTCTTATAAATGTGTGCGAAATTAAATAGTTGGATTTAAAAAAAATTCAGCTATATAAAACTTACAAAAGAATAGTTAATCTGGTTTTTATTGAAGGCTTTTATCCAAATTCAGGATTACTTGGAGCAATACATTGGCTCCATTTGCAATTTCTTCAGGAGATGAATATTCACTTGGAGCATGTGACACTCCATTTTTGCTAGGGATGAAAATCATTCCCATCGGCGCAATTCTTGCCATTTCCTGGGCGTCGTGACCTGCACCACTTGGCAAGCTTAAGGTAGAAAATCCAAGCACTTTTGCTTGATCTTCTATTATTTTTCGAATTCCCTGATCTGCTATAGCTGGCTTGCTAGCAACATCTTGATGAGTAATGCTGATTTCCATCCCAGCTTCAGCGGCTAGAGATTTTCCTTTCGCTTCAATTTCTCTGTAGATCATCCAGATTTTTTCTGAAGAAAGATCTCGCATTTCCAGATTTAAAGTAACTACTCCTGGGATGACATTTCCGGCTCCGGGAAATGCCTCGATTATTCCAACAGTGCCTACCTGCGCTCCTTCGTAGGATCGTATGATTTGGTTCACTGCCAAGACAAACTCTGCGGCAGGTAGCAAAGCATCTTTTCGCATATTCATAGGGGTAGTACCCGCATGATTGGCTACTCCTTTGAATGTAAACTGCCACCATTCGATCGCTACAATTCCCTCAACTACTCCAATCTGGATTTTCTCTCGATCCAGATTCCCGCCTTGTTCGATATGGAGTTCTAGGAAAGCTGCCAAATCTCCTTTTTTTCTTGCTATTTCAGCAACCCGATCAGGATTTCCGCCCAGTTTTTTTACTCCTTCATATTGGGTAATTCCTGCATTACTTACGATTTGGAGCGCTTTTTCATTTAACTCCCCCACAATGGCTCTACTTCCTATAACTCCCCCTTCTTCATTGGTGAAGATGATGGCTTCAAGTGGATGAGCTGTTGAAATATTATTTTCTGAAAGGGTCTGCATCACTTCAATGGCACTCATCGATCCTACGGGACCATCATAATCCCCGCCATTTGGCACCTCGTCGATATGTGATCCAAAAGCAATCGGTTTTAAAGATGGATCGGTGCCGACTTTTTTACCAATGATATTTCCCGCAAAATCTATGGAAACTTCTAGACCTGCTTTGTTCATCAAATCCATCACATATTCTCTTGCTACTAACTCATGAGATGAGAAGGCAACTCTGTCGCTTCCTCCAGCCGAATTTTTTCCATAAGTGGAAAGCTTTTGAATTGAGCCATTTAATCGCTCCGAATTCACTCTTAATTCTGATTGTGCGCTTACAATGCTGGTATTGAAAAAAAGTAAGGTAATAAGTAATTGTAGTCTTGTTTTCATTTTTTATTTAATAAGTGAGTAGGCAATTAAACCAGTAAAAGACAAAAAGCAACTTGTTATATGATGAACAATAGCATTGCTGGCACTTCGGCACCACTTTGTTGGGCTATCTATCCCTACTTGGTAGGTATTCATATCAGCTAAGCAACTAGAATTAGTTTATTAATATAATTGCAGCCAATCAGGTTATTTCATCTATATCTCGAAATTACCTTCAAAACATTTTTAAACAAAAAGTCCCTTCCGAACAGGGAAAGGACCTTTAATATGATGAAATAAGGTTATTTCAACCAAGCAAGTTTGATCTCATCTGGAGCTTTCATACGATCTGCCAACCTCATGTATCGACCAGAAAGGGTAGCAAGATAATCTTGTGCTTTCGCTGCTACATCATTCAATCCAGTGACAGCTTCAATTTTCCAAACATCAACTAAATGTTCAATGATTCTAGCATAATCCCAACCAGTATATATCCCAACCTTTTGAGTGATTGTAGAGAATTGTGAAAATAAAGAAGGATTACTTCCACCAGTTCCCATCATCATTGCTGGCATTGCTATTTGCTTTCGCATCATCTGTTCAAAAGCATTAATCGCTCCGTTAGGATCAATTTCAAATATTTTTGACATAAAAGACTTGTAAGCCTTCTCATGTCGTGCCTCATCTCCAGCAATTGTCTTACAGATTTTAGATAGAATCGGATCTCCGGCTTTATCAGCCAATTTCCCAGTATTGACGTGTGAGATTTTTGTAGCCCGTTCTTGAAATGACGTATAAATCATCGCTTGATATGGATCTCCGTCAGTATTGGGATCAAATCCATTGTAAAGTAACCGATGAATAGTCCGCTCTACCTGCTTCATATCCACTCTACCGGTCATGTAAAGGTATTTGTTTAGCAGATCACCATGACGGTTTTCCTCCGCTGTCCATGCCTTCGACCATCTCACCCATCCGGAATTAGATAGGAGGTTTTTTTCTTCATTGATACCTTCCAGCATATTGAAATAGGTCTGATAGGACGGCAGCGCCTCTTCTGTTATCATATTTCCAACAAGTGATGTCAATACAGTATCAGGAATACCCTCTGCACGTTTCTGGAGTAATTTGATTTCCTCAAATACTTCTGGATCATTGAAGTTTGGAAGAAAGTCAGATGGCTGCCAGCACTTATCCGGGTCTAGCATAAGCGTATCAACAGCCTCACCAACCAATCCATCAAGCTGAGAGATTACTTCAATATTTTTTTCTAATTCGTAATTTATACGCTTTGCCATAATAAATAATTTTTAAAGTCTTCTTAGCCAATTTTGATTAATACCAATTTTGCATATCTGGAAATAAATGTAGTCACAATTATCTGTTACTAATTTTCAATAAATTCGATTCAATATTTGGGTTCTTTGAACGGTTAAATAACCATATAAATTCATTCTTGTTTAAATTGCTGCGTCGCACTTTAGAAAAATAATAAAAAGCAATTGTGGTCAAATTCTCTTAATTTAAAAACATACTCTTGATGCTAAATCGGTTATAAGCTACAAAAAAATAATCTCTTATGTTAGCCATTTATAAATTTTGAGGTTTTCTATAACTTACAAAATATAAAATTAAATATGGATAAAATTCTAGTTGTTGGAAGTAGTAATACCGATATGGTCGTGAAATCTCCAAGAATTCCAAGGCCGGGAGAGACTGTTTTGGGAGGAGAGTTTTTTTCATTTGCCGGAGGCAAGGGTGCAAATCAAGCGGTAGCTGCCGCCAAACTTGGAGGAGTAGTGACTTTTCTGGCAAAACTTGGTGCAGATGAATTTGGAAATAATGCTGTCAAAGGATTTGAGAAGGTCGGGATTAATACCAATTCAATTTTAATCGAACCCAATTCACATTCTGGGGTGGCCTTAATATTAGTCGATTCATTTGGTGAAAACTGTATTTCTGTTGCCTCTGGTGCTAATAATCTCCTTTCTTCAAATGATATAGTTAACGCAAAAAATATTCTTCAAGAGTCGAAATTTGTCCTTACTCAATTGGAAATTCCTATGGAAGCGGTAGAAAAGCTAGGGGAAATGGCGGAACAGTTGGAAGTACTCCTGATCCTAAATCCAGCCCCTGCCCAAGAACTTTCAGACCTACTCCTTAAGCGACTATACTTAATTACCCCAAATGAAACGGAGGCGGAAATACTGACAGGAATTAAAGTTAAAGATGAGACTTCAGCTTTTTCAGCAGCCAAATTTCTGAAAGAGAAAGGGGTTAAAAATGTAATTATCACGATGGGATCAAAAGGGGCTTTTTTTCTTACCGCTCATGAGACCGGTTTTATTCCAGCTGAGAAAGTAAAGGCAGTAGACACTACTGCTGCCGGTGATACTTTTAATGGAGCGTTAGTCGTTGCGCTTTCCGAAGGAAAAGACATGCGAAATGCCATCAAATTTGCTAATCGTGCAGCCGCGATCGCTGTGACAATTATGGGTGCGCAAGATTCGCAACCATTTCGAAATCAATTAGAAGAACCCTATTAAAATCAATCTATGCTTATTCCAACTACTTATTCATTTGCAGTCGTACTCTGTTTGATCACTATGATCTGCTGAGGTTCATGGGCAAATACACAGAAATTAGCTTCTACATCCTGGCCAGTTCCACTCTTTTATTGAGATTATTCCCATGGAATAATTTTTTTATCAGTCATTTTTGGATTGACACTTGGGAGCAACGGAGACGAAGGAAGCGTATTTCCTGATGATTTGGTGCAAGCTGATTCTGGTTCTATAGGATCAGCCTTCTTGAGAGGGATCGTTTTTAACTTAGCTAATCTTCTCATTGTTGCGGCTATTGATATTGCTGGAATGGCAGTTGCTTTTCCAGTAGGGATTGGGATTGCATTCCATTTGCTATGCCTACTCCCTTTAGCGCATTAAGGTTTGTGGCTCAGTTTGCATTTACAATACTTCTATTTTTTCTATACTAGAAACAGAGCCATTACCTTTTTTCCGGCAGGTCTCCCTCAATATTGGAAACACAAATTGTACCGCTTGAGGCATCAAATAAGACTGATTCACCAGTAGTCAAGATCTCCGGTGTATCCTAAAGCAAGATCAATATTGGAGTCTTCACGTCTTTCACGAAGTCCAAGTCTTCGGTAGCTTCTTCAGTCTTCTGAGGGCTACGAGTAGCGGTGATTTCAGCTGACAATGCTAAAAGGCTAATTTTTAGGTGGCTTTCATCATTCTAGTTTTTTGTTAAAGTCCAACTCTGTTGGTTAAAATCACTTGGCGCGGATTCTTTCAATCGCTCTTCGATTTTATCCAGATACATCGTATTGTATCGAAGTCTAGTGATGTAGTTGGGTAGCGTAGGATCTCCATTCCAGCAATGCTCGGCTCGATCCCCGTAGGCAATCTCTCCCTTGTAATTAGGGTTTTGAGTTTGTTGTAAGAATTCCTCGGTCAGATATACTGCATTGTTCAAATAGTAATTATCCATATCTCCGCAATAGATATTGACTTTTCCCTCCAACTTTGGTCCCAAAGTAGCCCAATCTCGCTCCATAATATAACGAAGGTCATAATTCTCTTTCCAGTATGCGGCCACTTCCGGATCAATTTCCCCAGAGTATTTATCCCAAATTGGTTTAGGATATCCATCGTCTCCAGCAGGAGAATAGACCGCTTGCCAAATATCAAATTGCTCACCTGATCGAGTCTTAGTTCCTCCAATTGCAAGCTCTCGGTGATTCATATCTTTCAGCATAGCGTCGATATGACCTAAATAATTTCGATGTCCCGGACGGAGTGTTTTTCGGAATTCACCTTCTGTATAATAGGCATTCTTATCACTGTAGATATCCACTGAAGTAAAGGCCCGAAAGTCTATCGGATCAGGGCAAGCAGCAAAGCATCCATTGTATTCGTCTGGATATTTCACCTGCACGGCCAATGCTTCCCAACCACCTGTGGATCCTCCATACAGAAAACGGGCCCAGCCCTTACCAATTCCTCTAAACTCTTTTTCAATATGTGGAATCAACTCATAGGTAATTGCATCTCCATAGGGGCCAATATTTTCTGAATTCACCGCATAGCTATCGTCGTAGAATGGATTGGCGTGCTGAATCTCGATGGCAATGAAGCGTTTGAAGTCTGGGGATATCCACTTTTGATAGAAATCATAGGCTTCCTGTTGCTCCATTTTGGCGTAGCCATAGATTCCGAATCTGGCGCTGTAATCATCTTCCCCAAGTTCAGGATCTGGAGGAGTAGTTCTGAACCCACCAAAATCGTTGGGAAAGTGACCATGAAAAACCATAAGTGGATAATAGTCATTTTTATTCTCTTCGAATCCCTCAGGTAGCAGCACGTGGGCTCCTATATACATATCCCTTCCCCAAAATTCGGAAAGAAGCGCCGACTTGATTTTGATATGCTTGATATATTTGGTATCAGTTTTTTCTTCAATTGGAGGAATAATCTGATCGATCGTTAGTTCAATTTTCTCTCCCTTTTTCAGATTGACTTTAGTAGGTACGCTATAGATGTTGCCAGGAGTTCGGGCCCATTGTCTTCCTTCGCCTTGATCCATTGCCAATTTCACAGTATGTCCATCTGAGCGATTGAATGTTTCATACTTAATGATATATGCCTGTACCGAGTAATCTCCCTCGGGAAGACTATCCAATGATTCGATGGGGTAGCCAAAACTTTTGCTGTCAAAACTCAATGGCTCACCGGCTTTATAATCTTCAATATCCATCCCAAATACCTGCGCAGTAGATACGTTATCTGATATTCCGAATCTTGGTTCGGTGCGCTCATCTGTTGAAAAAATGAGTAATAGGCGTCCATCAGCTAAATCTTCACTAAGTTCTGGAGCTATCGAGACTTGGATAGTATTGGATGGGGAAGTGCATGATCCTACTAGTATCAGGAAGGTGAGGATTGTGTAAAAGTATTTCATAAGGTGAGTGGTTTTCAACCTGAACTTACAAAATATGATTGATTCCATCGGGATCGGAAGATAATTTAAACCTGCTAAAAAGAGAAATCTGACCTTTCGTGGATTTTTATCAACTTCCAGCTAAAAAGCGCCTAACTTAAAATTTTAAAAACCACTGACTATGAAAAAACATCTGCCTTTAGTTCTAATTGCAGCATTAGGATTTGCCTGTCAAGCTCCAGAATCTGAGCCGATCGACTACACCATGATGACGGACGTGGAGCGACTGGAAGCTGCAACCGAGATTGCCAGGACTACTATTATGGTAGATGGTCACGTAGATCTTCCATATCGTATGAAAGTGGGAGGATTTACACTTCAACGTGAAATCTTGGATGTATCTGTTCGTACAGATGGGGGGAATTTTGACTACCCTCGAACCAAAGAGGGGGGATTAGATGCACCCTTTATGTCCATCTATATTCCTGCAGGCCTGCAGGCTATTCCGGGGGCTTCCAAAGCCTTGGCCGATTCCTTGATATTGATGACTGAGCGAATTGCCAATACCTACCCAGACAAATTTGCCATGGCTTACAGCCCAGCAGATATCGAGGCAAACTTTGAAAAAGGTATTGTTTCGCTTCCCATGGGAATGGAAAATGGATCAGGGCTAGAGGATGATTTGATAAATGTGGAATATTTCCAGAAGCGAGGAATTCGATACATCACACTGACCCACGGGAAAGATAATTTGATAGGTGACGCCAGTTATGATACAACAGGGACTCATGGCGGTCTAAGTGAATATGGAGTACAAGTCGTCAAAGAAATGAATCGTGTAGGGATTATGGTTGATCTGTCTCATGTTTCTGACAACACATTCAAAGATGCCTTAGCTATCACCAAAGCACCTATAATCGCTTCGCATTCCTCAGTCCGTAAGTTTACTCCGGGTTTTGAGCGAAATATGAGCGACGAGTTGATTCAAGGGATGGCCAAAAATGGCGGAGTGATGATGATCAATTTCGGAGGTACTTTTATTGATTCAGCTTATGCTGCCGGTTCAGGCAAAGTGCGAGAGCATCTTGTGAATTATATGGTTGACAATAGCTTGAGTAGAACTGATCCGGCTTTTGAAGCTTACGCTGCGGAATATGCTGCGGCAAATAATCCATTCCCAACCGTACAGCGAGTAGCAGATCACATTGATCATGTGAAAAATCTGGTTGGAGTTGATTATGTGGGCTTAGGTTCAGATTTTGATGGCGTAGGAGATTCCTTGCCAACTGGATTAAAAGATGTATCGATGTATCCGAACTTAATTGCGGAACTTCTGAAGAGAGGCTATTCCAAAGAAGCTATCGAAAAAATTTGCTACAAAAATGTGTTCCGAGTTTGGAATGCAGTAGAGGACTATGCAGCTGCACAGAAGTAATCTTCAAGCGACAATCTAAATTAAGCCCTGTTTCTAAAATTGAAGCAGGGCTATTTTTTTCTTCCGATGATATACTCTTTGGTGCTCATGACCGGTATAGTTGAGTTTTTGAAATCCTTTTGATTTCTGGTAATGATGATATCGTAACCAAATTCGAGAGCTGAATAAAATTGTAGGCAATCTTCAAAATCTTTAAAGTCAGAATTACTTAGCCCTAACTCAATTATTTTATCATTTAGTGGATGAACTATTAGTAGGATCTTGAATTGGCTTAATACTTTTCTTGTCAAACTTGAGCTCATCAATTTTAACAATTGGTACTGCGTATTCACAATTGAAAGGGAAGAAGTACCGCAGACGATTTTTTCTTGTTCTGCCAAAGAGAATAGTATCCCTGCTTGGATATCAAATGGAGATCTTTCAGTCAAGAAATCAATTAGGATGTTCGTGTCAATGAATAATTTATTCATTGATATTTTTTCTCTATGTAGTCACGATACTATTTTTTATTGTCATAATCGTCAGGCAAAGGGCCTGCAATTCCCATTAAACTCTTCACCAAGGGAGTGATTTCAATATCATCAGATGGCTTTGGACTTTTGGAGGTAAGGCTGGCTAAATAGTTTTCTACAAGTTTGGAAAGGCTGATCTGTTGATTCTGTGCATACTCTTTTGCACGTTCGATCACGTTTTCATCGAGTCGTAAAGTGAGTCTGGTATTCATATTCAGGTAGTTTGCCTTATAAATTTATTAATTTTATAGGTTAATTTATAAAATCTGTTTTTGAAATGGATGTTAGACCTTAGCTGGATTTTCTGCCAAAGCCTATTTCTTTCCGTTCTCCCAAACTTGGCTTAAGTAGTTCTTCGATCATTTGATAGATAGGATTGACGTGCTGATTTTGGTTGGATTCGGCTTCTTGGAGTACCTAGATTTTCTCCTGGTATTCTGAGTAATTCGAAGCCCATGCTTTGATCTTGACAAAAATCCAAATGATGGAGATATTTACTTGGATGACCCCTGGGCTATTGAGGACTGAAGAAAGTACCGCTACCCCTTGCTCGGTAAGTACATAAGGCAAAGTCCGACGTCCTCCCCAACTTGAGGTCGCAAATTCCGACTTCAAGTTTTTCCATTCCTCAGCATTGAGTTGGAACATAAAGTCATCGGGAAAGCGATCTATACTTTTTTTTACAGCTTGATTAAGCACTTTTGTCAAGACGCCGTACATCTCTGCTAGGTCAGAATCTAGCATGACTTTCTCCATTCGTATTTTATGAATTAGCTGGAGTACCTCTTCCTCGTTTAGAAAGTCGTTCATAAATTTTTAACAGTAGCGTGAACTAAGCTACTTAATTTTTATCCTAAAAGAAAATAACCTTTTTTTTCGAGTGTTTTGTGACCTCAAGATTCTAATCAAGTTTAGTTTATTAGCCTTTATATCACATGATCTTACTGTCAAAAATTCCGAAGTTATAGCGTCATTTATGTATTACAAGCCATTCTGACTGAAAAAAGTAATTGGATACTCATTTGATAAGTTTATAGAAATTGTAGGTAAGCTTAGTTAATTGACCCTAATCTGGGCTTCTAAAGTATAATCTGAATACCTTATAACTTTACTATTTATGGACTTTAACCAATTCACTATAAAATCCCAAGAAGCGATCCAAAAGGCGGTGGAGTTGGCTTCGGTAGCGGGGCAACCTAATATCGAACCGGCTCATTTGCTTAAAGGAATTCTCATTGAAGACGAAAATGTAACTGATTTCCTGTTCAAAAAACTGGGAACCAACAAGCAACTGATTGATCAAAAAGTGGATGAGCAATTGGCAAGGCTCCCTAAAGTAAGTGGAGGACAGCAACCTTATCTTTCGTCTTACGCCAATCAAGTACTCAGCAAAGCAAAGGATTATTTGAAGACTTTCGCTGATGAATTTGTTGCGATCGAGCATTTGATTCTGGCGATTTTGGCTGGGTCAGATAGTACTTCACAATTGTTAAAAGATCAGGGATTGAATGAGAAGTCACTGATCGAAGCCATCAAAGAACTTAGAAAAGGAAATAAAGTGACTGATCAAAACGCAGAAAGTAAATACCAAGCGCTGAAGAAATACTCCAAAAACTTGAATGAGATGGCTAAAAAGGGCAAAATCGACCCAGTCATCGGTAGAGATGAGGAGATCCGAAGGGTTCTGCAGATCTTGGCTAGACGAACCAAAAACAATCCAATCCTCCTCGGTGAACCCGGGGTGGGTAAGACGGCAATCGTCGAAGGTCTTGCACAGCGGATTGTCTCTGGTGATGTGCCTGAAAACCTAAAATCCAAAACTTTGATTTCCCTTGATATGGGACTGCTGATCGCAGGAGCAAAGTACAAAGGAGAATTTGAGGAGCGATTGAAGGCAGTCATCAAAGAAGTCACCGATGCTGAAGGTGAGATTATTCTTTTCATTGATGAAATACACACCTTGATCGGTGCTGGAAGTGGAGGAGAAGGTGCCATGGATGCGGCCAACTTGCTTAAACCGGCTTTGGCTCGTGGTGAGCTTCATGCAATCGGTGCTACTACGCTGAAAGAATATCAGAAATACATCGAAAAAGACAAAGCGTTAGAGCGAAGATTCCAAACTGTTATTGTGGATGAGCCAGATGCTGCGGATGCTATTTCTATCCTTCGGGGCATCAAGGACAAATACGAACTCCACCACGGAGTGCGAATTAAAGATGATGCTGTAATCGCTGCTGTGGAGCTTTCGCAACGATACATTTCAGATCGATTTTTGCCAGATAAAGCCATTGACTTGATGGATGAGGCGGGAGCTAAATTGAGGATGGAGATTGATTCGCTACCTCAGGAATTGGATGAGCTGAATCGTCGGATCATGCAGCTTGAAATCGAGCGGGAAGCTATTCGAAGAGAGAAAAACAGGGATAGGGAAGTCGTGCTCAGCAAAGAAATTGCTGAAATCTCTGAAAAACGAGATAGCGTCAAAGCCAAATGGGAAAGTGAGAAGGCCGTGATTATGGGGATTCAACGCGAAAAAGAAGCGATTGAAAAACTTAAAATAGAAGCAGAGCAAGCAGAGCGTGCTGGAGACTTTGGTAAGGTAGCCGAAATCCGATACGGCAAAATCGTAGAAGCTGAGAAGAAATTGGATTCTTTCAAATCTCAATTGGCTCAGATGCAGGCGGGCTCACCATTACTCAAAGAAGAAGTAGATCAAGAGGATATCGCCGCAGTGGTATCTAAATGGACAGGAATTCCGATGAATAAAATGATTCAATCTGAGCGGGAGAAATTACTTCACTTAGAAGATGAATTAGGAAATCGGGTTGCAGGTCAAAAAGAAGCAATTACTGCGCTATCGGATGCGGTAAGAAGAAGCAGGGCTGGTCTTCAGGATCCAAAGCGGCCGATTGGTAGCTTTATATTTATGGGGACTACTGGGGTCGGTAAGACTGAGCTGGCGAAAGCCTTAGCAGAATACCTCTTCAATGATGAAAATGCAATGGTGCGCATCGATATGTCCGAGTATCAGGAGCGTCATTCCATTAGTCGTTTGGTTGGAGCACCTCCAGGCTATGTGGGGTATGATGAAGGTGGACAACTGACCGAAGCGGTGCGTAGAAGACCTTACTCTGTGGTCCTTTTGGATGAGATTGAAAAAGCCCACCCGGATGTATTCAACATCCTCTTGCAGGTACTTGACGATGGTCGATTGACGGACAATAAAGGCCGAGTCGCAAACTTCAAGAATACGATCATCATTCTGACTACCAATATCGGTTCGCATTTGATTCAGGAGCGATTTGCTGAAATGGAAGATTGGAACAGAGATGAGATTCTGGAGAAAACCAAAGACGAAGTTTATGATTTGCTGAAAAAGTCAGTAAGACCTGAATTCCTAAACCGGATCGATGAGACGATCATGTTTGAACCGCTGGGTAAAGATGTGATCCGAAAAATTGTCGATATCCAATGGAAAGAAATACAGAAGCGATTATCTGAAGCAAATATAGAAATCGATGCTACGAAAGAGGTCTTGGATTACTTGGGAGAAGTTGGCTTTGATGCAAACTTTGGAGCTAGACCGCTGAAGCGTACCATGCAGCGATTGGTCTTGAATGAGCTTTCCAAGCAGATCCTTTCTGGATACATTAAAAATGACTCTGCAGTATTGGTGGATCTGGACGCTGATAAGCAGGTGTATTTTAAGAATGTGGGAGAAGAAGTCGAAATAGAAAAATAAGCCTTCGGCGAGATAAGCTTCGCTGAAATACAGCTGTGCCGAAATAGGCTTTGATGAGATAAGGCTTCGCCGAGATAGATCTTCGCTGGAATACGGCTGTGCCGAGATAAGCTTTGTAAAATATAACTTCGCTGAGATAAGGCTTCGCCGAAATAATGAAACCCTTGAGGTCTTTTTCTGACCTCGAGGGTTTTTTGTTCTGTGGAGTAGGTGATCTACCCTCCAATCCAATCCAAGTAATTCCCAGTGTGAATCACCTCGTAGCTTGCCTGAGGATAGGCTTTGGCCCAAGCCGCAGGGGCTTTAGGCTTTTTTGAAAGCTGGTATTTGAATTCAAAAGCCCGCAGCTGATCGCCTTCTTCTTCGATCCAGTCGATTTCCTGCTGATCGTAGGTTCGCCAGAAGTAGTGATTGCAATGAACCTGGCGGTAATTGAGGTATTTTTTTCGCTCGATAGCCAGGTAGTTTTCCCAAAGTTCGCCCACATCTGCACGGAGATCGAGCCGATTGAAATTCTGGATAATCGCATTCCTCACGCCATTGTCATAGAAATACCAACGGCTGTTTTTGACGATTTCCTTTCGCAAATTTCTGCTGTATCCTCCTATTCGAAATACCACAAATACCTTTGATAATAGATCCAGGTATCGCTCTACAGTATTTTTGGACATCGCCAGCTGTTTGCCGAGCTCTTCCAACGAGACTTCTTTTCCTACCTGAAAAGCGATTAATCGCAATAGCGCATAGAGTTTGTCGGAATTCTTCACACCATCGACCATCAAGATGTCTTTCAGCAAGTAATCATTCATAATCTGGTAGAGATAGTCTTCTTTGTCTTTCCAGTCGGCGATTTTTCTGAGTTCTGGATAGCCACCGAAAATCAATCGCTCTTCTCGCTTTTCCAAGGTGGTTTTATAATCTTCGATTTTTGCAAATTCCAGTTGTGCCAAAGGGAAAAGCATAAGCGTGCTTTTTCGCCCGACGAGCGGTTCGCCAACTTGCTGATGCATATCAAACGAAGAAGACCCAGTAGCAATCACCTGAATTCCTTCTGTAGTATCCATGATCAACTTCAGGATCATCTCAATATCAGGAATATGCTGTGCCTCGTCAATTACCAAAAGTGTCTTACCGGCAAGTAGCCGACTGTAGTTTGCCACAGATCGCTCTTGTAATAGGGCAGCGTCGACTACATCCTCCCCATTGAGTACAAGCGTTTGCAGCGGATCTGTAGTCTTCAGGAAATCGCGAACAAATGTAGTCTTCCCAGACCTTCTTGGGCCTAGAAGCATCACCACCTTGTTTGGTTGGAGCTTCTTCAGGAATAAAGTCAATAGACCTCTTGGAATATTTTGCATGGTTAACTCGCTGGAATACAATGCAGAATAGCTACTATTAAATTGAATTTGCAACTGAATTGACGCAATTAATGTTAATACCGTCAGTCAACTGACGGTATTTAGCTAAAATCAGTCAATCAAATTATTTCCAAACTGCATTGCCTTATTTTTGTTAAGTAATAAAGAAACCCTATGATCGAGCACTTTTTCCAATGTCCCCATTGCTTTGAAGAAATTTCCATGTTGGTTGACCCATCTGTTAGGCGTCAAGAATATATAGAAGATTGCGAAGTCTGCTGTAATCCGATTGAAATCCAAGTGGAAATGGAAGAAGGAGAAATTATGTATTTTGAAGCTAACTCAATTGAACAATAATGTTATTAACTCGCGAAAATAAGCTGACTGAAATATTTAAGACGCTAGTCCACGAACTTCACCGAGGTGCTTTGGATTCCAAGCATCCTTTTCGCTATATGAATTTGGGGACAAATGGGAAAGACTTTCCGGAAGTCCGTACCGTTGTACTCCGTAAAGTAGACGAGCAATTGAACTGCTTGGTCTATACTGATTTCCGTAGTACTAAAGTAGAGGAAATTATAGCTAATCCTTTTGTGTTACTACATTTCTATAACTCTAAACAGCGACTTCAGCTACGGATCCAAGCCAAAGCAGTTGTTCATCGTCAAGACAAACTGACCTCCACCTATTGGTCACAAGTACAGGGGAATGCTCAAAATGCATATAACTCTGCCCAAGCACCGGGAAGTAAAATCGAAACACCTGAGCAAGCCTATGAATGGCCGGAAGATATGGACTCTGAATTTTTTGCGGTACTTGAATTTATTCCGCAATCCATTGAAGGATTGCAATTGGATGGATTAAATCATCTGAGAATTAATTTCTCAAAAAAACAGGAGAATTGGGAAGGTGAATGGTTGGTGCCTTAACACACTATTTTAGAGTAAAGGGATTAATTTTTTGACCTCAGGCAACCCTTGTAAGAGATTTTTCATTTCTTTAGTTAGAGATAAGCTAAAGAAGAATTCTTGGAAGACCAAATCATCATTCAGGCTAAAAACGGAAATCAAAAGGCGCTGCGACAGCTCTTTGATTATTACGGGAAGCGCATGTTTATGCTTTGTCTTCGCTATGTCAAAAATCAGGAGGATGCAGAGGATATTCTAAGTAAGGGTTTTACAAAAGCCTTTTCGGGATTGGGTTCTTTTGAGATTCGAGGTGAACATTCATTTGAAGTTTGGCTGAAACGGATTTTGATCAATGAATCTTTGATGTTTCTCAGGAAACAAAATAAGGCACCGCTCATGATAGAACCTGATGAATCTTTGGTTTCCACAGGCGAGAATATCCTCGAAAAGCTTTCGGCGGATGCATTATATGAGGTATCATTTAGGTCTCGATAACTATATTTTTTTTAACTAGAGGTAAATACTTTTAAAAAAATTTTCTGTATAATTCATGCCTTATTTCAGAATATTATTCTGATTACTATCATTTTAGGGGGGGGGGTAATAAGAATTATCTATTGTTTATCTAGCTTTTGCGATATATAGGTTTGTTACTGTTTTTTAAGGAATTAGGATTTTTAAAGTTTGAGATAGTTATTAGCAACAGTTAATTAGGTGAATTTTTAATCAGTTCTCGAATGAAATCATTTTTACTAATAGCCCTGTATTCCCTTGGATTATTTCTCGTCTCCTACTTCTTGTTGGACGTGGAAGGAATGTTCGTCAACGCAATTGCGAAGCAAACTGAAATCGAAATTCCAGAAAACGTCTTGCTCGATACGCTGGAAGATATGCGCTATTGGAATAAGTTTAGTGTCCTCTTTACTTTTCTTATTCTGGTCATCAAGTGCTGGTTGATCGCTTTGGTGCTTTACGCAGGATTGTTTTTTGCAAATCTTCATCAAGGCATCAAATTGATGCGACTATTCAAAGTAGCAGTGTTTGCCGAGAGTATCTTGGTCATAGCAGGATTGGTGAAAATAGTCATAGTCGCAGCAGGGGACTTTTCCTATGAAGAATTTTCTGTCTTTTATCCTTTGTCGATCTTGAGCTTATTTGACCTCAATGAACTGAACAATCTATTTATCTATCCGCTGCAACTGGTCAATCTGTTTGAGTTTGCCTACTGCTTTCTGTTGGTTTTCTTTTTTCATCAGGAGTTTGAGGTAGATATGGGTCAAAGTGCCAAAGTGGTGATTGCATCCTATTCCTTCGCCTTGGTCTTTTGGCTGGTTTTAATTCTCTTCTTGACTCTCAATTTCACCTAAATTTTTTTTAATCTATGAAAAAAATAATTCTACTCGGTCTTTCCCTATTGCTGATCTCATCGGTAATTTATTTGGGTTGTTCTTTCCAAAAGAAAGAACAACAAAAAATCCTTGTTCAATCTCACATCCAGACGGTTCCAGACTTTGCTATTCCAGACTTAGATGGAACTCTACTGAATTTGAAAGAAATCGTTGCCAGCAAGCCGAGCCTTTTAGTCTATTTCAACTCTACCTGCGAGATCTGTCAATTGGAATTAAACTCCATTGCAAAGCGGATAGCCGAATTTGATTCGTATCGTTTGATTTTGTGACGGTACAGCCGCCTGAAGAGGTATCGGACTTTATCCAAGAACTCGGGATTTCCAATCGTGAATCTGTTCACTTTTTGATTGACTCGGAGATGAAAGTAGCCGGACACTTTGGGATCAAGGGAGTTCCGGCCTTATTTATATATGATTCTAAGGGTCGTCTGCTTGCAAATTACACCGGGCCAGTGAAGGTAGATCTGATCCTGGAGCAACTTCAAAATGGAGAAAAACTATGAAATTTTCTCCTAAAAAAATAAAGAAACATCACGTAGCTCAGCTGGGAGAGTATGCCTGTGGCTTGGCTTGTCTCTGTACGATCTCAAAATACTATGGAGCAGAATTTTCTCAGGAAAAACTCCGGGACCTTAGTGGTACCTCCCAAACCGGAACCACCTTGCTTGGGTTGATTCAAGCTGCCCAAAAGATTGGCTACGAAGCCAAAGGATTTGAGGCGGAGTTGAAACATTTAGCCGAACTTGAAGGCCCTGCGATTCTCCATGTGATTCAGGATCAAAACAGAGAGCATTACTTGGTTTATTTTGGCTTTGCCGATGGAAAGCATTGGGTGAGCGATCCGGGCCTAGGTATTTTGGCTCTTGAGGAGTCTGAGTTGACTTCCCAATGGAAATCCGGAATTCTCCTTCGACTTCAACCAACGGAAGCACTTCAAAATAAAGCCGTGGTATCTCAGTCCAAAAAGCGCTGGTTTGTCTCCCTAATCGCAGAAGATATCCCAATTCTAATCATAGCCACGGTAATTGGTAGCTTGATGGCTGGCACAGGGCTGTCCACGGCGATTTTTTCGCAGCGCTTAATTGACGATTTCTTACCGAACCAAGCCTATGAAAAAGCGATTCTGGGAGTCATTGCGCTAGGCTTTCTTCTGAGTTTTCGAGCGATTCTGGGTTATATCCAAGGGGTCTTTATGGCTAGGCAGGGTAGAGACCTTAATGTTCGGATTGTTTCCTCTTTTATCGAGCGGATTCTGAGGTTGCCCATGAGCTATTTCCGGGGCTACAGCACTGGAGACTTGATCGCCCGTATGAATGACTCCCTGAGAATCCGAAATACCGTCTCCTTGATTACCGGTACGGTGATCATTAATATCCTCGTGGTGGTCGTTTCCCTTGGGTTTGTGTTCTACCAGTCCTCGTTGATCGGTTTGATTTGTCTGCTTGGTATCCTGTTTTTCCTTATCGCAGGATGGAAGTATCATGCTCCGATTTTGGCGAAGCAAAAAGAGGTGATGGCTGCACATTCACTGAATGAAACCCAATATGTGGATAGCCTAACTGGGATGCATGTACTGAGATCCTATGGAAAGGAGCAAGAATATCAGCATCGCATCGAGCAAGTCTATAGCATGTATCAGGGCAAGGGCTATGACTTGGCTATTATCGGAAATACCTTTTCCTTCTGGACACAGCTGATCGTAGCCTTGATTCTAAGTTTGCTTTTTGGGGCAGGCGTGTATTTGATTTTCCAGGGTGAATTGCTGCTTGGAGAGTTGATGGCTCTGGTGTCTGTAGGGAGCACGATTGTCCCGGCGGTAGCGGGTTTGGTGGTTGCGAATATTCAGTTTCAGGAAGCTAAAGTAGCCTTTGATCGACTTTTTGAGATTGCCGGCTTGGAGGTGGAGTCAGATCAGGATTTAGGAGAAAATAATGATTTTAGAGACGATAGCCCGCTATTAGAGCTGGATCAGGTCTGCTTCCGATATCCGGGCCGCAGTCCGATTTTAAAAGGGCTTAGTTTTCAACTGGCAGCAGGAGCGCATTTGGCACTATTTGCCCCGGTGGGTACAGGCAAGAGTACCTTGGTGGATTTGATTCAGCGGTTTTATATTCCTGAGTCAGGAGCGATCCGATGGAAAGGGCAGGATGCTAGGCAGACTTCGGTAAGGACCTGGCGAAAAGCATTGGGTGTAGTCAATCAAAAAGAGAAAATCTTCAATTCCACTGTCTTTGACAATATTGTCCTAAGTAGTGATCCCAAAGAGCAGGAGAGAATCGCAAAAGTCGGAGAAGCCTTAGGACTTTGGAATCTCTTTCATGCATTACCCCAGGGAGTGATGACCCTCTGCGGGGAGGATGGACGAAATCTCTCCGGTGGGCAGCGTCAGCTGGTCGGAATCGTGCGTGCACTGGTCAGAGAACCACAACTACTGATTCTGGATGAGGCTACTGCCGCCATGGATTGGGAGCTGGAAGAGCAATTGATCAGCTTGATTCGAAACTATTTGCAAGAGCGACAAGCAGGCCTGCTGATGATCACGCACCAACCTACTCTTGCTGCCCGTGCAGATCGGATTTTGCTTCTGAAAGAGTGTCAAATCATGCAATCCGGTACCCACGAATACCTAATGCAAAGTGAGAATGCCTATTCTCGGGCGATCAATCAAATCCTACAACCAAACCAATAAGATCATGGGAGGACTGAAATACTACGAACGGACGAAATTGCTAATCGAACTGATCGAAAAAGAAAGGACGGGGAGTCCTACCGAACTAGCAGGAAGACTGGGTGTGACGAAACGAACGGTGTATAATATCATCGATGAACTACGATTGACCTTGCCAAGAATCATCAGCTATAATACTGAGAAAAAAAGCTACATTTTTTCTGAAAATAAATGACTCGGTAAAAGTTTTTTTCACCGAGTTGGATTTATGTTTGATCAACAAATTAAATTTCTAACTTTAAAACAACAAAATTATGACAGAGTTAAGTAATGAACAAATGGAGATGGTGAGTGGTGGAGGTTGTCGTGGGTTAAGCGTAACAGCATTCACTATTGAGCAATAGGTCTTAGTTTGGGTGTAGCAGCACTTGGAGTTCTTTTAGCAAGTCAAGCACTCATGCTTGATGGAGTTGCACTAGGGCTTGGTGCTGTATCTCTTGCCAAATGTTAATAGATTATTTCTTTCTGAATAATTAAATTATTCAGAAAGAAAATTTAATATCAAATTTTCCTTAAATGTTTATAGTTAAAGATTTTCCGCTAAGAATCATTACTCTAAGTTCATCACATTTTGTACTGATTATTAATGATTTGATTTTTGGGATAGGATTGCATTCAATTGTTTTTTCGTCTTTAATGTTAGTTTTAAGTTTCACATTTGTACCGTATATAGTTTATGTATTTTCAAGTGATTTGATTAAGAATAAAACATTGATTTACGTCCCTATTTTGTTGGCCTTATTCCAATATTTTAATGTTTCAATATTTACTGGATTAATATTTGTTTTTGGTGTTATGTTGATTCGTCTTCTTACCTCGAAGCAAAATGTTTTAAATATTGAATATGAGATTAGTGATAGTACATTTACACTTTTTTATAGGTCTACTACTTTTTTCACAAAATTTATTTTGTTATTCTTACCTTTATTAAATTTTTGTTATTTGTATTTTTATTTCGATATAAATCCTTTGTTTGATTTGAATGGAAAAATTTGATCTCATACAAGTACTCTTTGAAACATAAATTGTTCTTGGGGTTTTTTATTGCACCCTATTTTTTCACTCAATTTCTAACTTGCTGTTTAGGTTCCGATCACTATCGTGGATGCAATACTAAACCCCTATCATAGGATTTTTAATCTTTCAGAATCGAGTATTTTTATATTTTCTAATGATTAAAAAATTACCGAATCGCTTAATCCGGCACGCACTAGGCCCTGATGTAATGTGAAAACGATTATTCTTGAGCAATCAATCAAATCCTAAAACCAAATCCATCAGACCTTCGTAGGACTAAAATACTACGAGCGGACGAAGCTGCTTATTGAGCTGATCGAAAAGGACAGGGAGTCCCACCGAACTAGCAGGAAGACTGGGTGTGACAAAACGAACAGTGTACAACATCATGAAGGAGATTAGGATCACTTCTCACAGAGATATCAGCTATAATACTGAGGAAAAAAATCTTATATTTTTTCAAAAAAACCAGACTGACTGCAAAGAAATTCCAGTGACTTGAAATTATGTTCAGGCATTACGAAATAAATTACTAGATTGCAACAACAAAAACATGAATGAATTAAGTAATGAACAAATGGAAATTGTAAGTGGGGCAATAACTTTCAGTTCATTATTTTTCGTAAGCTGAATAGATATTTTACAGGAAGGATTTTCATTTCTTGAATATTTAGACAGATGATTTAAGATACATTAATGAGTATTTCTTATAAACATTAAATTAATAATTATGAACAGCATTACTTTGAAAATCTTATTGTTCTCGATAAGCTTTGTTATTCTTTTTTTTAATGCCACTTTATCATTTATTTTTTTGATTCTGTCTAATCTTATAGTTTATTTTGTTGACAAACGTAAGGACAAGAAAAAAGCTCTTGATGGAGATAGCAGGAACCTTAACAAGGCATAATCTGACTACTTTACCTATCCCCTTCAGTCACCTCGAATTTCAGACTACACCGATCGGGGATTAGGAATCTGAATTTCAGGTAAAGCAAAAAGATTCGATTCTGATAGAATCGAGACTTGTTCTATTTAATACCAAGTTCATATACCTACCTGAATCACAAACAATAAGAAACGAACTATACTTCGGATGGTTAAAAATGTCGGCTAGCTTACTTTAATTTTCATTCCGATCAATCTATTTTGAAAAAATATACCAATATTTGGTATATTCGAGCCAAAGGATAACAATATGAATAAAAACACATCGATATCTCTCGGAAATTATTTTGATCAATTCGTCCAAAACCGTATTAAGGAAGGTCGATTTAATAATGCGAGTGAAGTTATTCGAGCTGGTTTAAGATTATTGGAAGAAGAAGAAAGTAAGGTCTTAGCTTTAAAAAATGCTATTCAGGAAGGAATCGATAGTGGTATTGCGCAGGATTTTGACCCAAAAAGTCACCTTCAATCTCTGAAGGCAGCCAAGAAGACCAATGGCTGAATTTAAACTAACAAATAAGGCTATTGCCGATTTAGCTAATATTTGGAATTACACCTTTGATACTTGGTCAGAGAATCAAGCTGACAAATACTATGAAATGCTAATTTCTGCTTGTGGTGAAATTGCAGCTAATCCGACTCGAGGAAAGATATACGAGGATATTTCTGAAGGTTTGTTCGGAATGATGACGAATCGACATATTATTTTCTATCGGATTCTAAACGGAAGCCTTATCGAAATTACAAGAATTTTGCACGAGCGTATGGATTTAAGAATGAGAATAGAGGAATAGAATTGCTGTAAAAGACTTTTCTTGTGCCCCGCTATTCAGGATTTGTAACCCGTTATTGAGGTCCTGATCATTGTCGTGGATGTAATATTGAATCGCTATCATCGGATCTTCAATCTCCAAGATTTGATTTTTTCATTTATTTAAAGTTGAAAAGTATTAATATCCACTACTTAGGATAGCCTTCGCGTCCATAGCGGTAAAAAAAGCTTCCGAAAAATAGATTCCAAAATCTGGAAATGCAGAATTTTTCAAAACCCAAAAGCAATTACTTCAACAAGTCCCTCTGTATTCCTCTGCGCAACCTTTGCGTCCATTGCGGTTAAAAAAATAATCCAAGTATCACCTATTGGAAAAGCAATACAAAGCAACATCGGAGACCCAACGTCCGGCATCCCGCGCATTCCCTACACATTCCACCAATACGTAAACTCCAACACCAGCGATCTATTCTTCACATTAAATGGCTCGGGAAGGTAATTGTCAGTATAGACCAAAAACAAATCAGAAGCCGGAGCAAAGCGCCATTGAAGCTTTGCATTGACATTGATGTTTTTGATCAGCTCATTGTAAAAAGGTAAGATTAGCTCAATTTTTCTATTTTAGAAATCAATTCTCGAATAGAAATAGCCGGTATTCGCGATGATTTAAAATCTTTTAAATTTCTGGTAATGATGTAGTCGATGGCATGGAATGACTCAGCTGTACCCATTTGAACTACATCTTCAAAGTCCTTGTGAGTCGATCTAAGTGCATTTTTTATCACATTTTGGCTTACGTCTAGTAATTCAACTATCTCGGAGAGCAATGATAGTCGTTCTCTCAATACAGGCTCTTCCTCATACTTTTTTAACAAATAGTGAGTAGTTACAAGAGAATGCGTTGAAGTGAAGAGGTTCAATTGGCCAGCTTCAGCAAGTTCAAAAACTTCTCGAGCTTCTTCAGTAAAAGGAGATCTATTGGCCAGAAAATCAACGAGAATATTAGTATCTAAAAAGATATTCACCTGAGATGCTTTTTCTCTAGGGCTTTTCGTAACTCTTGGTCCTCATCAAAATTTTCAGGCAGATTAATTTTTCCTGAAATAGCGTTCAAACGACTCGGTGAAGCTTCCTTCTGCGTTGGTTGAATCAACCTTTCGAAATAATCTTCGACAAGTCCAGAGAGGCTATTTCCCGTATTTTCTGCATAAATCTTTGCTTTTTGAATCACATATTCATCTAAACTTAAAGTTAATTTCTTATTCATACGTATTCTTTTTTACAGTATACGTATAACTTTCAATTTAGATGCCAATATAATTTTTCATTAGAAAATAAGTATTCTGGAAAAGCAATACCAAGTAACATCGGACACCCAACATCCGCCATCCCACACATTTTTTAAACATTCCACCAATACGTAAACTTCAACACCAGCGATCGATTCTTTACATTGAAAGGAGCAGGCAGGTAATTATCCGTGTATACCAAAAATAGATCAGAAGCTGGTTTGAAACGCCATTGAAAGCGTGCATTGACATTAATATTTTTGATCTGCTCATTGTATTGGATAAAGGTGGTTAAGAAAAGCGTATTTGTCATCGTCACGTCGATTCTCGGGCCTACCAGCCAAAACCGAGTCGTTCCCCAAGGTTCTCGCAATTCGATCTGATTGTAGTTTGCTGCCATCGCAATCGCCACATATGGCTGAAAGCGATAACCCAAATCTGCAGTGACATTATATCGCATCCCATTTTCATAGTAACCTCCCATTCGCGTGCTAAATGCGTAAGTCAGGACACTTTGTGGTTTGGAGGTATATTCTGTGCCCCAGGCAAACCATTCGTGCTCGGAACCTGTCTGAAGTTGCTCGCCACCAAGGTTTGTCGGATCAAATGGTCGCTGTAATTTCACGAAGTCATAAGCCGTCCACAGCATAAAGCGGCTTTGACTTCGCCAGCGAATATTATATGCTAAGAAAGTAGTATTATCTGTTTTGACTCCGTTTTTGTTCCAAAAGAACGTGCTTCCAAATTGTGGCCCATGACTTAGGATTTTAGCACTATTAGGAAAAAAGAGAGAGCCTCCGCTCGGATTGATCTTGTAATATCCGCGCCGAGGAACATAGCCTACTTCGGCCGTATAGCTTTCAGACACATATTCATGCTGCCATTCCCAAGTCAGGTTGCCACTTGCATATTTCAAGTTAGCTGCATGTACAAAGCCGTTTCCTGAATTATCCGCAGCAAAACTTTGAAGCACCATCGCCTTTCCAGTCCAGAGATTATTGCTGGAGGCAAGGTTGTATTCCAATCCGGCATTTCGATTGAATTCAGAATAAACCGGTTTGCCTTCTTCTGTCGCATCTGGATTATATCTGAGCGATTGCTTGTTGACAAAAATCGCCCCGATATTGGACCTTGCTCCAACTTGCCGCTGCACCGACATTACCGTAAAATTTTGGGATGGCAATGAATTTTCCTCGACTTCACCGGTTTGCATGGTCATGGCACCGATTCGCCAGTCTTTGTTGATTCGCCCACTCACTCTTGCGCCATACTGGATTGGAACGTTTAGCCCAATTCTTCTGGAGAAAAAAGGCCGAATGGTTGAGTAGCCGAAGTTGGCAAAGAGGTCACCGTTTTCCAGAAAAAACTGCCTTCGCTCGGGAAAGAATAATTCGAAGCGATCCAGATTAGTCACCTGTCTGTCCACTTCAACTTGGGAAAAGTCAGGGTTGACGGTTAAATCTAAACTTAAAGAAGAAGTCAAACCGATTTTTACATCCATTCCGATTTCTCGGCGATAGACATTATCCCCATCATTCTCAAAGTTTTTGGCTACGCCTCCCAGCACATAAGGAATGACGGAGACATTCGCCCCAGTAGCTGGAGGTGGATTGTCCCAAGCTAGAATTCCCGTATAGGCGAGTGATGCTGAGGGGAATTGGCGGGGAACTGGGGCCCAACCTGATTTTTCGGTGGTCTTCAGATCCAGTCGGGAGAAGTTGATTCCCCATTCGGTAATCCCTTTTTTATAGCGAATTGATTTGAAAGGAATTGCCGCTTCGAAGATCCATTTGTCTTCGTAGTTGGTGACTTTTGAAGTCCATTTATTATCCCAACTCAGATCCACACTGCCCCCATTGGACATGATGCCATCCCACTGGGCACCAGCTGCATTTGCTCCAAAAGAAAATCCATTGGTTTGATCATCAAAGGGATCCATGAAGAGCAGGAAATTGTCATTTTTCCCAAAGGAGAAATCACGTCTGAGTGATTCGACCATGTAAGGACCTTCCATCGCATGATGATTAATCACAATCAGGTAGAGGTTTTCGTCATCATAGCTCATCCGCACATCCGTCCTGACTTCTGCAAAGCTGGTATCCATCGGCGTAATCATATAGAAATCCGTAGCCACAGCAGCATCCAACCAAGCCTTTTCGTCCAAAGCCCCATCGATGATAATCTCTGAGCTCGCCTTCTTGATATTCAGTCGGTAATCCGCATTGATCTTCTGGGAAAAGGT
>Ga0222709_1000014_pt1 | contig 92651 bp, 75 predicted proteins | sample AntAcemetage1692_FD_179822 | JGI IMG/M metagenome (GOLD analysis project Ga0222709, IMG submission 179822) | Saline water microbial communities from Ace Lake, Antarctica - #1692 | ecosystem: Environmental > Aquatic > Non-marine Saline and Alkaline > Saline | place: Antarctica: Ace Lake...
CCGGGATGTAGAAAAAACAATATTATCGGCAGAAGCGATGTTACAAATAGCCTTTATCTCCTTTATTGTCAATAAACTATAAATCCAAAACATACTCTAAGCTGATATAATGTTTTTCTTGTGAATTTTAAATGACTATTTCAGCTTTTGAAACCTCACATTCCCAAAACTTCCTTCAATCTGGCGTAGCCCGAAGCACTAGCTATGAGTTGTTGTCCGTTTTTTAAAATTACGGAATACGTTTCTTTCCCGTATTTATCAATTTTAGCTAATTGGTTGACGTTCAGGATAAATTTGCGGTGAATACGGATAAACTGGCTCGTGGGTAAAGCTGACTCATAATGTGTCATGGTTTGCTTTTTTAGGAATTTTCCTGCTTTGGTATGAATCCCTACGTAGTCAACTTGTGCTTCTAAAAAGTCGATGTCTTGGATGTCAATAATTGTGATTTCGGAACGATCTTTAACCACGATTCGCTCCAGACTTTCGGGTAACGATATCTCTTTTACCACTCTCTTCTCTACTATTTTTGCCGCAGTTGCAATTTTGTTTACAGCCTCTAGAAGTCGTTTTTGGGTAAATGGTTTTAGTAAATAATCAACGGCGTTATGTTCAAAAGCTTTGAGGGCGTATTCGTCGTAGGCGGTGCAAAATATTATTTCAGGAACGTGTGTATCGAGCAATTCCAATAGCTCAAAACCCGTGAGTTTGGGCATTTGTACATCTAAAAAAATTAGGTCGGGTTTGAGTTCGTTTATCATCTTTAAACCTTCAAAACCGTTGGTTGCTTCACCGATGATTTCTATGGTTGGATGATTCGTTAAATAGGCTTCAACCAGTTTACGAGCGGGGGTTTCGTCGTCAATAAGGAGCGTTTTCATAGTTGTGGAACGTAGATTTCGACGGAGAATTCTTTTTCAGTTTTCCGTACGGTCAATAGGTTATCCCGCGAATATACTAATTTTAGGCGTTCTTTGACATTGTTTAGCCCAACGCCGGCTCCTTTTTTCGGAACCCCGATGGCTTCAAATTCATTGGTTACGTTGACTATTAATTCGCCGTTTTTTGCAGTGCACCTCACGTGAATATGATTACCTTTTATGGATTCGTAAACTCCGTATTTAACCGCATTCTCAACGATAGGTTGTAGGACCATACTTGGTAGTTTTAATTCCCGCGACTCTTCGTCCGAATCAACAATAATATCGAGCCGTTCTTCAAAACGCACTTTTTCGATAGAAAGATACTGTTCAATCGCTTTTAGTTCCTCTTGTAGCGTAACCAATTTGTCGGGTGAATTTAACGAGAAACGCAGAAAGTTTGCTAGATTGATAACCATTTCTTGAGCTTTGAAAGCATCGGTTAAGGTCAGGTAACTTAATGAATTCAGGCTGTTAAAAATAAAGTGCGGGTTGAGCTGTGATTTCAGCATTGAAAGTTCCGCTTCTTTCACTTTTCCCAATAATTCCGCTTCCCGAACCGACTGCTTTCGGCTGTTATCGTAGTAAATCAGTAGGTAATAATTCAAGACTAATAAGAAGTATAACGCAACGCCTTGCGTGGCACGAAATGCCCGGCTATCACTCAGAAAATTCAGGTAAATTTCTTCTGAAGAGAATATAAACGAAAGCGAATAGTACCCGATACTTACCCAAGCTGAAATTAAAAGTGCCGCCGCTGCCAAATGTGTTACGAGCGTATTGGTGATATTTGAGGCATCTAATTTGGAGTAATTTACAATGGGTAAAATGGCAAATCCGATTAGGGCAAACAGTATATTGTGGAAGAAAGTATCAGCAAATGATAAACTAATCGAAAGGTTCAACACTACGTACAAATACATCGTTTGAGCAATACTCAGGATATGCCACACGAGTATATAAACTAACCGAAACTGGAAAGATTTGAAGTGGGAGGCGTACATGATTATTTAGGGATGGAGTGGAGAATGGGACTCCGGTTCGCTGTTAATTTAAACCGAAGTCCGTTTCTAGTCAGTAAGAACTTAGTAGCTCTTTATTTCACCGCCGCCAAACAGTACCGTTCCTTTGATATAAAGAATCTTTTTGCCCGTTGTAACTACTGTATCATTCTGAAAACTTCGCTTCTCATTACTAAAGCCCCCAAAGAGTGCCGTGACATCAGACTTTACTTCCCAGTCAGACGGTACAATCAATTCAATGCCGCCAAACAGCACGAACACTTCCAGAACGCTGTCGGAGGTTTCGGATAATTTAGAGCGGGTAAGATTATATTCACCACCACCAAAGATATTGGTGATTCTTCCTCCTTTAAAGTTGTCGCTGCTTATGTGATATTTTCCCCCACTAAAAATATTGGTATCATTAATAAAGTCGATGCCGCCGTCGGGTTTTGTGCCGTCGGGTATGCTACTATTTTGACTTTTCAGGATGTACGAAATACCAATAGCTACTAAAATTAATGGCCACCAGGTACGCAGGTTAAATCCGGGAATAATATTCATATCCATCAGCAGAAATATTCCGCCAATAGTGAGTAATGTGTAGCCTACATTTTCCTGCCCGTTTCGTTTGGCAAGTGTTATTATTCCAGCAAGAATCAACCAACTGTACCAGTTGAATAAGTAGCGTGCAATGTTTAAGTCAAAGTCAAAGTAGCCCAGATTTCGAAATAAGAAGACTGCACCCAAGGTGATTATGACTCCACCGATTATGATTGATTGATTATTATTTCTGTTTTCCATAACTGTTGGATTATTAAAGTAAGTTATTTGTGATTAATTGATACTTCAAAAGTAGTAGGAACGCAATGTGACTGGAATAGGAAATCGGTGAACGCAGAATTTTTGTCGGTGAACGCGGTAAATAGGTATTCTTTTGGTCAATAAATGATAGATATCTAAGTTTTTGTAGTAAAATTACAATAATATTATGGGTAAATGTACGTAGAAAATGAAGCCGACAGCCGCGAATTACGCATTTATTGCCTCTAAAATTAAGGAACGATTCAACCCGATATCGGATGAAAGCGTAATTGCTTTGCTTTCTATCTGCACCCATAAAGTTGTGAAAAACCGCCAAAAGGTTATTACACCTCAAGGTAAAGATGTGAAAGGTTACTTCTTCTACATTATTACCGGCTTGGTTCGCGGATTCCAATATGATAAAGATGGAAAAGAATTAAACCTGTTTATCAAACCCGAAAGCACGTTCGCAGGATCTCTAGATCAATTTTCTGCTCATAACTCGCTAAGCAATTACCAGTTTGAGTCAATCTTAGAAAGTGAGGTGCTAATCTTTAACCTCGACGAATTTGAGAAACTGGTATTTGAAAATAAAGAACTCTACAGTCTATATACGCAGGGTCTTAAAGAGAATATAATAATGCTTATTAATAGGGTGAAATCACTGACGCAGAAGCAGCCAGAGCAGCGATATACCGAGTTGATTGAAATGCATCCAGTATTTTTTAAAAAGGCATTCAATAAACACATCGCAAGTTATTTAGGCATTACGCCAGTGTCGCTTTCTCGTATTATGAAGCGTACGAAAGAGACGAAGCAAAAATCTTGATTTTTTGCCTCGAACAGAACTCCCCCATTTATTAACCCTCGAAAGGTTATCTTATGTTAACATTCTTTCAGTCTTCGTTGTATTGATGTATTATTTCAATTTAATTTATAATTATTTATATACTTCAATCAACTAATATACTATGAAATCAAATCTACTTTGCAGATTTTTAGTGCTTGCTCTACTATTTCCCTCAGTAGTTTTTGCCCAAACTGTTATCAAGGGTAAGGTTACTGACTCATCTAATAAGGAAGCTCTCGCTTCCGCAACAGTGCAAATGACCGGAAGCGTACTGGGCGTTCTTACAGACGAAAACGGCAACTTCGAACTTATAACTTCAAAAACTCCACCATTTAGATTATCGTTTAGTTTCATCGGTTATGCCGTTCAAACCGTTGAGGTCACTTCTGTAGACCAAGTAGTGAATGTTGCACTTGAATACGGAATGCAGTTTGATGAAGTAGTTATTTCTGCTTCAAGAAAAGCAGAGAAGATTCAAGATGCTCCGGCATCGGTTTCTGTTATTTCGGCAAAAACAATGCAGGCAGCCTCATCGGCTATTGATCCTGTCAGAGAGCTAATGAATGTACCCGGTGTACAAATTCAGCAGCATTCTGCCGCCAGAATGAACATTGAGATGCGTGGTGCGTCTGCCCTTTTTGATACGCAAGTGTTCCCTATCATGGACTACAGAAGTTTAGTAGGTCCGGGTATCGGAACGTTTCAGTCGGATGCTTCTGGACTAAACTCTATCGACCTTGAAAGAATTGAAGTAGTGCGTGGTCCAGCCTCTGCACTATATGGTCCTGGGGTAAATACGGGTGTGGTACACTTTATCACTAAAAGCCCCATTGACTATCCCGGAACAACGGTAGAGTTAATTGGTGGAACGCTCAATACGTTTGGTGGTTCTGTTCGTCATGCAATGTCATCAAAAAATAAAAAGTTTGGCTTTAAAGTGAATGCACACTACAAGAAAGGAGATGAATTTACGCTTGATGGCAGTGAAGGAACAACCAATGCCGCTGGGGTTTTCACAAGTCAATCATCGAAGTTTCAAAGATCTGTAAGGGATCCACTTTTAACAGAAGCTGGAATCGTAGCTCCTGTTCAAACAAGTGCTCCTATTTTATTGACTCAAGAACAGCTTGACCCTGACGGAGACGGAAACATGATGCAAGACTTTTGGATGAACAATGCTGTTAATGGTACGCTTGAGTATCGACCAATGAGTGATACTAAAATCATCGTGTCTGCTGGTCACAATAATTCATCGTCGGTTTTTTATAATTCACAAGGAGAGGGCCTTTTCCAAGCCAATGAGATTTGGACTCAAGCTAGATTTCAGAAAAGAGGCTTCTTCGCTCAATTCTTTTTTGTAGATAACGACGGCGGAAAGCCTGATAACCCTACGTTTTTATATCAAACAGGAAACCGTTCACCAATTGCGAGAAGGCAATTTGAAGGACAATTACAGTATAACTTCGTAGTTCCGAAATTTTTAAATGCAGACTTTACCGTTGGATCTGATTACCGTCTCGCTCAAAACTTTACAGAGGGGAAAGTATTTGGTAGAAATGAAGATAATGACGATTACCTCATTTTTGGTGCTTACGCACAAGGTAAATTTGAACTTACTAGGAAAATAGATTTTGTAGTGGCTGGGCGTGCAGACCGTTTCAACTTTATTGATGCACAGGCGTTCTCTCCAAGAGTAGCTTTTGTTTATAAAGCAGTTCCAAACCATACGTTCAGAGCATCGTTTAACATTTCTAACTCCGCCCCATCAGGTCTGAACACCTTTATCGACTTCCCCGTTGCTTCTCCCGTACCGGGATTATTTGACGTTTGGTTGAAAGGACAAGTTAATGAGCAAAGGTTTGGTGCTAACCCAACCATAGACTTTACAGCCCCTGGCTTACCTAACTTGCCCTATGGCACGCCTGGTCTGCCTTTAGCGGTAGCTTATGGAGCTTTGACGCCAAATATCTTACCAGCCTTACAAGCCGGGCTACCTGCTTCTTTGTTCCCAATTGTGCAGGCTATACTTACAAACCCAGCCAATACACCAGCCGGAACAACGGGTCAATTTACGGGTTATAATTTATTTACGGGTGCTCCAATGGCTCCAGTTGATACCAAGCAAGCACAATTAAGAACAGAGCAATCTTTCGAAATTGGATACAAGGGAATGATAAACAAGAAATTAGGTGTAACCGTTGATTTGTATCATATCTCTTCGTCTGGCTTCTCAAACTTTACAGCTATCAGTCCTACTATTCGTTTCTCTGGTGAAACGCTTGCCGCTGACCTAAGTAAAACCGTTGGTGCTACCGTAACGTCACAATTACAAGCAGCCTTAATTGCTGCTGGACAATCTGAAGCCGTAGCAATAGCTACTGCATCACAAATTGGTGGTATTGTAGGTGGTGCTTACGGACAAGGCGGAACAGCCTTAATAAACCAACTTCGTCCACTTTTTGGTATTTTTGGAGCGGTTGAAAACGACCAATCTCCAGATGACGGAATGGTACATAACATGGCAGGATACAGAATATTTGGTTCTGCACAATATTGGGGAACAGATATTGGGTTAAATTATGCGGTAAATAATGACCTGACTATTTTTGGAAATTACTCAATGGTAAGCCAAAACGTATTTAACGCCGAGGAATTAGGAGAAGACCCAAATTCAGGATTAGAATATTCATTGAACGTACCTAAAAATAAGTTCAGATTAGGTGCTACTTACGCTCCTGTTTCAGGTTTCAGAGGAAACGTTTCTTACCAGCATGATGATTCATTCCTTGCAAACTTCGGGCAGTTTTCTGGCATGACTGATGTTAAAAATATGATAGATGCAGGTGTAGGCTATAAACTTACAAACGGCCTTTCTGTTGACTTAACCTGTACCAACTTATTTAATCAACAATACAGAACTTTTGTAAATATGCCAATCATTCAAAGAAGAGCGATTGCTAAAGTTACCTACACTTTTTAAAATTGGTAATTGTTTTTTAGTACAAACGTCTTGGTAGTCTCGCCAAGACGTTTTTTTATTGTCTTTGGTAGAGTCATGATGAAATAATACTTGGCTAACTTGAAAAAAAATGAATTTTAAAAATAAGGTAGTATGGATTACTGGGGCTTCCTCCGGATTGGGCGAAGCCATGGCGAAAGCGTTTAACGCATTAGGTGCGAACGTAATTTTATCTGCTCGAAACGTTGCTGAATTAGAAAGGGTACAGTCTTCCTTCATAAATAAAAGTGTTGATTCGCTGGTCTTACCGTACGATGTTCAGAAATACATGCAGGCAGCAGAGATTGGCCAAAAAGCCGTGAACGTATTTGGTAAAATTGATATTCTCGTAAATAATGCGGGTTTGAGTCAGCGGAGTTTAGCGGTAGAAACGCCGTTTCAAGACGAGTTGAAAATAATTGAAGTAGATTTAATTGGTACTATTGCAACTACCAAGTCAGTCTTGTCGTACTTAATTAAGGAGAAAGGGCAAGTGGTGGTCATTAGCTCCGTAATGGGTAAAATTAATACGAAATACCGTTCTTCATACGCCGCCGCAAAACACGGGGTTGTTGGTTATTTCGAGTCGCTTCGTTTAGAATTGGAAGAATCTGGTGTGAATGTTTGTAATATCATGCCCGGTTTTATTGCGACTAATATTTCTCAAAATGCTGTTGGTACGACTGATGAAATTGCTAAAAATAGTCAGAATAACTTGGGGCTATCGTCGGAAGATTTTGCCCAACAAGCTTTGAAAGCCATTTACCAAAGAAGAGGAAACGTGTATATAGGTGGTTTCAAAGAGAGATTTGCCATGCTTCTGAAACGAGTTTCTCCCGCAATTTTTGATATGATTATAAAAAACCAAAAAGTGACCTAAGTGAAAACCTTTGTTTGGTCTATCCCGTAGACGAATTATTCAATGAAGGCTACAACTTAGCACATAATATCGTAAATCACCGTCTGGTAACTATTGCTATTACTCGCCAAGCGATGTGCAGAAATTCTTCATAAGAATACTTGATAGAGGCTCGTAAAGTAGATTCCTTAGCAATCTATTACGCACGTATCGGCGATGGAAAAAGAAGGAGTATAACCTTTTCTCGAAAAAAGAGAACCTAAACTTACTAAAAAGGGATTGGACGATACGCGGGATTTTTATCCTTGTTGGAAATGAAAAACTTACCGCCGAAAATAGATTACTCGGTACGGTTAGTTCAATGCGAAATTATTGCTTGGGGTAGATTCCAACTTTGCTTTTATATCACTATTATTGTATTAAATTTAAACTATTCAATACCGCATGTTAAATTTATCAATACTACTAGAGCAATCTGCTAAAAGATACCCGAGCCAAAAAGCCATGACTTTCATGGATACTACACTTACCTACGCCCAACTCAATGGGGCGGCAAACCAAGTGGCGAACGGATTAGTGGCAAAAGGTATCAAAAAAGGCGATAAAGTAGCTTTAAGTTGTTTCAATTTACCTTATTTCCCGATAATCTATTTTGGAATATTGAAAGCCGGAGCAGCCGTAGTGCCATTAAGCGTTCTATTAAAAGAAGATGAAATTGAATACCACTTAACCGATAGTCAAGCGAAAGCCTACTTTTGTTTCGTGGGAAACTCAGATTTGCCGATGGGTAAAATGGGTTACGCTGGTTTTCAGAATACGCCCGCTTGTGAGCAATTTTATATGATAACCCCAAGTCCAGCTGATGTTTCTCCAATTGAAGGAACGGCAACGTTAGGAAGTTTAATGGCGGGGCAAAAGCCTACGTTTGACTCGTGCCAAACTTCGGCTGATGACACGGCGGTGATTGTCTATACATCAGGTACGACGGGTCGCCCAAAAGGAGCGGAACTTTCTCACAGTAACTTGTTTACAAACGCAATGGTGTGTGATGATATATTTCATTTTTCAACGGAAGATACCTCGTTAATTGTGCTTCCACTGTTCCATATTTTTGCCATGACGTGTTTGATGAACGCCGGAATATTTCGGGGAACGCACGCCATTTTACTGCCAAAATTTGACGCAGAAGCCGTCTTTGGATTAATGCGAAGGCATAATGTTACGGTATTTGGTGGCGTACCGACCATGTATTGGGGTTTACTAAATTATAAAGACGAAGCGTCAAAGTTCGATTATAAAAAAATATCGGATACACTTCGCATGGCGGTTTCCGGTGGTGCGGCGTTGCCTGTTCAAGTCTTAGAAGATTTTAAAACTCGTTTTGATGTCGACATTTTAGAAGGTTATGGGATGTCGGAAGGTTCTCCGGTGGTAACATTTAATCAATTAGAAACTGGTTGTAAACCCGGCTCAATTGGTACGCCCGTTTGGGGTGTTGATGTTCGGTTAGTTGATGCCGACGGAAACGACGTGGCACAAGGCGAAAAAGGCGAACTGATTTACCGCGGACCAAACGTGATGAAAGGGTACTTTAATAAACCAGAAGCAAGTGCCGAAGCAATCAAAGGCGGTTGGCTCTATTCGGGTGACGTCGCTATTCAAGATGAAGACGGGTTCTATTTCATCGTTGACCGAACTAAAGATATGATTATCCGAGGTGGATTAAATGTTTATCCCCGCGAGGTGGAAGAGGTGATGATTCAGCACGAAGCGGTTTCGTTAGTAGCCGTAATTGGTATTCCGAATGATAAAATGGGCGAAGAAATAAAAGCCTTTGTGGTATTGAAAGAGGATAAAATCCTTTCCGAAGAAGAATTAATGGCGTGGACAAAGAGTAAAATTGCCGCTTATAAATATCCGAGACAAATAGAATTCATTTCCGCCCTGCCGATGAGTGCGACGGGTAAAATTCTGAAAAAGGAATTGAGGAAATAATATTGATGTTGGGTATCTTTTGAGAGGAGTTTTGCGAGTCAAAGCTCCTCTTTTTACTAAAACTAAAGCTTCTGCTCAGAGCCAAAAATTGAGCTTAAATTGTCTTTTTCTATGTCAATAATCAAATGGACGGCACGTTGTTGATCTTCTTTCGTTAATTTATTAAAAAGTGCGTCACCCTCGCTTATCATTTCGAGTCCTATCTCTAAGCCTTTCACTTCACCCGACGAGTAGGAAGCTGGATTACCCCGCATATTACTAATTAATTGCTCAAGAACCTCCTTGATTTTTTCAACGAGTACTCTATTGTGTAAGGTTTCAAATAATGATTGAGAACCCTCAATGAAGTCGTTTATTTCTTTTCGAGACAATAGTGCTACCAACCCATCAATTTTACTGCTATCAAAGGGTGCTTTTACATTGTTTTTGACGGCCTCTTTGACAAGAGATTCTTCAAATTGCGATGCGGCTATGAATGTTCTCAATGCTTTTAAGCCGGTTGTTAATATTTTGGGTAGGTGCCTGCCATGACTGAAGATGAGTTTAACAGAATCCATCAAGATTCTTAATAACTTCTCGGGTTGTTTGATGTAGTTATCTAAACTTTCGAAGGCGTCGTTTAACTCAGCTCTCTTTTCAAAATCTGGGTAAATGTAATTCAAGAAATAATTCCGTATTGAATCAACCGTGTCTTTGTCAACCGTTTCTGGGATTTCGTATTTATCTTTAATCCGCTCATATTGATACCGTTGGGAAACCGTGTTTCTGTACCCTTCAATCACGGCTCGTAAAATATCTTCTTTGGCTTCCATTTTTTTAGTGAATGATGCTTTCTGTACTTATTATCAGATACAAATATATTTAACTTATTCGGTATTTGAACTGGCATTAATCGTGGTTTAAAAGCAAAGAAAAATGCGATTATCGGTCAAATTCAACATCAAATCGTTTATTTTGCTATTTTATCAGTAAATCAACTATGTCCGTATTACGCTTGCAACTTCCCACCGACCCAAGGTGGGTAAATATTGTTGAAAAAAACTTGGAAGAGATTCTCTCTGACCACGCTTGGTGCGAGCAAAAAGCCGCCACAAATGCCATCACTATTGTCATCAATAACTCAGAATATCCCGACTTGGTGACGGATATGTTGGCTCTTGCCAAAGAAGAAATTGAGCACTTTCAAATGGTGCACGAAATCATCAAAAAAAGAGGCTTAACGCTATCTCGTGAACGCAAAGATCCTTACGTTGGCGAGTTAGCACAATACATGAAAAAAAGCAATACTGGCACGCGTGTTTCTGGCTTGGTGGAGCGTTTGCTGTTTTCGGCGATGATTGAAGCCCGCAGTTGCGAGCGTTTCAAGGTACTTTCAGAAAATATTAAAGATGCGGAACTATCAAAATTCTATTGGGAATTGATGGAAAGCGAAGCCGGGCATTATACAACGTTCATCACCTACGCACGTAAATACGGACACGGAATCGACGTGGAAAAACGTTGGAGAGAATGGTTGGCTTTTGAATCAGAAATTATTGCCAATTACGGCAAATCTGAGTCGATTCACGGGTGAAGTAACGGCACGGCGAATACGCTGAAAAATAAATTACAACCGCTGCATTAATTTCTTAACCATAACGTTTTTCCACGCGTAAAAATCACCATCAATAATGTGCTGCCTTGCTTGCCGAACGAGCCATAAATAGAACGTTAAATTATGCACGCTGCAAATCTGTGCGGCGAGCATTTCCTGACATTTATTGAGGTGTTTTAAATACGCTTTTGAGTAAAACGTGCTGACGTAACCGCCCAATTCTTCATCAATGGGGGAGAAGTCATCTTCCCATCTTTTGTTCCTGATATTGATAATTCCTTGCGTGGTGAACATCATTCCGTTGCGGGCGTTTCGAGTCGGCATTACGCAATCAAACATATCTGTTCCGAGAGCAATGCCTTCCAGAATATTTTCGGGTGTTCCTACGCCCATTAGGTAACGAGGTTTTTCTTCTGGTAAAATATCATTAACCACTTCTAGCATGGCGTACATATCCTCGGCGGGTTCACCAACTGATAAACCACCGATGGCGTTACCGTCGCGGTTTTGTTCGGCAATAAAAGTCGCGGACTGTTCCCGTAAATCTTTGTAGGTACTTCCCTGCACAATTGGAAAAAGTGCCTGTGAATGTCCGTACTTTCCTTCGGTTTCGTCAAAACGTTTTATACAACGCTTTAACCAACGGTGCGTCAGGTGCATCGAGTTTTCGGCGTATTGGTAATCAGAAGGATAGGGAGGGCATTCGTCGAAAGCCATGATTATATCAGCCCCGATGGTTCGTTGAATATCCATCACGCTTTCGGGCGTGAATAAATGCTTTGAGCCGTCAATATGCGAACTGAATTTTACGCCTTCCTCGGTAATTTTACGCATTTCTTTCAGCGAAAAAACCTGATATCCACCACTATCCGTTAGTATTGGGCGTTTCCAACCGTTAAACCCGTGCAATCCGCCCGCCCTTTCCATAATATCAAGACCGGGTCGTAAATATAAATGGTAGGTATTTCCTAAAATTATGTCGGCGTTTACATCGTTTTCAAGTTCTCGTTGGTGTACGCCCTTTACCGTTCCGGCAGTACCGACGGGCATAAATATGGGTGTTTGGATTTCTCCGTGATCTGTAATTATTGTACCTGCCCGGGCTTTTGTGCCGGTATCTTTGGTATGAATATTGAATCTCATGAGGCAAAGTTACGGTACTTTTTTTTCTTACCTACATCTTTGGATAAATCACTAATTATTACTACGTTTCATAACGTTTTATCCCACATTAAACTTAAATGAATTCTATACCACGAACTATAAAAACCTCTGTCTGTCTGGGGGGTACTCTTTTTTCCCTTTTACTGTCTTCGTGCTCACCAAAAATTGCTATCTCGCCGATGAGTGGTGTTGAAAAAGTCTTTCATTTGCTCGACGATGATAATTACCGGTTGCATTACGTTTCAATTGGTTCAACGTATAATCAGCCGATTTTATTTATTCACGGAGCCCCTGATAATTGGACAGCCTACGAGAACCTATTAGCCGATAAAGCCTTGCAGAATAATTTTCAAATGATTTCTGTGGACCGCCTTGGCTATGGTTCGTCCCGAAAAGGCAAACCGAAATTAGCTTCGATAGATGAGCAGGCAAGGTTGATTGTGAAAGCGTTAGAGTCCAATCAATCAGGAAAGAAAGCCATTGTTATCGGACGGTCTTACGGTGCTCCAATTGCGGCGAAGATTACCGCTCAACACCCTGATTTGGTAGAAAAACTGTTGTTGATTTCGCCCGTTATCAACCCTGATAAAGAAAAGTATTTTTGGTTTGCCTACGCCGCAAAGCATTGGGTTATCAGTAAATTTTTACCACCAGACTTTAATATCGCTACGAAAGAAAAATTTGCCCACGCCGCCGAACTTAGAAAAATGGAGAAGGATTGGGGGAAAATCGAGTCGGATGTAACCGTTTTTCAGGGCGGGGAAGATTGGATTTCTGATATCGCAAATTTTGATTACGCCAAAAGGCAGCTCAGAAAGTTGGAGAAAAAAGAACGCAGCCATTTTATATTTTTACCCAAGGCGGGTCACTCTATCAGCGAAACGCACCCCGAAGTAGTCAAAAAGGCAATTTTCCAAAAAAAACCAATGCTTAAAAGTGAATTTTGAGTTGAATGCGTCTGAACGTGCCAATTTGACTTTGGTCAAGTTTTCAATCGTGAACCTTTTACTAGTCAGAGAAGACATATCAGCCACTCCGACTCTCAGTTCATCATTTTCTTTCAATTCGTAACTTCCATCTCCGCAAGCTAAGGAAGGCCGTATTCTTTTGGAACTACAAATTTACTGTTGGCACAGGGTTTGTTCCTAAAAATTCCGAATATCAGTCTGGCTGGAGTATTTTGATTGCAGCAGCGATCCGCAAACTCAATGCGATAACTGAGTCATCTTTTAGCGGTTGTTTTTTATGAGCAAGCCTTGGTTGTTAATCTTAGCCGTAGTAAGAACTTCGTATTCAGCTAACGGTCATTCTCCCACAAGTATGTTTTCGGGCATTTAGCTTTTCTTACGATCGATGATTGGGGAGATAAAAATGAAGGTTAAAACTATGCGGTACACTTTCATCATTAGTATTCAGTTTCAATAAATACCCTTTAGGGCGTATAAAAACTGGATTCAGGAACCGTTGACTATCCAATAATTTTCGGGCCGTTCTGATTAATTGTCGAGACGAAAGCGTTGGTCGAAATTTCAACTTTACTGAATGCTTTTTGCATAGCAATACTCACTTTTTCGGCAGTTTCTTTGCCTTCGCTAAATGCAAAAATAGATGGACCCGCCCCCGAAATGCTGCAACCTAATGCTCCCGCTTCAAGGGCCGCGTTTTTCACGTTAAAATATTCTGGAATTAGTATAGATCGGATCGGCTCAATGATAAAATCAACCATGGAGCGGCCAATCAGGGCGTAATCGCTTTGCATTAGTCCTGCTATCAAACCCGCCACATTTCCCATTTGGGAAATGGCTTTTTTCAGTTGAACTTCGTTCCTTAAAATGTAGCGGGCATCTTTTGTATTTACCTCTATATCCGGATGGACGATGGTTACGTAAAGATTTTCAGGAGTAGGAACTTTGAAAATATCGAGTGGGCTGTAACTTCTAATAACCACAAAGCCGCCGAGTAAAGCTGGAGCTACATTATCAGCGTGAGCCGAACCGCAGGCAACTTGTTCGCCTTCCATTGAAAAAGGGAGTAATTCTTTACTCGTCAACGGATTTCCCAATAATTGATTCACCGCAAAAACTCCTGCCACCGAACTCGCCGAACTACTTCCTAATCCACTACCCAGCGGCATTTTTTTGTGTAACTCAACGTCAAAACCAGTCTGAGAGTCCATGCTCTTTAAATAACTGATTATCGGAACCGTGACGGTGTTCTTCTCGGGATCTAACGGTAGCTTTCCTTCGTCTCCGGTAATTCTTGTGATAATGATTTTATCGTCTTGGCGTTTTCTTACAATTACTTCATCACCGGGATTATCCACTGCCAATCCGAAAATATCAAAACCACAAGCTACATTGGCAACAGTTGCCGGGGCAAAAATCTTTATTGAATCCATCTTTTTTTGACTACGATTAGCAAACAATACTTTATTGCTGAAACTGACTCAGCGTACTAAAGCGACAAAACTAAGGTATTTTGCTTATTTGTTTCAAAATAATGCCGGCTAAAGGGATTTCAATTCTAAATTGATTTATTGTTTTTACGAATGACTTAGCTCAGGCCTTTAAAATAAAACCATTGATGATACGAAATGCTAACCCATAAACCACCGCAACGGTAATGAAGAAGAAGCCGATAAAAAGATGAGCATTTGGTAAGGTTAAGAAAATGATTGTTGCTGCTAAGCCAGACCAAAACTTAATACGAGCGTGATTTCGTTGAGATTTGCGAAATGTAGCGTTATCTACGTGCCAACGGTTGCTGGAGAAAGCACTACTTGGGTGTAATTGACCCTGAAAATTGCCTATTGCAAAGAGAAAGAGAGACATAATCACTCCTGTCAGGCGGGTGAAGTTAAACCGATGCTCGTAAATGGAATGTACGAAGAGTACTAAACCAACGATTGCGATAAACGAAGCCCAGATAATACGAATCTGCCGAATACCTGGAAGTAATTCCTCGTAATTTTCTTTGCGGCTGTCAAGTTGGGCGAACCAAACAGAGAAGAAGTAAAATATAGTAGTGGTGAATAAGTAAGCGTAAACTGCCATTGCTGAATTTACAATGGAGCCTTCCCAATTGAGCCAAAGGAATAAAAACGGGGCAATTGTGATTCCAAAAATCAGAAATTCAAACCAGTTTTGCTTAGTTGAATCACCCATTTTTTCATTTCTTTTGAGGCTGTAAAATTACTGTACCCGCTGTTGTTGTATCAACTTCGGATTTAAGCGTAAAAGCCCAGTTAATAACCTCGTCAAGTACCGTCATATTAAGTGAATAATAGCGGAATTGCCCTTTTTTCATCTGTGAAATAAGCCCCGCTTGCTTCAGTAAATCTAAATGGTGAGATATACTTGGTTTTGACATACTGAACTGTTCGGCGATGTTACCGGCGGTCATATCTCCGTTTTTTAGTAGTTCTAATATTTCTCTTCTTGTGGAATCGTTGAGGGCTTTAAAGACAGAGTTCATTTTGATAATTGGTCAATTAGTTTGAAAGACGGCAAATCGTTTAAATCATACGTGCTCGATTCGGAAGAATTTCCTAACCTTACTATTTAAACGTTTCTAAATATTATGTTAATTAGATAAGCGTTTAAATATACCTATCCAATCAGCAAAATGAAAGAAATTTATGGTTTTTCGCAGTTTTCAAGAACTTCGTGGACTGCATCGGAGGAAGTTGCTACTGTCTCATCGCCCCACTCGTTGTAGATAAAGGTCATTATCGAAGCAATATCGAGGTCGTAAAGGTCACGATTAGCGGGCATGGCTTGGTTATAAGTTTTGCCGTTCACTACCATATTACCCGAAACTCCGTACCGAATCATGCAGATGATACGTTCCTTGTTCTTTAGATAATCTGAATTAGCAATGGGGGGATATAAATCTCCGAGACCAGAACCGTTTTCTTGATGACAATTAGCACAATGCACCACGTATAATTCCCGCCCATTTATGATCATTTGCTCCTTACGAAGCTCTTCTTTAGATTGGCAGGATATCAGTGAGCAGTCAACAATTAACAGCAAACAGACGATAGCAATTTTGGGGATTAACGAAATATGTTTTTCACTCATCTTTAACCTTTACGTCAATTTTCTTTACTTAACAGCAACTCCATGTCTTTCATTAGTTGCGATACTTCGTCTTTAACAGTTCCGTCATAAACGCCCCTGATGTGGCGGTTTTTGTCTACTAACACGAAAGCTCCACTGTGCAAAAAACCACCTTCTGCAATCGCTGTAGAGTCTTCCTGAGCCGTTACCATGTAGAACTTTTCACCGATGTCATAAATTTCATCTTGTTTTCCAGTTACGAATTGCCACGTATTTCCTGATACGCCGAGACGCTCGCGGTAGTCGTGTAAAACTTTGACAGAATCGTGCCGGGGGTCAATCGTATGAGATAATATTCCGATGCTGGGATTGTCTTTAAATTTTTCGTAAACCCGTAGCATCTGTGTTTTCATAACCGGGCAAATAGTTGGGCAGGCGGTAAAGAAGAAATCTGCGACGTAAATTTTATCTTTGAAATCGTCTTGCGTAACGGTTACACTATCTTGATTCGTAAATATAAATTCAGGAATTTGATGATAAACCTTTTTCCCATCAACTTCGCTGTGCCGACCAAGGTACGGAAGTTCACGATTAGTTTCGGTGCAGCTTTGCAGCGAGAGCACCAATGCTGTGAGACAAATAACAGAAGCTGAAAGAGTGAAGACTTTCCTTGCTTCTTTGGTGTGGTAAATGGTAGAGATTTTTATTTTTAAGTTCATTATTTTTTACTGTCTATAAAGTCTGATGCAGCTTGTATGGCGTTATTGGTATTTGTTGAAATTCTTTCAACTTCAACTTTCAGCGTGCGGTACATTTCAACTTTTTTGGTTTTATCAAGTTCGTCGTTCATAGCGGCACTATAATCGTCCATCCATTTGTACATGTCATCTTCAGCGGCTTGTAAGTTATTCGCGATTTTTGCTGCTTCTGATTTTGATACACTATCACCTTCGGTGGCTTTGGTCAAAACATCGTCTTTCAAACTTCCTAATTTCATTGACTTGGGCATTATATCGTCGTGACCTGTCATCAAATCTTTGTTTAATACTTCAATTTCCTTGTCAACAGCGGGCGTACATTGAGTTGTATAAAATAGGGTAAAGGCGAGTAGCAGTAGCGATAGTTTTTTCATCAGAACTTTTGGGTTTTTAAATTAACAGACCAAATCAGAAGAGAGGTCTGAGTGAGTGTTGGTTTGAGTTTTAAGGTTTTATAATTCTACGCTTAGTATTTCTATGGCACTGTGAATGGCACTTTCGGATGGATTCTCTCCCCCAATCATCTTTGCGATTTCAACAATGCGTTCGTCTTTCGATAACTGTTTCATCTTGCTGATTGTTTTGGCAGAGGAGTCATCTTTGTAAACGTAGAGGTGGGTGGTGCCGAGCCCGGCGATTTGGTGGAGGTGCGTAATGGATATTACTTGGATACTGGTTGCCATTTCCCGCATCATTTTTCCAACTTTCTTTGCTACTTCTCCTGAAATACCTGTGTCAATCTCGTCAAAAATAATGGTTGGAAGTGAGCGTCTGTCGGCTAGTAAGTATTTGACAACTAGCATTAAACGGGAGAATTCTCCGCCCGAAGCTACTTCCCGAAGCTGACGCGGGGCAACGCCTTTGTTAGCACTAAAAAGGAAGTTGATATAGTCAACTCCGTCTTCGGTTAACTCCCCAATTTCGTGTTCAATTTTCAGTTGTGCATTCGGAATGCCCAACTCTGCAAGTAGCTGGACTACCTTTCTTTCCATTTCAGTGAAAACACCTTGCCTAGTTTTCGATAACTTTTCGGCGGTCTTAAGAGCTGTTCCTTTTATTTTTTCCATGCGTTCTTTCGCAATGGCAATATTATCGCTCAGGTTTAAGACATTATTAACCTTCTGTTCTAATGCTTCTTGGATTTCGAGTAATTCTGTATTTGACTTTACGGCGTGTTTCTGGTGCAGTTTAAACAGTAAATCAAGCCGTTGTTGGATAACAGCAATACGCTCGTCATCGAGTTCAATTTTCTCTTCTTCGGTTTCTACGTCGTCGGCTACGTCTTTGAGTTCTATTAACGCACTCTGAATCCTGTCAACAAATTGTAAATACTGATTCGAAAAGCTTTTGATGGGAGCGAGGGTTGTTATCACATCCTGAAGCATTGAAACGACGGATTGTTCGGGATTATTGAATAAATTCGTCACGCCAACTAAGCGTTGCTTTACATCTTCAGCGTTTTCTAAGATATTAAGTTCTTCTTGGATTTCTTCTTGCTCGCTTACTTTGATTTTAGCGGCGGCGAGTTCGTCTAACAAAAACTTATTGTAGTCAAATTCTTTTTTCAGGCTGGAAGATTCCCGCTGCAATTGTTCGTACGCAATTTTTAATTTGTTGTACGAATGGTACTTTTCCTGATAACTCACTAATTGATTGTGACATTGAGCGAAGGTGTCAATGATTTGCAGCTGGTACTCATTTGAACCCAGCGAAAGTGTATCGTGCTGTGAGTGAACATCCATCAACTGTCCGCCGATTCTCCGTAACGTTTCGAGTGTAACGGGCGTATCGTTTATAAAAGCCCGCGATTTTCCCGCTGGTGAAATTTCCCGCCGAATCATGCAGGGATTCTGAAAGTCTAGTTCTTCTTCCTCGAAAATATTTTGAATATAGAAACCGCCCATCGTAAAAGTACCTTCTACAATACATTTTTCGTCGGCGTTGTGCAACGTTTTGGTATCAGCACGCTGACCCATCAACAAACCGATGGCTCCGAGCATAATGGATTTACCCGCTCCGGTTTCACCCGTGATTATATTCAGGTTAGCATCGGGATTTACCTCTAAATGCTCTATAAGAGCGTAGTTTTTAATGAGCAGGTGTGAAAGCACGCCGTTTGGAAATTGAAAGTTGGAAGTCAAGCATCGGAAACATTCCGGTACTCTTTTGTTGACTGAGTACAAATTTACAAACTAAGAGTTGAAACAAAAAAAACATCGTTCAAACTGACGATGCTTTTATTGTAAAACTTACCTCTTAACCATGAAAGTAAAATATTTTACTCTACTAATATACATACTGACAAAAGCCGTGCCAGAGATCGGGTTAAGTGGTTTTGCTCAATTTTTACCGATGTAATTTCCAACGGTTAAAACCTTGAATTCAGTACGGCGGTTTTCCTGATGCTTATACTCATTACAAGATACTCCATTCAGGCACTCGTTAATGATTTCAATCTCTCCGTATCCTTTAGCCATCAGCCGATTACGATCTATTCCGTTGCGGATTAAGTAATCAACTACCGCACTTGCTCTTTGTTGGGAAAGACGCAGATTGTACGTGTCTGTCGCCCGGCTGTCAGTGTGTGATCTTATCTCGATTTTGATGTCTGGATATTTTTGTAAAACAGGTAGTAGCTTGTTACTTAATTCCTGAGCAGCATCTGAGCGAATAGCATATTTATCGAGGTCGTAATATATGTTGTCGATTTTAAAAATATCGCCTTCACCAATCATTCCAATATTTCGCTGATAAGTTGATTCGTCCCGACTTTTCTTTACCTTCCCAAGGTATTCGGAATTAGTGGCGTAGCGTTCCTTCAATACGTTAACGCTATATTTTCCATCCTTTTCGGGTTGGAAAACGTAGTGCCCGTCTTCACCGGTTGTTAACTTTTCTTCTGATCCGTCGCGTTCGTTTCTCAAAGTTACGGTTGCACCCGAAAGTGGTTTCCCATTCACTTCTGAAACCACTGTTCCCGAAATAATTGGGCGTTTAGTTTGCTCTAGGTAAATCTTAATTTCAGTCTTGTTACGCTGCGAAGTTGACATTGTACCGTAACTCACAGAATTTTTCTGGTAACCAGACTTGGATGCTTGAAACTCAAAGTTAGTCATGGTTTCCATGCAAATTTGAACTGCACCTTCTTCGTCAGAAATAAGTAAGTTTTGGTTCACGCCGTCTTTGACCAAACGAACGTCAGCGTTCACGATTGGTTCTTTAGTTTTTGCATCGTAAACCAGTACCCTGAGTTCACGGCATTTGCGGGTGAAATGGTAAATGTTATCGTCAGAATAGCCACGACGACGGTTCGAACTGAAGAATCCGCTGCTGCGATTCGCGTCCGTTATTAAACCGAAATCATCACGCGATGAATTAATCGGATGTCCGAGATTCTGAGGTTCTTCGATTGCTACTCCGTTTTCAAGGTTTGCGAAGAAAATATCGAGTCCACCCAACCCGGCGTGACCGTCAGAGGCGAAGTACAAATCATTGTTAGCATCCACATAAGGGAACATTTCGTTTCCTTCGGTATTTATTTCTTTACCAAGGTTCATTGGGGCACTCCACTCGCCGTTTACGTAGTTAACCATATAGATGTCTGTGCCGCCATAACCGCCTTTCATGTCAGAAACGAAGTACATTCGGCTATCGTCGGCTGTAATGGCGGGATGCCCGCACGAATAATCGTCGCTGTTGAACAGTAGTGGTTTTACATCACCCCACTTCCTGCCATCAAAGGTAGATTCGTACAGTTTAAGCATTATTAGTCCGTCTTTGCTTTTGTGCGAACGCCCCTTATCGTAGCTGTTACGGGTGAAAATTAGTTTTTGGTGGTCGCTGAAAAAACTGACCGGACCTTCGTGATACTTTGTGTTGAGCGTACGGCTAAATTCTTCCGTTTGGGATAAATCCTCCGCTTCTTTTTCAAAGGCTTCAATTTCTTGGGGATTATCAGATTCACCGTAGCTTGACAAAGATGCGGTGCGACTTTGCAGTTCTTTTTCTTTTGGAATGAGTAGGGTAGTATCGGGAAATTGGAACAAATCTAAAAATGGTGTTTCGTTTTGCATGAAAACCCGTTTAACAATTCCTCCTTCGTCACGAGCAGAAACGAATACCAATCCGCTTTCGTGGTACATTGGGCTAAAATCTGATTGACGAGAATTTAGTAGGTACATATAATTGATGCGGTACAGCGAAGAATCTTTGTAAAACTCCGATTCATCCATGTACGCCACCGTAAAACGCCGACCTCTGAGGTCTTCGCGTTGTTGTTGTCCATATTTGCTGTACATCCGCTGCGACTCGCGGTAATGTTCGTTTTTTGCCAATGCCTGAGCATAGTATAAATACTGTTCGCTCTCTACTTCTTCGCCGTAAGTCTTCACTAATTCACTGTAAACACGTTCCGCATTGCGAGCATCATCAACTTTTCGGTAGCTAAATGCTAGATTCGTTAATGCCGTGCGGTGGTCTTTTTTTTCGGGTGATTTTGTAGCGAGGAAGGTTTCGTACGTACGAATTGCTTCAACATAGGATGCTTGCTCAAAATGGCGATTACCTACTTTTAATCTACCCGACTGAGCGGACGTAAATTGGCTTGAGAGCAGTAAAATAAGCAAGTTTAATACGATGCTTTTTTTCATGGAGACGGGTCAGTCTTATTGGTAAGAGTATTACACGTAAGTCGTTTCATTGACTTCACATATATGTCTGAACAAAACTCATGCCAGAAAAAATGTCCGTAATGTAAATTATTTTAGTATATTTATTATCAGCGATTTGCATTTTATAATAAGAAAGAACCTTCTAAAATTTCGTGCACATTTTATGCTGAGAAAGTAAAATATTACTCTAACCCTCTTCAGTAAGGATTTCGTGCTTTCTGATTTCTTCAAGTTTAATCAGCGAAGTCACACAAGAACAGTATTCTTCATTTGTGTATTGACCATAATAATTTACTCGAATAAGGTTGGTATTTCTGGTAGTCGAAATAACTTATAGACTAAAATTATTTTCAGTTTACGAGTTGGAATACAGAATGTATACCTCATACATTACGGGTCGACAATTGTGAAATTCACTTCTAAGCTCATTAAAGGTTATTTCTACCGAGGAGTAAGAATCTGCATTATTTATACGTGCGTCATAACCTGAGCAAGCCCTGTTTCATTTTATTCAACTTCATTAATTAACTATTATCTTCTTTTAAAGGTTAACTTCTCTAGCCCTAAAACAATTTATGTGTTTTCAGGCAGTGTCAATTATAACTACGTAAAGTAACTTTATTCAATGAAAATCCTCATAGAAACGTCCGTTAAAGAATCTGTAAAAGAAGTGTTTGGTAAGTTTAACGGGGATTTATTCAAAGCCCTTGCTCCACCGTTTCCGCCGGTAAACCTCGAACGTTACGACGGCGAACAAGTGGGCGATATAGTCAGTATGAAACTGAACTTTATTTTCTTCAAACAGAATTGGACAAGCTTGATTACGGCAAACGAACAAAGCGAAAATCGTTCGTTTTTTGTGGACGAAGGAACAGAATTGCCCTTCTTTTTATCTGAATGGAAACACCGTCACGTTATTGAAAACCGAAACGGAAAAACGTTTATTGTGGACGATATTCACTTTAAAACGCCTTTTGTATTGACAGATTATTTGATGTACCCGCTACTGTATCTGCAATTCTTCTACCGCAAACCTATTTACAGGAAGTTGTTTGGGAAAGCATAAAGAAGCTTGTTCATGGTCAATGACTTCGACGGCGGTTTGATTAAAGTGAAAGTCTTTCGTTTTTATCTTTGATTTTTTGCAATTTCTCATAATGCTTGCATGCTGCGGTTAAGTCACAAGTACCGCATTTGGGCGAACGAGCAACGCATACATAACGTCCGTGCAATATTAGCCAATGGTGAGCTTTTGGAATAAGTTCGTCGGGAATATTTTTGACCAGTTCCTTTTCGACCGCAAACGGGGTTTTCGCCCGAACAGGGACCAAACCCATTCGGTGCGAAACCCGAAAAACGTGCGTATCAACCGCCATAGTGGGTTGATTATGAATGATAGATGCAATTACGTTCGCTGTTTTTCTGCCAACGCCCGGCATGCTGGTAAGCTCTTCGATGGACGCGGGAACCTCCGCTTTAAAATCTTCGACCAATATTTTTGCCATCCCAACCAAATGCTTCGCCTTATTATTCGGATACGAAATACTGCGGATATAAGTGAATACCTCGTCTGAGGTAGCGGCTTTCAACTCAAAAGGAGAAGGGAAACGCTCAAACAAAGCGGGAGTAACCATATTCACTCGCTTATCTGTACACTGAGCCGACAAGATTACGGAAACTAATAATTCGTACGGATTGGTGTACCTTAACTCCGTTTCGGGGTCAGGAACGTTGGTTGTGAAATAATCTATTAAGTTTTTGTAGCGTTCTTTTTTGATCATAGTAGGTTTCCAGTTGCAATATGCGATTAATTTACCGCACGTTTTTCCGTCGGTTGCTTTGGAAATCTTCCAAGATAAATCCACCTAAATCATCCAAGTTACTGTAATAGGCCCTGCCATTATTTATCTCGGTAAATTCTCGTACAAACTGCTGCAAATACGGATCGCTGGCAATCATGAACGTCGTTATCGGAATGTTTAAGCGTCTTGCCTGAGCGGCAATATTAAACGTTTTATTAGTAATCTTCCGATCCAACCCAAAGCTATTTTTGTAGTAATTTATTCCTTCTTTCAGGCACGTTGGTTTGCCGTCGGTTATCATAAATACCTGCTTGTTTTTCGTCTTTCGGCGGCGTAATAAATCCATCGCTAATTCGAGTCCAGCAACGGTATTTGTGTGGTACGGCCCAACTTCCAAATACGGAATATCTCGCAATTGGATTTGCCATGCATCGTTTCCGAAAACCAAAATGTCAAGGTTATCTTTCGGGTAGCGGGTACGAATCAGTTCTGCCAACGCTAACGCTACCTTTTTGGCGGGAGTAATTCGGTCTTCGCCGTAAAGAATCATGGAGTGACTGATGTCAATCATTAAAACGGTAGAAGTGGTGAGTTTCGACTCCTTTTCCATGACCTCAAGGTCACTTTCTAATAATTGGAAATCTTCGTCTAAGCCACTATTGATCTGAGCATTTTTCAAAGACTCAGTCATCGAAATTTGATCGAGTGAATCACCAAATTGGAACGCCCGAATATCGCTGCTTGCTTCGTCGCCGGTTCCGGTGTGGCGGGTACGGTGGTCGCCAGAAGATTTGCTGCGTTTTAGTTTCCCGAATATTTCATCCAAAGACTGTCTCCGAATGCTTTTTTCCGTTTTGGACGTTATCGAGAAATTTCCTTCGCCTTCTTCTTCCTTGATGTATCCTTTCTTTTTGAGGTCATCAATGAAATTCGCCATGCCGTACTTGTCATCCGTTATATTATATCGGCGGTCAAGTTCGCTCATATATGTCAACGACTGACCTGCATCTCCGGCAAAAATTAGTAGCAGTTGCTGAAATATTTTTAATAGTTCTTCAAAACGGTTTTTGCCCTTCATTTCGGGCTTATAATCTGAGAAATTGAATCCTAACATCTGATATAATTGTGAATGGGGAATTAATAATTTAGAATGAACCTGCTCTTTACCAAATTCTACTTTACAACGCAATTTTGCATTAAAATGTTACCTAAAAGTAAAAAGCGTACCCCGTTTTAAAAACGAAGTACGCTTAATAAATAATTAATAAAATGGGATATTCTTCGGTAGGTTAATTACAATATTCTCTGATGATATTATAAGAAGAAGAGTAACCCAATTCTCCCGCACGGCTTAAATCGTAGCAGCCGCCGTTCACATCACCGATGGTATGCTTTATCAAACCTCGCATGTAATAAGCTTCTGCGTAGCTGCCATTAATCTTTATCGTATTTGAGAAATCGGCGATGGCTTCGTACTGCAAGCCCATGGTGGAGCGTACCATTCCTCTTTTAAAATGAGCATCCGCGTAGGTAGGATTAAGTTCGATAGACTTATTAAGGTCTTCAAGGGCGTCCTTTTCGTCGCCGGATATAAAATTAGCAACGCCGCGTGTGTAATAAGCCTCCGAGCGGTCTTCGGAAAACGTTTCGATGCTCCCTTTGTCCTTTATGGCGGCACGCAGATTATTTAATGTTCCTTTTGTTAATGGTCCGGCGTAAACAACTTTTGCATTTTTCTCATTATTGCCAATCTCAATCGCTTTCGTCAAGTCATTGATGGCGTTGCGTTGATTATTTAACCTGCTGTAAGAATAACCTCTACCGTAAAATGCAGCTACATTGCCAGGGTTAAGATTGATTGCGGTATTATAATCGCTGATTCCGCCCCTAAAATCTTCGATTTTACTTTTGGCAAACCCCCGATTATAGTACGAATCGCTGTCTTCAGGGTTTAACTTTATGGCCTCGTCGAAGTCTTTGATTGAACCAACAAAATCTTCCACTTTCATGCGGCTGAAACCACGGCTGGCGTAAGACTGCGAACGCTTTGGGTTCAGGTCAATTGATTTGGAATAATCGGTGATACTGTTGCGGTAATCATCAAGTTGTGCCCGGCAATATCCGCGTGAATAGTACGCCTGATATTTACTGTCGTTATCAGGATTCAAATCTAATACAGAATTAAAATCCTCGATTGCCCGACGGTACTCACTCAGTTTTATCCGGATTATTCCCCGCTGTAAGAAAGCGTAAGCATCTTCGGGATTTAATTCTAAAGAGCGATTAAAATCTTGTAAAGAACCCCGGTAGTTATCCTGAGCACTTTTACTCAAACCACGGTAAAGAAAAGCTAAAGCGTCTTTGGAGCTTAAATCAATGCAACGATCAAAATCTAAAATAGCCCCTCGGTGATCTTTAAGGGCTTGTTTTGCTAAACCTCGGTTATAGTAACTTTGAGCGTTTTCGGGATTCATCGCAACTGATGTGCTGAATGCCGTCAACGCTCCAATATAATCAGCAGATTTACTTTTGCTCACACCGATATTGAAAAAATCTGCGGCTGTTTGCTGGGCGTTTGCGACTAAACAAAACGCCAATAGAAGGGATAAAAGGGAAAGTTTTTTGAACATAAGAGTAATTAGGTTTTAGATTACAGTAGACTCATACGGTAGGCTTGTCATTTAAATTAGACCTACAAATATAGGTTTTTAGTTGTTGGGCTTAAACCATGTGGAGGAAAAACATTCTACTAAATTAAAAACTAAACGGTAGCCTGAAATAGCCATTTTCAGAAATGGGATTAGAAGGTTATTAGAATTTTCGGACGAGCAATACTACGGCGAGTTTTGTTCTTTCAGGAAAAGAACGCTTCGTAACTTGGAGGGGTAAAACCATTAGTATTCTTTTAGTGGAATACTTCGTTTGCTTCATTATTAAAAATAGATCTAAATTAAATTTACCTCATGAGAAAACTCGAAAGAATTATAGCGTTGATATTACTGTTAATAATTGTGATTGCCACTAACGTAATGGATAACACCAGTTTCAAAATTGTGAAGGAGTCAATAGGCAACATGTACGAAGACCGTTTGGTGGCGTATGACTTGACCTATAAAATTCACAACGAAGTTGAGGAAAGAAGGATGATGTTATTAAAAGGCGATGTTTCCTCTTTCAAAGCCACGAATGGTCAGTTTACCCTCGCGGTAGATAGTCTGATAAAACAATACGGAACTACCGAATTGACAATCACTGAGTCTGACAACTTTGATGTATTGAAAGAACGGTTAGCAGAATTGGAGGGAATTGAGAAAACCTATATTTCTGAGGAGGGAACTGAAGAAAAAGAACTTCGGGAGAAGGTTGAGGCAAAAAGTGCAAAAATTGTGGAGTCATTAAACGCACTCGCTGCAATTCAAATCAGCGAAGGTAAACGCCAACTCATTAATTCCGAGCGAGCTGTAAAAAGTAGTGATGTACTTTCCAAAGTTGAGATCGTGAGTATGATAGTTATTAGTATAATTATCGTCTTTCTGATAATATACGAACCGAAGATATGAGTATATGCACTATATTAGCATGTTAACATATGTTTTAAAGAACAACTCTGACGAATGAGAAAAATTTACTTTGGTCTATTAATCAGTTTTGCTATTGGGCTTTTGGGTTGTAAAACAGGAGTTCCTAAACAACTAAAAGAAGGTACAGTTGCCGTAAGAAGAGCCACGCTAATCGGAGTAATGTTAGATGAGCTATCAACTGGTTTGATTACCGCTGTTAACGGGCAAGCAGAATTAGTAAGAACTTCTGAAGGAATCAATATTACTTTTCAACCAGACTTTTATTTTGAATCTTCTTCGGCAACGCTTTCTCAGGGAGCAGTTGCGATATTAAGCGATATTTCCACCGTTTTGAATGATTATCCATTTACCGAATTATTCATTGAGGGACACGCCGATAGCAGTGGAAATCAGGAATTTAATAGAACGCTCTCCCAACTCCGGGCGAAAAACGTAGCGATATTTATGAGGGATCATAACGTAACCGCGAGCCGAATGGCAATTGTGGGTTATGGTGCAACTCGCCCCGTAGCTAGTAACGCTACTCCCGCTGGCCGGCAACTGAATCGCCGGGTATTAGTCAAAATTAGGGCACGGGAAGAAGAGTTTTTTGAGTCATTAGCTCAATAAACCTTACGAATCATTATATTTGTCCAAACTTCAACAAACCCTCCTGATAGTAATTATGGAGGGTTTCTTGTATCAATTAAAACGAGCGTTAAGAGCATTCATGAAAGTCCTTAAATTTGGTGGTACATCCGTCGGAACAGTTGAGAGCATCAACGAAGTAATCAAAATTATCCAGAATAACTTGCAAGACAATCAGCGAATGGCGGTTGTTTTTTCGGCAATGGGGGGCGTAACCAACCGACTTATTGCCATCGGAAATCTTGCTTCTTCGGCTGATTTGGAATACGCTGGACACCTGAGTCTGCTCGAAGAACGTCACTTCAACGCCATCAGGAAACTTATTGACGTAAAAAGTCAAAGTAATGTCATTGCTCGAATAAAAGGACTCTTCAATGAAGTAGATGATTTACTAAAAGGCGTATCGTTAATTGGTGAATTGTCGGAACGCACGCATGATTTACTGGTCAGTTTTGGTGAACGTCTTTCTACTACAATCATTTCGGAAACCTTGAAAAATCGTGGAATTGAAGCAGGTTATCTCGATGCTCGAAAGGTTATTAAAACGGATGATAACTTTGGTTTTGCCGCCGTGAAGTTTGACCTGACTAATAAATTAATTCAAGAATATTTTTCGGAAAATAGTGGTTTACAGTGCGTTACTGGATTCATGGGCTCTACTGAGAAAGGTGTAACCACTACGCTTGGTCGGGGTGGTTCTGATTATACAGCTTCCATTTTTGGGGCCGCATTGGATGCCGAAGTGATAGAAATCTGGACGGACGTAAATGGTATGATGACCGCTGACCCACGTAAAGTGAGTAATGCGTTTACCATTCCCGAAATATCGTACGCCGAAGCGATGGAGCTTTCGCATTTTGGGGCAAAGGTAATTTATCCACCGAGTTTGATTCCGGCATTTGCCAAAGAGATTCCGATAAAAGTGTTGAATACTTTTAATACAGAACATCCAGGAACTACGATTCAAAAAAACGCCTTAAAACAAGATTTCTCCATTACGGGAATTTCTTCGATTGATGACCTGACCCTTATAAACGTGCAGGGAAACGGGATGATTGGGGTAGCGGGCGTTTCGGCTCGTTTGTTTACGCTCCTTGCCGAAAATAATATCAGCGTTATTTTGATTTCGCAGGCATCTTCGGAGCATTCTATTTGCTTTGCCGTTGATCCAAAAACTGCTAAATCGGTTCAAAAAATACTGGAGGATGGTTTATCGGTTGAAATAAAAAATAAAGATATCGACAGTATTTCGGTGCAGGAGAACCTTTCAGTCATCGCTATTGTGGGTGAAGGAATGAAGTCAAGTTCGGGTATTTCGGGTAAATTATTTTCTGTTTTAGGTCGTAATGGCGTGAACGTAATTGCTACCGCTCAGGGCTCTTCTGAATTAAATATTTCTGTGGTAATTCAGAAAAAGGATTTGAGTAAATCGCTCAACGCCATTCACGAATCTTTCTTTGATATTGACGGCTTCACTCTCAACGTATTCATCGTTGGAGCTACCGGATTGATCGGGAAAACGTTACTTCGTCAGATAAGTGATCAGCGGAAATTTTTGAAAGAACGCAAAAACTTGAACGTCAATATTGTAGGTTTGACAAACACCCGTAAATCAATGGTTGATATTGCTGGAATTGATTTGGAGAACTGGGAAGATGCATTAGACAAACGCGGTGAACCCGCAAATATCAGTGAGTTTGTGGAAGATATTAAAGCCCTCAATCTTCCGTACAGCGTATTTGTCGATAACACTGCGAGCAAAGATATTATTCAATACTACGAACCGCTTTTACGTAACAGTATTTCGGTGGTGACTCCGAATAAAGTTGCGAATTCGGGTAGCTACTCCGAGTACTTGAAACTACGCAAAATTGCTCAACAACGGAAAGTTAGCTTTCTGTACGAAACCAACGTAGGAGCGGGGCTTCCGATTATCGGAACGTTGCAAAACCTCATTGAAAGTGGTGATAAAATCCACAAGATTGAGGCGGTTTTGTCTGGAACTTTAGCATTTATTTTCAATAATTTCAAAGTCGGGGATAAATTTGTGGATGTTGTAAAAGACGCTAAAGAGCAGGGTTTCACCGAACCCGACCCACGGGAAGACTTGAGTGGAATGGACGTAGCCCGAAAAATTCTTATTTTAGCTCGTGAAATCGGACACGGTTTAGAACTTCAAGATGTGAAAATTGAGAAATTGCTCAACCAAGCCTGCGAGGAAGCATCAAGTGTTGAAAATTTCTACGAAGAACTGTTAGCTGATAATCAGCGGTTTGAAGATTTATTATTGCAAGCCGAAGTATTAGATAAGCGGCTGCGGTTTATCGCAACGCTGGAAGACGGAAAAGCAAGCATTGGATTGAGAGCGGTTGATAGCTCGCACCCCTTTTATAACCTGAACGGATCAGAAAATATCATTTCGTTTACCACTGAGCGTTACAAGGCATATCCGCTCGTAGTGAAAGGTCCGGGTGCTGGGGCGGAAGTAACCGCGATGGGCGTTTTCGCGGATATTATGAGCATTAGCTCATTCAACGAATAAACATAAACCTTTTCAAAGGGCGTTAAAAAAAAGCTAAAGGCTAACAACCAACAGCTACAAGCTATTTAAATTATGAAGAAAATATATTTAAGCGATTCGGGTCCCAAAGTATCGGCAGCAATTTACGGATTCTGGCGTTGGGAAGAAGACGGTGATGTAACTACCGTCAATATCGAACGAGTGGTAAACCTTTGCCTCGAACTTGGCATCAATACGTTTGATCACGCCGACTATTACGGTAATAGCCAACTCGAAGAGCATTTCGGTCGAATCATTGAACAAAAATCTTTCAAGAGAGAAGATATTGTGTTGTTTAGTAAATGTGGTTTACGCACTTCTGCTGATGGCAAAATGGTGTATGCTGATAACTCGGCAAGCTATATTTTAGACTCGTTGGATCGGTCATTGAAAAACCTGAAAACCGATTACCTTGATATATTCTTGTTAGATCAGTTTGATGCCGTTGCTAATCCGGAAGAAACCGCGGTAACGCTGGAGCAAATCGTGCGAACGGGTAAAGCAAAACACATTGGGGTCTCCAATTTTACGGTTTTTCAACACCAATTGTTGAGTTCGTATTTGACTACCCCCATTGTAACAAATCATATTGAGCTGAACCTTACGGATATTACAGCAATTAAAGACGGTCGAATTGATTTTATCAAGCAACAGTTTAGCAAACCCTTGGCGTTTTCACCTCTTGCAGGTGGACAAATTCTGAAAGGTATGGATTCTAAATCACTGACAATTAGAAACTTGTTGCGAGAAATTGGCGAAAAGCACAAGGCAAACGCTGAACAAATGGCAGTTGCTTGGTTGATGAAACTGGGGACTATTCCAATTATTGGCTCGTTGTCTTCTGAGCGGATAACCAACGCTGCTACTGCTTCCGAAATTGAGTTGTCACGTGAAGACTGGTACCGTATTTATCACGCCGCTCAATGATGAATTTCTCGGAATATTTGCTGTCAAAGAAAATTGACGAAGAAAAATTCAAAGCCGCCGAACCTCAAAAATTTGAGGAATGGCGGCTTCTATTTGAGCAGGTGAGTCCCGACAGTTTCACGATGCAAAAGAAATTCCATATCAACCCTACGCGTCGTAAGTACTTATATTGTTTAATTGAAGGCAAGGGGTGAGAGTCAATGACGATAGCACCATCTTCTAAACTCTATAGCAACTTAAACGCCGCAGTTATTTGCCAACCTTGGGCTCGCTGACTAAACTTTGGCTCGTTTGCTAGATTCAATGTTGAAATATCCCCTAAACTTCCTTGGTGTCTGACATCCAGTTCAATTCCTAAAACCTTAATTCCTACGCCCACCTGATAACCGTATGTGGCATCAGCGAAAGCCTGATCGGGGCTATTTGTGTAGTCTTTCAAAACATCACGCAGTTTGTCATCTTCGGTCAGTTTGAAAGAAGCAACCGGACCGCCCATTACCCGTAGAAACTTCAGTGGTTTAAATCCGATTAAAATTGGTAGGTCCAAATCAGTGTACTTAATTTTTATCGTTTGTGGGTTTCCGCCGCCTATGGGTATTACATCCAGTTCACCGCCTTTCGAGGCAACCATTAACTCGGGTTGTATAAAGAATTTATCACCTAACCTTCCCCAAATACCAAAGGCATAACCAGTGCGGCTTTCGTAGCTTTCCGTGATATTATCTTTGAGTGAACCCGCATCAGTTGAGATGCTGGTGAGGTTTAAACCTCCTTTAACCCCTAATCCCGATTGGGCAAACGAAACAGCCGAAATCGGTGTTAAACAAATGAGTAAAATGCACAGCTTTTTCATAATCTTAGAATATGTGAGTATTGTATTTTATATCTTCTGGTAAACGTTTGCGATGTTTGTAAAAGTATAAATTTACGTGTCGTAACCTATTATTAACAACTTAAGATTTATGTAATGGCTAAGATAAAAACTGCTTATTTCTGTCAAAGTTGCGGATACAACTCTCCAAAGTGGTTGGGTAAATGTCCTTCCTGCGGTGAGTGGAGTACGATGGTGGAAGAAGTGGTAACCAAGTCTGAACCTGAAAAGGGCGACTGGAAATTTACCGATAGCGGTGGCGTAAAAAAAGCCGTAAAACCCAAGAATCTCAACGAAATTACTACGCACGAACGCTACCGAATAGTTACCGATGATAACGAACTGAATCGTGTTCTTGGCGGAGGAATTGTACCTGGTTCATTGGTTTTGATTGGCGGCGAACCTGGCATCGGAAAGTCAACGCTGATGTTGCAAATTGCGTTGAGCTTGAAAGAATATACGGTGCTTTATGTTTCGGGAGAAGAAAGCGAACAGCAGATTAAAATGCGAGCTGAACGCATCGAATACAATAACGACCGCTGCTATATTTTGACCGAAACGGCAACAAATAATATCTTTCGACAAATTGAATTAACCGAACCTGATGTAGTTATCATTGACTCGATTCAGACGCTGATTTCGCCGTTGATTGAATCGGGAGCAGGAAGCGTTTCTCAAGTGAAAGAGTGTGCGGCAGAATTGATGAAATTTGCCAAAGAATCGGACGTTCCAGTTATTATGATTGGCCATATTACGAAAGACGGATCGATTGCCGGACCAAAGATTTTAGAACATATGGTAGATACCGTTCTGCAATTTGAGGGCGATCGCCAAATGACGTACCGTATTCTCCGAACCACAAAAAATCGTTTTGGAAGTACTTCAGAATTAGGTATTTACGAAATGCTTGGCTCAGGGTTGCGGCAAGTTACAAACCCCTCCGAAATTCTTATTTCGCAACGAGAAGACCAATTGAGTGGGATTTCTATTGCGTCAATGATGGAAGGAAACCGCCCGCTTTTGATTGAAACGCAAAGCCTCGTAAGTACCGCTAATTACGGAACTCCGCAACGAAGCAGCAACGGTTTTGACCTTCGGCGTTTACAAATGCTACTTGCCGTTCTTGAAAAACGAGGCGGTTTCCGGTTGGGAACGCAAGACGTTTTCTTGAATATTGCCGGAGGCTTAAAAGTGGAAGATCCCGCCATTGATCTTGCTATTTGTGCTTCCATTGCCTCTTCCTACGAAGACCTACCCATTTTGCCGTCTGTGGCGTTTGCTGCTGAAGTAGGCTTAGGGGGCGAAGTGAGAGCCGTTAGTCGGATTGAACAACGTATTTCGGAAGCTGAGAAACTTGGTTTCAAGAAAATCTATGTTTCAAAGTTTAACCTGAAAGGCTTAGATCCATCGCTATTTAACATCGAGATTATTCCAAACGGTAAACTCGAAGACGTTTTTCAGAATTTGTTTAATTAGTAAATAAGCTAAAACCCTGTTAGTGGTCGCAGACCCTGACAGTGGTTATCTACAAATTGAGAATTAACCTACCAGACGAAATTCTTGATAGTAGTTATTTACAAACTGAGAATTAGTTTACTGGATGGAACTTTTGACAGCGGTTATTTACAAATTGAGAATTAATCCATTGTCTCTTCCCACGAAGATTTACCCATTTTGCCGTCTGTGGCGTTTGCTGCTGAAGTAGGCTTAGGGGGCGAAGTGAGAGCCGTTAGTCGGATTGAACAACGTATTTCGGAAGCCGAGAAACTTGGTTTCAAGAAAATCTATGTTTCAAAAGTTTAACCTGAAAGGCTTAGACCCATCGCTATTTAACATCGAGATTATTCCAAACGGTAAACTCGAAGACGTTTTTCAGAATTTGTTTAATTAGTAAATAAGCTAAAACCCTGTTAGCGGTCGCAGACCCTGACAGTGGTTATCTACAAATTGAGAATTTAATTTACCAAATTGAATTCTCGACAGTGGTTGTGGCGATAGAATAATTTACTGCGTCATATTTTTCTTTTTTCTCCAAAAGAAATAAAAGCTGAACACGCAAAAAGTAATGAACGATGGGATTGCTTTGAGCAAACTGTAATTTTCATTCAGTAAGCCACGAACCGCCGTGTAGCCTAATGTGGCAGAAGCGATAAAAAGAATGAAATAAGCAGCTACATCAATCCACGAAAAATTATTGAGTTTTGAGACATTATTGCTCAGCAAAATCGGTTCATTATTTCGGTAAATATTATAACCGATTCCGGTAAAGTTTAGTCCAATTTTGACTTCATAATTTACATATTTGCCGTTCTCTTCCCGATTGAAAATGTGCTTGGCACCCCAAAAAGAGAACTTTTTAGAAACAATTTTCTCGTTCATATAGATTGTCTCAACCCCCATCATGGAGTTATCAATGCTTAGCTGTGTATTTTCGGTGATATTTAATGTTAAGTAACGCATGATTATAATTTGTTTAGTTATTCTGCTTGATGATTCAAAAGTAGGGCAGGGGAGTTATTTGCCAAAAAAATATTGACGAACCTGTTACTTTAGATGACGAATTCGAAATTTTACTAATCAAGAGTTTTTGTATCTTGTTACTTTGTATTTATTTGCAACCTAAAATTACCCTCATACCTAACTAATCTACCCAATGCTCGAAGATTTCAATCCTGAACTGAACAGTCCGATTTCTAATATGACTCTCGCTGGAGCGGGGAGCCGTTTGGTAGCCGCAATTATTGATTACCTGATTGTAACCATTCCGTTAGGAATTTTACAAGTGATGTTTTTAGGGACCACTTTTTTTGCTGTTGATCCTGACGTAGCTGATAGTTCTTCGGGAATACTTTCGGCGTTTGTGGCAGGAGGTTATATGCTCTTTAACTTATTTTCGACTGCCATTGGTTGGATTTACTTTGCGTACTTCGAGAGTTCAGAGAAGCAAGCAACTTTCGGCAAACAAGCCATGAACATTAAGGTAGTCACAGATTCTGGGCAAAGGTTAGCTTTCCCAAATGCGTTGGGACGGGTGGTGTCCAAATTACTATCCTCGTTACTTTGCTGCATTGGATATATGCTAATACTATTTCGTGCCGACGAGAAAGGACTACACGATTTATTGGCAAATACTTACGTTGTAAAATCGTAGATGTCCAAATGAAGAAACAACAGCTAAACTTTTTAATCGCCGCATTATTTGTTGGAATACTGTTGGTATTCTACTTTTTTAATCCAGTGAAGTTTTCAGTTTTTCCTTCGTGTTACTTTAAGAAATTTACTGGCTTTGATTGTCCGGGATGCGGCGGTCAACGGGCGTTATACGATTTGCTTCACTTGCGTTTTGCCGAGGCAATTGACCATAACCTATTAATAGTTGCGGGAAGTCCAGTTTTAGGATTTGTAATTTTGAACGCCTTCTTTCTCAAAAATAAGAGGTTTTTTACGCCTAAACTTCTGTGGGGAATCTGTACCATTATCTTAGTTTTTTGGATAGCCAGAAACTTGCCTTTAGATGCTTTTATGTGGATGAAGTTTGACAGTGTATAACCTTATGAACGTAAAAAAGCCGATAATTCGCAGTTTTAAACTGTAAATCATCGGCTCTAAATAACCTAAATACTATTGATGGTAGAATTACATTTGAAATAAAGGATATTCTGACATCCACTCGTTTATTTCTCCTTTTACTGTCGAGATAATTGAATCGTTTTCGTTGTTTACCAAAACAGTATCTATCATCTCTACGATGCGAATCATGTCGGCTTCTTTTAAACCACGAGTGGTCATTGCGGCAGTTCCAACTCGTATTCCTGATGTAATCATAGCTTTTTCGGTATCGAAAGGAACCATGTTTTTGTTTACGGTAATATCTGCTTTGATAAGCGTATTCTCTGCTAATCGTCCGTTTATTCCTTTTGGACGGAGGTCAATCAGCATTGAGTGGTTATCCGTTCCACCCGAAATTACTTTGTAACCTTTTTCCACAAAAGCATCCGCCATGATGCTGGCATTTTTCTGCATTTGGGCGGCATAAATCGCAAATTCAGGGGTTAAAGCTTCACCGAACGCAATTGCTTTTGCGGCGATGATGTGTTCTAAAGGTCCACCTTGGGTTCCTGGAAAGACACCTGAATCAAGTAGAGACGACATACTCCGTACTTTACCTTTCATAGTCTTTTTGCCAAATGGATTTTCAAAATCATTCCGCATCATAATAACGCCACCACGAGTTCCGCGAAGGGTTTTGTGAGTTGTGGTGGTTACAATATGGCAATGGTCGAACGGATCGTTCAACAGACCTTTGGCGATAAGGCCGGAAGGATGTGAAATATCTGCTAAAAGAATAGCGTCAATTTTATCGGCAATGCTGCGTAAACGTTCGTAATCCCAGTCGCGGGAATAAGCGGACGCTCCGCAAATAATCATTTTTGGTTTTTCTTGTAAAGCTGTTTTTTCAACTTCATCCCAATTTATTAATCCGGTTTCTTTTTCAACTCCGTAGAAAAATGGTTTGAAGTATTTTCCCGAAATATTTACGGGCGAGCCGTGAGATAAGTGTCCGCCGTGTGAAAGGTCAAAACCCAATATTTTGTCGCCGGGGTCAAGGCAAGCTAAAAATACTGCCATGTTTGCTTGAGCACCTGAGTGCGGCTGGACGTTTGCCCACGTGAGTTTGAAAAGCTCTTTTAACCGGTCGATTGCTAATTGTTCGATTACGTCTACTACTTCGCAACCTCCGTAATAACGCTTTCCTGGTAAACCTTCGGCGTACTTATTGGTCAATACGCTTCCGGCGGCTTCCATAACTTGTTCCGAAACGAAGTTTTCGGAGGCAATGAGTTCGATGCCGTGAAGTTGGCGTCTGTGTTCCTGATTGATTAAATCGAAAATTTGGGTATCTCTACGAGTTGCTGTTAAAACGGACATGCTGAACTATTTGAAGATTAAGAATTAAAATCAGAAACGTCGTGTTTTTGATTTTTGTTTTTTGCAAAAATAGCAAATTGAGCCGAATAAATGTATTTGTGTAGCGGTTTGAAATCCTACACTATCCTAATAGGTTAGCAATGAGTACAAAAACTATCACAGTACCTAGTGAAATCAGCGTTGTGAGAAGGTAGCGTTTCCACTCTTTTTTACGCTCGGGTTTGTCCATTTCTCGCCAACGCTTGATACGTCCGTTTTTGAAAACTTTTAGTAAGAAATAGATTCCACCTCCGAACACTCCGATGTTAATAAGCATAGCGATTGCGGCAATAACTCCGTAGCCGCTGCAAGCTAAAGCACAAAAAGCATACAAGCCAATAAAGGTGAGGAGCATTGCCAAGGCGAATAATCCAAAATAACCCAACCTTTGAAGTCCGTCACTGGACTTTTTCTGGTGACTTTCCGTCTTTACCTGTGGTTGTAACTCAGCTTGCTCAGTACGCTGCTCTTGCTCAATCACCTTAAATAACGAATCTGCATTGATTTCTTTCTTGGGACCCTCAATAAGCGTAGCGGATACGTCACTTTTAATTGTTGGGTTATGAATCTGACTCCACTGGTTACCGACAAGGATACTCAATAATAATGAAGTGGTGAGAAGGATGAGATTGCCTTTAAACTGTAAAGCAAACTTACCAGATTTTGGGGAAGTATTTATTCGTTGCGAAAAGTACCTCTGCGTAACAAAAGCTGTGCTGCCAACCATCAAGGATAGCATGGTTAAGGAACTTGAGCCGAGAATTGGAAAGGCATTCTTGCCTAAATAAAAGCCAATCCCAAATTTTGCTAATTCTAAAAGAACGATTACAGTAACTGCAAAAGGTACGTTTCGGGCAGCCCAATGCGTAAGCTGATTGGGACGAACTTGCGGAGTTAAGTGCATGAGTCTAATTACGTTTTGAGTCCTAAATCTCGTTATTTATCAGTGAAAATTGCGTAAATCTGGCTGATTTGCCGAAAATAAAATTGGTAACGTACGGAGTTTTAGCATTGGAAGATACACCAAGTACCGGAGTTCAATAAATCATTTCCGTCAAAACCGTTGGCTATGCCTAATTTTTAGAGTTAGCATTCAGAATTTATTTTTAGCATTCTAGGCAGTGTGAAGTTGAAGCTTACAAAGCTTTTATGTTTAGAATTTTTGAAAACCGTCAGGAGGGGGAATTCATCGGGTGCTTTACCTTTTTTATCGGCAAAAATTGTCAGCGACTTTTTAACTTAGATAGGTTTCTGGTGTAGACATTTACGCGGTTACTCGTTTTTTTAATTTTTGAGTTTCTCTGTCTAGCTCGAACAATTCATCGTCGGTATGTCTACCCAGTTTTTCTGGAATGTTTAGTATATATTGTACGAGTCGTGCGAAATCCGCTTTTTAACAAAAAAGCAGAATTGTATTAACTTTAAAGACGGAATGCTTGTTAATTACTATGAAAGCTATTGGATATATCCATAAATTACTGATCAAATGACAGAAAACTTGACACCACGGCAAATTGTTGCTGAACTTGATAAATACATCATTGGTCAAACCGATGCGAAGAAAAACGTGGCGATTGCGTTGCGTAACCGCTGGCGGCGAATGAATGCCCCTAAAGAAATGCAGACCGAAATTGTGCCGAATAATATACTAATGATTGGCTCAACGGGTGTTGGTAAAACAGAAATCGCTCGTCGTTTGGCAAAAATCGCCGATGCACCGTTTACGAAAGTCGAGGCTTCGAAGTTTACCGAAGTGGGCTATGTTGGACGTGATGTAGAAAGCATGGTGCGTGATCTAGCCGAACAAGCTGTGAATATGGTGGCAACGGCGAAGAAAGCATTGGTGAAAGCAAAAGCAGCGGAAATCGTGGAAGAGCAACTGCTCGATATTTTGATTCCTCCTGTAAAATCTACTAAAAAAGAAAACCTCGGCTTTGAAACTGAAAAATCTGGAGAAGTAGAAATCAACGAAGCGACTCGTAATAACTTCCGTATAAAACTTAAAAATGGTGACTTGGACGAACGCCGCATCGAGATCGATGTGTCGGCAAACGGTAGTCCAAATATTGGTGTAATGGGTGGTCCAGTTGACGATATGTCGATGATAAACATTCAGGAAATGATTGGAAATATGATGCCCAAGCGGAATAAGAAACGTAAAGTATCTATCGCTGAAGCTCGCAAAATCTTACTCGAAGAAGAATCATCTAAGATGATTGACATGGATGAGGTAAAAGAAGAAGCCATTCGGAAAGCGGAAAATATGGGCATTATCTTTATTGACGAGATTGATAAAGTGGCTTCCTCGAGCGGTAAAGGCGGTGGACCAGATGTAAGCAGAGAAGGTGTACAGCGTGACTTACTTCCGATTGTGGAAGGCTCAACGGTACAAACCAAGTACGGAAGTTTGAGGACCGACCACGTCTTATTTATTGCTGCTGGAGCATTTCACGTCTCAAAACCTTCTGATTTAATTCCTGAATTACAGGGACGTTTTCCAATCAGGGTAGAATTAGAAACGTTGACCGAAGAAAACTTCTATCAAATTCTAAAAACGCCTCGTAACGCTCTGACTAAGCAGTACGAAGCTATGTTAGCTTCCGAAGGTGTGAAACTGACATTTACCGATGATGCTTTATTAGCGTTGGCTAAGATTGCCTTTGAAGCAAATGCGGAAGTTGAAAATATCGGAGCCCGACGTTTACAAACGGTTATCAGTCATCTGTTAAATGACGTACTTTTTGATATTCCTGAAACTATCACACCGGGTTCGGAAGTGAAAGTGGATAAAGAAATGGTAGAAGACCGTTTGTCTGGTTTAGTGAAAAATCGTGACTTGAGTCAGTATATATTGTAATGGAATAGTTGAAACTTTTAAAAGGCATTTGGCTTCGGTCAAATGCCTTTTTTATGCTTAATCTCGTTGATACTGTAATAAATTTTAAATAAATAATATTCCAATATTATCTTAATGTTAACAAATGGTATATATTTGTAATATTAAGGTAATGCAAGCAAGGAATAATATGAGAAATTTAATAGGGTTATTGATACTTTGCGGGATGTTTGCCGCGTGTCATCGTCCGGTAATGCGTGCCACAATTGAGCAGACGCAACCCAAAGAAAAAGAACTGTTGACGTATTCGGTACTGAACAAAATACAAAGCGTGGACGATAAATGTATTAATGCTGCCATTGATTATAAAATGACCGAAAGTGGTTTTTTTAAAACACCTTTTGAAGCAGATTTAAAGATTTACTATCGTTATGCTTTTGCAGACGAATTAAAGAGAAAGGATAAAAAAATTCAGATATTGGTAATAGATACTCAGTCAAACACTTGCGTTTGGAGAGGAGAAACGGTTTATCTACCGAAGAACCTTAAAAATGAAGACATTATCACGCATACGCATCTATTGATGCAACGTTTTGAATGGGAGGTTGATAATAACAACCTATTTGTTAGAAACTGACTTTTGTATTTACACCAATTCTGCGGTTCTTGATTCCGCATTTGAATTAAAAGTCCTGCTTCGGCGGGACTTTTTGTTTTTCGACCGTTCAATAAATATTTGAAACTCAGGTACAAGTCTTTGACACAGGTATTCACTTCGCCGTACGTTGTCTGTGCAGCATATAAAGTTGCTACCGCCGAAACAACTGCCTCCGAAATGCCAATTGCGGATTCTGGGGCAACATAGGTGCAACCTACTCTACGGCACAATGCTTCTAAAGGAATCTATTTCTTCCTAAGTCCAAATTCTTCTATCAATGGAGAGTCAGTAGGCTTGGATAAAACCCATTCATAAAGCCTGTCAACAATAAGTAATATGAATCACTAAACCAATGTTCATTTACGGTAATATAAACGGTGGGTTAGATACCTTTTCCCCATCAAACAGAATTGGAAAACGGATTGAGTTTAAGTAAATCTCCCAACCCCGATAGCGGTTAACAATCCCGCTAGTGGTTTTTCGGAATTTTGCAAGGAAATACCGTTCTCAGGATTTTCGACTGTTCAAAGGGTTTTACTATCACCGAAGAGGAAGCGATTAAAGTAAAGTCTTCCCAAAACTTATTAACTTTCCGACTTGTTCACCAACTGATTAATCAAACAACCCCACAATGATCTACGATTTCGACCAACCTGTTGACCGCACAAATACCAGCAGTCGTAAATGGGATAAATACGCAAATGATGTAATTCCGCTCTGGATTGCCGACATGGATTTTAAGGTATCTCAATCAATTACTGCTGCTCTACAAAAACTTGTTGACCACGCCGTAATTGGTTACGCTCGTGCTCCTGATGAGTTAATGGAAGTCGTTCTGAAACGTTTAAAAGAGCGACATGATTGGGAGGTAAAATCTGAATGGATTGTTTGGCTACCTGGTCTTGTACCTGGATTACACGCTTCTGTTCGGGCGGTTGATGATACGTCGTTTTATTCGGTTATGACCGCAACGCCAGTTTATCGACCTTTCTTGGAAGTCGCCGATTTGGGGAAACGCCGATTATTAGATATTCCGTTTGTTTGGAAAAACGAACGTTGGGAATTTGATTTTGTGGAGATGGAAAAGCAAATCGTTCCAGTTACCAAAGTATTCATGTTGTGTAATCCGCACAATCCGTTGGGTCGGGTGTTCACGAAAGAAGAACTTCAGCAACTCGCTGATTTTTGTGTAAAGCACGAGTTAGTTTTATGCTCCGATGAAATTCATTGTGATTTGATTTTAGATGACTCTATTGAACATATTTCTGTTGCTTCGCTTAATAAAGAAGTCGAGAATCAATCAATTACATTGATGGCTCCGAGTAAAACGTTCAATATTGCAGGATTGGGCTGTTCGTTTGCTGTTATTCCGAACCAACAATTACGTCAAAATTTTCAACGCACTATTTACGGAATCGTGCCACATCCAAGTGCTTTTGCTTTCGAATCAGCTCTTGCTGCTTACCGAGATTCTGCTGATTGGCACGAGCAAGTTGTAAAATACCTCAAAGCCAATCATGATTACCTGTTGAAAGAAGTCAACGCTATTGTAGGTTTGGAGATGAAACCGATGGATGCTACTTACTTGGCGTGGATTGATTATTCAGCCATCGACAACACTGATTTCATAAATCATTTATTAAAGAACGGTTTAGGCGTGATGGAAGCCGATATTTTTGGTGGAAAAAATGCTTTTCGGCTCAATTTTGCTACGCAACGTAGTGTTTTGGAAGAAGTGGTGGAAAGGTTAAAGAAGGCGGTGAACTGAGTCATTGTTTAGAAAGTGAGGGGTTCTATCCTTCTTCTTGTAGAGTTCTAACTAGTTTTAGGCAAACAAAATAATGTAAAACTTACTCTTTTACGCCTATGAAGTACATTTATATCTTATTTCTTGCTTGTTTGCTTTTTCAGGTCAACGGCCAAAAAAGCATTGATAATGTTTTCCAAAAGCAACGTGTCAATGTTGTTGTTTCTGACGAAGTTAGAAACAACATAAATTCTATCTCAAGTAGTCAGTTACTCTATCTGAACGATGCTAAAGCTGCGGAGCTTTTCAATGCTTCGGAGTTGATTACATTTCAAGTGCCAACCCAATCAGGCACCGTAGAACTCGAAATAGAACGGGCTTCGATTTTCTCCCCGAATTTTAAAGTGATGACCCCAAGTGGTGAAGCTACCGATATTGAACTCCCGCATTATTATCACGGTAAAATAAAAGGGGACGTCAACTCTTTTGTTGCGTTAATGATAACAAAAGATGCCATTGAAGGTATGATTACCAATGATAAACTTAATTTGACTCTTGGTAGGGTGAAAGGGGTGGAAGAGAAAATACACGCAGTGTATAATACAAATGATATTCTGAACACTACGCCTATTTGTAGTAACCCCATTGAGTTAGACTATAAAGGGAAACCTGTTGAAGATACCCCGCCAAATGGAACGACCTCGACTACTTGCCGTGCCTTGGAGGTTTATCTAGAGGCTGATAACCAGATGTACTTAGACTTGGGTAGCACCACTCAGGCGGTTATTAACCATATGACTGCTATTTTTAATAACGTTTCTTTGCTTTACGACAACGAGGGAGTGGACCTTGTTATCTATCTCTACGCTTTTTGCTTGGACTATCCCTGATCCCTATCGTACTGCTACAAACACTAGCCAGAGCTTGAACTTGTTAAATGCCTACTGGAACGGGCAAGGGAATAATTTTGATGGTGATATTGTACAGATGGTTACTACAAAAAACTTGGGTGGTGGTATTGCGTACTTACTCATTGGAACCAGCGTATTCAACGGGATGACTCAGCGGGCAGTCTTTAGCTCTTGCGGGAAAGGTGCTGCTAAGGGTATGAGTGCAAATATTAGGACATCCGTAGTTAACTTTCCTACGTATTCTTGGAACGTGATGGTTATCGCCCACGAGATAGGCCATAATTGCGGCTTGCCACACACGCATTCTTGCACTTGGTCTGATGGCACAACTACGGGAGCAATAGATAATTGTGCTACTACGGAAGGAAACTGTGCCGGAGGACCAACCCCAACCAATGGCGGAACCATTATGAGTTATTGCCATGGAACGACTGGAGGTACAAACTTTGCGAACGGATTTGGTCCGCTACCCGGTGGTAAGCTTCGTGCTGAAATAAATGCCGCAAGCTGTTTAATGGGTAGTATAGTGGTAGTTCCGGTTGTTGCTAATGTATCTATCTGTGCTACTGGACAAACTGCTCAACTGACAGCAACGGGTTGCACCGGAACTTACGAGTGGTTTAATGCTGCGGTAAACGGAATTTCTTTGGGAACTCAAAATCCTTTTACCACCCCCGCCCTTACCATGAGTACAAATTATTTTGTAAGTTGTACTCAAAGCGGGTGTACAAGTAGGAGAAATCAGGCAACTGTATTCTTAACGAATATTTTTACCGCACCTATCGTCCAAGATATTGAAGTTTGTTCTGCTAATAATACGGCTACCTTGACGGCAACTTGTAATGGTCTTGATTTGAAATGGTACAGTGCCGTAACTAACGGCACATTGCTTGGCTCGGGTAATAATTTCGCTTTAGCTAATGTACTAATAAGCAGAACTGTCTACGCGGAGTGTAGTTCTGCCGCGTGTGGTGCTTCGCCGCGGGCAGCACTACAAATCACCTTATCCTCCCTATGTCCTTACTGTGAACCAAGTGGTCTCAATTGCTCAGATGATGACATGATCACACAGATCAAAATTGATCAAGGTGCAACCAATCTATATACAAACAACTCTGTTTGTAGTGCCAGTGGCTTTACCCTTTACACACCTGCGACTCCAGTTGTGTTTGTAGCGGCACAAAGATATAAAATAACCACAAAAAATCCGGGGATCTGGCCGAACGGTCTTGCCATTTGGCTTGATTATAATAGAAATGGGGTGTTTGAAACGAGTGAAAAAGTAGAATCTTACGATTCAGATAATAACCTTTGGATGACCCGAGAAACAAACGTAGCGATACCTGCCATGATTACTGCAGGAGTTGTAAGGATGCGGGTCAAAGTGATTTACTTCGGAATGCCAAATGACCCATGTTCAAGCTCGGAAGGTGGCGACGGCGGTGGTTTCGGAGAAATTGAAGATTATATAATAACGCTTTCAGCTGGCGGTACGCCTTGTCCACCTTCATTAATTCACACAACGGGTATTTTATCAGCTGGAGATTATAATGCTGAGCAGACCATCATTAGTCAGGCAAATGTAGGCACGCTAACTAACTTTCAAGCAGGGAGTAGTATCGTGTTAGATGCAGGTTTTCAGGCTGGACCCAGCGAAGTCTTTGAAGCTAATATAGCGGGATGCCCAGAATAATCTACGTCAAAACTTAAGCAAGAGTGTACTACGATGGTTCCTGACAAAGTGCTTTGTTTTCCACTATTGTTCTGTAAGGTACAAATGGCATTCCTGCCTGAATATAGGGCTCCCCCTGCGAGAATAGCCCCGTTGTAAAGAACCTCTTTGTTCTTCTGTTATACCTTCAATGAACTTCGGTTTGCGTCCCATAAAACGAAGCTAATAAATACAGGATAATCACGTCTCAGCATTTACATAGACAAACATACCTGTCTCTTTCAAAACAATCCCGCAAATATCTGGTTGGAGGTACTGTAATCAATTCATTAACACATTAACACTTACACTTATGAAAAAATTATTTGCATTACTAATGATAGGAGCGTTCAGTTTCACAACTGTTATGGCTCAGGAGAAACCTACTATTGTAGGTGTAGCTGCGGGGAATGATAATTTCACTACCCTTGTTGCTGCTGTAAAAGCAGCTGACTTAGTAGAAACTTTAAGTAGCGAAGGTCCATTCACGGTTTTTGCTCCGGTAAACGCCGCGTTTGATAAATTACCTGACGGTACTGTTTCTACTTTGTTAAAGCCGGAAAGCAAAGGCACGTTAACTGCGGTATTGACTTATCACGTTGTAGCTGGCAAGTTTATGGCAGCGGATGTGATTGCAGCTATCGAAAAGAACGATGGTAGTTTTTCGGTAAAAACAGTTCAGGGAGGTATGCTTACTGCGACTATTAAAGACGGTAAAGTTATATTAACTGATGAGAAAGGTGGAATGTCAACGGTTGTCATGACAGATGTAGCAGCGTCAAACGGCGTTATTCATGCAATTGACACGGTTGTAATGCCTAAGTGATTTTCACTTAACAAAAAAGATTAAGAAAAAGGGTTACCTCAACATGAGGTAGCCCTTTTTCCTTTATTTGGTAACATAGAGTCAGATTATATGTACGTTAAAAATGTCGTTGTTTCAAGTAGTTGAAATCTTTTTCGTTGGTGTAAGCTTCTTTCTCAAAGCTTATGGCGTAATATGCCGCCCACCAGTTGCCTAACCTCAAGTAGTGAACCGCCCATTCAATCACGTACCAAACGTAGAAAAATACAATCAGCATTTCTATTTGCTGCCGTAGATGAATGCATTCGTGATTCAAAATTACTTTCCCTGGCGATTTACTCCGTACAATGACGAACGGCCATAAAGCAATGCCGTTTATTTTTGGAAGTTTGATATTTTTAAGGAGAATCACTTGTTGGATTTTAATCTCGAATATATCTAACGCTAGTCTCTTGAACACGATTTATACTGTTGACAACACGCAATTTATCAATAAAATGTTTCATATCTCTTGTCTACAATCTTGCATCTATTTAATATTGCAAAAATAATAATTTAGACTAATCTAAAAATATATGAATTTTGACTTTTTACTAGAGTATAATCCCGTAATGTTGGCTTTAGGGGCTACATTATTTACGTGGGGAGTAACTGCCTTGGGTTCGGGGATGGTATTTTTCTTTAAAACAATTGATCAGCGAGTGCTCAACTTAATGCTCGGCTTCGCCGCAGGAGTTATGATTGCGGCTAGTTTCTGGTCTTTGCTTAATCCCGCAATTGAAATGGCGGAAGAAGGCGGAACGCCGGGCTGGATCCCTGCTGTAGTTGGTTTTTTATCTGGTGGAGTATTTCTCTATGGTATTGACAAAACACTTCCGCACTTACATTTGGGTTTACCCCGAAAAGATGCCGAGGGTATAAAAACGTCGTGGCATCGCAGTGTTTTACTGGTCCTTGCAATCACATTGCATAATATTCCTGAAGGTTTGGCAGTAGGTGTGGCGTTTGGAGCATTGGCACAAAACCCCGATCCGGGAATGCTTGCTGGAGCGGTTATTCTTGCTATCGGTATTGGTTTACAGAATTTCCCCGAGGGAGCAGCGGTTTCTATTCCGCTCCGTAGAGAAGGTTTCTCAAGGTTAAAAGCATTTAATTACGGGCAAATGTCTGGTATCGTTGAACCCATCGCGGGTGTATTGGGAGCCTTGCTTGTAACAATGGTTTCTCCGATTTTACCTTACGCTTTATCTTTCGCAGCGGGAGCAATGATTTTTGTGGTGGTTGAAGAGCTTATTCCCGAATCTCAAATTGGAAATAAGACAGACTTATCTACCATCGGAGCAATGGTCGGTTTTGCGTTGATGATGTTTTTAGACGTGGCGTTGGGTGCATAACGATTTTAACCACGCCTTGACCAAAACCTGGCTGGTGGCACTACATGCTTATAATGCGTATAGATACGGACGAATACCTTCGGTGTGTGTAAACGTAATATCGTGAATATAATCGTTCGGTTTCTCGCCCTCACCGATGTTTAGGTAATTGTCGTCGGACATCGAAAAGGCATTCATTAGTAATATTATCCTGACTGATAAAGCCATAACTGTACGTCACTTTCAGAATCCCGCTTCAATTCTGTACCTTTGATTGCAAGACCTTAACTACCAATCAACGTACATGAAAAAAGCTACTCAGGGGCTATTTGTAAGCATTTTTACAATGCTTACTTTAATTTCTTCCGCTCAAAAACAACCCGATTTTCTGATAAACCACAATACCCATTGGGTTGATTCGGTATTTAACGCCATGACGCTCGATCAAAAAGTCGGACAGTTATTGATGCCCCGAGGAAACTTTTCCGGGCAAGGGTATGAACCCGAGAAAATTGTGGAATGGGTAAAAGAATACCACATTGGTGGGGTAGCTTTTTTTGCCGGACAACCAACTACGCAAGCTTTGATTGTGAACCGTTTGCAGGAGGTTTCTAAGACTCCGCTTTTTATTGGAGCAGATTACGAATGGGGACTCGCCATGCGGCTTGATAGCACGGTGCGGTTTCCGTACCAGTTGGCTTTAGGAGCTATGAGTAACAACGAAGCACTTATTGAAAAAATGGGAGCTGAAATTGGGCGACAATGCCGGCGTATCGGTGTTCATATCAACTACGCTCCGGTGGTGGACGTAAACGTGGACCCAAATAACCCAGTAATCAACTTTCGTTCTTTCGGGGAAGATAAAAATGCCGTGGCAAATAAGGGTTTGGCTTATATGAAAGGTCTGCAAAGTCAGCACATTATTGCCACCGCAAAACACTTTCCCGGGCACGGAGATACGGGTGTGGATTCGCATTATGACTTGCCCATTATCAAACACGACCGTCAACGTCTCGAAGAGGTGGAGTTATATCCATTCAAAAAGCTAATAAACAATGGCTTGTCTGGAATTATGACGGCTCACTTGAGCATTCCGGCGTTGGATGATACCCCTAACTTATCGTCCACGATGTCACCTAAAATTGTAAATGATTTACTTCGGAAAGACTTAGGCTACGAGGGGCTTTTATTTACCGATGCCATGGATATGCAGGGAGCTGTCAAGTATTTTCCCGAAGGTAAAGCATTGGTGATGGCAGCACTTGCGGGAAACGATATTTTGGAAACTTTTACCGATGTTCCCACCGCTTTCAACGCTATCAAAAAGGCAGTTGAATCGGGTGAATTTCCGATGGAGGTTTTGAATGCTCGTGTAAAGAAAATACTAAAGGCAAAATCGTGGGTTGGGTTGGATGAATACCAACCGACGAGAATTGAGAACCTTATCGAAGACTTACATTCTTCTGAATCGGAATTCTTAAATCGTGAATTTGCCGAAGGCGGAATTACGCTAATTAAAAATGCTAATAACTTATTACCCATCAAAGATTTGACGCAACGTATCGCCGTTGTTTCGGTAGATACAGCGGGTAAAACGGCGTTTCAGCGAATGGCCGATAACTACACCACGGTAAATCACTTCAATATTCCCGCCGCGGTGGATGCCGCAAAAGCAGACGAGGCGATTATCAACGCCATCATCACGCAGCTATCGAGCTTTGATGTGGTTTTGGTTGGTTTACACCTTAGTAATATTCGCCCGTACTCTAATTACGGTATTACAGAATCTACCCAATTTGCTCTATCGAAATTGGTGAAACTTGATAATGTAGCCGTAACTATTTTCGGGAACGCTTACGCTTTGGGTAAACTTGAAAACCTGACGGAAGCGAAGAGTATTGTGATGGCAAATCAGTTGACTGATTATACCGAAGAAGCCGCCGCCCAAGCTATTTTTGGGGCAATCCCGATGCGAGGGAAACTTCCTGTTACTGTGAATGATACCTATAAATTTGGTGACGGAATTTCGTCGAAGGCTATCGGAAGATTGGCTTATGGTGTACCGGAGCAAGTTGGGGTAAACTCCGAATTGTTGAACGCTCGCATTGACTCGGTAATCAATGCTGGATTAAAGGCAGAAGCGTATCCCGGAGCGGTGATGCAAGTGGCAAAAGACGGGCGGGTAATTTATCAAAAAACTTTTGGTTACCATACCTACGAAGATGCTAAAAACGGTGACATGAAACTACGCAAAACCGTTTATGATGCGGCAAACCGTAACGATGCCATGGATATATCAACCTCTGGTACCGTGAATAAATTTGCTAATAAAAAAACGGGATATATTGATAACGAGCGAGGTGCAGTGCAGTTAGATGATATTTATGACTTTGCGTCTGTAACAAAAATCAGTACGTCAGCGTTGGCGGTGATGCAGTTAATGAGCGAAGGGAAATTCGATTTGGATAAAACTTTTGGTGACTATTACCCTGAATTCAGAAATACGAATAAAGCAAATCTGAAATTCAGGGATATGCTGACGCACCGCTCGGGGTTGAAAGCTTGGATTCCGTTTTGGATGGATGCCGTTGATTCAGTAGCAACAATCAAAAAAGCGGTGGAACGCGGGATGATTTTAGAAAGTGATTTAGTAAAAACGGAAGAAGATCGTAACTTCTTCGAGCGACTATTTGGAAAAGATATGACCTACATAACTGATTATAAAGCGTCCATTGCGAAGGTGTGGAAAAAAGCCGTATCCCCGAAAACAATTACGTGGAAGCCGGGTATCTTTTCCGATGTGGCAAGTGATGAATTTACTGTTCAGATCGCCGATACCTTGTGGCTAAATAAAGACTACGACAAAACGATTTTTCAACAAATTGCTGATTCGCCCGTGAAGCTAAATCAAGGATATGTTTATAGTGATTTGCACTATTATACTTATCCGCGTTTTGTGCCGTTATTGACAGGAGTGCCGTGGGAAGACTATTTGAAGAAAACGTACCACGCACTTGGAGCGAATTCGCTGACGTACAATCCGTTACTGGTTCACGATAGGAGTAAAATCGTCCCGACAGAGCAAGATAATCTGTTCCGTAAAACATTGATTTATGGTCGGGTGCATGATGAAGGAGCGGGGATGCTAAATGGTATCTCAGGACACGCTGGATTATTCGGAACTGCCAATGACTTAATGAAATTGATGCAAATGTACTCGCAAAATGGAAGTTACGGCGGACGGCAATTTATTAAGCCCGAAGTGATAAAAGAAGTGACCCGTTATCAGTCCAATCCGAAAGAAAATCGTCGTGCCATTGCGTTCGATAAACTACATCCTGATAAGTCTATCGCTAACGGCCCGCAGGGAGCATCACCCGAAAGTTACGGGCACTCAGGCTATACCGGAACGTTTACGTGGGTTGATCCTGCTACAAACTCCGTTTACGTGTTTCTCTCAAACCGCGTTTACCCAACGCGTGATAACAACAAAATTAGCTCGATGAATATTAGAACTGAAGTTGGAAACCAGCTTTATCGGACGATTAAGGAAGGGATGAAATGAGTGCCTTTTAGTGTTCTTTTTTAGAACACATTACTTAGGATATAGCTTAGGCTGGTAGTACCCACGGCGTGTGGTCGTGGTCCTAATAACTGTCGGTTACCAAGTCTTGTCATCTTAATATTTATTATACGGTTCGCCGTCTGCAAGCAGCTATGAGTTTTCATAGCTGCTTTTGTTTTCTATCTTTACCAAAAAAGTACTTACCTCTTACTTCAACTCATTTACCAATTATCATAGTTGAACCCTAACCTCATTCATTATGGAAAGAAATGCCAACGCAAAAAGTAGTATTATTCCGATAGTAATTATCGCCAGTTTGTTCTTCATTTTTGGTTTCGTAACTTGGATTAACGGGGCGTTGATTCCCTTTATGAAAACTATCAACGAACTCACCGATGCCCAGGCTTATTTGGTTGCTTCGGCTTCTTATATTTCGTTTGTTGTGATGGCGTTGCCCGCTTCTTGGGTGCTTAATAAAATTGGTTACAAAAAAGGTATTTCGTTGGGGCTAATCATTATGGGAGTTGGGGCGTTGGTGTTTATTCCCGCCGCCGAAGCTCGGACCTACTGGGTTTTTCTGTTAGCTATATTCATTCAGGGTACGGGTATGACCCTCCTACAAACGGCATCTAATCCGTATATTACTATTCTCGGACCCATCGACAGTGCGGCTAAACGCATTGCCATTATGGGAATTGCCAACAAAGTTGCCGGAGCGTTGGGCTCGTTAATTTTCGGAGCGTTACTACTTTCTGGAATTGACGAAGTAAACGAGAAATTAGAAACTGTTGGTACAACCGAAAAAGCGGCATTATTAGATACCATGGCGGATAGCGTGTTTATACCGTATTTAGTGATGGCAATCGTATTATTTGTTTTAGGATTTCTTATCACAAAAGCACCGTTACCGCAAATTGAAGCGGAAGAAATTGAAGAGCCAACAGACGGCACAACTGCAAAAACAAGCATTTTTCAGTTCCCGCACTTATGGTTGGGCGTATCCGCACTCTTCGTATATGTGGGTGCGGAAGTTATAGCTGGAGATACGATTATTTCCTACGGAATATCGTTGGGATTTACTGGTGAAGAAGCCAAGTTTTTTACCACTTATACATTAATGGCAATGGTGGCAACTTACGGGTTGGGCGTAGTCTTGATTCCTAAATATGTGAAACAAGGAACTGCCCTGAAAGCTAGTGCGGTCTTAGGGATTATTTTTAGCTTTTGTATTTTGTTCACTACTGGATTTACCTCAATATTATTTGTGGCGGCATTGGGAATCGCTAATGCCTTGGTTTGGCCGGCAATCTGGCCATTGACGTTAGAAGGTTTAGGGAAGTTCACTAAAACGGCGTCGGCTTTACTGATTATGGCTATCTCTGGCGGAGCCATTATTCCGCCGCTTTACGGTAGAATAGTAGATGCGAATAAAAGCGAACTCATTGCTGCCGGAATTGAGGAGACCAGTGCGTTAGCAACCGCAGCAACCAGCAGTTATTGGATTCTGATTCCCTGCTACGCTTTCATTCTCTTTTTTGCAATGTGGGGGCACAGGATTAAAAGTTGGTCGGGGAAATGAGGGGTTGCGTTGATTCCTAAGATATTCCCCCTCGTTTTTAAGGAGAGGGGAGAGGTAAAAGAATAACTTTTCAATCAATTAGTAACACGAGAAAAAAAAGAACGTGTGCGTAGTTAGTCTGTCAGGGTTTAAGCAAAGTATACTTTCGAACGCTGTATATTTCTAAGAAAAGCCGCTCATAACGAGTGGCTTTTTCTTGTACCGACTTTCTTCGCTTTTTTCTCTACCTCCCTTTCTGTAACTTACGGCACATTCATCACAACTAAGAATTTTCATGGCACTTACTGAATATTGGAACGGCTCAGAGAAATACATCTGCGACGCCGAATTAGCACAGGCATTCCACATGGCACGGGTTTTGGGCATGCCGTTGCTCATTGAAGGCGAACCTGGAACGGGCAAAACCGAATTGCCGATTCAATACGCTAAAGATGCCAACGTACCGCTTTTTGTTTACCCCACGGGTTCAAAAAGTAATGTCGAGCAGTTTGTAGCTCGGTTTGACCACGTCAAGTATTTGCGGGATTCTCAGATAGAAATTCTGAACGCCCAACGCGAAGAAAAAGGCTTGCAGAGTAAGCTCTCCACGGGTGGTAGAAACTCCGAGAACTTAGCGGATTACGTGGTGAAAGGACCGGCGGCTCAGGCGTATTCCACACCAAATTCCGTATTGTTGATTGACGAGATTGACAAAGCTCCGCGGGAGTTTCCGAATGATTTGTTGTACGCCCTCAGTCACCGTAAATTTGTGATGCCGGAATCTGACGAAGTAATCGAAATTTCGGAGGAAGAAATGCCCGCCATTGTGATAACTTCCAACCGCGAACAGGAATTACCCACCGCTTTTAAAGGGCGTTGCATTTATCATTATATCACTTTCCCTGATGCTGAAATGATGCAGCAAATTGTGGCGAAACATTATCCCGAAATCAACGACAAAGTAGTAGATATTGCCCTTGATATTTTCTATCAACTCCGCAACGCTGGACTTGAACGTGCCCCAACCACCCGTGAATTATTGAATTGGTTGAAATACATTAAGACGTTCACCAGCGAAGAAGCCATTGAGAAAATCAAAAGCCTCGAAGGTCTTGGGGTACTCGTCAAAACTCAACCTGACATGGAAAAACTCAAAAAATCCGTAACGGGAACAGCGACGCTAAACGTGAAGGCGAGGGGTTATTACGGGTAAAAAAGGGGAGTTTCTATGTAATTGGTTAGGCTATGTTTCGTGCCTGCCGTAGGCGGCATGAGCTACAGGTGATGCTAGGCACAGGTTTGTTTCTTTCAATGTTATTTCTTAACTAATTTCAAAACTACTTACCAACCGTGTTGACTCGTGTTTGATATAAAGTAGAAGTACTTTGTATATCATAGCCTCGGTTACTCAACAATAGACTCGAATAACGTATCCGAAAGTATGGCTCAGGATAATTCCTTAAATCTTCTCCTAAGGTCATGATTTCTTCTGATGTTAGTCGTATACATTTATAGCCCACTGATAAAGATACTGTCTTGTCAATCAAAATCGGTGCTTATATTATTTGAATTACTTAAATGCTCCCATTGCCACGAAAAGACGCTGATAATAATGCGGCCTATTGAGCCAAAACGAGGGTTACCAAACTCTCTAAAAGTAAAACTTAAAGAATCGGCTCAAGGCAAATGGGGGGGGGTAAAAAAAAACACTTCTGCTGGGAGTTGGAATACGTATCCTTAGGAAGTTAAATCTGATAAAGTACTCTCTTCCAAACATACGCATATATGTCTAACACCGCGGAGATACGACATGATATTCGTCAAAAGTGCTAAGAAGCTATCATTGAAAAAGTAAATCAGAGGCACTAATCCTACTCAGTCCCCATAAACCAATAACAGGCTGCTTAAGCTCAATACCGTCTCAAACTAACCGAAGCCTTACTTCGCTTCATTCGAGACTAATTGTCACGCACCGTTTTCTTCCACAAATTTTACTAATAAGCTTGATGTCTTCATAGTACTTATTTTACCAAGGAGGCGAATCTTCTACAATTGGAGTTCCATCCATATCAATCCATTTATCCCAAGGAGTACGATTTGATTGCCACTTGTGTTTCTCGAAAGAATTGAACCATTTGTCATCGTATGCAAAATGTTTGTCTGCATTTCTTGGAACGGACTCCCTTCCAAACCGTGCTATTCTATCATCTGTATATTTTTTAACAAGTACTTTCATCTGACGTATTTTCGGAATTGCATGAGGAACAAAAGCACGATTTGGAAATGCTACCAAGTCAACAGACAATTCTTCAAGCCTCCAGGCGTGTAATCTCGAAAGAATAATTTTATCAGTTAACTTGAGTGAATCCATATCACCTTCGATGATATCAAAAGCTCGCATCCATCCGTAGGCTAACTGGATTCTTATAAGCCCTGGGTTAATTTGAGCGGTTCCATTAATATTGAACGTAGGGGCAATATCATAAACAGTAGCGGATTCAAGGTGCTGTTGTAATTCTAAGTCATCGGTTCTATTAATTTCTTTACGCATGCTGCTTATCAAATCTCCAATGTAACTCAGCATACCCATATTGTCCGCTTCATCTTGAGAGTGAAAATGAAAATGTGGTCTGTTTATATCAGAAGGACGTCCTCTCGGAATTTCTTGAATAAGCTCCCTCTTTGAAACATCATTATTATGTTTAGGATTACATCGAATCATAATTATTCTACACTCCCTATCTGTATCTGCAATAACCTTTAACTCAGGCTGTATACTCCGTAAGGGTAGTGTATCTGTTACTCCACCATCAAAACAAATATTCCCTCCAAGAAGCTGTGGCGGAAAAGCTCCAGGTATAGCCGCAGAGGCTAAAGCTCCTTTTATTAGTCGATCAACACCACTTATGTTTGCTTCCAAGAGCCGAACCTCTGTAGAAAAGATAGTTTTATTTTCATACTGAGTAGTCTCTTCTGGCTTGTAATCTAGCATATGGAATCTTGTGTTTTCATCCATATAATATAACCTACCGTTATTGATAGAAGTAGAAACAAGTTTTAGCTTAGTCCAAGTTCTTGAGAACTTTTCATAATCTAACTTTGACCTAATTAGTGCCTCTATTGGCTTGAGTGTAAACAAAGATTGAATTTTTGCGAAATCATCGATTGCGTCGCTTATCTGAGCAGCTGATTGACCAATTATTATGGTACTTATGGCATGACCTGGAATCAGAACTGAAGCTACTCTTCCAGCTAAGCTAGTCCTGCTTCTTCTTCTTTGACTACCGGTATTTGCTTGAGCTATCCGTGCTTCCTTATAAAAATCAATCTCATAATTTCCATACTCACTTTTTTCTGGACCATATGAGCCGCCAAGGAAAAAATCCGAAATCTGTGTAAGACCTAATCCTACTGCATTTGTAAGTATATTATTAAACCTGTCATCATCAAATTCTTTAGCTTCATCTGACATTTCATACATATCCGATTCATCATTAAGCTGTAGCCAAATATCCACTAAGTCCGCAATATTTGGTAAGGGCCATTCCCATTCTTGGGCTGGAAGTAGGCTGTTTAGTGCTCCTACTGAACAGCCAGCAATTACATCAGGTTTAAATTCTAAGTTCTTGGTGCCAAGATAGTATATACTCCCAGCCTGAAAGCAACCTTTGGCTCCACCTCCCGATAAAACCCATGCGTTGTAATTTCCCATGATATTTATTCTTTAGTTTATTAAAAATTTGGTTAAATCGACTTATTTTCGCAAATAATAATATTCTACTATTAATAATCATTTCTTACAATTTTTAATATACAAAAAATAAATTGTTGAATTCTGGATTTTTTAAAAAATGGTGCACGATGAGTAAATATTAGGCACTACCTTTTGTTGGATATATTGTATAATACCCAACGATAAGTCGACGCTATGTTGATTCACCCTTCCAATTCTTTTTTGGGAATGTCGTTCGTTAGATTAAGTAGGGCTGCCCAGATGTTTTCGTAGCCAAGATTATCCTCACCACTCATCCCGCAAAATCTCGCCTTTAAAAATTATATTTGCACGCTTGCGTTGTATTTTACAATTTCAGCCTCTAATTTGAATTCACTTGATAATAATTATGGATAAATTAGTGACGAAATGCGTTCTCGTGCCGTTAATTAGCGTGATGGTGGCGTGCGGTGGGGCGAGTGAACGTACCCGTGAGCGGCAACAACCGGAGAAACCTGTCGTTGAAACCATAATTGCCTCAAAGTTTTATCTTGAACACAGCGGTAGTATGTTTGGCTACGATGGACAAGCCAACGAAAGTCAATTCAAGCAAACGCTGACTTCCTTGGTGCAGGATTTTAAGGCAGTTACCCGCCGTGATTCTACGGCGATTTCTATCGTCAATGATCAGGTTTATAACTACCCTGGCACTTTCACTGACCTCGTACAGGCAAGAAGTATTTTCCAAAACAAAGTTGGTAATCCTGCGTTCACTGATTTCAAAGCCATTTTTGATACGATTTTGGGCGATTTGAAAACTGACGAGGTGGCTTTCTTGTTCAGTGATTTAATTTATTCTGGTGAAAATAGTCAGGGTAAATTACCTCAGAAAATCATGGACGAAGCCGAGCAATTGTGCCGCACGGTGTTCAACCGTCATGCCGATGATATTTCGGTGTTGATTATCAAACTTCAGTCTGATTTTAACGGTAGCTATTATCCGTACAATGCTCCAAATAGCGGTAAAAAAGTGAACGGTAGCCGTCCGTATTACGTGATGCTCTTTGCAAAGAATAAGACGATGGAGAAATTCATGCGGGATAATAAATATGAGGTAATTCGAGATTTTGAGGAACTGCTTGGTTTCCAGCAGAAATTATTTTTTAGTCGCAGTAACTTATTGTCTGATCCTTACTATACGATTTTGCAAAACGATTCTGACGAGAAAGGTACGTTTACCAAAGGCGACCGTGATTTGAATAAAAGGGGTTTACACGCCATTGATAACGTGGATGCTCCGCACCGAAGCGGTGAAAAACTGACCATTAGCGTGGCGGTGAGTTTTCCTGAAGGTGCGTTGAATACCTCGCAGATTACTGACCCGAATAACTACACAGTCGAGTCGCTAAAAGATGGTTTCAAGATAAAGGGTATTACACCTATTAAAGGTAAGGATGGTCTGACGCATAAAATTGTGTTGGAAGCTCAGAAATCTGCTCGCGGCGATCGGGACGTAAAGATAAAATTTAAGCGGAACCTTCCACCGGATTGGGTAACCGTCACAAACTCCGACGACGACAGCGATATAAGATCACCTGAATTCGACACGCAGACTTTCGGTTTCGGTAGTATCGTAAAAGGCATCAACGATGCGTATCAAACGACCTTAAACTCGGATAATTATTTTACGTTGGCGTTGAAGCTAAAAGAATAAAATGAAGTATAATGAGGTTGCCCGTGTAAATACGAACTTGTTCGTTCAAAATCAAAGTATTAACTCCTAATCACCTAAACCACTAACTCCTACAAATGGAAAACTTCTTCATAAATCTTTACGAATTATTTGTGGATGGTGCGTTATTAGATGACCTCATCGACGAAAAAATGATTGTTACGCTTTCGGTAATGTCGTTGCTGGTGCCACTAACTTTTGCGTTGCTGTTCTATAAATTATATGACCGCGTCGGTTTTTCTAAACGGCGGCATTGGTTGGTGGTGATGTTCAGCAGCGGTATGATTGTATTTTTCTGGATACTTATTGCCTGCTTTACAAAGGAAAATGAGCAAATACCTCGCCCAACGGCGGTGGTGGAAGAAAATCAGGAAGTGCAGTTTATGTTCGATCAGGGAACGTCTGTTTTCCTGGAATATAGCTTTGAAATGCTGGTACTGGCGTTCATTTATTTCTTTATTTTTTCGTTGGGTTTGAGATTAATTAGCATTAACAATCGTAAAACACCTTTTTAATACTACCTCGCTCCGGTGGCTTGGTCCTCTAAGGAGAAGGGCGGGCGGCCTGTGTAAAGTGAGGTGATAGCAGTGAACAAGAATTCGTGCTCAACCCAAATGTGTACGTCGTAAATCAAAACCGAGCGGACGTTTTCCATCAAAATTCATACTTCAATTTATGGCTTCTAAACTATTTATATTCGCCATTGGCGGCACGGGTTCGAGGGTGATGAAAGCCCTTACCATGTTATTGGCAACGGGCGTGGAAATGAAAAATACGTCCGAGATTATTCCCATAATCGTTGATCCGCATAAGTCAAATAAAGATTTAAAACGGACGGAAAGCCTATTGAAGTCGTATAAGAAAATTCGGGATTCCATTATTGAAACGCCGAAACCAGACGAGTTTTTTGGTACAGAAATCCGAACGCTAAAAAGTATCGTGAATAATAATGAAAGCCTTTCCGATACGTACACCTTCGAGCTGAAAGGTGTTGGCAATGAAACATTCAGTCAATACATTGATTACGATAATTTATCGGGCAGTGCGGATGGTTTTGAAATGTATTCGCCTAATAAGGACTTGGCTTCGCTGTTGTTTTCACAAAATAACCTTGCCACTGAAATGAATATCGGTTTTGTAGGAAATCCGAATATCGGAAGCGTGGTGTTAAATCAGTTCAAAGAGTCGGATGAGTTCAAGCAATTCGCCGCTAATTTCTCGAAAAATGACCGCGTTTTTATTATCAGCTCCATTTTTGGTGGAACGGGTGCGGCGGGTTTTCCAATAATTTTGAAGAACATTCGTGGTGCGGAAGCGGGAGATTTGGACAGCCCAGAATACTTGCGGAATGCGAAGATTGGGGCGTTGACGGCTCTACCGTATTTTGGTATTGAGCCAAGCGAGGAAAAACGCATTGATAAAGCCACATTTTATTCTAAAACCAAAGCGGCGTTGCATTATTACAGCAAAGGCGTGAATAAATCTATCAATCGATTTTATTATATCGGTGATGATGTTTCGACGAATTACACGTACGATCCTGGGGAAAGTGGACAAAAAAATGACGCTCATTTCGTGGAAATGGCGTCGGCAATGGCAATCATTGATTTCGCCGCCGTGCCGGATTCTGAACTTGAAAATAATAAGGGCCTACCGAATGAAACCGTTTTTAAAGAATTTGGTATTGCCAGCGATAGTAATCGACTAAACTTCTCGCAACTTGATACCGAAACTCGGCGGTTGGTTGCCCGAAAACTGACAAAGTTTACGCTCATGTGTTTGTATATGGAACATCGCCTAGAAAGCCGGGTTGGCGGTACGACACCGTGGTTAAAACAAAGTAAAGTGATTGATAAAGGTTTTTTAAAAGGCACTTTTTACCAAACTTACTTACAAGAATTTAGGGACGGTTTTACGGAATGGTTGACTGAAATGGCACGCAACACCCGCAGTTTTCAGCCGTTCGTCTTGTCGGCGGATTTGGAACAGTTGATCGTGGATGTGGAAGCAAAAAAGAGCTGGAACCCATTTGCCAAGAAAACGGATTTTGAGACTTTTGAAGAATTTTTGAATAAAGCAACGGAGAAGAAAACGTATAAAAGTGTCGAAGATGCTTTCGTAAAACCGATGGAAGCTGGTGCCGATGAATTTATCAGCCAACGCTTCGCTGAATCGTTTAAAAATATGTAATGAATTGTTTGTTGATACAGCATTGTCAGTATCCTCATTAAAGTAGTCTAAAAATCTCAGTGAGGCGACCTTTTAATGATTGCCGCTCGGTGGCAGCAGAAATAGACGTTACAGGAATAACAAAGTGCTAGCGGCACGATCTTTCGGTAGCCAAAATAGACGTTACAGGAACAACAAAGTGCTAAGTGGCACGATATAATGATTGTTATCATAAGTTCGTTGTTAAAACACGTCAGAGAAAACTAAGAAATAACTAAAAGTACCGATAGCTGAAATCAGATACTGGACATCCGAAAAAATACTATGCCAAGAAATAAAACATTAACGCTTCATACCACCGACGAAGGCAATCAAGGGCACTGGTTTACTCGGGGCGGAGAATACGGAAAAAAAGAAATCGACTCGATTACTGATCCCGAAGGTGGCGATACGAAAGAGCCACCAACTTCGATTCCCAGTCCGTTTGCTCGGTTTGATTTGGTACGGACGGCCTTCTCAAAACTTTCTCAAAATACGGACTTGAGTGGTGATCCGAACGATGAACGGTTGGTCTCGGATTGTTTTGACGTGGGGGAAGTTTTTTTTAATTACGACAAGATAAAAGACAAATTACAAATCATTAAGTGGGACAAAGAATCTGGGCTTCGCAGTTTGGCGGGTTCGCCGCTGCGGGGACATCAGCGGTTCGGAAAAGCCTTGAATCTGTTCTTGAAACAAGATGGCGGAACGTCCAAAGTAACCGACGACGATAAACGCAGCGGCGGTTATAATTTCGACGCAATGGACGCTATTTATATCCTGAAATACACTAATAACGTTGATTCAAAAATCATCGGTGGCACGTCGCCTTCGACGCTCTTTTTTAGTGCTCCGACGGACTTGAGTTTTGTGGATATTAAATTTGGTAACGACCGTTTATTCGACAAAAACATCAATCCGTTGCACCAACGAGACATCGAATACCAGAAGTTTTGGCACGGTCTGAGTTTGCAGTCGAACTTCATGCAGCATTTTCCGGAAGTGACGGCGTATTTAAAACGTAGTCTTGAGTTGCTAAAAAGTACTAATAACGCCGTTTGGAAAGAAATTGGTAATGATGCCGAACACCTGAACAACGAAATTTTTAACAATACCTTTGATGACCTCGTTTCAGAATCTGGTGATTTGGTGGAGGCCCTACGGGGATTTCGGATTAAGAAGGTCCGAATAAACCCAGAACAGCTTTCAGCGAGTGATTTTATCATTCCGTCGGAGAAATTTCAGCGAATGAACCCTCGTGAATTGCAACCGATGATTTTACAAGATAATTATCAGGGAAATCTGAAATATACCAAGGCACTGTGGGATAGAAAGCAAGCTGTGCCGTCGTTTGTGGCTGAAAGCTGGAAAGATAATAAACGTCGTTTGCCTGGTCAGCAGGATTTTTATCCGTGGCTTACGATTAGTGATTTCCTCGAACCGAGCATTATCCGGTTAGTTTATCCCGTAAATCAAAATGCTTTTTACGACGGAAACTTATCGGGTGGTGGAGATTTAACTAAAGGCTACTTGCTCCCGTTAAAGAAAGAGTTTTTTGATTTTTTCGATGTTGAAGATTTGACCGTTGGTCAAGGTCGAAAAGTCGGTATTAAAATGGATAATTTGGCTGGTGAGAGTGGTGTAAAGGTAACGTTGACTATTCAACTAAAACCGCAACAACCGCCCATCGTTTTTGAACGAATTTACAAAGCGTCCATCAGTAGTGTTCCGCTTACGCCCGATGAAAGTAGTCGTTCGGGGGGGGCAATTGTCGAGTTGCAGTTCGGTGTAAACTTGATGCCGTTTATTCGTATTGAGGGTAGTTCGAACAGTCCAGTTTATCGGGTACAGGTTGTGGATCGGGACATTGACTATTTGACTTTACCGAACGAATATAATCTCAAATTTATCGATGCTGAGAATAACTTTTTAACAATTCTGCCGCCGAAAACTCGGAGTGTAAAAAATCAGAACAAAGCCATTTCGGCAACTACAAAGTATTACGCCGTTAAAAATAATTTCGATTATATTTCAGTGGAAGTCGGCGGTCGGTGGGGCGTGATTGCTCCGAGATTTGATAAAGTTAGTCAGCAAATGGGCAGTGAGAAATTTACATTTGCCGTTGATTTCGGAACGACGAACACGCACATTGAATATAAAACTGAAAGTAACCCGACCGCCATGCCGTTTGAAATCGGTCCGGACGATAGTCAAATTGCTACGCTGCACGATCCTGAATTTCCGAAAAAAGATAAATCTTTCAACGGAACGGGAGCCGCTATCTTAGCTGATATTATTCCGGTGGAAATGATGCCAGACGTTATCAATAAAAACGAAAAGGCTTCTTTCCCGACCCGAACAGCGTTGCTGGAAAATTCGCCGCAGTGGTCAGAAAACCTCTTTGGTTTCATGGACTTCAACCCGGCGTTTTTGTACGAAAAGCAGAATCTGAGCAAAAGCTACAACCCAGCTACGAACCTGAAGTGGTCGAATTATAAAAACGACGACAAAGAAGAAAAACGAGTAGAAGGCTATATTCAGTCGCTGTTGTTGTTGATTCGCAATAAAGTTTTGCTGAACGGCGGTAATCTTGATGCAACAGAACTGGTATGGTTTTATCCGCTCAGTATGCTCGAAACTCGCCGTAATTTCTTCGAAGAAATGTGGAACAAACACTTCCACGAAACTATCTCGAAAAGTAAATTTCCGCAACGCGTTCCCGAAAGTACGGCACCGTATCATTGGTTTGCCCACGGAGCTGGTCGCACCACGGCAATTGCGTCGGTGTACCATCCGGCGGTTTGCGTGGATATTGGTGGCGGTACCAGCGACGTCGTTATTTTTGAGAACAATCACCCCGTCTGCTTGACCTCTTTCCGTTTTGCGGCAGATGCCATTTTTGGTGATGCATTTGCCCCGGAAGGAGCAGCAAATCGTAATGGTTTTGTGCTGATGTACGAAAGTAAAATCAAGCAAATTTTGGAAGAAAATGGCTTTAATGACTTGATAAGTGCATTTAACGCCATTCGGAATAAACAACGATCCGAAGATATTATTGCGTTTTTCTTTTCTTTGCAGGATAACAAAGAAGTGCAGAAAAAAACGTTGTTGAATTTTAACGATATGCTGGGAAAAGATGACTCGTTCAAAATTATTTTCCTCGTTTTTTATACCGCGATGATTTACCACATCGCCAAAATAATGAAGAAGAAGGATTTTAGTCTGCCTCGTTATTTAGCGTTCAGTGGGAACGGTTCAAAAATACTCCGCATTTTGAGCATGAAATCTAATACGCTGTCGCAACTGGCAATGCTTATTTTTGAAAAAATCTACGGTCAAATCTACGATTCGCACGCATTGGAGGTAATTCTGGATCAGGAATCACCGAAAGAAGTTACCTGTAAAGGCGGTCTGAAACTGAGTAGTACGCTTGACTTTAACACACCCGATGACGGACGCGAAGACGAGAAAATTGAGAAAATCAAAGCGGTTTTACTGGGAACCTCCGATGATACGTTTGGCTCGGGACGCGACACGTACGAAAAAGTGAGCGAAGAAATGCTGCTCTCGGTGGCGGATGAAGTTAGAAATTTTGTTGATTTACTATTCTCGCTGAATGAAGATTTTAGCTTTAAAAATAAATTCAACGTCCGTACTAGTGACCTTGAAAAATACAAACAAACCCTGTTGCGGGATTTGAACCAAAACGTCCGAATTGGTTTTTCACACAAAAAGCAGGAATCCGACTTGAAAGACCCAATCGAAGAAACGCTGTTTTTCTACCCGTTGATTATCGGCATAAACAGCTTGGCGGCTAATATTTCAAAATAACTGTGATGAAAAAACTTGTCTTATTTATCTTGCTGGCGGGCTTTGTCTCGCCGCAGATTTTTGGTCAATGCCAACCGAATGAAATCGAATTGGTGAAGTCTGGTCAACGTGATTGGGTGAAGAATTTTGATAATTTGGTGAAGAAGTTCGGCAACAACCAACAAACGAATAGTTTACGGTCTTATTTTTATCAAAATAACCAGCGTAGAAACTGTATTTCTCGCACGAATTTGCAATTGCTTCAAAGCGAATTGGAAAGAGCTTTTCCGATGTCGAAATATCAAAACGAGGCAATCGTTAGGGATTTCTCAGCTGCTGTAAAAACAATTGCGGTGAGTAATTTGCCGTCGCCAGAATCAACGCTTATTGTTCAGGAAACACCCGTATTGACCACCGATGAGATTATTAAAGTGGAAACAATCGAGCTGCCGCCTTATTATCGAACGGAGTTAGAGCAATTGAAAAGCAGCAAAATGATTTGGATGATTGCTGCCTTGTTGGCAGGAATTTCTGCCGTAGGATTGGGTATGTTTTATTTCTTTCAAACCAAGAAGATGAAGCAAACCATCAAACGACAAACGCACCAAATGCTAAAACTTGGTAATGCCCAGCATGAGTCTGGTAAGAACGACACGGTTCGTGAACTTGGATTCAAGACAGATGCCCAAAAATGGAAAGAAAAGTACTCGGCGAGTGACCGTGAATTGAGGCAAGTTACTGATGAATTCGCAAAATATAAGGAACAAATGCAAGCTGCTTCGCAGAAAAAAGTCGGCAATGTTAGTAAAACTACGGCTACTCCCGCAGTGATTCCCGAATCGGAACGGACGGTCTTTTTTCTTTCGCTGCCTACGGCAACAGAAGACGGAATGGGTAGTTTCCGCGACATGCGGCAGGGGCAACCAAACCCGACGAGTTCCTATTACAAATTTGCCGAGAATACCGATGGCAAAACTGCTAAATTTTGGTTTTTAGAAAACCAGAATACGTTGCAAAGTGCGTTGATTTATCCCGATACGTACATCAATCCCGCTTGCGAATACCAGAGTTTCAATTCAACCGCAAAAACTATTAAAACCAGCGAACCTGGCTTGGCAGAAAAACAAGGTGAAAATTGGAAAGTTATCCGTAAAGCAAAAATCAAATTCGTTTAATTATATTTCACAAAATTTATAATCAATACCTATGTTTGTCACGGTTTTTGAGTACCTGATAATTGCGGGGGTGATTGCCCTGCAATTTTACTTTTTTTGGCAATCATATACCAAAATTCAGCTGTTTAAATCGACAATTCCAGCGGTCGAACGCATGGAATTAGTGCAATTTCGGGTGTTGGCGGATGACCTAAAAAACGTGCCGCCGCGAGAACTTATTATGGATTATAAATGGTACAGTGCCGACTCGCCAACCAGTAAAATCGAGTTGGAATTGCAGGAGCGGGAGAATTACCACTGGGGGCAGATGGAAGCACTGGGCGAAGAACCGGATACTTATAAAGCATCCATGATGGCCCATCGGGAAATCGAAGCAAAATACGGCAAAGATTGGAAGCGGGTCAAACCGTTGGTCGAATTGAACTTGTTGCAGTGTGCTGGTCAGACGAATGAGATTCTGAATAATATCCTGATGTCGATTAATACGTATCTGGTTCGGAATAAGGGGGCGGTAGTCGATTTTAATTTGCTGAAAGATATCATCCAACGCAACCTCGACACGGTAGAAGAAGAAATCCAGTCTATGATTCCAATTCCGGTTTATCTGGGTTTGATGGGTACTATGTTTGGAATTATTATCGGTTTATTTTCGATGCCGGATGTTGGTTCTGCTAGCTTTCTGGAAGGCGGTGGTATCAATAACCTGATTGGTGGCGTAAAAGTGGCAATGATTGCTAGTTTTACGGGTTTGCTGTTTACTGTTTTAAACTCTGGCCGTATTTTTAAAGGAGCAAAAAGTAAGGTCGAAACCAGTAAAAACGATTTTTATACTTTTTTACAAACTGAACTACTGCCCATTTTGACCGAAAACGTCAACGTCGGAATTTATAGTCTCAACCGTACCATTTCGCAGTTCGGAAATACGTTCAACCAAAACGTGCAGCAATTAGATGTGCTGGTTGGTAAAAACTACGATTCGGTGATGGCTCAACAAAACGCCATGGAGATTTTTCAGAAAATGGATGTTTCCCAGATTGCGAATTTTAATGTGAAAGTATTGAGCGAAATCACGCAAAGTATCGGAGCCTTGGAAGGGCTAAGTTTCTCGCTCCGCAACGTGGACAGCTTCGTAAAGAACTCCGCCGAGTTGGTAAAACGCACGGATGATGTGGCAAATTTATCGGAGAAATTTATCGAAATTCTGAACGAGAGCAAGCAATTGCAACTCTTCTTAAATAGTCATTTTACAGCGTTGGAAGATCGGGGACAGCTAGTAAATGACACCGTTGTAAAGATGGATGAGGTGATTGATAAAAGCCTGAAAGGATTGGAACAACACATGCACGAACGTATTAAGGCCGTTCAGGATATCAAAATTTCGGCGGAAGACTTACTTCAGCGAGAATTTGACGCCAACCGGAATATTCTGACAAAAATCCAGTACCTCGAACCACTTTCTAACGATTTTAACTCGTATTCAAAAGAAGGTTTGGGCAAACAAAAGGAATCTTTGCAGGCGATTACGGACCTTAATAGGCGGATGGATGAAAATAATAAACTGCTTACAGACTTACTGTACTTCATGCAGGATTCGACGTTGAAATCTCGGGTGAAAAGTATTTTTGGTAAGAAAAAACGCGTTAAATGAAAAATAGGGATTCGAGTTTTTTCTGGACTAGTTACGCCGATTTGATGACCAGTTTGTTCTTCGTGATGTTGGCACTCTACGTACTGACTGTTGCCGTGTTAAAATATCAACAAAAAGCCACCGAAGAGCAACTCCGCAAAATCACCGAAATACAGAATGCCACCCGCGAATTACCCGAAGCATATTTCGAGTACCAACCGGAATTTAAGCGTTTTTCCTTAAAAAGGCAGATTAATTTTCCGGCGAAAAATGCGGTTATTCCGGCGAAGGATAAAGTCTATATGGTAGCAGTAGGCAAGAGTATTCAGAAACTGGTGAATACTTTGAAAGTAAAATATAGTGGTACAGACATCAAGTATTTAATTGTGATTGAAGGGATGGCATCCAAAGATAATTACGTTTATAACTACCAGTTAAGCTACGAACGGGCGTTATCCCTTTACCGCTTTTGGGAGAAGGAAGACATTGTACTTGACCCCTCGGTGTGTGAAATAATAATTTCTGGTAGCGGAACCGGCGGCGTCGGCCGTGAAAAGCCCGAGTATAAAAATCAACGTTTCCTAATTCAAGTTATCCCGAAAATTGGTAAAATGAGCGAGTTGGTGGAAGTAAAGTAGCTATTCTTCAATCCAGAAGCCACAATGGAGTTCTGTCATTGGGGAGGGTTGTAAACTTTATCTCCAATATCTAAATTTAAACTGGTCTAAATAATTCCCCCTTACTCGTTCTTTTTAGTTTCTTAGAAACGGCTTCATTGACGATGCGTTGTAAGTCTTCCAAAATTCGTTTTTTGACGAAGTGTTTATGCACTACCAAACCCACGGAACGAATGGGAACGGGCGGGGCGAAAGCTTTGATAAATGGCTGGTCTTCTTTGGGTAAGTCTACGGCGGCTAATTGGGGTAATAGGGTAATGCCTTTGTAGGATTTGGCAAAACGCACTAGGCTATCGATAGAACCTGCTTTGAATTCAAAGTTGCGGTGTTTTTTACTATCTAGCTTGGATAAACTACAGATGCGTTCTACTTGTGTGCGGAAACAGTGCCCTTCTTCGAGTAATAATAAATGTGATAGACTAATGTCTTCAATGGTTCGGTTGAGGTTTTCGGTGTTTTCGGAGAAACAATCAAAAATCAAGAATGGCTCATTATAAAGCGGAATTTCTCGGAGTTCACTATCTTCTAAAGGCAGGGCGGCAATGCCGATATCTAGGCTGCGGTTTTTAAGTGATTTCTGAATTTCTGTCGTGGTCATTTCCTGCACAGTTATCTTGATATTTGAAAAACGATTCGCAAATTCGGAAAGAAATAGCGGGAGTAAATAGGGGGCTACTGTTGGGATTACCCCAATCTGTAAATCTCCGGCGAGTTCGCCTTTCAGTTCTTGCACCGTATTTTCTAAAATCCCGATTTCTTTGACCACAATTTGTATCTGCTCAATGATTTCTCGTCCTTCTTTGGTAATGGCAACGGGTTTAGATTTCCGGTCGAAAATTTCTAGTCCGATTTCGTTTTCGAGTTTTCGCACCATTGTACTTAACGTTGATTGCGTAACGCAGCACTTTTCGGCGGCTTGCTCAAAATGCTTTAATTCGGCTACCGCTAGAACGTATTGAAGTTGTTGGATATTCATATTTAAGACTTGAGAGAAGGGGTTTATCGAAGACAGGGAAGAACGAGTTATCGTAAGAACGAGGCGGGTTTTGATAAACTTAGCCTGATGGCCTGTGTATATTTAGAAACCTTAGAAGTTACAGGTGCCTTTTTAAACTCATTAAAAATATAACTTAACAAATGTACATCTACTTTGTCAATATACATATCAAAATTATCGTTTTTGTCAATGAGTAATTCTGTTTAACTTTGTGTAAAGTATTATTCACAAAAATAACATAACATACATAATGAGCATAAATCCAGATAATCACGGAGCTATGGGCGATGCGAGTGCCTGCCCATATTTAGGTGGAGAATTGAAATCAGCAGCGGGAGGCGGTCCTACCAATCAAGATTGGTGGCCTAACCAACTAAAGCTGAACATCTTGCGTCAGCAAAGTGAGTTGTCGAACCCAATGGGTGATGACTTTAATTACGCTGAAGAATTCAAAACATTAGACCTCGCAGCTGTAAAAGCTGACTTGACTGAATTAATGACTGATTCTCAAGACTGGTGGCCAGCTGATTACGGTCACTACGGGCCTTTCATGATTAGAATGACGTGGCACAGTGCGGGTACGTACCGTATTGCTGATGGTAGAGGTGGTGCTGGAGCAGGTCAGCAACGCTTTGCTCCCTTGAATAGCTGGCCGGATAATGGTAATTTGGATAAAGCAAGGTTATTACTTTGGCCAATAAAGCAGAAGTATGGCAGAAAGCTATCTTGGGCCGACTTAATGGTGTTATCGGGTAACGTTGCGTTGGAATCAATGGGTTTTAAGACTTATGGTTTTGCTGGTGGTAGAACAGATGTATGGGAACCGGAGCAAGACGTCTACTGGGGTTCTGAAACGGAATGGATGGGCAACGATATCCGCTTCTCTGAAGGACAAGACATGCTTGAAGGAGCTTTAGGTGCTTCTCATATGGGACTTATTTATGTGAATCCCGAAGGTCCTGATGGTGTATCTAACCCAATGAGAACAGCTGGATTAATAAGAGAGACATTTGGTCGTATGGCAATGAACGACGAAGAAACTGTGGCTCTTACAGTTGGTGGTCACACTTTTGGTAAAGCTCACGGAGCTGCCAACCCTGATGAATTTGTAGGTGCAGAACCTGCCGGTGCTTCGATAGAAAACCAGAGTATGGGTTGGAAAAATAGCTACGGAACTGGAGTTTTGGATCACGCAATTACAAGTGGAATTGAAGGTGCATGGACGCCTAATCCTACAAAGTGGGACCACGACTACCTAAAAATGTTATTAGATTATGAGTGGGAGCTAACAAAAAGCCCAGCGGGTGCAAGTCAATGGAAGCCTACTGAAGCTTCAAAAGCTCAACAGGCTCCTACCGCTGGAGATGCTTCAAAGACACAAGGACTCATGATGACTGATGCTGATATAGCAATGAAGGTTGATCCTGAATACCGTAAGGTGTCTGAAAGGTTCCGCGAAAACCCTGAGCAATTAGAAGAGGCCTTTGCAAAAGCATGGTTCAAACTTACGCACCGAGATATGGGGCCAAAGTCTCTTTATTTAGGTTCAGAAGTACCTGCTGAAGATCTAATATGGCAAGACCCAATTCCGGTTGCTGACTATGATACCATTGATGCTGCTGATGTTGCAGCGTTGAAAGCGAATATTTTGGCAACAGGACTTAGCGTGAGTGAATTGGTGAGCACGGCGTGGTCAAGTGCTTCTACATTTAGAGGTTCTGACAAAAGAGGCGGAGCTAACGGTGGAAGAATAAGGTTATCTCCTCAAAAAAATTGGAAAGCTAACAGTCCAGTCCAATTGGGAAAAGTATTGACGGCTTTAGAAAGTGTACAAAGCGAATTCAACGCGGCTCAGTCAGGTAAGCAGGTATCCATGGCCGATTTAATCGTATTGGGTGGCGGTGCAGCCATTGAAAAATCTTCGGGAGTAACGGTTCCTTTCACACCTGGAAGAACGGATGCTTCTCAGGAGCAAACAGACGTACAATCGTTTATGGCGTTAGAGCCAATTGCTGATGGTTTTATAAATTATCAGAAACGAAAAGTCATTCCGCATGCGGAAGAACTTCTTGTTGATAGAGCACAATTAATGACCTTAACCGCTCCAGAGATGACTGTTTTGGTTGGTGGTCTTAGAGTTTTGGATGCAACGTTTGAAGGTTCACAGCACGGTGTGTTTACAAAAACACCCGGAAAACTAACCAACGATTTCTTTGTAAACCTTCTCGATATGAGTGTTACTTGGAAAGCTACTAACGAAGACGAAGATGCTTTCGAAGGTCGTAATCGTAAAACAAACGACCTTAAATGGACAGGTTCAAGAGTTGACTTGATTTTTGGGTCAAACGCCGAGTTACGTGCTATTGCAGAGGTTTATGGTAGTTCAGACGCAGAAGCGAAATTCGTGAAGGACTTTGTTGCCGCTTGGAACAAAGTAATGAACCTAGATCGTTTCGATAGCTAAATAAAAATGATAAAACCCCGTTGGTGGTCGCAGACCCCGACGGTGGTTTAGTTAGTCTACTACATAAAAAAGCGGCTTTTACGTACAGAACGTAGAAGCCGCTTTTGTGTTAAAGTATTATGTTTTTTTCTATCTGCACCGCTGTCGAGATTTCCGACCATCTAGGGGTGTATTGGTCTTCTTCTTAAACCTCTTATCTAAAAAATTACCCCAACTCAATCTTATCAATAATCAACTCGAAATTTTGCGGCTTTTTGTTGCCGATGAGGAACCTGATTTCTTTCATATAATCTGACTCAAAATTGGGCTTGTCTAAAGTGCGTCCCCGAAAAGACGGATACATTTCCGCTAAAGAAATTTCTACTTTCTCCCACTCACCTGAGGTTTTAAAAGAAGCGATGTATGAGTAATAATCGTTAGACCTTACTTTGACCCTAAATTGGTAATCCTTTTTGTCACCTTTGAGCGTGATGATAATTTTGGAATATTCTTTGACTGATTTTTTCTCCGAAAAATCGTAGCGTACTGACGAGAAACCGCCGTTATTTTCCAACGAAACTTCTCCCGAGAATACGCCGTGACCGTCGTTATTTATGGCGAACTTCCCGGACGACCTGCCGCCCATAACTACATCGTCTACGACCTGCCAGCCTTGCAGGTCTACGCCTTTGTCGAAATCAAAAATCAACGAAGAGTCTGTTGTTAAAAGCATGGCGAAAAGTAGTATTATATTTTTCATGATGTTCCGATAACGGCTTGTATAGGCGAGAAGTTTTAAGATGGTTTCTCTTTAACCTTTGAGATTTCCTTCTTTTCTTGACTTCACCTTTTTTTTCCACGAAATCAAAATTCCGCTTGAAATAACCAACGTAATTCCGGCGAAGGAAAGCCAAGCTGGGAGGGCATCGCCAAGAAAAACGCCAAACACCACGGAGAAAATAATATTGGAGTACCCCGCCACGGATATTGGTCCCGCTTTGCCGTAAGCAAAAGCTTTTGTCAGAAATATCTGCCCAATCATGGCGGCAATGCCAAGCAGAGCAATCCAAAACCATTGTGTACCCGATGGCATGATGAATTTACTAATCATAAAGTCGAGGTTCGGGAAGTCGTAAAACTCTCCGATGGTCATGGAAATAATCGGTAAGATAATTCCCGAAAGCATAAACGAAAGCACAATGGAGCGGGTATCGTAAAATTCGCTTAATCCCCGAATACTCAGGTACGCTAGTGCAGTTAATACCGCATTTATAATTCCGATGGAGTGGTTGCGGGTAGAAGTGAGTCCGCCCGTCATTTGAGGCAGGAAAATTAACAATATTCCTCCGAAACCAAGCAGAATTGCCCACCATTCCCGTGGTTTGAGGTATTCTTTCAAAACAAAAAATGATATTATTGCTAACCAAATGGGATAAGTTTGTTGATAGGTTATTGCTTCTGCTAAACCAATTTGGGTAATGCTGTAAAAGAAAGTATAAAGTGCCAGCGTTCCGATAATTCCCCGAAAAATAAGCAGGAACGGTTTACCTCCTTTTTGTTTGATTGGGCGTTTGAGAAGGGTAGCGGCTATAAAACCTACGCCCACTACATTCCTGAAAAAGACTAATTCGACGGAACTGATTTCGCTACCCAATAGCCGGGTACAAGCACCCGTAAGTGCAAAGCAAAATGAGGCAATTACCATAAAGAGAATACCACGTTGTAAGTTTTCGGAGAGCATTTGGTTGGTTTAAGTACCTTGCAAAGGTCGAAAGTTTATTTTTTCACCCAACCGTTTACACATTTTATTTGTTGTTAAAATAATCTACCTTGTCTGCGTATTCCGCAAAGAATAAAGAGCGGGTCGGCTTCGTTGTTGATAATACTTGACACTCCCTAATTCATACATTCCAACCGAATGAACAGATATTTTCGCTTTCTTACGCTTCTTCTCGTCTCACTTTTTGCTTTTAATGAAGCTCACGCCACCCACATTCGGGCGGGTGAAATTACCGCAAAACGTATTTCAAATACTACGCTCACTTACCGCGTTACGCTTACTACTTATACCGATGAGATTAACGGGAAAGCGGCGAACGACGGTCAAGAAACGGTATTTTTCTATTTTGGATTAAGTTCTAACCAGATAGAATCAGCGGAAGTACGCCGAAAGAGCCGGACGCAGATTAGTGCTTCTACGGTGGTAAATGTTTACGATACTGTCTTCACGTACCCAGCTCCCGGAACTTATACTATCTCCTGCGGAATTACGAACCGCAACCGCAATACCATTAATTTACCGGGTGCTACAGATGCCATTAGTTTCTTTGTGCAAACCAGAATATTTATTAACTCTGCGATTGGATTAAACAGCACTCCTGTTCTATTGAATATTCCGGTTGATTCCGCCGCGGCAGGTGTTCGTTACATTCATAATCCGGGAGCTTTTGATACCGATGGCGACAGCCTTGCTTACCGACTCACAACTCCCCGCAGGGATAAAGGAGATGCTACGGGAATTGGAGAATTTATTGAAGGATATCTTTCGCCCGAAACGCTTGGAGAGTCCCCCATTCAAAACGAACGAAAAACTGGACCGGCTACTTTTACAATTAATGCCCGAACGGGAGATTTAATTTGGGATGCACCCCAAAGGACTGGTCAATACAACGTGGCTTTCGTAGTTGAAGAATGGCGACGGGGACCAAACGGAGACTTTTTGAAAATCGGGGAAATCGTGCGGGATATGCAGATTATCGTGGTGGAAACTAATAATAAACGCCCCGAACTCGCCGTTCCGTCAGATATATGTGTAGAAGCGGGCGAAGTGATAAATTTTGTGGTTACAGCTACTGACCCCGACGAAGGTCAGAAACTAAAACTGACTTCTTCGGGTGGTATATATAATGTAGACTTTAACGGCAAACCCGTAGATAATATCGCTCTCGAAGCGGCATCGTACACGCCCCTAAATGTAAACCAAGACAGTCCGGCGAAGGTAGAGTTTACGTGGCGGACAAATTGTGCCCACGTTCAGCAACAGGATTACGATGTTTTGTTTAAAGTGGAAGACTTTCCTGGCAGGTTTGAAACGCAACTGACAGATATCAAAACCGTCAAAATTAAGGTGTTGCCTCCAAGACCAAAAGGCTTAGTAGCAGTTGAAAAAGACGCAGGTGTTGCACTCACGTGGCAGCCTTATCCGCAATGCTCAGAAGGAGGCGAAATAATAATTTATCGCCGCGAAGGTTGTAGCGGGCAAAATGCTGGAGGATGTACCACGGGTATACCGGCGGCGTGGGGCTACACTGAAATTGCGAGAGTCACCACAAATGATACGCTATTTCTTGACGCAAATACTGTAAAAGGGGTAACGTACAGCTATCGTTTATCGGCTGATATTAATGTGAATCCGTTCACTAATCTAATGAGTCCACCTTCAACGGAATTTTGTATCGGTAGTGAATTGCCGGAGCGAGTTCCGATTATCACAAACGTGACGGTTGAAGAAACTAACGCTGACGCCGGACAAATCATGGTTAAGTGGACTCGTCCTATCGATTTGGATACCACCGAATACGCTGGTCCGTACCGATATGATTTGTACCGTGCTACTGGGTTAAGCGGCAACGATTTTACGCTCATAGCACAGGTAAATACTGAGCTTGGTACGGCGGAAGATACCGTTTTCGTGGATAATAACCTAGATACGGAACGGAGCGTCTACCGTTATAAAATTGAGTTTAATATCGAAGGTGGCCGTTTGCTCGGAACAACTCCGCCGGCAAGTAGCGTACGCTTACTTGCTTCTCCTGACGACGAAGCCGTACGCTTGAGGTGGGAAGCTAATGTGCCGTGGAGTAACGATAATCAACGCCACCGTATCTACCGTGAAATTTCACCCGGAATCTACAATGCTATTGCGGAAGTAGATGTGTTGGGCGGAAATACTTTTAACTACGTGGACGACGGAAAAGACAAAATCCCAGATGACGGAGATCAGAGTATTACGCTCGAAAATGGGAATACGTATTGCTATCTTGTTGAAACTGTGGGACAATATGAAAAAGTGCTTGAACTCGGGCTGTTAGTGAATTACTCGCAACGAGCTTGTGCCGTTCCTGCTGACCGTTCGCCGCCTTGTCCCCCAAGTCTGACCGTTGCAGAAATCAGGTGTGAAACCATTACGCCAGAACAATACTGTGACATCGCTTTCTTCCAGAATGTATTAACGTGGGATAATCCCGAAGCGAATGGCTCGGGTATACAGTGCCGCCGTGATATTCTACGGTATAATATTTATTATGCTCGCTACGAAGATGAATCTCCGAGTCAGATAGGTTCGGTAGATGCTACGCTTCCACGGGAGTTCCGTCACCAAAAAGACCGACAGGAAGGTTTTGCGGGATGTTATTACATTACATCAGTGAGTAGTGTTGGTATTGAAAGTACACCGAGTGCTAAATTCTGCGTAGATAACTGTACCAATATCGCTTTCCCGAATATCTTTAGTCCGAACGATGATAATGTGAATGACACGTTTTCGCCGATGAAATGCCCCGCATTCATAAAAGAAATTAGCATTGTGGTGTACAATAGATACGGTGCTAGAGTGTATGACAATACAGATACATCGCTCAATTGGGATGGTAAAAATAACGCTGGGGAGGATTTACCTTCGGGTACTTATTTCTATCAAATCTCGGTGCAGTTTGAGCAGTTATCCCGCACTGGCGAAACGTATACATTTAAGGGTTGGGTAGAGTTAGTGAGGTAATTAGCCCACTGTTTCTGAAGCATTTTGAAGGTTAAATTAATTGATACTGTCAATGTAGGTGTATAGCGATATTTTCTAACGCGGTTATCTTGGATATTAAGGTGAAAAAATATAGTTTTGGAAAGAATATATTCTCGCACTAAAACTAACCACCAGCTATGGGTAAAACCGTTCATATCCGTAAAGGGTTTGATATCAAACTAGTAGGTAAGGCTGTAGCCGAAACCGCCCACGCACCCACGTCAAGTATATTTGCTGTACAACCTCCCGACTTCAGAACGCTTATACCTAAGTTGATTGCAAAGCAAGGAGACGAAGTACTCGCGGGGCAGCAACTTTTCTACGATAAAGATCGACCAGAAATAAAAATAACGTCGCCCATAAGTGGTGAGGTGGTTGAAATAGTGAGAGGGGCAAAACGCCGGATTATGGAGGTTCGGATTGTACCTGATAAAGAGAATCGCTACATCTCGTTTGATATCCCTGATCAACTTACAAAAGAAAACGTAACGGAAGTACTTTTGGAAAGTGGTTGTTGGTCATACATACGTCAGCGTCCGTTCTCCACCATTGCCAATCCTGAAAATTCCCCCAAAGCCATATTTGTTTCCTGCTTTGATTCCGCTCCGCTTGCTCCTGATAATGACTATATACTGAAGGACGAAAAAGAGAGTTTTCAACGAGGGCTCAGCGTCTTAAATACGTTAGCGGAAGGTAACCTGAACGTGGGTATCGCCGATGGTCAGTCAGACCTAGTTAGAGACGTTATTTCTTCCGATAAAACGCACCAAATCAAAGGCCCGCATCCAGCGGGAAATGTCGGTATTCAAATTCACCACATCAATCGTATTAAAAAAGGAGAAATCGTTTGGTACGTCAATCCGCAGGATGTAGTAATCATCGGTCGGTTATTTACAAACGGAAAATACCAAGCTGAACGCACCATTGCGATTACTGGTAGTTTGGTTAAGAATCCTTCTTACGTGAAAGTACTGACTGGACAGCCGCTGAAAGATATTATTGGTGATAAAATCACGTTCAATGATAATACGCGGGTAATTCAAGGCAATGTATTAACTGGTCGGACGGCTTACGAAGACAGCTTCCTTTCTTTTTATGAAACACAAATTTCTGCTATTCCCGAAGGAAAAGAGCCCGAATTCTTTGGCTGGCTGCTTCCTGGCCTTGATAAATTAAGCCTCTCACGTTCATACTTCTCGTGGTTTACGCCAAAGAAGAAATATGATTTGACCACAAATACGCACGGTGAAGAAAGGGCTTTTGTGATGTCGGGGGAGTACGAAAAAGTGTTGCCGATGGATATTATGCCCGTGCAATTGCTCAAATCTATCATGGCACAAGACCTCGAACGCATGGAAAACCTCGGAATTTACGAAGTTTCCGAAGAGGATTTTGCCCTTTGTGAATTTGTTTGTACTTCAAAAATTGACGTTCAACGAGTGATTGCTGAGGGGCTAGAGTATTTCAGGATAGAAGGTTAAGAGCTTCGTTCTGGCCTCCTACAAAAGAAAAAGAGTTTTACTAAAATCTACTCCGATATTTATCGGGACTAATTCCTAAAACCCTAATAAGTCTGTGAAATTTCTAAAGAATTTAGTTGACAACGTAAAACCACATTTTGATGAGGGTGGCAAGCTGGAAAAGCTTCACTACGTCTTCGATGGTTTTGAAACATTCCTCTTCGTCCCCGGAACTGTTACCAACAAAGGAGTGCACATCCGCGATTCCATGGATTTGAAACGCACGATGGTCATGGTGATATTTGCCATGATTCCGTGCCTGCTCTTTGGTATGTGGAACGTAGGGCATCAGCACTATTTAGCGTACGGCATGGAAACTTCCCACTGGGAAAATTTCCTGTTCGGAGCGTTGAAAGTAACGCCGATTATCGTTGTGTCGTACGCTTCGGGGCTCACCGTTGAGTTTATTTTTGCTACGATGAATAAACACTCAATCAGTGAAGGCTATTTGGTGACAGGAATGCTTATTCCGTTGACTTTACCCGTAACAACTCCGCTGTGGATGGTAGCTTTGGGAGGTATTTTTTGTACCTTATTGGGGAAAGAAATTTTTGGCGGTACGGGCATGAACTTTATGAATCCCGCTTTATTAGCGAGAGCATTTTTATTCTTTGCCTTTCCCGCCTTTCTGTCTGGAGAAATATGGACGGATTTATCACCCGAAGTTGGACACAGTATTGTAGATGGATACTCGGGAGCCACAAACTTAGTGGCTTTCGATTACAATATTGACAATATTCAGGCGGCAAGTACCATGTTCTGGGGCTTTGAACAGGGCTCTATTGGGGAAACGAGTGTATTCTGCGTTTTGCTCGGAGCGGTATTCTTAATCGTAACGGGCGTAGGAAGTTGGCGGATTATCCTTTCGGTTTTTGCTGGTGGCTACATCATGGGGTTCCTGATGAACCTTCTTGCTCCGGCGGGCGATTTGACGCACGCCATGCATATGCCAGCTCACCATCACTGGTTAATCGGCAGCTTCGCTTTTGGTGCCGTTTTTATGGCAACAGATCCCGTATCGGCTTCGCATACGGTAAAGGGAAAGTATATTTACGGTTTGCTCATCGGAGCATTTGCGGTTATACTTCGGGTGTTTAATCCGGCGTACCCCGAAGGCGTAATGCTGAGTATTTTATTGTTTAATGTCTTCGCCCCATTGATAGATCACTTAGTTGTAGAACAACACATTAAAACACGCTTGAAACATGCATAGTAATAGATACACATTTCTGTTTGCCATCGGTTTGTCTGTTGTCACTGCCGTGGTTTTAGTCGTAATCTCTGAGGGGCTCAGACCCTTGCAGGAAGCAAACGTAGCTTTAGACAAAAAGAAGAATATTTTACAGTCGGTACGTATTTACGAAACCGAACGCGAGGCAGTAGAAAAAGCCTACGATAAATCTGTGGAAGAACTGGTGATTGACTCAGAAGGAGAAATATTGACGGATGAAATCATCAATAATATTGAAATGAGAAACGAGGTAGCCAAAGAACCCGCCGAACGCAAGATGCCACTCTACGTCTATACGAAAGAAGACGGTGAAAAATGCTATATAATACCCATGCAAGGCGTTGGGCTCTGGGGGCCAATTTGGGGCTATATGGCGATAGAATCCGACTTTAATACCGTTTACGGTGCGTACTTTGATCACTCAAAGGAAACTCCGGGACTTGGTGCTGAGATTGCAGAGAAGTTTTTTCAGGATCGTTTCAAAGAGAAGAAAATCATGGAACAAGGCACGTTTGTATCTGTGAATGTCATAAAAAGTTCGGCAAAGGTAAATTACGGAGACGAGCACCGGGTGGATGCGATATCGGGAGGAACAATTACTTCTGATGGAGTTGACGAGATGTTAAAAAACTGCGTAGCACCCTACCTAACTTATTTTAAAAAAATTGAGGGCGGTAACGCTCAGCTTTCGATGAAAGGAAACTGAGTTTTTCGTCAAACCTACCAACTATTAAAATCATATTCTAATGGCAGAAGTAATAGAACAAAGCGTAAAAGCGGAGGTATTGAAAGAGCCTCTGTTTTCCAAAAAGAACGTACAGATTTTACGAGACCCGCTGGATGACAATAACCCGATTACAGTTCAGGTACTCGGAATATGTTCGGCGTTAGCGGTTACAGTGCAAATGAAACCCGCATTAATACTTTCTCTGGGGGTAATATTTGTAACGTCGTTTTCGAATCTAATTATATCATTAATGCGAAAAGCGATTCCTACGCGGGTTCGTATCATTGTGCAATTGGTCGTAGTCGCCATGCTCGTAACCATCGTTGACTTAGTGCTGAAAGGCTATATGTTTGACGTGAGTAAAAAGCTTTCGGTATTCGTTGGTTTGATTATTACTAACTGCATTATCATGGGGCGTTTGGAAGCCTTTGCCTTGGGAAATAAACCGTGGAAATCATTCTTGGATGGTCTCGGCAGTGGAGTTGGTTACGGATTAATACTTTTGGTAGTTGCGGCGTTCCGCGAAATATTCGGTTCTGGCACGTTCTTCGGCTTTCAGGTAGTTCCGCAAATTTTCTACGATTGGGGCTATACCAACAACGGGCTGATGATGCTTCCCCCTTCGGCGTTATTTCTCATCGGTGGTTATATTTGGTGGCAACGTTCACGCAATACAAAACTGGTTGATATATCGTAAAGGGGTTAGGAAATTAGGTTATCTAAAATGCTGAAAGTCAATAGCTGACAGCCGAAAGCTAAAATATCATGGAAAATTTATCAAGTATATTCATCAAAGCCATCTTCGTTGAGAATGCTGTGTTTGCGTTCTTTTTGGGGATGTGCTCATTCTTAGCGGTATCTAAGAAAATCAAAACCGCCTTTGGACTCGGTTTAGCGGTAATATTCGTAATGGCGATGACCGCTCCGCTCAATTATTTCATTCTGACTTATATGTTAGAAGACGGTGCTCTGGCGTGGATTCACCCGTCGTTGGCTTCCGTTGATTTGACATTTTTGGCGTTCATTTTATTCATCGCCACCATTGCCGGAGCGGTGCAGTTGGTAGAGATGGTCATTGAGAAATTTGCCCCCGCTTTGTACAGTTCGTTGGGTATTTTTCTGCCGCTAATTACTGTGAATTGTTCCATTCTTGGAGCGTCTCTATTCATGCAAGAACGGCAGTACCAATTCACTGAAACTGTAGTGTTTTCTTTCGGTACTGGCATCGGCTTTTTCTTAGCAATTGTACTGTTGGCAGCTATTCGCGAAAGATTGCAATACGCAAAAGTACCACCTGCTTTACGTGGATTAGGAATCGCGATGATGGTTACGGGATTAATGGCGATGGCATTTTTAAGTTTTTCAGGAATTAAACTTTAAACCTCTCCCGTAAGAGTAGGGAAATCCTTTCTTCTCATGGGCGACCGACGTTCGGGTGGGGTTCTTAAAATAAAATAATTATGTTAATAACATTAGCGAGCGGCATCGTAGTTTTTATACTCGTAGTACTGCTATTTGTATTCTTGATTTTAGAAGCTAAAAAGCGACTTCTGCCGCAAGGAGATGTTCAATTGGTTATAAACGGTGAAAAAATACTTACCGTAAAACCAGGTGGAACACTACTTAGTGTCTTGTCGGAGCAGGGTTTGTTACTCGCTTCTGCTTGCGGTGGTGGTGGAACGTGTGCCATGTGTAAATGCCAAATTTACGAAGGTGGGGGCGAAGCACTACCTACGGAAACTAACCACCTTAACCGAAAGGAAGTGGCTGATCACCAGCGTCTTGCCTGTCAGGTGAAAGTGAAAGAAGATATGAAAATCCAGGTACCAGAAGAGGTATTTGGGGTAAAAAAATGGGAATGTGAAGTCACGTCAAATTATAACGTAGCAACATTCATCAAAGAGTTTGAAGTAAAACTGCCCGACGGTGAAACGCTCGATTTTGAAGCGGGAGGATACATTCAAATTGACATTCCTGAATGCGTTGTGGAATACAAAGACATGGATATCACGGCTCATCCGAAATACCACGATTCGCCGGATAAATTTCAGAACGACTGGGATAACTTCAAGCTGTGGAAACTCAAAATGGTAAACGATGAGGAGGTTTTTAGAGCCTATTCCATGGCAAACCATCCCGCCGAAGGAAACATCGTAAAACTGACGGTCCGTATTGCTTCGCCGCCATTTGACCGCGATAAAAAAGACTGGATGAGTGTAAACCCAGGTATCGCTTCTTCGTACATTTTTAGTTTGAAGCCGGGTGATAAAGTTAATATTTCTGGTCCTTACGGAGAGTTCTTTATTAAAGATTCTGACCGTGAAATGCTTTATATAGGTGGTGGTGCTGGAATGGCTCCGATGCGTTCGCATTTGTACCACTTATTCCAAACGGCAAAAACTGGTAGGAAAGTAACATTCTTTTACGGAGGTAGAACCAAGAAAGAGCTTTTCTATATCAACGAATTTAGAGAAATTGAAAAGTATTTTCCAAATTTCCGACTTGCGGTGGCATTAGACAATCCGATGCCGGAAGATAACTGGACACTCAAGGAAAACCTCGATGATCCGACGGGTGATGGTTTTAAAGGTTTTGTGCATAATGTAGTAATTCAGGAGTTCTTGGAAAAACACGCCGAGCCCGAAGAACTTGAAGTTTATTTCTGCGGACCACCAATGATGAACCAATCCGTGCTCAAAATGGCGGAAGATTGGGGAATCCCTGACGAGCAAGTAGCCTTTGATGATTTCGGAGGATAATGATTTGAACTTTGTCTCCGTTACCGATTAAAGTCTTCAGTATATTAGAAATCGTTGATTCGGCATTTCCCATTTGGGTGGGGAAGACCTGACGAAGTCGGTCGGGGCGGGTTTATTCTAATTACAAAATTTAAGTAAGCAAGTAAGCAAGCCGTACATAAATTTGCTTAGCGTAAAAAATCCCTCACCATTCTAAACGGTGGGGAGTTTTACTTTTTAAAACATTAGACCCACCCTTTTTGTGAAAGTCCATAACAACATTTTCCTTTTTAAAAAGGCATCCGTTCTACGATACCTTCGACAAGCTCAGACTGACAGCATCGAGTGTCACCCTGAGTTTATTGAAGGGAGGCTGGAAGGTGATTCTCGCAAAAAGAAGTATTACCGTCTAATCTGTATAGTCGGCATTCTATTTTGTGTTGGAATTTCCTGCACAAGATCCCCTCCGAAATTCACCACGCTTCAAGGAAACGCCCAAGGAACAACTTTCAGAATCGTGTACCAGGATTCTTTAAGCCGCGATTTTTCTGCTGCGGTTCAAGGTATTTTTAAAGACATTGATCAAAGTATGTCGCTATGGGTCGATACTTCAATCATCACAAAAGTGAACAACGGCGATGAAATGGTTGTACTTGACGATGCTTTTATTCGGGTATTCAATGCCTCGCAACGCATTTCAAAAACTACCGACGGAGCGTTTGATATCACCGTTGCCCCGCTCGTAAAAGCGTGGGGTTTTAGCTTCAAAAAAGACTTGCCGCCACCTACTGAAACTCAGATTGACAGTTTAAAATATTTGATTGGCTATAATCAAATGAGTATTGAGAATAGGAGATTAATACATCAGAAGAAGAATACAAGCGTTGACTTTAATGCCATTGCTCAAGGTTATTCCGTAGATGCCGTTGCTGAATTTTTGGAGTCGAAAGATATTGAGAATTATATGATTGAAATTGGTGGTGAAGTCCGAGCAAATGGCATAAATAGCCGAAACGAAACTTGGAATATCGGTATTGATAAACCCATTGAAAGCGGCGAACGGAAATTACAAGCGGTGGTTTCGCTCAAAAATAAATCATTGGCGACTTCAGGAAGCTACCGGAAATTCATTGAACGCGACGGCAAAAAGTATAGTCATGCCATTGACCCAAAAACGGGTTATCCCGTAACGCATAACTTATTAAGTGCTTCCGTACTAGCCGATAATTGCACCGACGCCGACGGCTACGCCACGGCGTGCATGGTTTTGGGAACGGAAAAATCACTTGAACTCGCTCAAAAAGTCGGTTTTGAAGTTTACCTGATTTTCGAAAATCAAAAAGGTGATATTGAAGCAAGAAAATCGAATGGGTTTGAGGTGTTGAATTGAACCCGTAACTTTGCGGAATGAATGCAGCCACACCACTCGCCGAACGCCTGCGTCCCCGTAACTTTGATAGTTATATTGGGCAGGAACATATTTTAGGAAAAGGCAAACCACTTCGCCGGGCAATTGAAAGCAATTTAGTGCCGTCCATGATTTTGTGGGGACCTCCTGGCGTAGGTAAAACTACGCTGGCGTTGATGCTTTCCGAAGTTACAAAACGCCCGTTTCACAGCCTGAGTGCCATTAATGCGGGAGTGAAAGATTTACGTGAAATCTTGAACCGCCCGTCGGGATTATTTCCACCGATATTATTCATTGACGAAATCCACCGCTTTAATAAATCACAGCAAGATGCGTTGCTTGGCGGCGTTGAAAAAGGAAACGTAACGCTCATTGGGGCGACGACAGAAAATCCTTCTTTTGAAATAAACGCGGCTTTGCTTTCCCGTTGTCAGGTGTATATCCTCGAAGGTTTTGGGCAAAAAGAACTGGCGGCTCTGTTGAACCGTGCGATAACCGAAGATATAGCCTTTGCCAAGCGGAAATTTGATATTCAAAGCACCGATTCATTATTTCGTTTATCGGGTGGCGATGGGCGGAAATTATTGAATTTACTCGAAATCGTGGTGAATTCACAAACCACCGAAGAGCAAGTTATCATTTCGGATGAATTGGTAGACGAAGTTATTCAAAAGAATATTGCCCGTTACGATAAATCGGGAGAACAGCATTATGACATTATTTCGGCGTTTATCAAATCCATTCGGGGTTCTGATCCTAACGCTGCTTTATACTGGATGGCTCGCATGATTGTGGCGGGCGAAGAACCTGGTTTCATTGCCCGACGGATGTTGATTTTAGCTTCTGAAGACATCGGGAATGCCAACCCAACGGCGGTCATTATGGCAAATAATTGCATGGATGCCGTGAAGAAAATTGGTTATCCCGAATCGCGGATAATTCTATCGCAAACAGCGATTTATCTCGCTACTTCGCCGAAATCAAATGCCTCGTACGTAGCTATTGACAAAGCTATTGCCCTCGCCGAAAAGACGTCTCACTTATCCGTTCCGTTGCCACTTCGCAACGCTCCAACGAAGTTGATGAAAGAAATTGGTTACGGTAAAAACTATCAATACTCGCATAATTACGAAGGTAACTTCGCCAAACAAAACTTCCTTCCTGACGAACTCAAAGGCGAAAAACTCTATGAACCCGGCAATAATTCCCGCGAAAACGACATCCGCCGAAACTTACAGAAATGGTGGGAGGAATGGTACGGGTATTAAAAGTTTCTAAGTTCCGTTGTCAGCCTGAAACAGCGTGTTCCGGCTCGTCGAAGGCAGTCACGTCTCGCATTTTTTCATCCTGCCATGAGAAAATGGGGATGCTTGCGTTTTGGCTTGAAAACGTAAGTTTTTTTTCCTAATATTCAGTAATTAGTTGTGACGAAAATTTGTTTGCTGATGCGTGATACACCCGAGTCACTTGAAAAGAGCTTATTGCCATTCAATACGCTAATAATGAGCTTAGTTGGTGCAAAAATGTTGTTTCTTGCTTATTAAATCCGTGGAAAGATCCAGCTATTTCCTCAGCAGTGTCGTAGATTAATTGTCGGTTTTTCTCAGTAAAAAGCTTGGGGTGCTCGGTCATGTATTCACCAAACTTCTTGAGGGTGTTGCCTTCGTGCCAGTCATTTTCATGAAGCCAAGTAAATACGATTTTGATTTGATAGGCAGCGTCTGTGTCAAATTGGTCAAAAGTAGCCTCTAAGGGCAGCCAATATTCCTCTATAATCGTGTCGAGTTTCGCTACTTCATCGAGCCTTACTGTTCCATCAGCATCGGCAATTCCGTAAAATACACGCCCTAATTGTTGATAAAAGCTTAGCATGGTTTCGTTTGAAGGTCTCATGATATAGTTGTTTTCTGTAAAGCCAAGCAATAGCCGTGATTTAAAGTGAAATTATGCTTAGCAAGGATATCGATTACGGTGAAGTTATAAACTTTTACCCGTTTCACTTCCATGCAAGTGGGAAGATAGCTCGATTTTCTATACGGGAGGTTGTCAGCCTGAAATAGCGTGTTCCGACTCGTCGAAGGCAGTCTCGTTTTGCATTTTTTTACCCTGCCATGAGAAAACGGGAATCCTTGCGTTTTGACTTGGAAACGTAAGGACTTTGCCTACTATTCAGCAATTAGTTACCACGAAAACTTGGTTACTAATGCGTGATACGACTCGTGTGGATTGTGGAGTTTGAATAACTGGATGTTGCTAGGCTCTTCTTAAACTTTAGTTAACGGTTAGCATAAAAATAGTAGCGGATTTCAAGCACTTACCTTTCAATTAATTACTAAATTTAATACAAAGGTGCTCACTTTGAACTCGGTACTAAAACCGCTATTATTTTTATACATCGCTCTCTGATGGCTTTTAATTTAAGTTACGATATTCACTCGGGCTCATTCCTGTTTTATTTTTAAATAATCTGCTAAAGTATTGAGGGTATTCAAAACCTAAATCGTAGGCTAATGATTTTACAGAAATAGTAGAGTTTAGTAATTGGTGTTTCGCTTTATCTATGAGTTTTAAATGGATATGTTCTTTAATTGTTTTTCCAGTTTCGAGTTTTAATAAATCACTTAGATAATGCCCAGACATATTTAATGCTTTTCCACATTGTTCCATAGTAGGCATTCCGTTAGTTTCTATTCTCTCTGAGTTGAAATAATTTTTTAGATATAGTTCAAACTGACTTATAAAATCTTTGTTCTTGTTTGTACGAGTCAAAAATTGTCTATCGTAAAACCTTTCGCTATATTTTAATACGGACTCTATATTATGGATAATTAAATCTTGGCTGTGACGGTCTAAGTTTTGAGATATTTCATTTTTAATATTGCTTACAAACTCTGTTAAAACTATTTTTTCTTTCTCCGAAATATGCAATGCCTCATTCACATCATAAGAGAAGAAGTTGTATTGCTGTATAGTTTGATGAAGATTCGATTTTGACAATAGTTCTGGGTGAATAAAAAGCGTCCAGCCTCTTATGTCTATTATTGGTTCATCTGTAATAGTAAATACTTGTCTTGGAGCAGAAAATAACATTGTTCCTTCTTCAAAATCATAGGTGTTTCTACCGTAACTTATGCTTCCTTTTATATCCGTTTTCAAAGAAATGATATAGAAATCAAAACATACTTTCACATTTGTAATTTCCAGATTCATATCTGGTAAATGTTTACAAACTGATATTAATGGGTGGAATGGTTTTTCTAAGTTTAAAAAATGGTGTATCTCACTAATAGTTTTTATTTGAATAATTTTGTTCATTAGTTTTCTAACTGTTTTTGAATTTCTAAGTAGTAAATTTCGGCTCTTTCTTTAGAGAAATGGTCAATAATAACTAGAGAAACAGAAATCAACATTAATGCGATACAAATTGATTGGAAGGTCCTATTTTCCACAAAACCAAAAGCAATAATGGTAAGCATAAAACTAACTGCTGCAAAGCCAACTGAGTATTTATACAATACTTGGAAATCTTCTACTCGTTTCTTTTTTGACAAAATAAATTCTGCAGCATTTTCTTTAAATGCTAGTTCCGATTTTGTCATTCTTTTAGGGTAGTTTATCATCATAGTACTTAAACCAATTGAAAATAATAATCCGACCGATAGTAATGGAATAATTAACGACTTCGCATTAGGTGTAGTGCCGTATTTCCAAATTAATAAAGACATAATGGTAATAATTATACCAAAAAAAAGAATCATTTTTCCTTCAAATAATTCTCCGTTATACCACTTTTGTGTGTGCTGATAGAAATTCATTAGGCTTTATTTTTTAGTATCTTTTTTCCTTCTTTGATCATTATATTCATGTGCATTTTATCCCAAACCCTATAAGGCAAACATAATCTTGTGTAAATTAATACTTTTGCTACAAAGCCAGGTCTGTAACGTGCCCACGGTTTTTTTGTAGTAGCGGCTTTAAAACTAACTTTTGCAACTTGTTCTGGAGTCCAAGTTCCTGGAGCTCCTTTTACTAGTGCAGCACTGGTTACTTTTTCTACACCAAGCATCAACTCTTGGTAAGGTCCTTTTTCTTGATATCCTAAAACTTTTCCATTTTGTCCGAATTTAGAAGCGATTGCTCCTGGCTGTATCATAGTAACTTCAATTCCAAAAGGTTTTAGTTCGGCTCGCATAGCATCATTCATAGAAGTTAGTGCGTATTTAGTGGCTTGATAAATTCCACCAGTAGGTGTTGTAAATTCTCCGCCACTAGAACCGATATTTACGATTCTACCTTTTCCTGCCTTTCTCATTGAAGGTAATACGGCTTGTGTGATGGCTAACAATCCAAAAACATTGGTTTCATATTGTCTTTTTACTTCTTCCATAGGGATGGTTTCCATTGCAGACATAATTCCAATGGCGGCATTATTAACTAATATCCCTACAGAGCCGTGTGTGTTCAATAGTTTCTACAGCTTTATGAATGGTATTATAATCGGTAACATCAATTTGTAGCGTTTCACAACCTAGTTTTTTCAATCCTTCAATAGATTCTAATTTTCTTGCAGAGGCATAAGTAGGATAGCCGTTTCTTATGAATAATTTGGCTAATGCTTCTCCGTGTCCAGAAGAACAACCTGTTATTAATACTACGGGTAAGTTTTTATTTGTTGACATAATTTTATGTTTTGATTATGTTACAAATTTCGATACTGAACTAGATCAAAGGTTAAACAAATCGCAGAAGACTGAATACTTTATGCAGAATGTCTTTTTTTAGCTTGAAGAGAACGAATAAATATACCCCTTTCAGATATATTGTGTAATTACCCATACCCGCCGTATATTAGGACATAAAGATACAGAAAAGGTGAAGCGTCGCGGAGTATTTATCTTCAAAAGTAAACGTTCTGAATGCTTAAAAGCGAGTAAAGTAAGAGTTCAACTTGGTGCAAGTAGGGGTTTTAGCTACATTCATAAAATCGGTCGTTGTGAACGGAAATGTAACTCCTTTAACATTTTGTATAAATAAGTTGATATATTTGTCGGCTTAACGATAGCTATCTAATCTAACCATTTTCATGAACATCAAATCTTATATCCGAATAGCAATGCTATTGGCGGTTACTTGCACAATTCAATTTTCCTGTACCAATACTCAGGAGGCTCCGAAATGGGAGAATCCTGAGTGGGAAAATCCTGAAATATTTCAGATTAACCGCGAAGCCCCAACGGCATCTTTTTACCGCTACGCCGATGCGGAAACTGCGTTGAAAAACGAAAGCTGGGAGAACTCGCCGTTTTATCAATCCTTAAACGGAACGTGGGACTTTAAGTACGTCAACAGTGTGCCAGAGCGACCTTTGACTTTTTTTGAGTCGGGTTTTGATACGTCGGGTTGGGATAAAATCCCGGTTCCTTCTAACTGGGAATTGCAAGGGCACGGAATACCTATCTACACCAATGTTATTTATCCGTTTCCGAAAAATCCGCCCTTTATTCCGCACGATAAAAACCCCGTGGGTAGTTACAAGCGTGATTTTGAAATTTCCAAAAATTGGGACGGGAAAGACGTTTTTCTGCACTTTGGCGGTGTAAGCGGAGCCATGTACGTTTGGGTTAATGGGGAAAAAGTAGGTTACAGCGAAGGAAGTAAAACACCCGCTGAATTTAATATTACTAAGTACCTGAAAATGGGGGTGAACTCACTAGCGGTTCAGGTCTTACGTTGGTCTGATGCGAGTTATCTGGAAGATCAGGATTTTTGGCGACTCAGCGGAATTGATCGGGAAACCTACCTTTACGCAACCAATAAAACGACGATTAAAGATTACCGAGTCGTGGCTGACTTGACCAATAATTACACTGATGGGAAATTCAACCTAATCCTTGAAGTGACTAATGGTGCGGACCACCAGTTGGAAGTAATATTGATGGACGGCGACACTAAAGTTTATTCAGAAACAAAAGAAATTACGGATTCCGAAGGAAATGGTACCGTCAGTTTTGAAAAAGAAATACTCGGTGTTAAAACGTGGAATGCCGAAAAGCCGAACCTTTACACGCTGCTTTACACGCTCAAAAATAAGGAGGGTAAAGTTACCGAGGCGGTTAGCTCAAAGATTGGCTTTCGCAAAATAGAAATTAGAAATAGCCAGTTTTTAGTGAACGGACAGCCCGTTTTAATCAAAGGGGTAAACCTGCATGACCACGATGAAACTACCGGACACGTCATCAGCGAAGCCATTACTTTGAAAGATATGGAGGTGATGAAGCAAAATAATATCAACGCCATTCGTTGTAGCCATTACCCGAAGAACCCGTTCTTTTACAGAATGGCGGATAAATACGGTTTTTATATAGTTGACGAAGCTAATATCGAGATTCATGGTATGGGAACAACTAATCAAGGTTTAGACGGCGATGAAGAAGCCATTGCTATTCATCCAAGTTACCGCCCGGAGTGGAAAGCGATGCACTTAGACCGCACCATTCGGATGTTTGAACGCGATAAAAACTACACGTCTATCGTGACGTGGTCGCTCGGAAATGAAGCGGGGAACGGAGCCAATCTTGAAGCTACTTACGCTTGGTTGAAAGCCCACGATGATACCCGTCCGGTGCAATACGAAGGAGCCACTATGGCGGCTAATACTGATATTCAGGCTCCAATGTACGCCAGAATTGACGCAACAATCAAATACGCCGAGAGTAATCCACAACGTCCGTATATTCAGTGTGAGTACGCTCACGCCATGGGAAACAGTGTCGGAAATTTACAGGACTATTGGGATGTAATTGAGAAGTATGACGTGCTGCAAGGTGGCTTTATTTGGGATTGGGTAGATCAGGGACTAAAAACTAAGAATGATCAAGGCGTCGAGTTTTACGCCTTTGGCGGAGATTTGGGTGGAAAAGAGCTGCAAAACGACAATAATTTCTGTCTCAACGGGCTTGTCAACCCTGACCGTTCGGCTCATCCGAGTTTATATGAGGTCAAGAAAGTGTACCAATTTGTGAAGATTAAATCTGATAATCCAATGTCAGGTAAGATTACGCTGACCAATAAGTACGATTTCACTAATCTTTCAGAATATGATTTTTCTTGGGCTTTGCTCGAAAACGGGAAAGAAGTAGCGAACGGAAAATTGCCGAAACAGAGTATTGTTCCGTATAAGTCCAAGGAAGTACAAATTCCCTTACCGAAGCTTTCGAACCCGAGTGCAGAATATCATTTAAACGTATCAATGCGTTCAAAGGAAGCTACGCCGTTGATTCCTGCCAATTATTTATTGGCGTACGAGCAATTTCGGTTAACTGACTTCTCGCCGACTGCTTTCAATAACGATGCCGCCGGACTTAACGTGAATATAAGTAATGAATCAATAACGGTGAACGGAACCGGATTTAAAGCCATATTCAATACTAAAGATGGAAGTTTAACCCTTCTGGATTACGGACAGGGTAATATATTGCAGCAAGGACCTAAGGCTAACTTCTGGCGTGCTCCAAATGATAATGATTACGGCTACAATATGCCGAAGTTGTTGGGGCAGTGGAAAGAAGCAACCGAAAATCAGCAATTTTTTGGTCTAATGTTGAGTTCAGCTAACGGTAAAAATGTCGTTGATTTGAAAGAATTTGCTGGGAAAACCTTTGACGCAAGTAGCGGTTTAGTAATCACTTCAATTTATCAGTTACCGGTGGTGAATGGTCAGGTCGCGGTTATATATACCATAAATAATAAAGGCGAAATATTGGTAAAAACGCAACTAAACCAGATTGCTAAGAGCCTTCCCGTTCTACCTCGATTCGGTACGAACTTTATCCTCGACAAAACTTACGATAATGTAACGTGGTACGGTAGGGGAGAGCACGAGAATTATCAAGATCGGAATACATCGGCGTTGGTTGGTTTGTATAAGGCGAAAGTGAAGGATTTATACTTTCCTTATATTCGTCCGCAGGAAAACGGTTACCGCACGGACATCCGTACTGCTTCATTTGCCAATGCGGTAGGAAAAGGAATCTCAATCAGTGCTTCCAAAACCTTTAGTTTCAGTGCTCATAACCAGCTTAATTCTGATTTTGACGAAGGGGCAAAAAAGCAACAACGACATACGTTTGATGTTCCAACCCGCGACTTAGTGAACGTTAATATTGACCACAGTCAAATGGGGCTTGGTGGAGATAATAGTTGGGGTTATATGCCGCTCGAAAAGTATCAAATTAAGGCGGATAACCTATCATTTAGTTACGTGATTCGCCCGTTGAAATAAATTTATAAGTTAATCTTTTATAGTACGCAGGGCAGCAGTTGTTGCTCTGCGTTTTTTGTTTTAAAGTATTGGTTTTACGAGTAATAATTTCTCTATAATCTTAAACCGAACTTGCACGCTGTAACGAGCATATCGTCTAAGTCTGCGTCTCCCTGATTTGTCAGAATAATTACCCCAACCCTTGTGGTCGGGTTGAACGCCATAACTGTGGCAACACCCTGTTCGCCGCCATCGTGTCCCCACAGGTTACTTTGGGCGTTACCATGGTGTTAATGGTTTGCTGATTCAGTAATTGATAGTTATTTACTTTCCCTCCCTGCGTAAACGCACTCAAAAACTTGAACAGATCTGTTGCTGTTGACCTCAGTCCACCGTTGGGATAATCTGTAAAAGTGTAATGTGGAATTTCCTTGTATTGCCGTTTTGAATAATTATACGGCTGCACAATCGTCTGCGAAACTTCGTCTAATCGCCAATGCGTATTAAAATTAACGCCCGAAATTTCCTCTACCAATACTCCTATTAACGCGTTTCCTTCGTTAGAATATTCGTACCGTGTGCCTGGCTTGTAGTTATGAAAGTTTTCGGAAGCATTGTAAAACTCTCCCCCCCGGCACTAAATAATTTTCCAGAAAATACCTTAGAGAAATTGGAGAATCTTTGCCGTAATAGTACTGATCATCCAAAGCAGTGCCATCAGCTATTCCTGAAGTGTGGGTTAGCAACATTTGAAACGTAATGGGCGTGGTGAAGTTCGGGTTCTCTACCACAAAAGGAAGGTAACCATTGGTAGCATCCTGCAAAGAAAATAAACCTTTTTCGTGAAGTTGAAGCAGGGCGGTGGCGGTAATCACTTTTGATATTGACGCTAATAAAAAAGGGTGATCGGCTTCTATAGATATATTCTTTTTTAAGTTTGACTTACCCAAATAACTTTCGTGTAAAATGGTATTTCCTTTGAAAATCAGGACAGATGCAGCGGGTATTTTTTGCGAGTCCATTTCGTCCTGAATGTATGCATTAAAATCAGATGTATTACTAATCTCTACTTCGTCTGCTTCACAACTCGAAAACGCGGTAGTGAGGAAGATGAGAAACACCAGCTTTGCGATTGTCTTTTTCATTTGAAATTAGTAATAGGTTAATAATCAATGGTGCGAGTAAATCGACTGCATTTTTTTTGTGAATAAACAGTTTTAAGGTGTCTAAATCAATTAACAGTTAAATTGTATAGTGAATTGCCCCAACTTAACTGTTCATCCAGTCTTTAAAGTCACTTGTTTTTGGTCGGCTGACGATAAATTTTTGATTTCGTGAATTCTGCACGGAAATTTTGACCCGATGATTAAAATAAGGCTCGAACTTGACGAAAGCACTTTTCGAGATAAGTTGT
>Ga0222709_1000015_pt1 | contig 91859 bp, 80 predicted proteins | sample AntAcemetage1692_FD_179822 | JGI IMG/M metagenome (GOLD analysis project Ga0222709, IMG submission 179822) | Saline water microbial communities from Ace Lake, Antarctica - #1692 | ecosystem: Environmental > Aquatic > Non-marine Saline and Alkaline > Saline | place: Antarctica: Ace Lake...
AATACCTTCCCACTGAGAATCAGAGAATTCAGAGAAATTTGTTTTCATTACCTTGTGTTTTAGTCGATAACAAGGTAGCTGGTTCTTACTTTAATGCAAAATGTTTAAATTCCAAAACACACTCTTAAACCGAAAAAAAAGGGCTGGAACGCCGTGGAGTTGGTGTGAAACGGGCTGGACGCGTGATGAAAATAAAAACGCCCCAAAGTTTTGAGGACTTTGGAGCGTTGAGTTATGAAGTATATCTAGTTGTGTTTACATCAATAGGCTACCAACTAAAATAGGAATGTTAAAATTAAATGAGGTTACTTTGTGGGAAAACCAGCGTTTCTCAGGCTATCAAAAAACTGAGCGGTTGGTGCTATTCCAGTTTCAGGATTGATATCAAAATACCAAAACGTTTCCAACTCTCCACGATGCATGGCACTGTTCATATCGCCGCTTTGGGACTTATGACACGACTTCACCCAGTCGGCAACAATCATGTAGCTGTGACTGTTATTTTCGCCGAAGCCAAAGGATCTGTCGAAGTAAAAAACGGGGGCTTTTTCTGAAATCTTAGTTTCCGGAAAACCCGCTAACTTATCAAATGTATAGGTGTAGTTTTTATTTAATGCCCTTCCTCCCAAAATAATGGGCTTTCTATCGGAGTTTAATTTTTTAACGGCTCTAATTACCAAAATACTTGCCGTTTTATGATGGGCGTGTTGCTCGGCACTCGGTATTAAGCAAAAAACAAAATCGTATTGGCCTTCTTCTAATATGTTGTTTAATTTCTTCTCGCAAAAAGCCATGTCCCAACGCTTTCCTTCTAAGAATGGTTGGGGATCGAGTTGATAAAAATCATCAAGCTGGTCGAAAAAGAAAAAATTCCGAATGCCCAAAACTTCTCCCGAACACAACAGTTCTTTTTTGCGTATTAAAGGTAACTCGACTCTACCGGTAGCCGAATCAGTCAGGTTTTTATTATAATAAGTCGAAGCTACCAAGCCATTATACCCGCCGGACGCATCCGTAATAAGGGCCAAATCTACAATGCCTTTGAGCTCTCTGGTTATTTTAAAAATAGTAGCCGGAAACATCGTTTCGTCGTCCGGGTGAGCGGTAACAATTAGTACTTTTGGGCCCTGGGAATATGCGGAAATAGAAAAAAAGGCAATCAGCAGAAATGTGGCAAGTATTTTCATGTTCAAAAGATAAGGTAATAAAATCGGTTACTATTTCTAACTCTTATCAAATATAATCAATTAGCGTGAAAGCGTATCAACCCTGTTACTGGCGACAGTCACCCTAAGTGCGTCTTTATGAAACAGGAGGTGAATCGTACTGCCGCTTCCCCGCCCAATATGAATACTCTTACGAATGGATGAACGTTGACTGTAAAGCTGATTATTTCTATGTTTCAAGCACCGAAAAGTAGGGCTGAAACACGTTGGAGTCTGGATGAAAGTTAACAGAAACGTTAAATTATTTTAAACTTGGAGAACAATTGTTTAGTAGAAAGCGTAGCTATTACATTTAAGAATAGCCCTAATAGAAAACTATTGACAAGGCCGTATTGGGGAGTAAAATAAGCTATGGAGATAAGGAAAATCGAAAAGCCAATTACGCCGGTGTACATGCCCATCAGGGCTAATCTTACTTGGGGCAGGCCCTGCGTATAATGTGTAAATACAGCGAGGGTGGCGGTCATTACTGGAAACGGTGTAAGAATGCCACTCCAGTTTGGTCCCATTATTTCGGCAAAATAGGTGACACCAAATACAAAAGCCGTAATCATTGTCATCCTGAGCGGAATTTCAAACCTTAAAGACTTGGGCGTTGCCTCGTTTTGCCGTTTTACTTTCGGGAAGAAACTAAGCGAAGTAATCGCTAGTAAAACCATGACTACAAACCACCCATTTATTGGTAAGGTGTTGGTGAAGCCTTGCAGTGAAAACCCGATAAGTAAGTAGACGAAAATTCCTGCAATAAAACTTAGAAGTACGCTAAGCCGTTGCTTGGCAAAGCGTTGCCCGGCAATCATGTACGTGGTACAAAAACCCAACCATCCGATTAGTCCAATCAAAACGCCCGGAAGGGCATTTATCATAAAGGTCTCGCCTTGCTCTACGGAAATAAAGAATAGAATAGCCCCACCCACCCACGGCATACCAGCTACTACACCACCGATAACATTTCCCCATTTTCTGGCAATAAGTGTTACTGCCGCAATAATGAGGGGCATAAGTATTATTTTGAGCAAGGCAGTATTCATGTTGCAAAGATGATAAATCGGAATGAAGTGCCTTGGGTAATTCCGTAATAGAATAAAGACTTCATTGTAAGTTTATACTTTAGCAATGAATATCCCTGATATGGGTTTACATTATCTCTATTCGCTTAATTAATTCATCATGATATGACTTTGTAATTGGGATGGCAGTGCCTAAAATGAAGATTTCGGTTGGTTCGACACGGGTGAGGAAATCAAGGTTTACGGCGTATGACTTGTGCGTTCGGAAGAAGTTGTTTTTGTTCAATTTATCCAAAAACTGAGTCAGTGAATTTCGTATCAGCTCTTTACGGTCATGTAAATGAATTTCAACGTAATTTCCCTCGGCTTTGAGCCAGAGGATTTCATTTAATGGCAGTTTGGTGTAGCGGTATTTATCTTTTATAAAAAGGGCACCTTTGATGATTAAGCCTTCATATTCCAGTTCTTTTTCAGCCGACTGCTCCACATGAGATTTGTTAGCGATAGCAAACATCGCCATTTCTATGGTGGTGTAGAGTTGTTCTTGTTTGAAGGGTTTTACCAAGTAACCAATCGGGTTTACTCTTTTCGCCCGTTCGATGGTCAAACCGTCGGTGTAAGAAGTGGTAAATATGAACGGAATCTGATACTTTTCGTTGATGGCTTCTGCTAAATCAATGCCGTCTTTTCTCCCACCAAGATTTACATCTAATAATATTAAATCGGGGGTTTCTGCTTCTAGTCGCTCGATGGCTTCTTGGTAATCCATGGCGGTCTCAAAAACTTCGTAGCCCATTTTTTTTAACATGTTTTCCATGTCGGCGGCTATGATACCTTCATCTTCTACAAGTAGTACTTTTAGCATCCTTAACCATCTCGAAAAGTTCTTAAATGTTTAAAGGTAACTACAAAAATAGCACCATTTGAGGAACTTGACTTAAATTTTCCCCGAAGTTGTTTACTCAGATTTTTTACAAGTTTAAGCCCTAAAGACTTGCTTTTAGCAGGGTCAAAGTTATCGGGTAATCCTTTCCCATTGTCTTTTACATTCAACTCATAATCGGTTTTATTGAGTGCCTTTACCTTGATCTGTACTTTCCCCTGTTGCTGATTGTCAAAAGCGTATTTGTACGCATTTGAAACCAGTTCATTAACTATTAAACCCAACGGTATTGCCGTATCAATATCAAACTCAATTTCATGTGCATCTACCTCAATTTCAATGTTTTTGCTTTGCCCAGCAAACATTTCAGATAAATAAGCTACGAGTTCTTTCAAGTAGGTTTCGATATTCACATTATTGATGTGTTCGCTCTGGTAAAGGTTTGAATGTATTAAGCTCATTGCCTGCACGCGGCTTTGTCCTTCTTTGATAGAAGATAAAACGTTGGGGTCTTCGATATTTTCTGACTGAATATTTAATAGGCTCGAAATAATCTGGAGGTTGTTTTTTACTCGGTGGTGAATTTCCCGCAACAGGGTTTCTTTCTCGGTTAAAGAGGTTTGAATTACTTTGCTTTGCTCAGCAATTTCTTCATTTTTGATTTGTAACTCCTGTTCACTTTTCTTTTTGAGACGAAAGCGGTTGAAATACAAAAGACTAAGTAAACCAAGTAAAGCCGCCGCCCCAATTGCTGAATTTCTTTGTGTGGTGCTGAGGGTTTGGTCTTTTTTGAGAATTTCTATTTCCGTATCTTTTTTGTATGTCTGAAATTCCTGCTCAACACTACTTATCGCCTTATTTCTATCCGTTTCTAAGAATTTCTCCTGAATCCGCCAATAGTTTTCAAAAGCATTAAGTGCTGCTTTTTCTTGATTCAAAGTTTTGTAGGCATCATAAAGGTTTTTGTACGCTCCCGCCGAAATACTTTCTAAGTCGGAAGCTTTACCAAGGGTAATTGCTTCCTTGGCGTACTTGATTGCCGCTGGGTAATTCTTTTGCAATATTCTAAGATCTGCCAGAGAAATTAGCGTGTAGATACTTGTTCGGGGTACTTGAATGCTGGGCAAAAGGTTGACAGCCTGCCCCATATAAAAAGCGGAGGAGTCAATGTTTTCAAGCTCTTTATATACATCCCCAATGTTCGATAAGTTTCTGATAGTTGCTTCGATCAGTCCTGCTTTTTTATTCACCGCAAGGGCATCTTTCAACAGAACAATACAATCATCGAATTCCCTTTGTTGATAGTATCCGGTTGCCATATTATTGCTGAGTGCAGCGACAGAGCGAGGATCATTATATGCTTTTGCGAGAGCGAGGCCTTCTTTACAAAACTCGATACATTTATCGTTCAAACCCATTTTGGCAAATAGGCTTGAGAGCCCTTTATAAGGGCTAATCCAACGGAGGGTGTCTTGGATACTTCGGGCTAATCTGATTGTTTCGGTATAGAGTTCCATAGCGGTGCTGTCGGCATCTATGTTCGCATAATATACGGCTAAGAGGTTCGTGGCCTCGGCTTGGTGAGGTATATCTTTTATTTTTTTATAGATACTAAGGCTATTGGTAAGATAGAACTTCGTGTTTTCATTGTCTCCCCAGTTTCGGTAGTTATAGCCAAGTTCAAAGTATGCCCTGGCTTTTAGGCTATCAACTGCCATGAAGTCTTTTCTCGCTAAAAGTATTTTACCGTAGGTTTGAGTTAGTTTCTTGTCATCATTGGCATATTTTTGTTGAACTTCGATGAGTTCTTCAAAAGTTAACTTGCCAGTTTGTTTTTGAGCTAACGTATTTCTCAACTCATCTAAAGAATAGCTCTGACCTTGAACCAGCAGGCTAAGTAGAAACAGAATTGGTAACAAAGTACCCTTCTTCGTAAAGTTTCTCATAGTCTTTTTTGTTTGTTCAATGAGTTTACTAAACTCTTTCGTTACTCCTTTAGATTGAGCAAAAATGTTGTCTGTCGTAACTAATAACAGTAATACGAGAGCTTGAATTTTAATAAATACAAAATAGTAATTGTACCTTTTATGCAGTTAATAGGGGCTGATTTTCAGCGATACAAAATACTATTTTGTAAATATTCTAACAAACTTATGCCCGCTAAACAGTTCTCTTCGGTTCGAACCGATAACTCATAAGGCTCTACGGCAATCGCTTGATTGCTGATTAAACCCTCAAACCCCCGTAAATGTAAACGGTGTGATAACCCGTAATTCCGCTTTGATTTCTTCAGAAACGTTGAGGGTTTCGATAAATTCTTTGATGGTTGTTTCGGTGATGCGTTCATTTTTGCGGGTCAAAGCCTTCAACGCTTCGTACGGTTTTGGGTAACCTTCCCGCCGTAAAATGGTTTGGATTGCTTCGGCAACAACCGCCCAGTTACGTTCTAAATCGGCGGCGATGGCTGCTTCGTTTAACTCCAGTTTACTTAAACCCTTCAGCAGTGAATTGAACGCAATGTGTGAATGACCAATCGGTACGCCGATATTCCGTAAAACGGTGGAATCGGTCAAGTCGCGTTGTAATCTTGAAATAGGTAATTTGGCGGAAAAGTGCTCAAACAATGCATTGGCAACGCCTAAGTTCCCTTCGGCGTTTTCAAAGTCAATCGGATTTACTTTGTGTGGCATCGCTGACGAACCGATTTCTCCAGCCTTAATTTTTTGCTTGAAATATTCCAACATCACGTACGTCCAGACATCACGCGAGAAGTCGATAAAGATATTATTGATGCGTTTGAAAGCATCAAATAGAGCCGCCATATTATCATAATGCTCAATTTGCGTGGTTTTCTGACTGCGGTGAAGTCCTAACGTATCGTTCACAAATTGATTTCCGAACGCTACCCAATCGTATGAGCCGTAAGCCACGTGATGGGCGTTAAAATTTCCCGTTGCTCCGCCAAATTTCGCCGAAAACGGAATGGCTTTGAGCTGGGAAATTTGTATTTCCAAACGTTCCACAAAAACTTCGATTTCTTTTCCTAAACGGGTGGGAGAGGCGGGTTGTCCGTGGGTTTTGGCGAGCATCGAAATATCCGCCCATTCTTCAGAAAGTACTTTTAATCTGTCAACAACTTTTTCTAAAAGTGGCAGCGTTTCGTTGTGTAATCCTTCTTTCAAAGAAAGTGGAATTGCTGTATTATTAATATCCTGCGAAGTCAACCCGAAATGCACAAACTCCGACGTGTCGGTGATGCCTAATTCGGTAAATTTATCTTTGATGAAATATTCAACCGCTTTTACATCGTGATTGGTAACTTTCTCTGTTTCCTTTATTTTTAATGCATCGTCTTCCGAAAACTGCTCGTAAATCTCCCGAATTTTCGGGAAAAGTGATTGGTCGAAATCGGCTAATTGCGGCAACGGAATTTCGCACAACGCAATGAAATACTCAATTTCCACCCGAACCCGGTAATGGATTAATCCGAACTCAGAAAAATAAGGTGCAAGATTTTCGACTTGACGACGGTAACGACCATCAACGGGAGAAATAGCGGTAAGGGCAGACATTTTTTGAATTACGATTTACGAGGTTAGAAGTACGAGTATCCTTTTTTTATTCAATTAAAATTGAGTAAAATCTCCGCCCTGTGGGGGAGGAGCTACGGGAGGGATGGTCACAAAATTAACCATTTTCTTTCACCTCCACCCAATTTCTAGAAATTCCTTATTTTTTGAATTTAAGTGCAAAAATTTCGCGGTATAAGTATATTGCATCAAATTTAACCTCAAACTGAAAAACTATTATTTATGGGAGCATCTACTTTTATGGGCGAGCTGATGGGCACGCTTATTTTAATTTTACTGGGTAACGGGGTTGTTGCCAACGTGGTGCTAAAAGGCACTAAAGGCAACGGTAGCGGCTGGATGGTAATCGCGACTGCCTGGGGATTTGCGGTTACAATGGGTATATTCGTCTCACAGAAGTTTGGTAGTCAAGAAGCTCATCTAAACCCTGCTGTTACGTTGGCTTTCGCTATTTACAAAAATGACTGGAGCAATGTTTTACCATTTATTGCCGCTCAAATGATTGGGGCAATATTAGGCTCAACTTTAGTCTGGCTGACTCACTTATCGCACTGGAAAGTTACCGAATCTCCGGCTGATAAGTTAGCATGCTTTAGTACTGCTCCCGCTATTAGAAACACTACTTCAAATATGATTGCGGAGATTATCGGAACGATGGTCTTAATCATCGGTGTCATGGCAATTTACGCCGAAACTGGTTCGGGACTTTCGCCCGTATTGGTTGGGTTTTTAGTTTGGTCAATTGGGCTTTCGCTTGGTGGTCCAACGGGTTACGCCATTAATCCTGCCCGCGATTTGGGTCCCCGCATTGCTCACGCCATTCTGCCAATTGCCGGAAAAGGCGGCGGAGACTGGGGGTATGCTTGGATTCCGGTAGCCGCTCCATTTATTGGTGCAGCCTTAGCGGCATTATTCGTGTTGGGCTTTGGCGTTTAATTTTGATGTCAGACGGAACGGCTTATCGAAGTCCGTATAAATATTCTTAAATCAACCACTTTTTAAATTCTAAAAAATGAAACTCAAACAACTCTCAATTACTGCTTTAGCGGTGCTATTTTCAACAACGATATTTTTATCGTGTACTTCTACCGCAGAAGAAACCGCCGAAATACCCGAAGATTATCAGATTTCGTTGGCTCAATGGTCATTGCACAACACGTTTTTCGGAGATATTTTAAAGTCAGGTGATTACGAAGCCTTTGGCCGCTTGTTGATGACCAATCCTGATTCAGTATTGCAGGGTGATCTTCATCCCGATAATTTTCCGAGTATTGCCAAAGGTTACGGAATCAATATTATTGAACTGGTAAACACATTTTATTTCAGCAAGGCCAACGATATGGAGTACTGGAAAACCTTCAAACAACGCTGCGACGACGAAGGCGTAACCGTCGGACTTATTATGTGCGATGCTTTAGGAAACCTCGGCGATGCTGATTCCGTTGCCCGTAACGAAGCCGTGATGAAGCATCACGCTTGGGTGGATATTGCAAAATTATTAGGAGCAAAATCCATTCGCGTGAATGCTGCTGGAAGCGGAACCGCCGAAGAAGTTGCCGCTAACGCGGTAAAAGGTTTATCTAAATTAGGCGAATACGGAGCCTTGCAAGGAATTAATATTATTGTGGAAAACCACGGGGGATATTCATCAAACGGTGAATGGCTCGCTGGAGTAATGTCGGAAATAGGAATGGAGAACGTAGGCACCTTGCCTGATTTCGGAAATTTCTGCATTGAGCGTACCGCCGACGGTTGTGCCAACGAATACGACCGCTACAAAGGAATCAAAGAATTGATGCCGTACGCCAAAGGAGTAAGTGCTAAAACCAACGATTTTGATGCCGATGGTAACGAAGCAAAAATGGATTACCTACGTATTATGAAAATCGTGAAAGAGTCTGGTTTCAAAGGTACTATCGGAATTGAGTACGAAGGAAAGGGTCTTTCAGAAGACGAAGGAATTAAAGCTACGAAGGCGTTAATTGAAAAGGTTCTAGCAGAAACTAAAAGCTAAATATTGTAACCTATACGCCTAGTTTTTACCCTTGAAACGCCACTTTTGTATAAACAGAAGTGGCGTTTTTTATATTAATTACTTCATTGCTATCTTATGACAAAACTTACCCGCAACCTTTTACTCCTTGTTACCCCGTTTGTGGTTATGATTTTGGTGAATGAGTTGGTGCGACTTGTAGACGAACAACGTCGTTTTCGTGAAAAGATTCGTGAAAAGAAGAGTGGTATTCTTTCTGCAACGGAGAGCTTGACGAAACTGTAAACTTCCATATCGTCCGTAGTAATAATTGAGTCTTTTCAAACGAAACTTCGCTTGGAAGATGGAAATACGCACCTACGAACCGGGCCGCAGGAGCGGTCGGAAATTTCGTAGAGCAAAATAACTTCTCATTCACCGCACTCGCTAAATTACTCCCTATCTTTGCAGTTACATAATTTTTAAAAGCCTACTATATGCCTTTCCAAGACCTCGGTTTATCAACTGAAATCCTAAACGTTTTACGTGAACAAAACTACGAGAAGCCGTTTCCGATTCAGGAACAAGCAATTCCTGCTATATTAGCGGGGCGGGATGTTCAGGGTGCTGCTAAGACGGGTTCGGGGAAAACGGCAAGTTTTGTATTGCCGATTTTGGAAATGTTTCAGCACAAAAAAATAGGCAGAAAGAAGCATCTAAAGGTTTTGGTACTCGTTCCAACTCGTGAGCTGGCTCAACAGATTTCGGGTGTGTTTACCGCATTTGCTGATAAATTACCCGTGAAAGTGAAAAACTTGGCGGTGTACGGCGGCGTGAAAATCAATCAACAAATGGTATTATTAAAAGATACTGAAATACTGGTTGCTACGCCCGGAAGGCTCCTTGACTTGATTTCGACGCAATCTATTAACCTCGGAAAAGTTGAAACACTTGTACTTGACGAAGCTGATAAAATGCTCGATTTAGGCTTCAAAGAAGAATTAGCAAATATCCTGAAACTGCTTCCCGCAAAAAGGCAAAATATTCTGTTCTCCGCCACGCTGGAAGCAAAAACTCTCGACTTGCAACAGCTTGTTTTAGACGACCCTTTAGTGATTGAAATTACGGAAGAAAATGATTCCGTAGAATTAATCAATCAGGTTGCGTATATGACCTCAATGGAGCGGAAAGGCCCGTTGCTTCGACATTTGATTAAAGAGCGGGAAATGAGCAAGGTTTTAGTATTTACTTCTTCCATCCGAACGGCGGATAACGTAACCACAAAGTTGAATAAAAACGGTGTTTCGGCACGAGCAATTCACAGTAAAAAAACGCAAGGGGCGAGAAATCAGGCACTCGAAGATTTCAAACGAGATCAAGTGCAGGTCTTGGTGGCAACTGATCTTGCTTCCCGCGGAATTGATATTCAGTTCTTGCCTTTCGTGGTAAATTACGAGCTGCCACGTTCTCCAAAAGATTATATCCATCGCATTGGTCGCACGGGTAGGGCGGGAGCAACGGGCGAAGCCATTTCTTTAATAACCGATGAAGAGGAGCCTCACTTCTATATCATCCAAAAGAAGATGGGAAAGCGGGTGAAAAAAGTGGATACCAGTGATTTCGACTTGGGGAATATTTGAGTTTGTAAAACTCACTCTTCCATCACCGCTACCGCTCCATAGCGGCGGTTATTTTAGAATCAGCGGTGCCGTAATAGAGAAGCTATTTGTTGGTTTTCGGCACTCTTAGCAATTTCCCACGTAACCAAATCGTCAGAAGTAGCAATGAAGAGTTTAGTGTTGCCAAGATACATCTAATACTTCCTGTCAATTTCCGTGGCAATGGTGCGGCTGCCTTCTTGTCGAGAAATAATTGCTCCAGATTTTGCCCATATATCTTTATATTCATCACCTTTTAAACGCTATGCTATCTTCACTTATAGCAAGCCCGATTCGGGAAGTCATAAATTCGCCTTATGCCATTGTTAATTAAGTTAAACAACGGCACGAACTTACCTGTAAGGTGTCTCGAAGGTTATCGGCGAAGTTATAAAGCGTTGTTGATTAAGTATCAATCTGTTAGACTTTGCAAATTCAACAGATTGGTTTCTTTCGTTATTAGGAGTTTTCTCATTATCAATTCCCGATGTTGATTTCATAATGCCCAACTAAAGCGTGCCGCTCGAAGGAAAGTAGCCAAAGGTTGAGCGACTCCTTATTTTTATCCGAGAAATGAAAAATCGGACCATCAATGCCAACTTTATGGCTATCTAGCCACTTCCCGTTTTCGTCTAATAGCAGGGCGTAGTAAGGAGAATCTGTCGATTTATTTTTGAGTTGTTCTTCGTACTTTTCGTAGAAAGTATGATTGCTGATTCCCATCGAGTTTTTCCAGCCGCTGTTGGCTTCGCTTGTTGCTAAAGTGGGGAATTCTTCGAAGTCTAAGCCCCCGATTAGTAGCGTAGTCTCTCTGTCGTTATTTCGGTCTTTAAAGGTTAGCTTTATTTCATGAAAAGTTCTGTCGCTGGTCTTACTTTTCGTTTCATTGACTTCGGTTGACCTTAAACTATACAACCTCCCTAACTCTGTAGTGCGGGGGTCTTTACGGTTATAAAAACCAGGTGGCGTAAACGTGGCGAATAATGTTGAATCTGATTGTAAATCCCGCATTGTATTGAATGTTTTGGGATAAATAATTTCTTTGAGTTTCTTCTTTCTCGCACCCTGTTGCGGGTACATGGCATCCGAATTATCCGTGAAATCAACTTTCATAGATTTCGTTAGGGTTCGCAATACGTCGAGGTTGACTTTCTTGCTTTCGGGATCGGCCCAGTTCTCTAAGTTCTCTTTATACTTGGCGAACGGAACGCCGTTTTTTGCTTCAAATAACTTGATATATTGCTCGTGCGGAAAGTCGAACCAACCGTGAGCATACGGAGTCGTTTTGCCGTCTTCTTTAATGTACGCAATGATTTCCCAGAGGTAGGTATTTAAGCAGTTTCGGGCAATATCAATCCGCACGATTTTTGGGTTCGTGGAGTTGAACTGCGTGTTGTCGAATTGCACTTGATTTCTGTTCCATTCCTGATTAACGCACGCAATGAAACTCAGGTAATCGTCCTGTTTCACGTGAGTCGGAATGGTGGGTAGGAATTCTGAAATATCAATATTTTCAAACGTGATAGAATCCTTTGATTTACTTCGAAAAACAAAATTCCAGACAAATGGCCGAGCCGTACTGTCGATTCTTCCCGTGGTGAAAAAGTCATTTTGGTAATTCTCTGACCGAAACCCGATGTCGGGATTATCGGGATAATCTTCGTCACTGAGGTTCGTTATCGGGAAAGTTAGATTATTGCCTTTGGGCTCTTCATTGGAGGTGCAGCTTCCTAAAACTAACACGGCAACGGTACTTAATAATATGCTTCGTAATTTCAAATTGTATCTTTTTAGAGACGCGAAGCTAAGGGGTTTTAAGTCGATGGGCAAGATTTGCAGGACTTGATAAACCTTAATTTCACCTGCACGTGTTATTTATTGGATTCTTTATAAAAAAGTGCCGTTACCTAATAAAAGGTAACGGCACTCATGTATGTGGTTAAGCTATAAAAACAATTATACTTCTCCCATCACGTACATTTCTTCTAAAGTTGGTGTTGGACTGCCGCCCGTTTTTTCAAGCGTGATAGCAAATGCTGCCGGACTGCCCTCCACCGCTTTCATGGCTAATAGTTTCTCCTGAAAATTATTATCAATTACGCCCATATCCACGGGGTTTCCGTCTACGATTGTCCAGAGTTGATACTGTTCGTCTGCGGCTGGCTGCGGTAAATTATTTACCTTCAACGCCACCTGATTATTGTTTTGATTCCAGAAGATGGTTACGCTACTTTCTTTTGCTATATCCAACCCTTTCAACGTGACAATCTTATTCGCTGGATTTGCGTATGCTGCTAATAAATTAGCGTCTTTAAGGTTACTCACTTCTACGGCTTCTACCTCATTTACCAAAGTTGCGTTTGTCTCCCGCAACGTATCGTTTTGGGTGTATAACCAACCTGTTGCTACCAGCAATAATACTGATGCCGCAATTGAAGCCACTCCCCAGATAGGGAAAACCTGCTTTGCTTTTGGGGCAATGTACGCTTCGGTCATTTCGGCTTCAGCAGTATCATATTGGTCATCAATGTATATTGACGGGCTTTCTTCTTCGTTTTCGTCCGCAAATGTCATTTGGGCAAATAGCCCTTCCTTAACCGAGGCGGGTGGGACGCGTTCATGCAGAAAAACGTATTTTTCTAATGATATTTGTAGTTTTTGGAGTTCGGTTTGTATTTCAGGGTACGTCTGTGCCATGCACTCTACACCCTGTTGCTCTTGTTCGTTGAGCGTACCCATAACGTATTCTTCCAAAACCCCCGATGTTTCGATGAATTCCTGAATATTCATACTTCAAAATAAATTTTAAGTTCTTTTAATGCTACTCGAATGCGTGACTTAGCGGTTCCCAACGGGATAGCTAATTGTTCGGCGGCTTCTTCCTGAGTGTAACCTTGCAGGTACACTAAGTCAAGTAATACCTTCCGTTCGGGTCGAAGCTTCTCTAAAATTTCTCGTAAGTCCATAACGGATACGTTAGGCTGATGATGCGTTTTCGCGTCAACCTGAATAATATTATCCTGAACGTCAACGTGGTACTTGCCTTTTTCTTTTCTTAATAAATCAATGCAGGTATTTCGGGTGATATTCATCATCCAAGTAAATAATCTGCCTTTGGAAGAATCATACTTACCGATGTTTTTCCAAATCTTCAGAAAAATCTCTTGTAGTAAATCTGCTGACTTTTCTTCGTCGGGAATGTATCGGCATACCGATCCAAATAATGCCGCCGAATAGTTATCGTATAGATATTCAAAAGCATCACGTTGATTCCTCTTAAGGGAAGCAATCAGCTCTTCTTCTGAATACTTAGTTGTTTTTGTAGCCAAAACTTTAAATGTTTTTGTGGTGACTTTTCCTCGTCAAATGTCTGAAAACATTTCTAAACAAAAAACTTTTTGTTTGCTGACTTTTACAATTTGGGGAATTACGGGTCAGAAGTCGATTGGAAAGTTACGAACTATAAAAAATCGTTCCTTGCATCAACTATACATTAATAGCGTACAATTGTATTGTTTTTTAATGGTAAAAGCGAAAGTTTGGATAAACTGATTTTAACTCAAATCTTCGCTTTCAAAATTACATACTTGGTATCAATACTGTATCTATTGAATGAATTACACCATTCGATTGATAAATATTTGGGATTGTTACTAAGGCAGTTCCGCCTTTCGCATCCACCACTTCAATTTTTTTCTTCCCTTTCATCTTAAAGGTAAGTTCTTCTCCTTGAAGTGTTTTCATCGTTGCTTTTCCGTTACTCATTTTGATTGCTTTCACTAAATCTGCTGCATCGTATTTTCCGGATAATACATGGTAAGTCAAAATGCTGGTCAATGTAGCTTTATTCTCAGGCATTACCAGTGTTCCTACTGTTCCTTCTGGAAGTTTGTTGAACGCTGAGTTTTCGGGTGCGAATACTGTAAACGGACCCTCACCTGATAAAGCGTCTACCAAGTCGGCGGCTTTAACGGCGGCTACTAATGTGGTATGATTTTTAGAGTTTACGGCATTTTCAATAATGTTTTTTGTGGGGTACATTGCGGCACCACCCACTATTACGGATTGGGCATTAGAGATAAATGCAACTGCGGTTAGACTTAATACAGTAAGAATTGATCTGAATGTTTTTTTCATGGCAATAAAATTGTAGTTATTTAAATTGTAGTGTTTGTAAAACTTACCACTCAATTACGCACGGCGTGATTTTTTAGATGATTATATTCCAAAAAAAAGTGTAAGTTCGTTTTCAAACAAAAACACCTAACGGGAAGTTTGCCAATAAAAAGTTACTATAAAAAGGCATTCGTTTCAATCGGTGATAGGCGGTTGAAACAATACAAAGAACGGTTATCCCTTAACAGTTGCTATCTTAGCGAAAATAGAGCTTTTAAAGAATGACTTGGTTCATACAGTTTTCACGATATTACGGTGAGAAAACGGGCTGTTGACAAACCTAAGTTATTCACGAAAAGAGATTAAAACATTACAATAAAATAAGCAAAACCATGGCACGAGCAACATTAGAAGTAGTAGAAGCATTGCGTAATACGACAAAGAAACTGAATCAAGGAAGCCCGTACATGTGGGGGCATATGGGAAGTTGCAACTGCGGTAACTTGGCTCAGGAAATAACTAAATTTTCGAAAGCTCAAATTCACGCTTACGCGTTGCAAAATAGCGGCGATTGGAGCGAGCAACTGAACGATTATTGCGAAACCAGCGGCATGCCAATGGATTTAATTATCTTTGAGTTGCTATCTTTCGGTTTTTCCGTAGAAGATTTACAAAACCTTGAGTATTTATCCGACCAAACTGTTTTGCAGCGGTTACCACTTGACAAACGTAACCTTCGCCGCAATTATAGAGACGATGTGGTCGTTTATATGACTGAATGGGCAAATACGCTCGAAGAACGGTTGATTGAAACCATTTCAATAGAATCTTTGGTAGCAGAAACAACCCAAATTACCAAACAACGTAAAGAACTTATTGATGCATAAATTTCTTTTTAGAACGAAAATACAGCGTAAGAAGCAAACGGCATTGAGCAACTTTGCCTTAACCACTTCCTTAATCTGTTTTTTGTTTTCGACTGTTTCAGTCGCTCAAATAATGCCACAAGAAGAGCCATTGAGCGATTCTGAAAAGCAGGAAATAGAGTTAAAAGGAAAAAAAGAGCGTCCGCAATGGCTCGAAAAAGTACACTACGGCGGAAATGTCTGGGGTGGTTTTTTCGGGTCACTCTACGTAGATATAGCCCCAATGGTGGGTTACGAAATCACAGAGGCAGGAATGATTGCAGGCTTGGGAGCAACTTTCGTTTACCAAGGCGGAGAAGACAATCAGTTTGCCGTTGGACCGAGATTATTTGTTCGGCAACCGATATGGCGTTCATTCTTTGCTCATGCTGAGTATGAATTTGTTAATGCTGATGAGAGTCAATTTTACTCATATCTTAAGCCAATAAATTCTTCACAAGCCCCTCCCCCTACAGAGTTTAAAAGAAAATGGGAAGGCTCACCGATTATTGGTCTTGGAATGTACCAAGGTCGCAACCGAGAGCAGGGCGGAAGTTTCATTTCAGTCATGTATAATTTAGGTTATCCAAACCGCGGTTATATCAGCCCGCAGGGTATTGGACGCAATGACTCACCCTTTGTACTGAGGATTGGCTTCTTTCTTTAATCCTCCGTGATATTCCCTAAAAAAGTATTTTTGAGCGTAAATGTAATCAGGAAAAATACGACTGCCCAATTTAGATAAATGTAGTAGTAGTCTTGTACGTCACGCTGCACATTGTTTTTTATTTCAATTTTCTCAATTTTATTTATCTGCTCAAAAATATTTTCGAGCGTAGCGTTATCCGTAGCCCTGAAAAATTTTCCGTTTCCTTCTTTCGCAATTTCTCGCAAGGAAGACTCGTCTAATTCACCGCCTTTTATATCTTTCCCGATGGCTACGGTGTAAATTCTGATATTGAAAAACTTTGCTAAGTCGGCGGCGGTAAGCGGGTCAAGTTGACCGCTTGTGTTGCTACCATCACTCAATAAAATTGCCACTTTACTATTTCCCGAAACATCCCGCAAACGGTTGATACACGTTGCTAATGCACTCCCGATTGCTGTTCCGGCGGTAGCTATCAAGTTATTTTGAATATCGTTTATTTGCTCATTAAGTGATTCATAATCAGTAGTCAACGGGCTTATTGATCGGGCTTCCCCCGAAAAGACGACCAACCCAATTCGGTCGCTTAATCGTCCGTCAATAAATCCACGGGCAACTTCTTTGGCAGCTTCTAAGCGGTTAGGTTGCAAGTCTTGCTCAAGCATCGAATCAGAGATGTCTAACGCCAACATAATATCAATTCCTTCGGCGTAGTTTTCGGTGCTTTCAGAGACCTTCTGCGGTCGTGCCAGCGACATTAACACGCACGCAATTCCCAAGGAAAACATAATTGGTACGATATAACGTAAGTGGCTAATCCAGTCGGTTTTTAAGTAAGTATTAGTTAAACTTAGACCGAGCCGTTGGTTATTTCGGTTATAAAATAACCACCTGATTACAAACAGTATCGGTATTCCGGCGATGGCGTACAAATACCATTTTTCGTCCCAGTGGAAATTAGTTAGGACACTAGGTACAAACCAGCGAAGTGAAAGCCATTCGGGCATTTTAGGATGAGTTAGTAAATGAAACGCACTTGTTGAATTTGCTAAATTAGCGTCAGTTGGGTGAATGGAGATTTTGTCTAATATTCAAACTATAGATTTATTCCTCTTGAGAAGAACATTTGGATAACCTAAAAAACATATCAGCTTTGTTTAGTATTTTCTTATCCTTTTGGATAGGTCCTACCATAAAGAAGTAGGCAGCAAATAACAGTACTATTATTCCAACGATAAAAATTAAGGTATTCAAGACATATTTTAACCGTTAAATATCAGATAAAGCTTCCACTGCATTCCTGACACTGCCTTTACTCAGTAAATATTCTTTGGCTTTATCGTAGTTAACGCTCGTTTCGTTCATGACCATTTGAATGCCGCGTTCCACGAGTTTTTCGTTGGAGAGTTGCATATCTACCATTTTGTTTCCTACCACTTTCCCGAGTTGGATCATCACGGCGGTAGAAACCATGTTCAGAACCAACTTTTGAGCCGTGCCGGATTTCATGCGAGTGCTTCCCGTAAGATATTCTGGTCCCACGACTATTACCACGGGAAACTCTGCTTCCGCCGCAACTGGGCTGTCCGCATTACAAACAATGCAACCTGTCAGGCAGCCGTGCTTGCGAGCATCCCGCAAACCACCAATGACGTAGGGTGTTCTTCCGGAAGCCGCAATTCCAATTACCGTATCTTTTTCGTTAATATTATATTGCTGCAAGTCAATCCATGCTTGTTGGTTGTCGTCTTCAGCATTTTCAACGGCTTTACGGATTGCCGTATCGCCACCCGCTATAATACCTACAACCATCCCAAAAGGTACGCCGTAAGTTGGTGGGCATTCGGAGGCATCCACTACCCCCAAGCGACCGCTTGTTCCGGCTCCGATGTAGAAAAGCCGACCGCCGTTTTTCATTTTCGGCACGATTTGCTCAATCAATGCTTCAATTTTTGACAATTCTTTTTCGATGGCAAGCGGTACGGTTTTATCTTCGTTGTTAATACCAGCGAGTAATTCCATGACTGATTTCTTGTCTAAATCTGAATGGTTGGATGAGGCTTCTGTAGTGAGTGCTTGGAGGTTCATTTTATCATGGATATTAGCTGTTAGAGACTCGATATTAGTAACGAATGGTCGATTCTTCTTCAATTCTTTAATAATTTTTCGAACCTCAGAATTTACTTGATGTTTCTTTCTTACGTGCTGTCAATCACCAGCAAATATTTACTAAGAAACTGCTTGAGTTAATGAATGAAATCTCTGATAGTGTTTGCAACGGCTTGCGGAGATTTCCTATCAATGGTCAAAGACCTTGACAGTAGAAGCAAATTAACTCAATCAGTTTCTAACTTTTGACATTATTTATTCAATTCCGCAAAGTATTTGTAAAACAACGGAATGGTTTCGATGCCTTTCATGAAGTTGAAAATGCCGTAGTGTTCGTTTGGTGAATGGAGAGCATCAGAATCAAGACCGAAACCGAACAGAATAGATTTTAAGCCTAACTCTTTTTCAAACAGTGCCACGATTGGAATGCTGCCGCCGCCCCGGGTCGGAACGGGTGTTTTACCGTAAGATTCTTCCATCGCTTTGAACGCCGCCTGATAACCGATCGAGTCCGTTGGAGTCACGTAGGGCTGACCGCCGTGATGACGACTTACCTTTACTTTTACTGTATCGGGAGCAATGGCTTTGAAGTGCTCGGCAAATAAATCCGAAATTTCTTTCCAATCCTGATCGGGTACTAACCGCATGGATATTTTAGCAAATGCTTTGGAAGGTAAAACGGTCTTGGAGCCTTCTCCAATATAGCCACCCCAAATGCCGTTGACATCAAGTGTTGGGCGAATGGCAGCACGTTCGCGAGTCGTATAATTAGCTTCACCCGAAACGGCGTTTACTTCTAAATCTTTTTTATAAACATCTTCGTCAAAAGGTGCGGCTTCAAGAGCATCTCTTTCCTCCACGCTCAATTCTATTACTTTATCGTAGAACCCTTTCACGGTAATTTTGCCGTTTTCGTCGTGCAAAGAGGTAATCATTTGACTTAATACGTTGATTGGGTTTGCTACTGCTCCGCCGTAAACGCCAGAGTGTAAGTCACGGTTCGGACCGGTAACCTCTACTTCCATGTACGCCAAGCCACGCAAACCTGTTTCTACGCTCGGAATATTATTAGCAATAATCGACGTATCCGAAATCAGAATAATATCTGCTTCGAGTTTTTCTTTATTTTCTTTTACGAAGGTTTCCAAGTTGACAGAACCAACTTCTTCTTCACCTTCAAACATGACTTTTACGTTGCAAGTAAGAGCGTTATTTTTCAACATTGCTTCGATTGCTTTCACATGCATGTAGATTTGACCTTTATCGTCGCAGGCTCCGCGGGCGTAAATGGCTCCGGCGGGATGTGCAGCTGTTTTGCGGACGGTAGGCTCAAACGGCGGCGTATCCCAAAGTTCTACTGGGTCGGCGGGTTGTACGTCATAGTGCCCGTATACTAAAATGGTCGGTAATTTTTTGTCAATTATTTTTTCGGAATAAACTATGGGGTGTCCGTCGGTGGCGTAAATTTTGGCTTTTTCCATTCCGGCGGCAACTAACTTGTCGTGTATCCACTGAGCCGCGATGTGCATGTCACCAATGTGCGACGGGTCAGCACTTACAGACGGGATGCGGAGGAAGTCAAATAACTCTTCGAGAAAGCGTTCTTTATTTTTTTTGATGTACTCGTTCATATTATTTTAATTGCAAATGTATGATAACAGTTATCGGTAATTTACCGTGATAAACCTGTGAAATCTTGTATTTGTAAAACTTAAGACTTCACTAATTTGAAGTGGAACAAAGTTCGATAGAAATGCTTGGAAAGCGAAATCTTTAAACCTAATTCAGCACAAAACCCGCAGTATTCCTGCGGGTTTTGTGCTTTCGAAAATATGTAAGTTCTAGTATAAATTATTCTGCTTTGAACTCTTCCCAAGTTGGAAAGGTAAGTAACGCAGAATCTTCGATTCCAGTTTTGGCTGATAAGCCATTAATTGCTGTGAGACGATTCTTTATTTCTGTAAACTTAGTATTTGCGTCTGAAAAACTTTTAGTGATTACCTCGGCGTTTTGCAACTGAGCGTTGGAAGGTCGTCCGGCAAAAGTAGCGATGGTAGCGTATAATTCAGATACCCTTTCTCGTAACTTCGATTCTTCCGCACCTACGTAACGGTCGCTGGAAGAGACGGCTAAGGTTTTCTTAAAATCTGATAATTCGGTAATGAATGTGTCTAAGTTAGCCTTTTTTACAAACTTTTTATCCGTAACTTTTTCTTGCAGGTTCTTCAGATAAGGTAACGCCATATCTACTTGATGTACTAAGTACGCCACCTTTTCATTGAGGTCAAAAAGCTGCATCGTCGCTTTGTGCTGAGCAGTACGATCAGTACTAGTGTAGATAGATTCTGGGTCATTCATTAATTTTATACTTCCCGAGAATTCCTTTTTACCCTTGTTGATAGCCACATTATACGTTCCGGCTGGAGCGACTGGTCCTAATAATCCGGCTTGAACCGGAATCATTCCGTTGGCAGTTTTGGGTGGTTTTAGGCGGTAATTCCACTGAACGCCGTTTATGCCTTTACTTTTTCCGGGCGATAAATCAGCTACTTCGTTCCCAGCTTCGTCAAAGATTTTCATCGTCATCTTACCGAATGTGTGGCGTTTATTCATAAAGTACATTATTTCTGCCGCTGAAATTGGATTCGGTCCAACGTAATCACCTACCATAGAATAACCCGCAAAACTACCTGGATCTTTCATGATGGTCGGTTTCGTTTTGATGAATGTTAGCTCGTTTTCTATAATTTCGGACGTGATTTGTCGAAGCGGTGAAATGTCGTCGATAATAATAATTCCTCGTCCGTGCGTTCCCATGACAAGTGCATCTTCGGTTGGGTGAATGACCATATAATGCACCGCAACGGGGGGCATATTATTCGTAAATTGCGACCAGTTCTGTCCACCATCCACGGTGATATAAAGCCCTTGTTCTGTTCCTAAAAACAACAGGTTCGGATTCTTTAAATCTTCCCGAATGCATCTCGCAAAATCAGCGATTCCTTCGGTATTGATGGCACGCCACGTTTTACCGCCATCGGTAGTTTTCTGAATATACGGTTTGCGGTCATTTTGTGTGTGTCCGTCAAAAACAGCGTAAGCAGTATTTTCGTCGAAGCGACTTGGCTCGATGAAGTACGTCCAGGTATTTTTTGGAACACCTGAAAGGTTTGCCGTAACATTTTTCCAGTTTTCTCCACGGTCAAATGTGACCTGAATATTGCCGTCGTCGGTACCAACCCAAATGATATCTTTATTAATCGGTGATTCGTTTATTGTGAAAATAGTGCAGTGATTTTCTGCTCCCGAGTTATCCACGCTTATTCCGCCCGACTCTTCCTGATGCTGTTTAGCGAGATCATTAGTTGTTAAATCGGGAGACATTTTTCGCCACGTTTCACCGCGATCGTCTGATACGTGGATGTACTGACTTGCCACGTACAACCTGTCAGGATTATGCAAACTGGTACTCAGCGGAGCATTCCAGTTAAAGCGAAGTTTATCGTCCGCTGATTCAGGTGTTGGTTTGATGGTTTTGAGCTGATTCTTTTCAACGTTTATTCGCCAAATATTTTCCGCTCCCTGCATTTCTGAGTAAACAATATTTGGGTCGGTAGGATGCGGGTAAACCCGGAAACCATCTCCCGCTCCAACGCTTATCCAATCACGGTTTTCTACGCCGCCCGCTTTCGCCGAAGGCCCAAACCACGAACCGTTATCCTGCAAACCGCCGTAAACGTTGTACGGTTTTTGATTGTCAACGGAGACATGGTAAAACTGCGAAATTGGTAAACCCCGCACCATTTCCCACACATCTCCACCATCGTAGGAGCGATAAACACCACCGTCTGTTCCGACGTAAATTTTACTTGAATCACTTACCGAAAAGGCGTAATCGTGAAAGTCGGAATGAACGCCCCCGTTGATGGCACGGAAAGTCTTCCCGCCGTTTTTAGACATATAACCGCTCAGACCTGCTTTTAGTAAAATATCAGGATTGTACGGGCTCACCACGATACGTGAAAAGTAAAATGGACGCACCACGACTTCAAAGTCTTTATTCAAGTACTTCCATGAAGCTCCGCCGTCGTCTGAGCGGTAAAGCCCTTTGTCTTTTTTTGCTTCCACTACGGCGTATAATCGATTTGGCTCTGAGGGAGCAACGGCAATCGAAAAGCGACCTAAATCTCCCGTTGGGAAACCGTTATGGATTTTATCCCACGTTTTACCTGCGTCGGTGGTTTTGTACAAAGCACTGTTTGCTCCGCCAGAACTAAATGAATACGCCGTGCGGTTGAATTCCCAAAATGCGGCGTACATTGTGTTGAAATTAGTTGGATCAACAATTAAGTCAGAGCATCCCGTGGTTGCATTGACTTTAAAAATACTTTCCCATGTTTCGCCGCCGTCGGTGGTTTTGTAAACGCCGCGTTCGTCGCTTTCTCCCCACAAATTTCCAAGTACCCCAACGTAGACTTCGTCTGAGTTTTCGGGGTTTACAGCAATACTACTGATGCGTTCGGAGTTTTTTAACCCCATATTTTTCCAGTTTTGCCCGCCATCAGTGGTTTTATAAATTCCGTCACCAACTGATACGCTGTTCCGAGTCCAGGTTTCTCCAGTTCCCGCCCAAACGGTTAAGTCAGGGTCGGTTGGGTCAACGGTTACAACACCTATTGATTGGATGTGTTTATCGAAAATCGAGCGGTAAGTCACGCCTCCATCCTGCGACTTCCAAATGCCACCACCTGCCGTTCCGACGTACATAATTTTTGGATTAGTTGGGTGAAGTTCTAAGTCATTCACACGTCCGCTCATCAACGCTGGACCAATTTGTCGGGCATTAATCGAACCGAATATTTCGTCGCCTTTCAGCGGAATAGCTTCCTGCGAAAACGCCGCAAAGGAGCATAACAGGGATAAAATGGGTAGTAGTTTTTTCATAATCTTACGCATGTTTTAAGCCATGAGCTTTAGGCTTTTGGGATTGAAGTTTAAAGAAAAAGCCCAACGTGGGTCGCCCTTTTCCAACGAAAGGAGCGACCCACGTTGGGCTTTTATGAGTCTGTTGAAATTACTTAGGGAAGGCGAACATTGTATTGTCCACTTCTTTGTTCAATTCAATTTTGTCAACTACTATCGACATTTGAGACTGTCCGTTGACTTTTTGTTCTATTGAAAAAGGGAAGTAAATTCCTTCAACTTCTTGATAATCACTCATAAACGATTCAATTGTCATTCCTTTAGCTGGACCAAATTGAGACTCTGAGCGGGTCATGATTTGCACGCCACTGTCTTTATCAAAGAAATAATACGTAAAGTTCTCTACTTCTTTACCATCAATCATCAGTGGCTTTTTTACTAACTTAACTTTGTAGGTATCTACGCCCTCAATTGTTTCTTCCCCTTCAAGTACAACGGTATAACCTTTCTCTTTGTAGTTAAGGAATGGGTCTGGGAAATCAGCCGCTTGGTCTTTCGTTATAGCGTTTGTTTGATCGTCCATTTTTTCGGGTTGCATATTGGTCATATTGGTTTGCCAGCCGGTTTCACCATCAAAAGAAGGCTGCACGAATTCCATTCCTTGAAAATTGACAGACATTTTCATCTTACCATCAGCGGTATTCACCATAGTGGCGGGAAGTTCCATTCCCTGCATTTTGATCGTAGCGGTCATCTCGGTGTTTTTTACTTTCGCCATGGCTTCTCGGCCACCAATCACCTCGAAATAGTTGTCTATTACTTCATCAGCAGTTTGGGCTTGTGCGGTGAATGCTGCCGTGGCAACAAACATGATTGCGGTCAATGTCTTTTTCATCAGGTTCTTAAAGTTTAGTTGTTTTTACGATTCAAACTTATACAAAGACTGTTCTGTTAAACTGACTTTTTGGATAAACGGTCAAATAGATAACTAAAGTGATTGTTTGAGCGTTTGACGGAAGATTGAATCAGCTTTTATTAGAGGATTCTTTGTAATACAGTCAATCTCGTAATGCGTATACGAAGAGTGCATCACCCAAACGCCATCGGGGACTTATCCGAAGATTTGGCAAATGCACGCACGAAAACAAACGTCACCACGCTGGCAATGACAAAGTAAGCCGCTAGTACTCCAAGTAGCCACGGCATGGTGTCAACTAAACCGAACCAGTTTGTTTGAAAAAGAACGACCATACCAATTAAGTTTCTCGTAATTTCCCACCCGATGGAATATTGGTTCCTGTCCATAAATTCGGTGTAGGCGTAAATACTTAGAAAAATAAATGCTCCAAGACCGATAAGTTGTGGCAAAGAAAGTAGGGCAACATTAGCGTACAAAAGACAAAGCAAAAAGAAGGTGAACATAAACTGAATCCACGACCACACAATGGTAGCTTTTGTTGTTTCGGGAGCATATTTCTGAAAATTATACGGGTCAGTAATTTTTTCTACGGGATACTTTTCTTCAAAACCTTCTGGTCTCCATCCCGTGGGCATGAACCAAATACTGAACTTGTCTTTCCAGCTTTCCGCCCGCCACGCATCTTGAATCAATAACCATAAATGCTGAAAATTAATTTTGAACGGATTCCAGGTTCTGACCGGACGGGTAATTCCGTAAACGGGCGGTACGTCATCAAGCTCTTCTTGAAATGTTCCGAAAAGTTTATCCCAAATAATGAAAATTTGTCCGTGGTTGCGATCCAAGTATTCAGGATTAATGGCGTGGTGCACTCGGTGGTGCGACGGCGTAACGAGGAATTTTTCCAAGAAGCCCATTTTTTTGATATATATAGTATGATACCAAAACTGAGCAAATAAGTGAATGGGAGCGATGATGGCAATAATCGTAGCTGGAACGCCCAATAGAGCCGCTGGAAGTAGGAAAACGGTGAATAAGTTTATAAACGTTGAAATAGATTGCCGCAAAGCACACGCCAGGTTAAATTCTTCGGACGAGTGGTGAATGGCGTGTTTATTCCAAAAGAAATTGATTTGGTGACTCATGCGATGCACCCAATATCCCGCAAAATCAAGAGCAATAAAGGCGATAATACCGATGGCAATGGTCGATTTAACTTCGAAAATCGCCACTTTGTCCACAAACCAAGCGTAGGTAACAATAGCGACGCTTAAACCCAAAACATCTTTCAATGAATTGGTAAATCCCGAACTCAGGCTCGAAATGGTATCCATATTTTTGAACGGGTGCTTTTTAGCAAAATATCCGTAAGCCTGTTCTCCGAGCACAAGTGCGAAGAAAACGGGCATGGCAATGAGCAATATTTGAGCGTAAGTTTCCATATTTTTTAGTTTTTATGTTGAATAGTAAAGTGTCATTTTTTTAACTCCTAAGGGACGAAGATAACTTTTGTAAATTGTAAATAAACCACTTCCTTCCAAATGTTTTCCTTCTACTCTTTGCGAATTGAGTTCGGAGTCTGTGAGTCAATTTTATTTTGTAGGATTTCGTAGAGAAAATATTTTAATTCAGACAGCTTTTAACCTAGAGCATTTGTTTTTACATAAGAACCTCAACCTCAGAATTTTTTGATGTTACTATCAGTTAAACGATAAATATGTTTTTTCTGTGTAAAAATAGTAAAATGCAATTAATTAACAGAATTTAACCTAAATAAAAACCTGCTTAATCACATTTCCGCCAACGTCGGTCAATCTAAAATCACGTCCTTGGAACGGATGCGTAAATTTCTCGTGGTTAAAACCCAAAGCGTGCAAAATGGTTGCCTGTAAGTCGTATACCGACGTACGGTCTTTAATTCCGGTGTAACCCATTTCGTCGGTTTCACCCATTGAGAAGCCACCTTTCATGCCGCCACCCGCCATCCAAACGGTAAATGCTTCGGTGTGATGGTCGCGACCTTTGAAGGGTGTTTCCTTTCCTTCTCTATTTTCGGACATCGGCGTTCTGCCAAATTCGCCCCCCCACACTATGAGGGTTTCTTCGAGTAAACCACGTTGTTTTAGGTCTTTTAATAAAGCGGTTACGGGGCGATCGGTTTCGCGGCATTTTTGTTGCAAACCGTTGGTGATGGAGTTGTTTTCTGAGCCGCCGTGGTTGTCCCAGCCCCAATCAAATAGTTGCACAAAACGCACGCCGTTTTCGACTAATTTTCGGGCTAGCAAACAGTTATTGGCGAAAGATGCTTTTCCCATTTCCGTTCCGTACATTTCGTGAATGTATGCGGGTTCTTTAGAAATATCCATGACTTCCGGTACGGTCATTTGCATCCGAAATGCCATTTCGTACTGTGAGATGCGGGAAATGGTTTCGGGGTCTTTAAATTCCTCGTAATGTTGTTGATTGATGTCCGTGATGGCATCAATTGTTTTCCGGCGGAGGTTACGACTCATGCCGTCGGGGTCGGAAAGGTACAGAACGGGGTCGCCTTCGTTGCGGCACTGCACGCCTTGATAAACGGACGGCAGAAAGCCACTTCCCCAAACTGATTTTCCCGCATCGGGGTTATTCCCACCCGAAGCTAGAACGACAAAGCCCGGTAAATTCTGATTCTCTGAACCCAACCCGTACGTCACCCACGAGCCGATACTTGGTCTGCCCAAACGTGCCGAACCCGTATGCATCAGCAGTTGGGCGGGGGCGTGGTTAAACTGATCAGTGTACATGGCCTTCAGGAAAGTGACCTCATCCGCCACAGTTTGTAAATGCGGTAAATTATCCGAAATCCACGCCCGTGATTGTCCATGTTGGGCAAAATTAGCTTTGGGTCCCAGCATCTTCGGAACGCCCCGAATGAACGCGAACTTCTTTCCATTTAAAAACGACGGCGGACACGATTGTCCGTCAACTTTGGCAAGCTCTGGTTTATAATCGAATAATTCCAACTGCGAAGGCGAACCCGCCATGTGGATGTAAATCACCGATTTCGCTTTTCCCATAAAGTGCGGTGATTGCGGATACAACGGGTTATTCAGCGTCTCTGCGACTTGCCTGGGCGTTGGCTCTTTGCAACCGTTCAGAAACGAACCCATCGCCATCATCCCCAAACCCGTGGTGCATTGTTTCAGGAAATGCCGCCGGGTCTCGGCGTTGAGTTTATCTTGCTGAAGTTGCTTTAGGAGGTTTTGCATTTTTTAGAATTACGAATTAGTTAATGGGCGAATTAGTGAGTTTTTCAAGTCCGCAGATTACGTAGATTCTCGCAGATTTTTTCTTTTTTGTACAAACGAAAATACGAATTTCTTTATATTAATCAAATCTGTTTATTTATGCTTTACTGAGGTGATACGTAACTATAATTAAAGTCTTTCTCGGAAATACTTTTTTAGAAACAGTATTGAAAATGTTTGTGATTAATGGACGATAATTCAACAGCACTCGTAGTTGGTCTTGGATAGTTATCTATTACTTCTATCTAACAAAGTTTATTTGTATCATTGAAAAAAGTAAAGTGGAGAGTTCATGATTTTTTCTTGGACAATACGCGAGGGCTAACAACCCTCTTTCTCTTTAAGATTACTCCTTCATCATAAATCCATCTAAGTTCATCACCGTGTTGGCAACTACGGTGAGAGCGGCGATATCGTTTTTATTGCGTTGGGTTTCGGGTAAAAAAGCCGTTAGCTTTTGACCGCAACTATCACAATTCATAAACTCCTTTCTTGCTTCTTGGTACAGAATGACTAAGGCCTGTTGCTTTGCTTTATTTGCCCGTTGATTCATAGCAAATTCGTAAATCTTCGCTACTTGTTGCTCGGCTGTTTTGCCATTATCGGCACCGCGTTTTGCTAAGTTAACGGCACATTCTACGTACACTGGATCATTCAAAGTTACCAGTGCTTGCAACGGCGTGTTGGTGCGTATTCTCCGAACGTTACATACTTCTCGACTGGAACCGTCAAAGGTCATCAAGGAAGGGTAGGGACTAGTGCGGCGGTGGAACGTGTACAGGCTTCTTCGGTAGCGGTTTTCGCCCTTGCTTACCACCCACTTCATGCCGCTGTATGGGTTGTTCCACAGACCATCGGGTTGCGGAGGCATTACGCTTGGGCCATACATTTTATTACTTAACAAACCGCTTACCGCTAATGCTTGATCTCGAACCTGCTCGGCAGAAAGCCTGATTCGTGGCATTCGGGCGAGCCACCTATTTGTCGGATCTTTTTCTTGTAGTTCATTCGTACTTCGGGAATCCTGACGATAAGTTGCCGACATCACGACGTACTTCAGAAAAGGCTTAGGTTGCCAGTTGAAGTCTTCCATAAATTTCACGGCGAGGTAATCCAATAATTCGGGGTGCGTGGGTTCGAAACCCTGTGAGCCAAAATCTTCCAATGTTTCCACCAAGCCGTAACCGAAAAGTTGTTCCCAATAACGATTTACAGCGACCCGAGCAGTTAACGGATTCTTTTTGCTGGCAATCCATTTTGCCAATCCTAACCGATTCTTGGGGAAACTTTCTGGGAGTGAACCAAACAACGCCGGAATGCCCGGTTGTACTTCGTCGGTTTTGTTTGTCCATACGCCTCGTTCCCAAACGTGGGTTTTTCGTTTGAAATTCGTAGGGTTTTCGAGCAGAACTGGGGTTAATCTTTCGGCTTTGGTATTGAGTAACGTTAGGAATCGGTCGTAGTTTACTGTTGTCGAATCTGTTGCGGGAAAATCATCGGCAAATAAAAAGTAACCAATCTGACACGTCTTCTGGTCCGGTTTAGCGGTGGAGTTTCGGAAAACTAAATGCCAGTCCTCGTTGTCTTTTGCGGAAAGCGGAATATCGAACGAAGCGATTGTCCAATTATTCGTCCAGCCAAAATCGCTCGTTTTTTCGAGTTTGATGGTTTTGATTAAGTCCCCGCTTTGCGTTCCTCGGTGAATCTCGATAAACGTAGGAACGTCATAATTATGACCATAAGCAATCAGCAATTTTGTTTTTCCCCGAATTGGCAATTGCCTGTAATTCACCGAACCGCCATTCCGAATCGCCAGGTATTTTGCATCGGCAAGGGCTCCATTCACGAAATCCGTTCCCCAATGTGGATTGACTTTGGGCTCTTGAAACTTGATTAGGTGCTGGATATTGGATGTTAGATTTTGGGAGTTTGATATTGGTTTTTCGTTCGCTTTTATCCACGAAATCAGGTTGTCTAGTTTATGTTGATTTTCCTCGGAAAATTCTCGTAAAACGGGGGAGTCGTCGGGCGTATCTTCGTCGCGGGTATTGTTGAAAAACGCCATGAATTTATAATACTCCTCGTGGCGAATTGGGTCGTACGGGTGAGAATGACATTGGATGCACGAAAAAGTAGTGCCTTGCAGAGCTTCCCACGTGGTATTTACACGATCAACAACCGCCGCAGTTCGGTATTCTTCGTCTTCGGTTCCGCCTTCGTCGTTATTCATCGTATTGCGATGAAAAGCCGTGGCAATCAGTTGATTATCAGTTGGATTTGGCAATAAGTCGCCCGCTAACTGCTCGATGATAAATTGGTCGTATGGTATATTATCATTGAATGCTTGAATCAGGTAATCACGGTATCGCCAAATGGAGCGACCTTCGTCTTTTTCGTAACCTTTGGTGTCAGAGAAGCGGGCTAAATCAAGCCACATTCCCGCCCATTTTTCCCCGAACTTTGGCGAGGCTAATAAGGAGTCTACAAAGATTTCGTACGCAGTTTCGTCGTTATTATTCACAAATTCAGATACAAGCTTTTCCGAAGCCGGAACGCCGATTAAATCTAAAGCTACTCGACGGGCTAGTTGGTATTTATTTGCTTCGGCGGAGGGTTCTAAGTTTTCTTCGTTCAGTTTTTCTTTGATGAAATTATCGATTTCGTTGCTTCCCCATTTATTGGGAAACCAATCAAAAACTCCTGCAAAAAGGGTGGAATTTGGAACAGCAACGGCTTTTGGTGGTTGAAACGCCCAATGTTCGCCCCATTGGGCTCCTTCATCAATCCACTGTTTCAGGATTTCGATTTCTTCCTCGGGCAAGGCGGTTTCTTTGTAAGGCATCCGCTCTTCAGGATCATCAGAAATGAGCCTTTTATAAAACTCAGAATTTTTGGCATCGCCTTTTATGATAGGGATTGTGCCCGACTCAGCGGGCTGAAAAGCCTCCTCTTCAAATAGCACGCTAAATTCTCCTTGTTGTTTTACGCCGCCGTGACACGAAATGCAACGTTGGTTCAGAATGGGTTTGACATCGCGACTGTAATCAATCGAATTGTTGTTTCGTAAACCGAAGAAAACGGTGAGAACTGCCACTACGCCGATAGCCCCGTATAAAAAGTTGATTTTCATTATGTTATGGTTGAATAAATCGAACGAAATATACAAAAACTAACGGTCAATTATTTACATACAGGGCTTGTTCATAAAAAAAGAGGTTCCAAAAAGTATTTAATTTTGAAGTGGGAACAAACAAAACTAATCTCATGGAATCTCTAAAAGAAACAAAATTAGCTTGCATTACGATGCAGTCTAAGCTCCCTGATATCGGGGACAACCGTGGGAAACGCCATGAACTGGCTTTTCGTTGTTTGCTTTTTAGTGGCAACTCTTCCTTCGGAGCGACTACGTATCGAACGTGTCTGTTATTCATCGTTCAACGTTGGAAGACTTTAACCATTTTCGCCGTCTAAGGATAAATGTAGAGGTCTGTATTTCTTGTAGTCAACTAAATCGGGTCATAGAAGATATTGACTGTGAGTTATTTAACTTGATAAGTGATAGTTACTTTGTATCAGGCAGGGAATATTACTGGTTTCTGGGCGGGGGCAGATGAAGTTTTTGAAGCTAAAATAATGGGATTCTCAGGATGAGTGGGATTGTTTAATTAACCTGCATACCGTTAAGTTCAACATTTTTAACATAACCAGAACCTTTGAATAGGAACTGTAAACCAACAACCTGCCCGATTTTACCCTCATAATGTTCAGCTATTATTATCCGATCGTTGAGTATGATGCTGATTTCTTTGTTTTTACACGTAACCGTTAAGTGTTGCCAATCAGGAAATAAAATCCCCATTTTTTTCAATACTTCTCGTTTTTTGCCAACTTTAAAATCGGTGTCCCCCACAATCATATTGGCATACGTGATAGCGTCTGGGCTTAAAAAGTTGAAGGTGATAGGGTTTTCAAAGCCAATCACATCCACACTAATATCGTAAGCCCACGAACTTCCCTCGTTTGGTGGATTTTTTATATCGGCTTCTAAAGTGAAATTATCCCCGTCTATGCCAAAGTTTCTAAAAATATTGAACGTCGTATAATAGTCTTTGCTTGGCTCTCGGACAATACTTTTATTGTGCAAGTGCATAACTCCTTCACTTGTATAATCCTCTAGTACCAGCGGTGTAGTGTTACCAATATATCCCTGCCATCCGTTCGAGGTTAATAAAACCCGCTTTTTATCGTACGCCACTTTGTTTGCGTAAAACGAAATCCAATACAGGTTTGGAATGGGTGCAGTTAAAGAAACGACACCTTTCAGTTCACTGAGTAGCACGGGCGTGTCCATAAAACTAATCCGGCTGTTTCTTAGAAATTGCTCCGACTTTAGGTCGTATGAAACTATGATTTCCTTTGGAAAACGGTCAGAATTATCTTCTACTGAGACGTGCATTTCAGGAAAGAGCATTTCTTCTTTTGACGAGTTATAAATACTAAGAGACACCATCACGATTAACAGTAGTCCGAGAATAACGAATAAGTACGTTTTGTTGAAACCTAATTTATTTACTGGCTTATCCTTGATACTACTTTCGGCGACCTGATGGTTCTGAACGGGCATAACTTGGTCTTCAGTTGCGTGCTCTTGTTTTTTTCTTTCTAAAGCCTGTTCAGAGTACCTTCTTACAAAATAACGGTTGTCAGAGGCGTGTTCTTTAAAATTAAGCTCTGCTGCTTTTATTGCCCCATCTTTGACTAATAAAAAGGCACACAGAATATTGATAGTCGGGTTTTTTGACCCGGCTCCGTTCAGCAACTTTTTAATGGATTTTCCGGTAACAGATACCCCGATGGTTTCGTCAATATAGGTTGCTAATACGTTAAAGTCAGACGTGGCTAATTTATCAATATCAATCAATCGCTCTGGTTGAACATTCATGGAGGGAAAATGGGCAAAAGCCTCAACTAATATTGCCTTACAGCTTGCTTCACTTATCACTTTCATAAACTTTCTGGATTCTTTCCCGATTCTTTCTCAGTTTAAAACTAATGATTTCGGTGATAAGAACTTTATTTATGTTGAGGAATTAAACGAAGTCGTACAGTTTTAAAAATGCCGCCACGTCTTTTATGGAAGTAAACTCATGCGGCTCAAATCGTTGCCTCGCCTTTTTGAGAATACGGTGATTGTATGTTTTTTGAATCGTTTCTTTCCTAATATTTAATTTCTCAGCGATTTGGGCCTGAGTAACTTCTGGGTCTGCTACTAATTCGTGCAGGACTTTCCATTCGTTTTGGCTGAACGTCTTTGAAATATCGTCCTGTTCTAAAGTCAGGAGTCGTTGTTCTTTTACCGCCGCCGCTACGTCTTGGTTTACCAGCGTTTGCCCTTTGCCCGTCCTGAAATCCGTGCGGTCAGTTTGCTCATAAGGTTTGAGTAATACGAAATGATTCAGATAGGCGGTTACGAGACCACTTTTGTCGATTTGAAAAGGGTAGAGCGATCTTTTGGTCAGGATATAGTGCCCGTTTCGGTGTCTGATGGGTAGGTTGGTAACTACCTTATCATCCATAAACCGCACCGCTTGTTTGGGTTCGTTAGCGGTATTAAAAGCGGCTTGGGCGTTGATATGCAGCGTTTCCATGAAGCCTGGGTGAATGGCGTTAAAGTACGTCATAAGGTTAAACGAACTGTCGGGGTAGCCGAACCAATGCGTAAAACCGTGTACGTTCTCCAAGCGGCGTTCGGGAAGGTTGAAAACAAAAAAACACTGCTCGAAATCGAGCGTGGACTTGAGTTTATTGATTTCCGTAGCCTGCCGTTCCGCCGAAATGGTGGGGGTGTAGGGGAAATCTAACGGGTAGCGTTGTTCCAATAGTTGTAATGCGGCTGATGCGAGGGCAAGTTTATCCATTTAATTTTACTGAGTTTGGAGGGGTCCTCCAAAGTTATTCAAAAGAAGGCTATAATTTCGATTATTAATTGATAAAAACACTTCACAAACCATGAAAAAAGATCTACCCCAAAGTCATATCACCTACTTAGAAGCCGACAAAAACTACACGGTAGTGCATTATCAAGACGGCACAAAAGACATGCACGGTTATACCTTCAAAGTCTTTGAAGACAAGCTAGATACGCCCAATTTTCGACGCATCCACCGTAAGTATTTGGTAAATTTCAAGTATGTTAAGCACCGCTTAGAATCCTCCGTGATGATGAAAAGCGGGGTGGAACTTCCGGTTAGTAGGAGGAAGCGGGGGTGAGGGGGAGTTTATGTCCGGCTGAGTGAGCGGCTGGCGTTTCAGTTGAGAACCGTCATCACCCAATAAAAATAATTATTAACCCTTTGAGACACTAGGGGGAACTTTTACTTTTAATCACTCTTTCAAGAAACATACAACTTTGTTGTTTAATAATTTCGTGGAATGGTACTGGGGTGGTAATATTGTTCGACATAAATAACCAAACCCCTTCCCCAACTGTTACCAATCCAAACCGGAACACTTTTTTAGGTTTTGAGCAAAGTATAAAATCTCGTATCTCCAATCTCAAAGAAAATGTCCATAGCCCAATCTCCCGCCGAACTCCGCGACCTCAAACACGAAACTAATATGTCTGATAAAGCTGTTGGAGTCGCAGCAGTTTTGTCGAGTTTCAAGCACGTTTTTACGTCTATGCCGCCGTTGCGTGGCTCGGTGGCGTTACTTAAATTAAATCAAAAGGGGGGAATTGACTGCCCGAGTTGTGCGTGGCCGGATCCTGATGTTAAAGATCGCTCGGCAATTGCAGAATACTGCGAAAGCGGAGCAAAAGCTATTGCGGAAGAAGCCACTTCTCGCAAGGTTGGAAGCGTGCATTTTCAACGCTATTCGGTGGAGGAAATGGGGCAACAAACTGATTTTTGGATGAGTCAACAAGGGCGATTAACGCACCCAATGTTTCTGAAAGAAGGTGGAACGCACTACGAAAAAATATCGTGGGAAGACGCTTTTAACCTCATCGCTGAAGAGCTCAACGCACTTAACTCTCCCGATGAAGCAGTTTTTTATACCTCGGGGCGGTCAAGTAATGAAGCGGCGTATTTATATCAATTATTCGTTCGGCAATTTGGAACAAATAATATGCCGGATTGCTCTAATATGTGCCATGAATCAAGTGGCGTGGCGTTAGGAGAAACGCTCGGTATTGGGAAAGGCTCGACTACTTTAAACGATTTAGAAAACGCCGAACTTATCATTATTATGGGGCAAAACCCTGGAACAAACGCCCCGCGAATGCTCACGGCGTTGGAAAAAGCGAAAGAGAAGGGGGGTAAAATTGTGGCGATTAATCCATTGGTTGAAACGGGTTTGACGGGGTACAAAAATCCGCAAACGGTTAAAGGAATGCTGAAAGGTATTGATTTAGCGGATATGTATTTACAGATTCGGATCAACAGTGATATGGCTCTGATGAAAGCTCTGCTAAAGATTTTGTGGGAAGAAGAACTGAAACGTCCTGGAAGTATTTTCGACTTTGATTTTATCCAGTTAAAAACTCAGGGCTACGACGAGATGATTTCTGACTTGGATAATTACTCACTCGAACAATTATCGGTTGATTGTGGAGTGGAAACTTCGCAGATTCGGGAACTGGCGAAAATGATTGAAGAACGTAAAAAAATAATTATTTGCTGGGCGATGGGACTAACCCAACACAAGAATTCAGTGTCGACTATCAAGGAAGTTGTAAACCTCTTATTGCTTCGTGGCAGCATCGGGAAGCCGGGTGCAGGAACGTTTCCGGTGCGGGGCCACTCCAATGTTCAGGGAGACCGCACGATGGGAATCTTTCACAAAATGAAAGGTAATCTTGCTGAAAAAATTGAAGAATACTTTGGCTTTGAACCGCCGAAGAAGGAAGGTCTTGATGTGGTAGAATCTATCAAAGCTATGCATCAAGGCAAAGCGAAAGTCTTTATGGCTCTTGGTGGGAATTTCCTTTCTGCCACACCCGATACAGAATATACTGCGGAGGCTCTACGGAGTTGTAACTTGACCGTTCAAGTTTCTACCAAATTAAACCGCAGTCATTTTATTCACGGGAGAAAAGCGTTGATTTTACCGTGTTTGGGCAGAACAGATAGAGATATTCAGTCTAAGAAAAGTCAGTTACTTACCACCGAAAATAGCACGGGCATGGTACAAACAACCGAAGGGAAATTAAATCCACCTTCTAAAGATTTGATGAGTGAGCCCGCTATCATTGCCAATCTTGGACACAAAATGTTTGGTAGCACCGCAAAAGTGAACTGGATGGGCATGGTAGAAGACTACGACGTTATTCGTGACTTTATTTCAAAAACGGTAAAAGGCTGCGAAGAAATGAACACCCGTGTTCGGGAAGATAACGGGTTTGAACTACCGAATAAACCTCGCTACGGTACTTTTCCGACGGATACGGGGAAAGCAAAATTTACGGTAAATAAGTGGAACCCAATTCAGGTAAAAGACGATGAATTATTGATGATGACGCTTCGGAGCCACGATCAGTTTAACACCACAATCTATGGTTTTGACGACCGTTATCGTGGAATTTTTAACGAGAGACGCGTCGTTTTTATGAACGATAAAGACATTGCTAAATTTGGTTTCAAGAATTACGAAGTAGTAGATATTTCGAGTTATTACGATGGTAAAAAGCGGAGCATCCAAAACTTCAAAGTTGTTCCTTACAATATTCCAGTCGGTTGTATCGCCACGTATTATCCTGAATCTAATCCACTTATTCCAATTGAGTGCGTTGCCGAAGAGAGCAATACGCCCACTTCAAAATCTGTTATTGTGAAGGTGGAGAAACAGTAAATTTCGATGTGTAAATCAGGTATTAGCTATCAGTTCGAGCGGAGTTGAGAACTGCCAGATGCTTACGAATTGACTGATTTGATTAAAAAATCCGTTTCCAAACTATTTGTTTTCCAAACGAAATTCTACCCGTGCCGATGCAATCGGGGGAAGATTGACAATAATTATAGTCGGTAATTTCTTTATAAACCAAACCGTCGGTTGGAGAATAGACGTCGTAAATCCTTTTCAAGTTTATTAGCGTGGAATCGTTTGCTTGATAGACGGAATAAGTCACGGGAAAATTGCCAAAACGTTGATTAGTATTCAAGTAAAATGAGGTTGATTCCCCTTGACTGTTGTAACGATTTTTATCAAAACGAGCATTTTCGCTGATCGGAAAAGTTAACTTCACTTCGGGTGATTTCCCGATTTCGATTAATTCTGCAAGTGTCTGTCTCAACTTGTAAACTCGCTCAATTCGCCACGGGACAGCTTCGTCTTTACGTCGATACCGCTCAATGGTATAAATAGTTTCTAGCTTAGTTCGTTGAATATCAACAACTGTTTCACGAACGAATGAAGAGGAAGTAAAAGGTTCATCACTAATAGCGTAGGTTGTTTCGGAAACGTTATAAATAGCTTCCGATTTATCCGTTAATTCAAAGCCGAGCGTTGGCTTTGGTGACTCACTTTCTTTACAGGCAAGGAATGATAAAATCCCCAACAAAAGACATACGTAATTTGCTTTTCTATTCATCTTTCAATTCTTGTTGACTTAACCAAATGCCGAAATTAATAACCCGCATTGCCAGCCAAGTGTGTTTTACCTTTTGCTTTGGTGTAAAGTCTTTGCTTAAAACTACGGACACTAAATCTTCAAACACGTACTGATTAATTATGCTCCATAATTTCTCGTCTTTGCCGAATTCGATTCTAAAATTAGCGTAAAGTTTCTCAAAGCAGGCAAACGCAAAAACTGTAAAATCGGCTTTGGTAGTTCGTTCTTTTATCTTTTTGGGGAAGTAATCTTTCAACGCATCCCGAACGAGGCCGCGGGTGTAGCCGCTCCCGAATTTGATTTCATTAGGAGTATTTACGGCAATCTCAAGTAGTTTTTTTTCAAAGAATGGAAACGAAACACCGATGTCTTTTTGATGTCCGAGTAGACTCAAAACTTCGTTTCCGTTGATTCCCAATCGAATAAAATTGAAATCGAAATGTGCTTTTTGGTATTTCGAAAGATTTGCCGCAATGCTAACCGAATCAAACTGTTTAGTTGACTTTGTTACGGATGCTTTTTTTAACAAAATTCTGTTCTCAAAGTATTTGTAGTCACGAATTTGCGTTTCTTTTCGATGAACTGGTAACTTGATTCCAAACCTTGTAATTCCTGCAAAAAGTAGCTTTGCAGTTTTCAATAACTCTCGCTTTTTAATCGCTTTCTTTACTTTAGTCTTAATTAAACTTTCGGCAATCGAGCGTTCGTTATGTCTGAACGAATCGTACTGTTCACACGCCTTTTCGAACTTACTCCAATCGCTGGCTTCGAGCAGTTCGTCGAGGTATTCGTATCCGTAACTTACCACGCTGTCGCCGCCGTGACCAGAGTACAAAACTTCCGAACCGTTTTTTAATGCGTCATAAATTATTCGCTCGTGTATAAAAGAGGGAAGTACGCTGGGGTCGGGCTGAGAAATTGCTCGAGTGACTTCTTTTAAACTATGGTATAAGTTACCCGGTGGAAATACAGAAATCTGTTCTACTTGGTATTTTTCTGAAAGCTCATCAGCGTATTCCTTTTCGTCAGATTCAGTAGTTCGAGCATCAAAATAGATTGTTTTAACCACTTTTTCGGTTGCTAATACGGAAGTCACAGCAGAAGAATCCAGCCCACCGCTCAGATTTGCCGAAAGCTTTATTGCGTTTCGTTCTCGCAAAACAGATTTTTCGAATTGCTCTCTGAAAGCGTCAGCGTAATCTTCTTTCGTCAGCGGTCCGAGTGCTTTCCATGAATTAAGAAAGTTCAGTTTTTCGTTTTCGTAACATCCGATTTGACCGGGTAGCAATCTGAAAATTCCTTCGTAAAATGTCTCGTTATCAGCGGGAAGTTCGTCCGCGTTCCAGTTAAAATAAGCAGATAGTTTACGGTTATTTATTAAAGTACCTTCTTTAACTCTATCAACTATTGATTTTAAGTCGCTGTCAATAAGTAGATTGCCTTGTATTTTGGCGTAGAAAATCGGCTTAATAGCAAACGCATCCACTCCGAAATAGAGAACTTTTCTATTTGAGTCGTTTACAATGAATATCGCTTCGTTGATATTTTTCAAAAATTCCTGAATACCGTCATTTTTATAGACGTTTAGTAGCTCGGTGGTGTCGATTTTAAGGTTGGAAAGTAAAGAGGTATGTACGCCCGCTGCTTCAATTTGAAAAGCCAACCGACCTACGGTTTTGCAATCAAAATCATTTGTAGAAATAGTGGCGGTTAGTTGTTGCAATTCTTTTTGTTTCGTAGCAATTTACGGATTTGTTGGGTTTCTGCGTATTCAATCAAAATTCAATGTGAATAAAAACTATATTTATTTTAAACGAATGTTGTTTTGCCGTCAAAGCTTAACTTGATTTTTTATCTTTGCGAGATACTTTATTAAATTTAAATGAACTACGAAGTAGTAATCGGTCTAGAAATCCATTGTCAGTTAGCCACGGAAAGCAAGCTTTTTGCTAGCGACGTAAACCGCTTTGGCGATGAACCGAACACAAATATTAGCGTGCTCACGCTTGCCCATCCGGGTGTTTTGCCCAAAACAAACGAGAAAGCAGTAGAGTATACTGTAAAAATGGGACTCGCTTGCGGTTGCAAAATCAATCAGTTTACGTTTTTCGATCGTAAAAACTATTTTTACGCCGATTCGCCGAAAGGCTATCAGACCTCACAGGATAAGTTTCCGATATGCGTAGGCGGTGGCGTAAAAATTAGGTTGCGGGAAGGAAAGGGATTCCGAGAACACACCATCCAGCTCCATCAAATTCACTTAGAGGAAGATGCGGGAAAATCTATTCATGATTTAAGCAAAACGGAAACCTACTTAGATTATAATCGAGCGGGGACACCATTGATTGAAATTGTTTCTGATCCGTGCATTTCGAGCGGAGAAGAAGCTGGGGCTTACCTCAATGAAGTGCGGAGAATGGTGCGGTACTTAGGTATCTGCGACGGAAATATGGAGGAAGGCTCCATGCGTGCTGATTTGAATATTTCGCTTCGTCCGCAAGGACAGGAAGAACTTGGAACAAAGGTTGAAATAAAGAACATGAACTCAATCCGTAACCTGCAACGGGCGGTTGAATTTGAGATTAAGCGGCAAACGAGCATGCTGGATACCAACGAAACGATTATTCAGGAAACCCGAAAATTTAACGCTGACAACGGCGAAACTTACGGAATGCGGGTGAAAGAAACCATGAACGATTACCGCTATTTTCCCGAGCCAGATTTAGCCCCAATCCAATTGTCTGATGAGTATTTAGCTAATATAAAGGCAAGTATACCGGCTTTGCCCGAGACGCTATTTTTTAAATTCGTAAACGTTTACGGACTTTCACCAGAACACGCCGCTACGCTTATTGAAGACAAAGAGTGGGCAGATTATTACGAAGCCACGATTCAATTTACTGATGAAAAGCAGTTGACCGCAAAATGGATAATTTCAATAGTTCGTGGTTATTTATCCGATAATAAATTAACACTTGATGGTTTCACGGTTACGCCTGAGCGTTTAGCGAGCATCATCAATTTAGTTGCCGCTAAAAAAGTTAGTAGCACCGCCGCAACGCAACAGCTATTGCCTTTGGTAATTGAAAACCCTGATAAACCCGCCGAAACGTTGGCAAATGAGTATCAGTTAATACAACAAAGCGATAGCGGAACGTTACAAGTATTGATAGATGAAGTGCTTTCCCGAAACGCCAGCAAAGTAACCGCTTACAAAAAGGGTAAAAAAGGGTTATTAGGTATGTTTGTGGGTCAGGTTATACAAGCTTCAAAAGGAGCTGCCGATCCCCAAAAAGTCAATGAATTGCTAATTAAAAGTTTACAATAAACAATTACCACATGTTAAAAATAACTTTAGGGATACTTTTTGCCATTACTACGCTTTCGTGTAATTCACAGGCAACGGCCGAAACGAAAAGTGTAGAAACGACTGTTTCTCAGAAGATGCCCGTAAAAATCAATGCGACCTTGACAAAGGACGTAGTTGGAACTGTTTTTCTGGAGCGAATGAATGAGCGTAACCTCGCTCAGAAAATTGATTCGGCGGAAGTGAAAGGGAATAAATTTGCGTTCGACTTTTCCATTGATCAACCTGGTATTTACCAATTAAACATAAATAATGAGCAAATTATCGGACTGATACTGGAAGGTGGCGAAAATCTGAACGTCACCGCAGATGGTACAATGCCCACACAGGGCGTTCCTAATTATAAAATAGAAGGATCGAAGACGATAGATAAATTCAACGAAGTAGCAGCCGAAGTTCAGGCATTTGGACAGCAAAGAGCCGCTTTAGAGGCTGACTTTCAAAAAGCAAATACAAAACGCCAAACGGAACTACGCGGGCAGTTTCAAATAATAAATGATGCTCATCAGGCAACTATTAAGCCAATGATTAATGAGCTTGGAACGACATTGGCAGGTATCATTGCGGCTAATAATTTTCTAAATCCGGAATTGGATGTTGAGTACTTGGTTGATTTGGCAAGTCGCGTAGAGAAAGAAGGGAAAGACCATTATTTTGCTAAATTATTTGTTCAGCAGATGAACGCTAAAAGTGCGGGTCAAGTAGGGGCAATGGCTCCAGAATTTGACTTAGTAGACTTAAACGGCAAGCAGGTAAAGTTAGCCGACTTGCGTGGGAAGAAAGTGATTATTGACTTTTGGGCTACTTGGTGTGGACCTTGTATCATGTCGTTTCCCGGTATGAAACAAGCTATGGATAAATACAAAGACCGTGACGATGTTAAATTTTTGTTCGTGAATACCTTTGAGCGGGTCAGCACAGACGAATGGGAAGCCACCGTGGATACATTTATCAAACGTCGTGGTTTTGATTACCTTAATCCGGTATTAGACATTGGTAGTGAAACCGCATTGATGTATGGAGTTGAAGGCATCCCAGCTAAATTTTGCATTGACGCAGAAGGCAAAATTTCTCACAAAAGCACTGGATATATGGGCAGCTCAGAAGCCGTCTACAAAGAAATGGTGGAGTGGGTAGAAGGTGAATAAGTAATCATAAACGCATTACATTATTACTGAATGCAAATCCTGAAAATGGGTTTGCATTTCTGTTTGAAGCAACGTATATACACAACAAAACGCTTATTTATTAAAATAATTTAAAAATACCAGTAAAAGTTTTTGCTGGTATTTTTTTTGTATTATATTGAGTTGTTTTAAGACTCTGCTTTTATATTCGATTCAACCTTAATCTATTTAATATATGCCTTTTCAAATAAAAGAAGATCCTACATTATACGATGTCGTAATTGTAGGTTCTGGTGCAGGTGGCGGTATGGCGGCTTATGAACTTACAAAAGCGGGAGCAAATGTATGTATGCTTGAAGCGGGTGGTTTCTACGATCCCGGTGATTCTAAATTTATAACGCAACTAAAGAAGCCGTGGGATTCTCCGCGACGTGGTGCTTCTTCTAAGTTCCGTTCGTTCGGTGACTTTGATGCGGCATGGGGCGGGTGGCAATTAGAAGGGGAACCTTACACGCAAAAAGAAGGGTCTGATTTCTGGTGGTTTAGGTCCCGAATGCTTGGTGGTCGTACTAACCACTGGGGACGTATTTCGTTACGTTTTGGGCCGAAAGATTTCAAACGTAAAAGTATTGACGGCCTTGGTGAAGATTGGCCAATTAGCTACGAAGATATCGAACCTTACTACGATCGGGTTGATAAATTGATTGGTGTATTTGGTAGCCGAGAAGGTCTACCCAACGATCCCGATAGTATATATCTACGTCCTCCGAAGCCACGTTTGCATGAGCTAAAGGTAATGGAAGGCAACAAAAAAACGGGTGTTCTCACCATTCCATCCAGACTTTCTATTCTGACTGAGTCAATAAACGATGAGCGGGGGCAGTGCTTTTATTGCAATCAATGTAATCGTGGTTGTCAGGCTTACGCTGACTTTTCTTCCTCTTCGGTTTTAGTAAAACCTGCCTTGAAGACAGGTAAGCTGAAGTTAATAAATGATGCGATGGCACGTGAAGTATTAACGGACGATAACGGTAAAGCAACGGGGGTTTCTTACGTAGATAAAATCTCGAAGCAAGAGTATTCGGTAAGGGGTAAAGTGGTGATTCTTGCTGCTAGTGCTTGTGAATCTGCTCGGATGCTATTAAACTCTAAATCTTCTCGTTTTCAAAACGGACTTTCAAACTCGTCTGGTGTTGTTGGAAAATACTTGCATGATTCTACTGGTGCGGATCGCATGGCTTTTGTGCCTTCTATGGTTGGGCGAAAACGCTACAATGAAGATGGTGTGGGCGGTCTACACGTGTACTCGCCGTGGTGGTTAGATAATGCTAAACTTGACTTCCCGCGTGGTTATCATATTGAGTACTGGGGAGGAATGAGCAATCCTTCTTACGGATTTGGTTTCGGGATGGAAAAGCTCAACGGAAAATATCCGGGTAGCGATGGTAAAATGAAACCTGCTGGAGGTTACGGAGCCGCCCTTAAAGAAGATCACCGTCATTTTTACGGTTCGTATATTGGAATGTCTGGTCGGGGCGAGTCTGTTGCCCGCGAAGATAATTACTGCGAAATTGACTCGAACACTGTTGATAAGTGGGGAATTCCGGTTTTGAGTTTCAACTACAAATGGAGCGACTACGAAATCAAGCAAGCGAAACACATGCAGGATACCTTCGAAGAAGTTATTGATGGTTTTGGTGGAATTCCGGTTGGCGATAAGCCCGGAGCAGATACCAACTACGGTTTAACTAAGCCGGGACAAATTATTCATGAGGTAGGAACGGTGCGTATGGGCAATGATCCGGCAACATCAGCTTTGAACAGTAATTGTCAATCTCATGATGTCAAAAACTTATTCGTAGTTGACGGTGGTGCATTTGCGTCACAAGCTGATAAAAATCCAACTTGGACGATTCTAGCCTTGTCCATGAGAGCTGCTGACTACATCACCAAACAAATGAAGTCGGGAGGATTTTGATAGCGGAGCAAACCTAAAAGATTAATAATTTAAATCATTATGAAAAGAAGAGACCTTCTAAAAAATATTGGCTTAGGAACAGTTGGCGTAGCAATTTCTGGAAACGCTATCGCGAATGATCTCAGAGTACCTAATGTGCCGTTGATCAGGCGGAACATAATAATAGGTGACGACGGAGAATTTACTGGACCTGCCAACGGAAAACAAGCCAAAGAACTTGCGTATGATCAGTCTTTAATGGACCAGCAGTTTTTTGATGAACACGAAATGGCAACTATCGCTGTATTGGCTGATATTATCATTCCGGCTGACAGTACGTCTGGGAGTGCTACTGATTCAGGAGTACCTGACTTTATAGAATTTATTGTGAAAGATATGCCGTACCATCAAGTACCTATGCGTGGTGGGTTGATGTGGCTTGACTCTGAGTCTAAAAAGCAATTTGGCGGTAAACGCTTCATTGAAACAACAATGGGGAATCGCTTGAAACTTGTAGATATGATTGCTTATCCTGAACAAGCGAAGCCTGAATATTCTCAGGGAGTGAAGTTCTTTAATTTGATGCGTGACCTGACTTCAACGGGGTTCTATACTTCCGAAATTGGTGTTAAAGATATCGGGTATATGGGAAATCAACCTAATTTTTGGGATGGTGTACCACAGGACGTACTTGATAAACACGGAGTTAGTTATGCTGACTGGGAAAAACATTTAACAAAATAAAACATCAACCTAACCTATCATTTTACAACGAACGGTGCTGAAATTACTTCAGCACCGTTTATTATTACCATAGCGTAATATCTCCCAGCAGAAAACTGTTTAGTGTCTACAAAGTAACTATTCTCTCCTATTTGAGCACTTTGTTCAGTTTCGACCATCGGTTTTCCCAACGAATTATAAACTAATATTTTTGCCGACTTTGGTTCAGTAATAGACATAATTATGTACCGAACCTGCACAAATCCAACACCCGGATTTGGAAAAATTAGTAACGTACTTGGGCGTTTGTTTTTAACTACCCTAAACTGCACTTCGTAAGGTCTGACTAACGAATTTCCCGCAAGGTCTTTTGCACTTACTCGTAAACCGTACGTATTTGCTTGTAAGTTTTCAAACGGTATATCTAATGCAAACCGTGTTGGAGCAGTAGAAGTATTAACTCGTTGAGCCACATTAATCTGTCTATAATCACACATTATACAATCCTTTAGAAGTACTTGGAAATGGTAATTACTGACCGAGTCAAGTGGTTGATTGTCTGTTAATTGTAGGTTTAATACGGATGATTTGGCGATAAAATCGTTATTGACCAATAACTTATTATTCACGGACACTTCAAGAACGGGCGGAAGGCGATCGGGGAGGATATTTTCTGGAAACGAAGTACGGGTATTGATTTTGTTCCAATCATCCAACTGTAATTTTGCTTGGTTATTTTCTTCATTATACTCGTTGATTTCTCCTTGATAATCAAGTATAATATTTAACTGACGTACAGTCTGATTTTTTTTAATTCTCACGTAAACCGTATCTCGGTAAGCGATTGAATTGACATCCATAGTAATAGAATTTTCTGTGCCGTTTTGATAAGTTTGCTTAACTAAAACGGGTAATGATTTCCCTTTGACGAATTTGCCGTTGTTCTGAAGAATGATACCCACGTTGATTGAATCATTCTCAGAAATTGGTTGACTTTCATTTACGGCAGTTATAAAAATGCCCTTATCGGTAAGCTGAAAGTCAGGTTTTTCGACGGGGAAAAGTCGTAAAGCAGGGTCTCCTTGCAGAACTACTTGGTGAATATTTGCTTTGATATAGTTGTTTCTAACCTCACTGGTTAATTGCAGATTAGTTGCTTGTTGAATTTCGCCAATAGTTAAATTAACGCTTGAAGAATCAGTGAATAATTTTTCGTAAAGTACGTCCAAATAGCGTTGCGTGGGATAGGCGTAACTCCAAAACGAATTAGCAAAAACTGCGATTGCTCCCTTCTCTGGAGTTAATAACCAATCAGTTGAGAGAGTATTATAGCGATAAAAAATATTCCCAACTCCGCATCCGTTGAAAAACATAATGGGATACTTTCCTTTGTTTGAAAAACCATTTTCTGGTGGCGAACAATAGCCGATATTTAAATCAATTTCGTTGGCAGAGCCATGACCGACGAAAGTAATCATGCCTAATCCGACGTTTACTTTCTTTGAAATATCTATTGGTTCAATTTCTTGATTTGTTTGCTTGCTTAGTGAAGTTATTTTTCCGCCCAAAATACCGGTTCGTACCTTTGAAGATACACCATCTAAAATCAATTTGAAGTTCTTTATTTCGTTGACGTTTTGACCTCCGCTTAGATGCAAAATGTTTTTCTGCCATAATTCAGGATTTACTCTACTTTCTGTTTCTTTGACTTTTTCCAAATAATTGATTACTTCGGCGTTATTTGTCGCATTCAATCGTCCCGTTGGAATTGCTTGAACATCTTGCTGATAATCATTTAGTCCGGCAGTGAGGAGTATATCTGACCCTGGATAACCAACAGTAGGTACTAAGTCTGGGTAGTTGTTGGAGCGAAGTTCATCTGGAAAACTTATCGCTCTTCCAATAAGTAAAAGATGTTTTGAGTTTGCCGTGGTGAGCATGTGTTCCGCAAATTTACGGAGGGCAACTGGGCTGCGTTCTCCGTAATTGAAAGTATCGTATAATTGTTGAGAAGTGACCACTAAGGGCGAGTGGCTGCCACCTTCTTTGCTTGCTCGGTAGGCAGCGTATTCAATGGCAGACTCCATCAAATTCTTATGGGTAATGATTAGATAGTCTGCATTTGTATTTTCGAACTGATTGAGATTAGTTGCTTCAATTTTTGAAGCTTTTTTAGGCGATTGAGCCGCGGCTAATTTTATACTATTCGAAGACTCTAAAATGGTAAACTTTTTATCAGAATTGGATAAAAGCTGAACGGGACTTAACGGGTTTGTAATGTTCCACATTAAACCGTCTGTGTTAAAATCACGGACAAAAATCATGGATGCTTGTAGTCGGTTATTTTTTAGATTGAAATACTTGAAGTCCTGCTTGTTCATCAGAAAAAGTTGCGGATAAACTACCTGAATGTATGTCATCGAGTACCAATCTAACGGCTCCCTTTTAGTAGATGACAAAGCCAAACGAACGGTTTCATCTTGGATATAGCGGTTAGTTATTAGGTTCGTTTCTTTTCTAACCCCAAACGGCTGGATAGAGAAGAAAGTAGAATCCTGTTCTCCGAAAGATGCAACCAATTGGTGACTGACGCGTGACCTACCATTTACTTGATAGGTTATAGCTGGTTCGTTGGCAGGAGTAATAACTCTGTTCTTAAGTTTTATCTGGAAATAGGCAGTCGTATCAGAAACGATAAATTTACCCGTTCGACCTTCTCCGTTCTCGAAATAACTCTGCTGGAGAAGTGGAGTAAGACCAATAATGTTATTGAACGAAAACTGATTGGTATAAACAATACGATCTTGGGCAAGGTGATAGGGCTCTTCGAGAAGATCTGGTGAATTGTTTCTGATGCTATTGATTCTCTTTCGTTTCTCGGTTTCTTGACTAACGGTTAAAAAAAAAGTAGATTCGTCCGTATAAAGGCTATGAAATGAGTTTCCCCTATCGGCGTTTCGGTAGAGGAGAGAATCTCGCGAGCCATCATTTTTTTGACCGTAAAAAAGAAAGGAATCAGTCGACTTAAAGCTACTTTCGTTCTCCGTATTGATTTTGATGGCAACTTCCTGACCGCGATAGAAGAGTTGTAGCTTTTCAGGATTGACTGAACTCAAATCCCAGCCAGATTTTGCTATTCCTTCTCCGGTAATTTTGTAGATACCGTCTTCTATAACGGTAATTTTCAAATACTTTTGAGTGGGGACTATCCAACTATTTTCACGGGTTTGTGCCAATGCAGTCACGCCCCAAAACAGAAATAATATCTGATAAATAACACGTTTATTCACGGTATTTATTCTCATTTTACTTTTCTTCTTCGTCCCTCTTTATATTACAGAGTAACTATACAAAAGTAACAAAATTGCCCACAAAAAAAGGGAGTGACCGATAGTCACTCCCTTTAATAATATACGCCACTGTACTAATTATAAATCAGAAAAGTCAAAACTCTCCAAAAATTTAGTGGTAAAATTTCCCGACTTGAACTGTTCGTCGTCCATTAGTTTTAGATGAAAAGGGATTGTTGTTTTAATACCTTCAATATAGAATTCCATCAGTGCCCGTTTCATACGAGTGATTACTTCTTCCCGACTCTGACCAGTTACGATTAGTTTAGCAATCAGCGAGTCATAATTCGGTGGAACAGTATAACCTGCGTATACGTGACTGTCGATTCGTACGCCTTGTCCGCCGGGCATATGAAGGCTTTTAATTAGTCCAGGAGATGGACGAAAATCATTTCTGGGGTCTTCAGCGTTTATTCTGCACTCCATTGAAAACGCATTTGGGAAGTAATTTTGACCGGAAATAGGTATACCAGCAGCTACTTTTATTTGCTCTTTAATGAGGTCATAATTAGTAACTTGTTCCGTAATTGGGTGTTCTACCTGAATACGGGTGTTCATTTCCATGAAATAATAGTCCCCGTCTTTATCAACAAGAAACTCAACAGTACCGGCACCTTCGTAACCAATAGCCTGAGCTCCATCAATAGCTGCTTGACCCATTCTGGCACGTAACTCATCGGTTACTATTGGAGAGGGGGTTTCTTCTACTAATTTTTGATGTCTTCTTTGAATTGAACAATCACGTTCTGACAGGTGACAGACCTTTCCGTACTGATCACCAATAATCTGAATTTCGATGTGGCGGGGTTCTTCCACAAATTTTTCGAGGTAGAGTCCGTCGTTACCGAATGCTGCACCTGATTCCATTTTGGCATCGTCCCACATTTTTTGAAACTCGTCAGAAGAACGTATTATCCGCATGCCGCGTCCGCCGCCGCCAGCAGTTGCTTTTATGATGACGGGATAGCCCATCTCTTCGGAAAGTTTGATGCCTTCTTCAACAGACGGAAGTAAACCTTTAGAGCCAGGAATAACGGGAACGCCCGCCTCTTTCATGGTATTCTTTGCCGTAGCTTTGTCGCCCATCATGTTTATCTGTTCAGCCGTAGCTCCGATAAACTTAATGCCGTATTCGGCACAAATCTTCGAAAATTCAGCATTTTCAGACAAGAAACCGTATCCTGGGTGAATGGCATCGGCGTTGGTGATTTCAGCCGCCGAGATGATGCTTGGTATATTAAGGTAAGATAGCCTGCTTGTGGGTGGTCCGATGCATACGGCCTCGTCGGCGAAGCGAACATGAAGACTGTCTTTATCAGCGGTTGAGTAAACAGCTACTGTCTTTATGCCCATTTCACGACAAGTGCGAATGATGCGTAACGCTATCTCTCCACGATTGGCGATGAGTATTTTTTTAAACATACATGTTCGATTTGGAAGTTTGGAAATTTGAAAACGAGAAGTTTATTTTCAAATGTGAGTATCATCTTATCAAACGTTAAAGTCAGTTTGGTTCGACTAAAAACAACGGCTGATCAAATTCGACCGGAGTGGCATCTTCTACCAAAACTTTTACGATTTTACCCGAAATTTCTGATTCTATTTCGTTGAAGAGTTTCATGGCTTCTATAATACAGACCACTTTACCGTTTCCAAACTCAGTGCCTACTTCCACAAACGAAGGCTTATCGGGTCCACCAGAACGGTAGAACGTACCAATCATTGGCGAAGTAATAGTTAACAGTTTACTCTCGTCAGAAGAAGCTTTCTCTTCACCTGATGTAGACGTAGGGGAGGGGGCAGATTCTGTTATTTGCGGAGCAACAGCGGGTGCTGAAACCATTTGAGGAGCACCCAGTGAAGCGATTATTTGCTTTACTTCGGTGTTTCTTTTAATTTTCAACTTTAGTTCGGAGGTTTCTATATTTACCTCGTCAAGGTCAGATTTTGATATAAAATCAATTAATTTCTGAATTTCTCTTGTTTCCATACAGGGTTATTTTGTCTTAGTTCAACTTAACAAATGTAATGATTCAACGTACAATTACAAACTACCAGTTACGAATACCTTGAGGTTAAGGTTTAGGCACTATTCATTTGCATTATCAAAATTACTTATCCTCTTTCACTCTCGAATCGTACTCATACGTACTCGTATTTACCTTTATCAACTCATCATTTTCGATGAATAGAGGTACTTTGATTGTGGCACCGGTCTCAACAGTTGCTGGTTTAGAAGCATTTGTTGCCGTGTCTCCACGAATTCCTGGCTCGGTGTAGGTTACTCGTAACTCAACGTACATAGGAAGTTCTATTGTAAGGGGCGTTTCGGTTTCGGCGTGAATAAGCATATCTACTTCTTTGCCTTCTTTCATCAAGTCGGCGTTGGAAATCATATCCCTCGAAAGGTTTGTCTGCTCAAAGGTTTCGGTATTCATAAAGTGGCAACCAAAGTCGTCTTCGTATAAATACTGAAACGTATGTCGTTCAACGCGGGCAGTAGTGACTTTTTCACCGGCGGTAAACGTATTGTCTAAGACACGTCCTGTCTTGATATTACGTAGTTTAGACCTCACGAATGCGGGGCCTTTTCCTGGTTTTACGTGTTGAAATTCAACGATAATGTATAGGTCGTTGTTCCATTCTAAACAAAGACCATTTCTGAAGTCTGCCGTAGATGCCATTTTATATGTTTCTTAATCGTTGATAAAACTATTTTTCAAAATTAAATTGTAGTGCTACAAATGGTCTGATAGCTCCTTCTTTGAAAGAGTCCCATTCAATAGTACTCCCTACACTTAAAGCATCGGGGTAAGATGTATTGAATCCGGCTTGCGTGTAAGCCATTCCCACACGAATACTCAGACTCTGATTTGGTGTAACAGATACGTACGCCTGCGAATTGAGTGTGCCACTTTGTGTAATTAGAAAATTAAACCCTCTCGGAGTAATTGTTACGTCTACGGGCTTCTGTCCATTCACTACATCGAATGTTGACGTGCCTCGCTTAGCTCTGAGGGTAAACCCCAGTAAATCGGCATTGATACCAATGGCAAGAATGCGGTTCCCAATTTCAATGCCTATTGGGATATTTAAGGAAGATGTACTAACGTTTGTGTTCAATCTCAGAGAGCGTTTCTTGTTTGAAACTGCATTTTCTAACTCCGTTCCATTTTGAATCATATACTGCGTAAACCTAAGACCGGTATTAAACCTCAAGCCAAATTTATCACCTACAGCTAATGTCTGATTGTAAGAAATTGAGGGTACGAGTGCCCCTTCTCCAAAAGCAAAAGACGAAGTAAAGTGTTCGTAAACACGGGCTTTCTGAGCGGTAGCAGTTAACGTAATTGAACAAACGGCTAAGAGAAAAATTAGCTTTTTCATGTACAAGTAAATGTGTGCTTTCTGTATGAAGTATAAACAAACTATCTGTTGCGTGGTTTTAATACGCCCATTTTACGTAAGCAGAACCCCAGGTAAAACCACCACCAAATGCAGCTAAGATCAGGTTTTGACCTTTTTGGATTTTACTTTCGTAGTCGTGTAAACAGAGAGGTATTGTTGCGGCTGTTGTATTTCCGTAATGCTGAATATTGAGCATTACTTTATCTGGTCCGATATTCATACGTTTTGCGGTAGCATCAATGATGCGTTTGTTTGCCTGATGTGGCACTAACCAAGATACGTCTTCACCTTTCAGGTTGTTCCGTTCCATTACTTCAGCGGAAACATCTGCCATGCGAGTCACGGCGAATTTGAAAACCGAAGGACCTTCTTGATAGATATTATGTAGTTTTTGGTCAACAGTTTCGTGAGTAGCCGGGAATTTACTTCCGCCGCCTTTCATGATAAGGTTATGCTCGCCCGTTCCATCTGAGTGGAGTATGAAATCCATCAGCCCTTCTTCTTTTTCAGTGGGTTCCAGAAGTACAGCTCCAGCACCGTCACCAAACAAGACGCAAGTGGTTCTGTCTGTGTAATCAACGATAGCTGACATTTTATCAGCACCAATTACTATTACTTTTTTGTACTTACCCGATTCGATAAATTGTGAACCGATAGACAAAGCGTACAAGAAGCCAGAGCATGCCGCCAAAATATCGAAACTTCCCACAGTCGGAATCCCAACTTTAGTACAAACTAAATTAGCGGTAGAGGGAAACATATAATCTGGCGTGACAGTGGCACAGATAACTAAATCTATATCCTTGGGATCAGTCTTGGTTTTTTCTAATAAACCTTTTACTGCCTCGGCAGCCATGACGGAAGTCCCCTGATGGTCGCCTTTCAAAACTCGGCGTTCTTTTATTCCGGTTCTGGAAGTTATCCACTCATCGCTGGTTTCAACTAATTTCTCTAAATCGGCATTACTTAGGATGTCTTCAGGGACGTACCCGTTTACTCCGGTAATCGCAGCTCTTAATTTCATAAATTAGTAGTTAGTTCTGGAAAGTACCTTTTAGTACTTTTTACGTAATATTAACAAGTTGTATCACTTTACTTCATTGCTTCCGCAATTTGAGTAGCGACCTTGGACTCTACCTGCTTTTTTGCGAGTAGAATCATGTTTTTTATAGCCTTGGGGGAAGATATACCGTGAGCAACAATTACGTTTCCGTTTACTCCAATAATCGGGCTACCTCCAGTAGTCTCGTAGTTCATACGATCAATCAACGGGTCTTTAATTTGTTTGGAATGGGCGTAATCGTAAAACGATTCTCCCATTTTAAAGATAACATTACCCGTAAACCCTTCGGTAACAATCACATCCGCGGATCCTTCAAGTAAATCTCGACCTTCAATATTACCGATAAAGTTTATCTTTCTATTGACTTTCAAAAGTTGAAAGGCCGCCTGTGCTACCGTGGAACCTTTTTCCTCTTCTTCGCCGATATTCAATAATGCTACCTTTGGTTTCTCTATTCCGAAAGAAAATTGAGCGTATAAAGAACCCAACACAGCGAATTGATTTAATACTTCTGGTTTACAATCAGCATTTGCTCCAATATCTAGCATGAGGGCATACTGTCCGTTTTTAAGTGGGAAGAAGCCCGCTATTGGCGGACGATGGATATTCCCAACGGTACCGAGCGTAAATAATGAGCCTACCATCATGGCCCCAGTATTTCCAGCACTGCAAAAAGCATCAACTTCTTTGGCTTTCAACATTTTGAATCCAATAGAAATACTTGAATTTGTCTTCTGTGCAAATGCCCGGGTGGGGTGTTCGCTCATTCCGATTACGTCATCAGCATTTACCATCTCAATGGCACTTGCCTTATAATCTCGTGAACGCAGAAGGGACAGCATTTTTTCTTGCTTACCAATAAGTACGATTTTTATGCCTTCGGGTAATTCTTCGGCAGCCAAAATAACTCCTTCTATGACAGAAAGCGGAGCGTGGTCACCTCCCATTACATCTACAGCAATTTTCATAGAAAAGATAGCTTAGGTTTGTTTAAAAGAATAGGGTAACCAAACATCTTGATGAGCAAATATACTCGTCAATTTTTTAGTTACCCTATAAATGTGTGGTTAATCTTACTTGAAATCCTCGATGACGAGTTTCCCTTTATAGTACAAATTACCTTCGTAAAAATGAGCGTGGTGACGCACGTGAGTTTCGCCGGTTGATGAATCAACAGAAAGTTGACTTGGAGTCAATACGTCGTGAGTTCTACGCTTATCTCTTCTTGTTTTGGATATTTTTCTTTTAGGATGTGCCATTTTTGAAATTAAAATTAATAAATAGAATGTGTAACTTATTTTTTTAGAGATTTTAATGCCGCCCAGCGTGGGTCCATATTCTCTTCTTTATCTTCACTTTTTTCTTCTGTCCCTTCTTTGGATTCGGTGGTCGCTTCCTTTTTGGTGGAATAAACAACATATCCTCCCTCATCTTCATCCTCGTCGTAACGGGGGTGAAGTTTTTTTATAGGAACGGATAACGCGACGAAATCAAAAATCAATTGAGCAACATTTATCTCGGGAACTCCAAACGGAATGATTTCCATATCTTCGGCAACGACTTTTCTCGTTTCCCCGAATTTATAGATATAAATTTCCTGAACCGAAATTTCTTGCGTAAACTTATCAAGGCTTCGGTCACATATCAATTCCACACTACCAGTGATATCAAAATCGAGCTGTAACATTGTAGCCGATTTATTCAATTCCAATAATATGTTAAATTCTCCGGTATCGACCATATCTTGCTCGAAAGCCTCGAAGAACTTACTGTCCACCTCGTACTCAAACTCGTGTGCTCCGTCGGCGAGCCCCTGAACCTGTATTTCGTATTTTCTTAACTCTTTTTGCACTTGTTCTCACTGAAAGGGTGCAAATCTACAGTGTTTTTCTGGTATGTAAAAGTTTTGGTCTTTTTTTGCGGAGGGTTACCAATATTTATTCGTTATTTTATTGAAATAATGTGCGTTGATACGTTTTAGATCCAAAAAAGAAATAAATGCTACTGGCAATTGATATTGGGAATACAGATGCTGTTTTTGGTTTTTTTGAAAACGAGAAGTTATTAAAGGTTTGCCGCATAAGTGCTCCTAAAGAGGAATCGAGCTTGCTGTACTACGACTACCGCTTTCGAAATTATTTGTTGGAGAATGGATTACATTCCGTAGTATTTGAGAAAGTTGTCATAAGTAGTGTTGTCCCTGTGTTAACAGACTTATTTGTCCAAATTGCCGCAAATTTTACCTCAAGACGACCAATCGTGATAAGTTCAGATTCGTACGATAAGGTAAAAGTCTTAATTGATAATCCTCAGGAACTGGGCTCTGACTTATTTGCCAACGCTGTGGCAGCTTATGACAAATACGCTCACAAGTGCATTATTGTTGATTTTGGAACGGCTCTGACGTTTACAGTAGTCTCTGATAATGCGGAGGTGCTGGGGGTTGCTATTGCTCCGGGTTTAAAAACTGCTATGAACTCACTATTTTCAAAAACTGCTCAATTACCAGAAGTTCCTTTAGAGCTACCCGCAAAAGTCATCGGAACAAATTCGATTCACTCTATTCAGTCGGGAATACTATTTGGCTACGAAGGTTTAGTGAGAAATATGCTGAAATGTATTAAAGCCGAACTTGGTGGAAATTGTAAAGTTATCGCAACGGGCGGATTATCCTCGATAATTAAAGCCCTCAATGATGAGTTTGATGAAACTGACCGAAACTTGACGTTAAATGGTATTCGGATTATTGGGGAGAATTACTTGTAGAACCCTTTCCATTCAATGTACTCCGCTACTTCGTCTCTTACTAAATAGTGGATTGGTTTTCCCGCCTTCAAGCATTTTCGAATGTATGTTGCCGAAATATCCAACAACGGTGCCTCAACAAACTTTACGCTTTTATGCTCATTAAAGTTATGCGGAGCTGTATTGGGTCGAGGGTACACGTATAATTTAAAGTAATCTAGTATCTTTTCGTGATTTTTCCAGTTCTCAAATTGAACAAGATTGTCTTCACCCATAATGAGTACAAATTCATTATCAGGGTGTGCTTCAGCTATTTTAGTAAGCGTATCAATGGTATAGCTCGGTTTTGGCATCCGAAATTCGATGTCGGTAGCTTTCATTTTGAAGTTATCTGCAATTGCTTTTTCTACCATTGTCAGGCGGTCAAATTCGTGCAAAAGACCCTTGTTCTTCTTGAACGGGTTTTGGGGTGATACTACAAACCAAACCTGATCGAGATCAGTACTTGTGGCCATGGTATTGGCGATAATTAAATGTCCGATATGAATCGGATTGAAAGAGCCGAAAAAGAGACCAATTTTCATAAATAAAACTAAGAGTTTAATGTAATGCTTATATATCAGAAGCGTGATTTAGTATATTTAATACTATTTTCAGGTTACTCTTTTTTCTGTAAACGGAAATTAATATTCCGCAAAGTCAGAATTCCACGTAAGGAGCAAATTTCTTGATCACGTCTTCGTCAATGATTCGAATTTTCTTCAAATCATCGAGTGTTTTGTAAGGGCCGTGTTGTTCACGATAATTTACGAGTGCCTTCCGTTGATTGTATTTTAACAACGGATGCCGAAATTCTTTTAGTTGAATGGTGTTGATATTTACTTTTTTGACGGGAGATTTCACCGAGGCGTATTTCAGTAACTCGTCGGCGGTTTCTGGTGGTAAGTTATACGTATCCCGCACTTGTTCGGCACGGTAAAAGCCGCCGAGGTTATCTCTGAATTTTACAATTCGTTCGGCGGTCACTTTACCAATTCCGCGTATTTGGATAAGCTGGGCGGTATCGGCTTTATTTAGGTCGAAAGGCTGAATCACTTTTTTCTCGCGAGTTATAAAAGGCTTGGTAGGAGTGGACTCTCTTGTTTTATACTCTTCTTTATTCCTCTCAAAGCTTCCTGCATATTCAGATTGTGGTGTTTCCACAGAGAGGTTTTCTTTGCTTGGTAATTGAATGGAAGCTTCGAGCCGTTCGTAGGTTTCGAGCGGGAAGCCATACATTTTCATCAAATCTTCTTTGTACTTGAATATTCCTCCTTTATTCCGGTATTTATCAATGTTATTCGCCACCCATGAAGGTATTCCCAAACGGTTAAAATCACTTGTGGTGGTGATATTTGGGTCGAAAGAAAACGTCTCCGCCTTAACGTTTATATCTTCTCCTTTTTGGTACGACTTGTACGCAGAGCGTTTTTCGTAGGTCTTATTATAATAGTTTTTCTTTTCCTTGTTTAGGCTATCGAGTCGCTCTGTGGTTACGATTGAAATGTTAGTAGTTGTATTACTGAAGTATTTATCTGCGAAATATGCCGTACCCCAAACGATAAAAATAACCCCGAATAACAGTAACGTTCCGACAGCTTCGCCTCGGCTGATGCTGAGGGATTGTTTTAGGTAATCTATTATTCTCTTCATGGAACCTGCTACTTTATAAAATAAAGACGTGAGATTCAAAGAAAGTTACTTCCTTGAACCACACGTCTTTGACGGATTTAAATATCCTAATTTATATGAAGTAAACCAAATAAAGTGTGCGGCTTACCTTTTGAATTCGATATTTGTCAAACCAAATAAAGGTTTACCGGAAGCGTTTGGATTGGTGAATACGAAGTATAAATCTTCTTGTTTGTTCACCACACCTTTTAACTCCACCTTTTGCGGTGCCATATTCATCTCTGGGATAGTGGCGGTTCCGAGTAGTTTACCGTCAACGCTCCCGCTTCTTACTTCAATTTTTCCGCCCACAGTCTGAGCCGGGTTTGAGAATGCTCCAATCATAATAGTTTTAATACCCATGAGGTCAATATCTTTAAATCCGATATTTCCGCCATCGTTTGCTACGGTTATTTCTCCAATTCCCGGAGCGTCAAGCTTCATCGCATCTTTTGCGGTATCGTAAGTAGTTGACTTCAAAATTGGACTTCTTAGAGCAAGTGTTTTTGTACCAGTCATTGGCCCGATTACTCTACCACCTTTATCGGTATAGGTTGCCTGAATCAGGTAAGCACCATCTTTCTTCTCTTTGTGAAGTAATGGCGTATAAGCTGCCATAACTGGCTCTGATTTCTTAATATCATTCAGTGATAGAATGTAATCAGCCATATCTTTAGCATCGCTTTTCGATAAATCAGGGTGGGCAGACATACCTTGCTCGCCCCAAACACCGCCGCCGCCTTTGATGATTTTGTTTGCCAAATAGTCTATGTTCTTGTCGTTCTTCTTGTATTTGGTGGCTACATCTTTGTACGCTGGTCCGATTGACTTTTTTTCCATATTATGACACGCCTTACAGTCATTCACTTCAATTAAGCGTTTTCCTGCTACAAACGAGACGTTTGATTTGTGTCCTTGCTCTATCATTGTCTTATCATAACCTTCGAGGTAATTGATATTCACTACTACATCTTCGGCTTTTATGCCTTTTGTAAGTGACCCATCCTCTTTGTCAGCAACTTTTACTTCGTAATTAATGGGTTGTTCCTCGAAAAAGAAAGACTTGTTACCATTTACCGAAATACTAACTTCAGGAATATCATTGCCAATTTTCAGCAGTGTAGTTTCACGGTTGCTGTTTCCTTTAGAATCAGTAACTGTGAGAGCTACTTCGTAGTTTCCTGGCTTATTGAATGTTACCGTAGGGTTGGCAGTTTTGAGTGGCTTTAGCTTCTTGTCAATGTCACCAAACTCCCATAAGTACGAAATTTTATCACCATCGTAGTCCATACTTCCATCAGATGAGAAGCTAACTTTTAGCGGCGATGCCCCTGCATCAGTACTTGACGCAACTTTCACAACGGGTGTCCGGTTTCCAGGATTGAACTCGATGACCGATAGCATCGCGTCTTCGTTTTGAGCGAACCAGTTCATCCCGTATTCCAGTAGATATAATTTGCCGTCTTTACCAAAAGTCATATCCATTGGGTGGTAAAACTTCGTATTTGGCATGAATCGCTCCATTCCGGTATAGTTGCCTTCTTTGTCCATGTCAACTAAGATAATCCAGTCACGCATCCATTCGTAAGTAAAGAATTTCCCGTCAAAATATTCGGGAAATTTTCTTTCTCCTGAGTGATCTCCTGAGTAATAAACCGGCCCGCCCATTGGGTTGGCACCACCTTTTTCCAGAAGGGGGAATTTTTTAGACTCGCCGTAACCGTACCAAACCAGCGGACGGTTGGTTGGGGGAAGTTCGGTCAATCCTGTGTTATTTGGTGAATTATTAACTGGTTTTTCTGGGTCGAATTTCGGACCTGAAGTTTTCGTTGCGAAATCATAGGTATTATACGCATCGTTATTTCCTACAAACATTGGCCAGCCGTAATTTCCAGCTTTTCGAGCCTGATTAAATTCAACTTGCCCGTCTGGTCCGCGATTAGGGTCTGCTTTTCCGGCGTCAGGACCAACATCTCCCCAATAAAGGTAATTCGAACGTTTATCTACCGCAATACGGTAAGGGTTCCGACAGCCCATCACATAAATTTCAGGACGTGTCTTTGCTGTTCCTTCGGTGAAAAGATTTCCTTCGGGAATGGTGTAAGTTCCGTCATTTTGTGGAGTAATGCGGAGAATTTTTCCTCGTAGATCATTGGTATTTCCAGACGAACGCAGAGCATCCCATCCGGCTCTTCCTTCCTGAAAATCAATGGGGGCGTAGCCGTCTGATGCGAATGGATTCGTATCATCTCCCGTAGAAAGGAAGAGATTTCCGTTTCCATCCCAATCAATTGAACCGCCGGTGTGGCAGCATTCAACACGTTTTGCCGGAAAACGTAAGACTACTTTTTCTGAATCCATGACCAACTCGTTTTTACTTTGATCGTACTTGAAACGAGATAAGAATTGATCTTTGTGTTCTTCCGTTGAGGGTGTATAATAAAGATATACCCAGTTATTATCTTCAAATTTTGGGTCAAGTCCAATTCCCATTAACCCGTACTCGAACTTATCATAAACGTCAATAGTAGCGGCAATCGTCGTTTCATTCGTTGTTGGATTCCAAACTTTCAAAGCTCCGTGTCTTTCCGTAAAAATAACTTTTCCGTTGGGCATCACCGCTAATTCAGTAGGCTCAAAAAGGTTCTTTACTAAATTTGTTTTCACAAAACGATTCTCTTCGGGGGCTCTTTTAGAAGTAACGTTTGCGTAATTTAATTTGTCAGCCATTGCCCAGGTCAGACCACCAATAAGGTGCTTCTGCATATCAGGCTGCGTGAATGTTTCGGGTGTGTGACCGTAGTTTGTGTAAAAGGATTTTCCACCGTCAAACTCATGATACCAAGCCATCGGGTGAAAATCACCCATCTTTCCTTGTTTGTAACTGTCTTCGTCAACTTTTACCAAGAAGTTTAACTTATCTTTTTTCAAAGACTTAAAATCGTAGAATTCGTCTTCACGCTCGAAGGTATCAGGTAAATGAGCCGTGGAAGGATGATTTTTATCCATAACGACCATTTTTCCATTCTGAACATTCCCATCAGGTGCACCTGGATGGCTGGCAAAATATCCGCCCATCAAATCGTTGTACCACGGCCAGTCGTATTCCGTATCAGACGCAGCATGAATGCCCATGTAGCCGCCACCTGCTTGAATATAACGTTCAAAATCGGCTTGTTGCACGGGGCTAAGTACATCGCCAGTAGTACTTAAGAATACGACTGCATTGTACTTCTTTAGATTTTCTTCGTTGAAATCGTCCGCGTTTTCGGTTAGGTCTACTCCAACTCCGGCTTTTTTGCCCCAGTCTTGAAAGAAGGGTTTTCCGGCTTCAATAGATGAATGACGGAAGCCCATTGTTTTTGAGAAAATTAGGACTCTTTTTTGCTGAGCAAAACTGCTCATTGTGGCCACCAGAGTCATTACTATGACGGCGGAGGCTATTTTAAAAAATTTCATAGTTTAGGTTGTCTTCGATTTAGAATTGTATGATTTAAATAATAGGTTAAACTTAAAGGTTTAAAATTAAGGATAAATGCACTAATTCAAACGAAAAAAGACCGACAAAATGCCGGTCTTTCTTTATTATATTAATAAAATATTTGTAGCTTATTCTGTTTCACGCTCACGGTATGCTACGCCACCGTCTAAAAATTCTTCGATTGAAACGCTCGTTGGTTTCGGCTGACGCTCGTAGAACTTTGAAATTTCTATTTGCTCACGGTTTTCAAATACTTCTTCAAGATTATCAACGTTAGAAGCAAAATCAGCTAACTTTTGAGTGAGCTCTTCTTTTGTATCCTGAGCAATTTGCTTGGCACGCTGTGAAGCAATAAATACCGACTTGTAAATGTTACCAGTTACGGCTGACATCTTGTCAGTGTCACGAGTTATGATTGATGCGTTGATTGCCATATGCTATTATTGTTATTTTTAAAATTTTGACGATAATCCGTTAGGGATTTCATTCAGAACGCAAATATACGGTTTTTTATTTTGAATTGATAAATTTGTTCTTCCGTACGTTTTAAACTTAATTTGTTGGTGCTGCTTCTTCTATTTTAGCGGTCTTTTCTTTAATTTCTAATTTCTGAGCGTCTATTTTTCCTTGGAGTTTGTTTACTTCTTCTAAGCCTTCCTGAGACGCTTCGTATGCCTTAATAGCATCTTTCATATATTTGCTGTTGGGAAACGCATCCACGAAGTCTTCATAAAACCCAAGTGCTTTGGTGAAACGCTCGTTTTGAAGTCTGAAAATAGTGCTTTCGGCTAATTTCTGTTCCGAAATCAGTTGAATGAACATCAATTCCTCTCTATAAGGAGAGTCAGGAAAGTCTTTCATAAAGTTATCAATTGCAATAACTGCTGCTTTGTAGTTGGCAATTGTAACGCCGCTTGTTTCGTAGTACTGTTTGGCTCGTTGATAATCTTTCCGTTCCAGTCTGTTCCGAAGATCAATCAGGTTCTGAGCACTTTTGGGTGCATATTCACTGTACGGAAACGTATTGATAAAAGTCTGTAACGCATCAATCGCCGCCAAGGTACTCGTTTGATCTAAATCGTATTTGGGAGAATCTCGGAACATAGAATAAGCGTGCATATAGTAGGCTTCTTCCGCAAAAGGGCTGTTGGCATACGTAGCGTAAAAATTCTTAAATAAGTAAGAACTCATTTGATAAAGACCCTGATAATAATTACAATAGGCGTTGTAAAACTGAGTCTTCTCTGCGGTAGAATCACCTCTTAGTAAAGGCGTAATTTCCTCAAATAATATGCCCGCTCGGTAATAATCCTTAGATTCGTAGTAGTCAATAGCCGCTGTATATTTCTCCTGCACGGTTCCATTTTTTTGTAGCTTTGCTAACTTATTGGAACATCCCGCAATCATCAGAATACCGGCTATAAAGACAGATAATCTTTTTATTTTATCATTCATAAGGCAAAATTACTAAATGGTTACCGCATTCCGAACGTAAGGCGGCGGATAATATTTTTGTATTAACTTAATTTAAAGACCTTTGTGGTCATAAACACGTTGAAAATGCACAATTTTTATCCTGGTCCATCAAAACTTTATCCGCAAGTAAAGCATTGGCTATCCGAAATTTACGACTCAGGAATACTATCAAAAAACCACCGGAGTGATGCTTTTATGCAGCTCTGGGCAGGTACAGATAGTAAACTACGAGATTCTTTAAATATCCCCGATGATTACGAAATATACGTAACTTCTTCTGCTACTGAATGCTGGGAAATCGTGAACCAGTCGCTGATTTATGGGAATACCACGTACGTCCACAACGGTGCTTTTGGAAAAAAATGGGCGAATTATGCGGTTAAGAATAACCTATTTTTAAACCGAAAAGGCTTAAAAATTTCCGAGTGGGGGTTTGGTGCAAACGCTGAACCACCGACAGAGTTTCAGACCGAGCCGGATACGATTTGTCTCACGCACAACGAAACCTCAAACGGGACTTATTTGCCTGATGAATACTTAACTAAGATTAGAAAACAATACCCGAAAGCTTTTATTGCACTTGACGCTACTTCCTCGATGGCGGGAATTCTACTTCCTTGGCAAACTGGCGACGTTTGGTTTGCCTCCGTGCAGAAATGCTTTGGTTTGCCTTCTGGTTTGGCTGTTTTAATTGTTTCGCCAAAAGCTATCGAACGAGCGGAAACCGTGAACGACGGGGCTTTTTACAATAGCTTGTTAAACATTCGCACGAATTTCCTAAAAAATCAAACCCCTTACACACCCAATATTTTGGGAATTGCGTTGCTGAACAAACAGGTTAGTTTTGTGCAAAATAGTGCAATTATTGATGAAAAAATCAGAAGTCGAGCTGCCGATTTTTATCAATTTATTAAAACTCAAACAGCCTTTGACTCATTAATTGAAACGCAGAAAGTGCAATCGCCGACTGTAATTGCAATTCGGAGTAAAGAGATTGATGTTTTGAGTGTGATTGGTAAAATGAAAGCGAAGGGAATTACGCTTGGGAAAGGTTATGGGGAATGGAAAAACGACACGTTCCGAATCGCGAATTTTCCGGCAATCACTGATTCGGAGTTTGGGTACTTGAAGGAAGCGTTGAAGTAACGCTACTTTTTTAGCAATCCGGCAAGTGTCAGTGATAAATCAAGGAAAATGATTTTCGCTCGTCCGTTTCGGGCGATATGATAACTTGCTTCGCCGAATAGCGTTGTTATTTTTTCAAAATTTCTAAAGTTTAACGCTCGGCTAAATCGTTGAACAAATGTGAGTTCGTCGCCCACCAATCGTACCAAATTCTCACTTCCCTGTGCGTACAAAAACAGTTCCCGAAAAATGGTCAGCCCGTACTCAAAATAATTCTTCTGTTGTTCTTTGGTTCTTTTATCGAACTCGTTCGCCATTAAAACCAGCTCGTCCAGTTTTGCGGCGTAGCACCTACGCATCCAATGGGCAAACAATCCATGATTTTCGGGTGTGTCACTTTCGAGAATATTGAGGGCATTCCGTAAGTTATTTTGAGCTAAAAAAGCGGATTGCTTTGCTTGGTCTACCGTAATTTCGAACTTATCGAGTAAATGAGACTCTATATTTTGATCCGTAAAGTTAGGAACCCAAACCCGCTGCGTACGGGATATGATAGTTGTGAGTAATTGTTCGGTAGAATTAGTGACGAGCAGAAAAATGGTTTGCTCTGGCGGCTCTTCGAGTACTTTTAATAGAGCGTTTGCGGTGGCGGTATGTAAAGACTCAGCTTGCCAAATCAGCACGATTTTATACCCACCTTCGTAAGACTTCATGGATAAATCCTGAATTAATAACCGAGCTTCTTCAACGGGAATATTTCCTTGTTTGACATCAATAGCTTCTAACCAATCTGATAAATTTCCGAAAGGGTTTGATTGAACAAATCCACGCCATTGCTCAATAAAGTTAGTAGATAAAACCTTTTTTCCTCCGGCAGTTGGGTAGATATATTTTACGTCTGGGTGAGCAATTTTGCTCATTTTTATACAGGAAGAGCACGTTCCGCAAGAATCTGCTGGTTGCCGATTCTGACAGTTTAGGTAAGTTGCCAACGCTAACGCAATTGCTAAATTACCGCTGCCTTCGTGTCCGTGAATCAGTTGGGCATGGGCAAAGTGATTACTCTCCACCGCTTTTATAAGCGAAGATTTGAGTGGTTGAAGTCCGGGTATTTCAGAAAATTGCATGCTTTTCTTTTTTCTGTGTTTCTATCCACCTCAAAATCTCAATATCATTTTCGGAGAGAGACAGGTTGCGTCTTCCCATCGTTGTATTTATTACATCAATGGCTTTGTCAAAACGGTAATCTTGATAGCCCGCTATTTTTCCACCCCAAGTGAACGATGGGATAAATTTTTCTTGAAAATCGCCACCAAAAACATTGCTGCAAATACCAATTACTGTTCCGGTATTAAACATCGTGCTAATGCCTGCTTTGGTGTAATCTCCCATGAACGTACCGCAGAAAAGCTCACCAGTTGAAGTTATTTCTCCCAGATTATAATCGTAGAGCTTTACTTCTTTATAGTCGTTTTTAAGGTTAGAATTATTGGTATTAGCTCCTAAATTGCACCATTCCCCGATTACAGAATTTCCCAAAAAACCATCGTGGGCTTTATTAGAATAACCCATAAAGATGGAATTCCCAACTTCACCACCGACCCGACTATCGGGACCAAGTGTAACGTTTGGTCGAATTCTTGCTCCGAAAGCTACTATGCTATTTTCGCCAATTGCCGCCGGACCAATTATTAAACATCCTTCTTGTAAAACGGTATTTTTACCGATATAAACCGGGCCATTTTCAGCATTGATGATGGCAGCTTTAATATCAGCACCGTGCTCTACGAATACATTTTCAGGATTGTAGACACGGGTAAATGGATCGTTGATTTTTTGACTTTCCCGTCCTGTGGTCAAACGTTTGAAGTCAACTTCGATTTGGACGGCGTTCAGCAAAAATAAGTCGGGTAATCTACGAATAATCGAAAATTCGCCTTCAAACTGCTTTTGCGTGAACTGCTGATAATCAAAATTGAAACTCAGTTTTTGTGATGTTTTGACGGCAATATACTCGCCTTCTTGCGTCAATATCTCACCTTCACGTAGTTCGTTAATAGCTTCCCAGATACTTTCGTTGGGAAGTACAGACGCGTTTATATAAAGTGAAGAGTTGTCAATGACTTTGAATTTTTCTTGTAAATATTGCTCGGTTAGATAACCGATTTTTATGTCTGTAAAATGACGCCACTTCTCAATAATCGTCTCGATGCCGATACGTAATTCTCCAACTGGACGGTTGAGAGTCAATGGTTTCAATTGATTCCGGTAAACCGAATCATCAAATAATATCATAAAGTTATTTTTTGAACCCCAATTCACGAAGTCGCTCGTCCAGAAATTCTCCGGCGGTCATGTCAACGTATACCTTTGGGTTATCAGTGCTGACGCAAGAATTTAGGCACGTTAAATCCATTTCGGGACGGGGGTGCATGAAGAAAGGAATGGAGAATCGCGAAAATTTCATCTTCTCACGTGATGGATTTACTACTCGGTGGATTGTTGACTTTAAGTGATGATTTGTCAACCTATCGAGCATATCGCCCACGTTGATGATAATTTGATCTGGCAGAGCAGTTACGGCAATCCATTTTCCGTCCATTCGGAGTACTTCTAAACCTTCGGCGGATGCTCCCATTAATAAGGTAATAAGGTTAATGTCTCCGTGAGCAGCGGCTCGAACGGCGTCTGATGGAAGGGTATCGGGGTTCTCAACGGGGAAATAGTGTAATGCCCGTAAAATGCTGTCTCCTTTATAAACTTTTTCTTCAAAATAGTCTTCAGGGAGATTTAAGAATAAGGCAATCGCCCGAAGTAAAGTTTTTCCCGTTTTCTCAAAAGTACGATAAGTCTCTACCGTGAATTTTTCAAAATCAGGTAATTCATCCGGAAAGATATTTGAGAACATATCTTCACGAGGTTCTGGCTGGCCAACGTGGTAAAATTCTTTTAAATCAGGTCTTGAATGACCTTTTGCGGTTTCTTTTCCTTTTCCAATGTAACCTCGCTGACCGGATACATCTTCAAGTTCATACCTTTTCTTTCGTTCATCGTCTTGATAAAAGAACTGTTTGGCAACTTCATACAAATTGGCTCGGAGTTCTTCTGTAAGGCCGTGGTTTTTAATTGCCACAAAGCCGATAGTGGTAAACGCCGTACCAAGATCCTGCACAAACTTATTTTTCAGTTCGGGATTCTCCGATTTGAAATCTGCTAAGTCTAACGACGGGATTTCATCTAATAAAGCACTCATGTGTTATGGTTTTGAATGTTTAGTTATCAGCTTCCGAAACAAATATAATCAGTTAATTAGTTTGATATATGAAGTTTTGAATGCCTAATTCTACTTCTAAGATTAAGCATTCAAAACTAAAAACTTAAACGCCTGGCGTTACTTCGGTAAATTCTACTTCGTCGCCGCCTGTTGCTTCGGGTTCGATACTTACAAGCGATATTTCAAAAGTAAGATCGTGCCCAGCAAGTGTATGGTTAGCGTCTACGGTAACTTCCGTTTCGGTAACTTCATTAATTATGACCGGAATTTCTTGCTGACCATTGTGCATAGTAAGCATGCCACCTACCTGTAATGGAATATTTTCTGGGATTTCTTTGCGGGGTACTTTTACAACCATTTCCGCGTTGCGTGGACCATAAGCTTCTGCTGATGGGATATTGACTGTTTTAGAATCGCCAACCTTCATGCCAACAACGGCATTATCAAATCCGGGAATAACCATTCCGCTACCGGCTTCAAACTGAAGCGGCTCACGCCCCTCTGAGCTATCAAAGACCGTCCCGTCGTTTAAAATTCCCTTATAATGTACATTTACTGTTTCTCCTGATTTTACCATTTGAAATTTTTCTTTAAAAATAAAAATAATTAATTAGCCTTAAAGTGACTCTTATAAAGTCGCTTCTATCTTCTTCAACAATGAAATCACTCTTTTGTTAAATTTGATTATTGAACGTAATCGTTCTTCCATTCTTCAATCAGATTTCCACCCGCCGGAATCCAATCGGACACCTTAGAAATAACGGTTGGGGCTACTTGCTTAACATGGGGCAAAAGTACGGATTCTTCGGTGTATTTCTTAGGAAATTCGATGCCAATTGTGGTCAAAAGCCATAAGGCGGTGCTAATTCCAAATACCCAAGTGAATGAACCCAAGAGTCCTCCCGCAAAGCCGTCAATCGTACCCAGAATGGTAAAACGTAATGCCCGACGCATAGACCAGCCGAGCTTATTAATCATGAAAATTGTGGGAAAAAAGATGATTCCGAAACTGAGGTAGGGCAGAAACCGAGCAGTTGCCCTTTCGCCAATGAACGGCGAGAGCAGGTTCATACCCGCACCCAAAAACTTGAAACCGACGACCAACGCTACAATAAATGCCACTACCCCGATCATTTCTATGAAGAGACCTTTTCTGTAACCTTTGTATGCACCGTAGAACAGTGGCACCAGTAAAACGATGTCTGTAGTATTCATAATAGAAAAGCACAAATTGAATGATAAAGGTAAGGAAATTATGGCGAAAAGCGTAAGTTGATTGTCTGTCAAATACGTACATTTGCCACCATTATATTAACTTTAAACGAATCCATTCACCTTGAAAAATTTAGCAACCCAACTCATTCACGGAACCGATAATCACCATATAGAGCAAGTTTCGGTGGTTTCAGACCTTGTATTATCTACTACTTTTGAACGAAACGAGTCGGGTGATTTTGCCGAAGGGCAGGATGTTTATACCCGTTCCTCGAATCCGAACCGCCGAGAGCTGGAAAGTAAATTGGCTCTTCTGGAAAACGGAACTTCGGCGTTTGCATTTTCTTCTGGTCAGGCGGCTACGTTGAGTATTTTTCACGCCCTTGGTGGTCAGCACATTATTATTCCTGATGATATGTACTACAACGGCCGGGTATTACTGGAGCAGTGTTTTAAGCACCGTAATCTAACTTTTTCGGTGGTGGACATGACCGACTTAGCTGCCGTGGAAGCAGCGATAAAACCCGAAACATCGTTGATTTGGATTGAAACGCCGTCAAATCCGCTGTTGAAATTCACGGATATAACTGCGGTAACTTCCATTGCCAAAAGGCATAATATTTTAACCGCTTGCGATAATACCTGGGCAACGCCGTTTCATATTCAACCTTTCAAGTTTGGTGTGGACGTAGTCATGCATTCCACCACTAAATACTTGGGCGGGCATTCAGACGTCTTGGGCGGTTGCGTGATATTAAACGAATCATCGGAACATCTCAAAGGTGTAATTGCTGATTTTCAAAAATACGGTGGTGGTGTTCCTTCTCCGTTCGACTGTTGGTTACTGAACCGGAGCCTTGCTACTTTTGTGTTACGAATGCCCGTTCACGCCGCAAACGCGATGAAGTTGGCTACTTTTTTCAGTGAACACGACGTAGTTGAGCGAGTGAATTATCCTGGCCTCGAAACAAACATTTACCACGAAGTTGCTAAAAAGCACATGCAAAACGGCTTTAGCGGAATGATGTCAATACTACTTGATATGACTGAAAGTGAGATAAAGAAAAGGGCCTCGAATATGAAGTATTTCAAGCACGCTACCAGTTTAGGGGGCGTTGAAAGCTTGGTAGAACACCGTCGCTCAGTGGAGGGAGATAACCCTACGAGTCCGGTAAATCTGTTACGGATTTCGGTCGGAATTGAAAATGTTCAGGATTTGATGGATGATTTTGACAAGTTTTTAACAAGATAATTCAATTTTTATCGTTTACTTTTGCACAAACATAACAGAAAAACAACAAGTATTTAATGAAGCAATTTTTTATTGGGGCGGTTGCCCTTTTTGCATTTTCAAATGTAAATGCACAAGAACTAAAGACTAAAGCTAACTGGTTCAACCTTGATTATGAGAAAGATGGAATCCGGGGAATGGGAGTGGAGAGAGCGTATGAGGAGCTTCTGAAAGGAAGAATCCCGCAACGAGTCATAGTAGGTGTTATTGATTCGGGTGTTGATATAAATCACGAAGATTTAAAAGCTAATATCTGGGTTAATGAAGACGAAATTCCAAACAACGGAATTGATGACGATAACAACGGCTTTATTGATGATGTGAATGGTTGGGACTTTATTGGTGCCGCTGACGGGAGAGATATTAAAGACGAGCAATTGGAATCGACCCGTTTATTGAAGAAATATCAGGAGAAGTTTGGAGATAATCCCAAAAAGCGGCTTTTGAAAAAATATAAAGACGAATACAACGATTATATTTCCATCAAAAAGCAACGGGACGAGCAGTTAAAAGAAGCAGGGCAATATTTGCCGATGTACCAAAATTTGTACGATAACTTTGTCGCATCGTCGGGAGTATTGAAAGGATTTTTAAAGACACAGGAACTAACCGGTGACCTCGTTAATGACATTGACGAAGCAGAAGCCGATCGTGATGTTCGGAAGGCGAAGCAATTTTACCTACAGATGGTTCAAATGGGAGCTACGCAAGCCGATATCAAAGACGGCGTAGAGCATTTTGAGGGAATGACTAAATATAGTTATAACCTTGATTTTTCTCCGCGTGATATTATTGGTGACGATCCCACGCAATTGGAGTACGGTAAATACGGTAATAACGAGGTGACTGGCCCGGATGCTAAACACGGAACGCACGTTGCCGGAATTATCGGTGCGGTGCGTAATAATAATATAGGTACAAAAGGCGTGGCGGATGATGTTGAAATCATGGTGGTGCGTTGCGTACCAAACGGAGACGAGCGTGACAAGGATGTGGCAAATGCGATCCGTTACGCAGTTGATAACGGTGCCAAAGTAATTAATATGAGCTTTGGTAAGAGCCGATCACCCGAAAAAGAATGGGTAGACGAAGCCATCAAATACGCCATGGATAAAGACGTATTACTAGTTGCCGCATCAGGAAATGATAATGATGATGTAGATGCTCACGTACATTATCCTTCTAAGTTTTATAGCAACGGTGAAGTTGCCGAAAACTTTATCTCGGTTGGAGCTACTAACTTTGAAAATGGTACGGCAATGGTAGCAGATTTTAGCAATTACGGAAAAAAGACTGTGGATGTCTTTGCTCCGGGAATGGCAATATATTCTACCGTTCCGGATTCAAAATATCAGGAATTACAAGGAACGAGTATGGCTTCTCCGGCGGTAGCGGGAGTTGCAGCTTTGTTAAAGTCTTACTTTCCAACGCTTACAGCGAAACAATTAAAGGAAGTAATCTTAAGCTCAGTTACTAAATTGGGCGACGCGGAAATAAAGAAGCCGGGAAGCGATGATATTATCAAATTTGGTGATTTATCTGTTACCGGAGGTATAGTGAACGCTTACGAAGCGGTAAAAGCCGCTATTGAATTGACAGGAAAGCAGTAATAAATAACCTATTAAGAAAACGCTCGTAGTTGGTTAAAACTACGGGCGTTTTTCTTAACAGTTCGTTAACAGAAAGTAGATTAACTTTAGTAGGTGTTTCTGCATCTATAAAGAAAACAAACTCAAAATAAACATGAAGTCCAACGTACTATTATTTATCCTCATTCTCGGTGTCGCGACAAGTTCACAGGCACAAATAAGTATCGGTGTCCGGGGTGCAGCTGCATTCTCGACAGTTTCAAAATTTGACCTAATCCAAAATATCACTCCTGAATTTCGTTACAAGGTCGCTCCTAACGTTGCAATATTTGCCGAAATCCCCGTAACTGCAAATTTCTCCATTCAACCTGAATTAGCCTACAATCACAAAGGCTTTCGGGTGGAAGAAGGTATTGATATTGCTGGACAATTCGGTGGAGTAAGGATTCCGGTAAACGGGCGGGTAAACATCAAAACCCATTATATCGAACTTCCAGTTTTGGCTAAATTTCACTTCGGAGATAAAACTGCTGCTCATTATTATATGATGGTAGGACCGTCGGTGGGTTACTTAGTTGATGCTGGATTAAAGTTAAACGTGTTGAATATTTTTCCGATAAATACAGGTTTTCCAACGCAGGTTTTTAAAGATGTTGAATTAAGTGGAATTGTAGCTGCGGGGTTTGAACTTCCAGTAGCGGCGAAGGTAAAAATATTTACGGAAGCTCGTTATCAACTCGGTTTAAGCCGTATTTTGGATACTCCTGTTGTCCAGCTTGCGGTTCGTAACCGTTCTTTCTCAGGAGGAGTAGGTCTTAAATTTGCGGTGAATTAATTCTCTTACGGTACACTAGAACATAAAAAGAGCGGTCTGAATTTTATTCAGACCGCTTTTGCTTGATTAGGGAATGAGTTTATTCAATTACTCCGCAACCAACTCTTCCACCTGCGTTTCCGGTTGGTTGGGTTTTGAAGTCATCAACTCCGGCGTGAATAATAATGGCGTGACTCATGATATTTCTGGTTGAATCTTCGCATCCAATGCACCATTTGTCAGTTGAGAAAGTTAACGTAGCGTTTCCTTCGGCGTCAGCAATTAAGTTTCCGATGTCTCCGGCGTGATGATCCATATCGCCCCATTTTCCGTGGTCTTCCATTGCTGGGTTCCAGTGTCCACCCGCAGATTTACCATCAGGTGATGAGCAGTCAGGAGTTTGATGCAGGTGAATTGCGTGCTCACCCGGTGCAATACCTTTAACGTCCACTTTCATTGTAACTTTATTTTCTTCTTCTGTAAACATAACGTTCCCGTCAAGGGTGCTTTCGCTCTTTGCCATCATGGCCACGTTAACCGTTTTCATCTCAGGTACTTCTTCCACTGTTTCCTCCGTAGCTTCGTTGGCGGTTTCAGCGTTGTTGCAACTTAGGATAAGCGTCGAACAAATAATTGCGAGTGATAGCGTGATTTTTTTCATTTTTGTTTGAATTTCGTAAGTAATAATCTTCAAATAACTAAAATAATTATTGGTAGTAAGCAATAATCTTTTAAAAGTTATCAATGTAACCGAATAAAAATTCTTTCCAAGTACTTTCGAAAGAACACTTCCTTTTTATATATTAGGCAAGACGATACTTTTTGCTTTATTTTGGTAAACAAGCACTGAAAAACAAGTTGAGCAATACTCGAAAAATACGCTACTTTATTTTTCTAAAGGAAGTCTTTCTGATGGCTACTACATGCTTTGGTGGGCCCCAAGTACACCTAACAATTTTCATTAAACGCTTTGTCAATTACCGGCGGTACCTCACTGAGCCAGAGTTAATAGAGTTACAGGCACTTTGTCAGTTAATACCGGGTCCTACCTCCACTCAAACCCTCACCGCGATTGGTTTTCGCTTGGGCGGGGCGTCGCTTTCTTACCTGACACTTTTGGTTTGGATTTTCCCTTCTTTTATTATCATGACCGCCGCAGCTTTGGGCGTGGCTTATCTTGATAGCGAGGTACTTATCAGCACCACACGATTCATAAAGCCAATGGGAGTGGCCTTCGTATTTTATGCAGCTTATGCCATTGGAAGAAAAGTAATTGACTCTAAAATAAGTGTCGCTTTATTCATATTGGCGACTATTGTAGCGTACTTTTTTCGCTCGCCTTACGTAACTCCAATTTGGATAGTTTTGGGTGGAGTAGCTACGGCTCTCAATTACCGCAAACAAGAAAGAATGCCAAAAAGCCCCATTAAAATACAGTGGGCGAACTTTATCCTTTGGGCGGCGTTTTTCCTTTTTATAGTAGCTTTGGGTGCTTATACTAAGTCACTTCCCATCCGCCTTTTTGAGAATTTTTACCGCAATGGTAGCCTCGCCTTTGGGGGCGGTCATATTTTAAAGCCGCTTCTTTATAATGAATTCGTTGAGTTTAAGCATTATTTGAGTCGAGACGAATATCTTTCTGGAATTGCTATTGCTGAGTTAGTGCCTGGTCCCACATTTTCTATATCGGGCTTTATCGGTAGCTTATCCATGCGGCCTTGGGGCATAAAAGGTGAAATTCTGGGTTCGATAGTTTCTACCATCGGGATTTTTCTGCCTGGTACATTCTTAATATTCTTTGTTATCCGTTTCTGGGATCAGTTGAAGAAATATCGCGGAATCAGGGCATCTTTAGCCGGAATAAACGCTGCCAGTACTGGACTAACCTTAGCGGCAGGGATTTCGCTTTTCGAACCGATGGCCGTTGAGCCTTACAGCGTCATGACAGCCCTGTTAACTTTTATGTTATTGATTACGGAGCGAGTGCCATCCTATTTAATTATTTTATCAGGGTTATTACTGGGTATATTATTTACTTATATCTAAATAGTGATATGAAGAGAAAGACAATTACAACGGGAGCCAAGTGGGAAGATATTGTGGGGGAAACGATATTTGTCTCCCAAAAAAAATGTCTTAATGCGAATTGAGAATGTTTTGGGGTAATTAAATGTGAAGCTTTCTGCCGTAGTATAAACTTGGGTATTTGTCACAGATATATCGAAGTAAGGGTTAGCAAGTAAAGCTTACGAGAAAGTATTTGGCGATATCAAATCCGCTTGATTAATGATAGGTTTTTAGTAGAGATAGAGGCAACGGTTATACTAAGTGATTCTTAATTGCGTACGCTACTAATCCGGCGGTGTTTTTAACTTTTAGTTTATTGAGCATTCTCAGGCGGTAACCTTCTACGGTACGTTGACTCAAACTAATTTCTTCGGCAATTTGTGCATTAGTCAGTCCTTCGCAGATTAGGTTTAGTACTTCAAGTTCCCGTTCACTAAGGTCAACTTTGTAGTTGAAGACTTTCGAGCTTCGCACCGACTTGTTGGTAGCTTTTCTGAACATCACTTTACTAACCGTGTCATTAAAATAAACCTCGCCTTCTTTTACGATACGAATCGCTTTCTCTACTTCTTCGGGTTCTGCATCTTTCAAGAGATACCCACTTGCCCCAAGTTCCATGAGGTGTAAAATAAAGCGATCTTCGTCGTGCAAAGAAAGCATGATAATTTTTACCTTCGGAAACTTCTGTCGCAAGATTTTGGTGGTTTCAATTCCGTCCAAGACGGGCATATTGATATCTAGTAAGACCACATCTACCCTTTTTCTGGGTAAAGCACTTAGTAATTCTTCGCCGTTTGCGGCTTCAAGAACTACTTCAAAATCATCAACTTGTTCGAGCAATACCCGAATGCCTGCTCTTATAAGTTTATGGTCATCTGTGAGTGCTATCCGAATTTTTTTCATACTTATAAAATAGAGGTAGTTTTATGGAAACTATAATGGCACAATAATATTAAACCGGCTTCCAATTTCTGCATTTGAAACGATAGAGAGTTTTCCGTTAATTACTTTAACCCGACTTTCAATGTTTTTCAGCCCCAAACCGCCACCACTTTTCTCGTTTACTTCCTGAATGTTAAATCCTGAACCATTGTCAAAGAAAATTAACTTTACCTGCTCATCTGGAACATATGAAAGGCTCACTTCTAACTCTGTAGCTCCCGAATGCTTAACGGCATTATTGGTTAATTCCTGCACGATACGGTAGAGCATTAACTCTTGATTCTTTGTCAGTTCATTGTCTTCCATAAAGTCTGTTTCAAAGTTGATATCCAACTCAGTGGAGTATTCCACCTGATTCAAGAAATCCTCGATAGCTGCTACCAATCCGAAGCTTTCCAGAGATGAAGGAATGAGTCCTTTAGATATTCTTCTGACGGTAGCTATGGAATCTTCAAGCAACTTTTTGGACTTTAGTAATTCTTCTGACAAAGCTTTGTCCTGAATCTTTCTCCCCAATCCGTTAAAACTCATTTTGGTAACTGATAATAACGCACCTACTTCATCGTGCAAATCACGAGCGATTCGTTTTTGCTCAGCTTCCTGAACTTCGAGGGAGTTTAAAAGTAGTTTTCGCTGTAATTCAACCTCTTTCTGCTGTAGTTTTAGTTTTTGCTCGTTTTGCTTTTTGTTGTAGTACGCTACAAACAGAACCATAAATACGGCAATGACCACAGCAGTTAAAGAAAGAATAAGTATCGTACCGAGCGTATTCATGAATCTTGCGTAAGATTTGGGCTGTAATAATACGCAAATGATATGGCTATATAAAGAGAAAGTAGAACCAGTCCGTTTACAACCCACGCAACTACCGCATCTAACTGAACTGCACCGTTACCCACAAACGAATATACAAAAATGCTTCCGAAGTGATACACAAGAAAGCCCGCATTCAGCCAGAAAAAAGAATACTTCGTAATGTCTTCGACGGTTAAATCTTGTAACTGTTGAAAAGCGTAAAGAAGTGATAGAATAATTATGAATAAGTTGACAATCAGGTAAGTGTTAGTTACAAACTGTTGTGTATTGTAGAAGGTGAGACTGTCATTTTTAAATTCTAATCCAATAAAAAACAGTAAAACCAGTACAAATCCACCAATCAGAATCTTTTTAAAACTAAAGTTTAAGAGCGTGTAGTAAATGTACAGCTTTATGAAAGCGGTAATTACATATTGCCAGTTGTAATAAAAAATGGTGTTAGGTGTATCGTATCCTGCAATGTTTATCAAGTCTTGCGGAATAACGATGCATAGCTGGACAAATGAAACAAGTAACAGAAGCGAGAGTGATTTCAACGTTATGTTATTCTTCCAAAAGGCACGATTTTTTATTGCCAAAAAGATTGGTAAAAGTAATCCTGCTTCAACGAACACAATAAAATACTTAATTGCCAATTCCATGACCATATTTTAATTAACTGAACGGCGGCTTTGGAAATCCGTCACCTACTCCGTTTCCGCCAGCGTCTTTCAGTTGAGATTTATCCATTTCAATGTCGGCTCCGTTTTGGTCAACCCCGACCATGAATAAACGAGGACTCATATTTTTGTCTTTTATGGGTTTGGTAGATATCTTAGTCGTACCTTTTTTTGCGTTAATTTCTTCGTACGCTAAGCCGTAATAAAAGCGAATTCCCACGCATTCATTTCCTTCAACTGATGCCGCTTTGTTAGCTGCTTTCAATAGTTCTTCAATACGGTCACAGCCAAAAAACTCACCTTCACGTTTTCCGTATCCAGTCTTGAAGTTTTTAGATAGTTCGTCGTTTTTTATGGCTTTCTGGAAATTCTTTGTGTAGGTTTTTAACTCCTTTTTAGAAACAGGCTTTTCCTCTTTTTTTGCAGATATCGGCCATTCGCTTTTTTTCATAGAAACTATAAGGCGTTAAGTGAATTATCTATCATATATTCACGAATTTACGAAAAATACGCAATGAAATAATCTCTAAATTAGCCAAGTACAGGATGCTAATCATGTAGAAAGTTGTTAGTAAGCTAGTTGTGTCTGTATGTCTTGAGTATATACACGCAGCTAATCGCGTATATATACGTCAGGAACTTAAAGGTCGAAACTCAGACCATCGTAGGCTAAAAACATATTTGGGGGCAAAGTCTTCTCCACTTCACGGTGCAATCCCATCTTATGACTTATGTGCGTGAAGAAGGTTTTTTCGGCTCCTATTTCTTGAGCAACCTCAATGGCTTGCTGAAGTGTGAAGTGTGAAAGGTGGGGAGACTGTTGAAGTGCATCAAGCACTAAAATTCGAGTGCCTTTTGCTTTTTCTAATTCTTCTTGAGCTATAAAATTGCAATCGGTCAGGTACGTGAAATCACGTACTCTGAAACCTAATACAGGGAGTTTGTAGTGAATTACTTCAATGGGGGTGAACGTTATCCCGGCAACATCAAAAGGTTGTGCTTTGTCAATCTCGTTAGTGGCTAGTATCGGAATCCCTGGATATCGATTCTCCGTAAAAGCGTACTCGAATTCACGGCCCAACTGAGCGAGTACCCTTGGGTGAGCATAAATGGCAAGTTCTTGTATTCCCTGCAAATAATTGTAGGGACGAATATCGTCAAGACCAGCGGTGTGGTCTTTGTGTTCGTGGGTAAATACTACAGCGTCTAAACTATCAATGCGGGCCCGCAGAGCTTGCTGTCTAAAATCCGGCCCTGTATCAATCACGATGTTTTTTCCGTCAACGTTAAAGTGAACGGATGTGCGGAGGCGTTTATCGCGGTAATCAAGCGATGTGCAAACTGCACAACGACACGTAAGAACCGGCACACCGCCCGAGGTTCCTGTACCTAAAAGCGTTACTTGCATATCAGATTATGAGCGTAAGTTGCTATCTTTTGAGCAACTCATTTAAAATTAAAATACGTAGCTTTCAGTTTTACTCATTCGGTAAGTCCTTTAACTACCATCACTAATTTATCAAAGTTGAGTGGTTTCATCAAAACGTCGTTAAAACCAGCTTCTTTAAATTCTGCTTCGGTGTAATTACGGGCGTTTCCGGTAATAGCTACCACTGGAATGTCGGATTTACCTCCGTTCATATTACGAATCGCTTTCACGCATTCCATGCCATCCATTACGGGCATGTTAATATCTAACAATATAATGTCAAAGTTTTCCTTGAGAAGCAATTGTAGTACTTGCTCTCCGTTTTTTACCGCTGTAATTTCAAAATTCTGAAATTCAAGGATTTTTTTGGCGAGGTTTTGTATTACAGAGCTATCTTCGGCAATCAGAACGCTTTTTGGAGTAGGCATAATAGAATCAGAAAGGTTATGTGTTCGTTTCGTAAATATATAATAAAACACTAAGCCGACGGGAAGAATATTCAAAAACCGCTCAAAAAAATTACTTTTATCATTTTAAATAGCATTTTTTCAATGAAAAACTTCACTCATTTAAATTCTCAGAATAACCCAGCAATGGTAGATGTCGGTAAAAAAAAAGCGACTCATCGAATAGCCAAGGCACGGAGTATCGTGGTTGTCTCGGATGAAATACTAAATCTATTAATTGGCGGCGAAATTCTGTCTAAAAAAGGTCCCGTTTTTCAAACAGCCATCATCGCCGGAATTATGGCGGCAAAACGCACGGGCGAATTAATTCCACTTTGTCATCCGTTGGGTTTGGAGAACTGTCAGGTTGATATCTCGGTAAATGAAAAAAAGGAAATCGAGGTAATTTGTACCGCTTCTTTAACCGGCAAAACGGGTATTGAAATGGAGGCTCTTACTGGAGCTAGTATCGCGGCTCTAACCATTTATGATATGTGTAAAGCGATGTCGCATGATATTGTTATCAAAGAAACCCGATTGATTGAGAAAAGAGGCGGAAAAAGCGATTTTGCTCTTGAAGGTTAACGGGTGAAAGGTTAACGAGGAGCATAAGTTAAAATCAAACAAAAATGCCTAAAATAGTCCAAGTTGCTGCTTAATTGTCTTGATATTAAAAAACGCGTTTATGTTACGAAACGCATTTCGGGAAAATTTCAAACGTAAAGTGCCGTAATAACAAGAAGTAGTCCAAGTCTTAATTTTCTGAAATTTGAGGACGAAACATCACTTGAATCAATGCAAAAAGTGGGAACCCCAGTCGCTCAGAATGATGTGTATAAATAGTCTGTCAGATTAGTCCACTTTGCCATGTCCATAGGAAGCGAAGAAAAAGCCCGTGACTTAACCGAAAAACTCCGAAACGACGGCTACAAAATTATTGGAGAACGCCGTTGGACGGGCGACGGCTATTACAAAATCGTCATCCTCGACCCTGAAAAGAACCGGGTCGAGGTGATGATTTAGTTTTACAACATTCCGCCAAAAAATAAAGCGTTCAGAAATAACTTGTTCGTTCCGTACCAAGTGGCCCTAAAGTTTGGGTTTTGGGCAAACAGAATAACTCTTCCCCGACCAACGCTCGCAACGTTCACCGCCGATGAAGACGAGACACGAGCTAAAGATTCAGGGTGAACGTAACCGCAAATCCACGGATTTTTAGTGTAGATTAGCGGTGAATCTGCCGCTCCGATGGTTGGCTCCATGATGGTATTATCGTTTCTATAAACGGGTAAAGTGCTTTGTGTAAATCCGTAGCCGATGGGGTGGGAGAGATCAAGCGTAGTTTCAAATATTGCTCCGCCCGTTCTTTTTGCACCAGCTACGTCTTTTGCAAATTCGTAGCTCATGCGTGACTTTGTACGGCTACTATCAATTTTTTCTTCGCGTAATTTTTCGTTGACCAGCTTATTTTTAATTGCCCATTCGGTGGCTGATTTAAAGGTGATGAGTGTCCCTCCATTGGTCACAAAATCCTTCACTTTTTTCGTAAGTTCTTTGTCGTAATTTCCGTCAACCATTACTAGCGTATTGTACTCGGATAAATCGATTCGCTGCATACGAGTAGTTTCTAATTTAGAAATTGGCATACCAATTCTGGTATCTAACAAGTGCCAAATCTCACCCGCTTCGTAGCTTGAGGCTCCGTCTCCAACTAATATTGCTGCTTTTGGTAACTTTACGGCTTCAATACCATTACTTCCTAAATCTATTCCCGCGGTGCTGAATCCGGTTGTCGCTGATTCGATGGTAACTCCGGTTTCACGTTGAATTTTCTGAATTAATTCGTGTAGCTTGTCGCCGTCCATTTTGCGTTGCAATGCTACTGGAATCACGAGCGAACCGTAGCTATATTCAGCTGATTTAGTGCTAAAATTCTTAGACGATACCTTTACGAATACTTCATTTTTTAGTAAATGATACAATGCTTTTGGTGCGAAATAGTCGGCGTAGTTAATCAAATACGCGTAGCTCGACTTTTCAACCATTTGCTGCTTAGGTTCGGTTTCTTTTAGCGTAATTCGTTGACCTTGAGTTATTTTTTCGTTTGTCTCTACAAAGGGTAGATTATAGGCTAACGCCAAGTTCCATGCTGATGCATCGTAAAAAAGGCTGTCGGCAAAAGTTTTGGGTTCATCAAATATCGAACGGAGCATTAAATACTGCGGCTGATTGCTCGGAATAACGACGGCGTTTCCTTTGGTGAATGTCTTATTGCTCAGTTTTACATCGCTTTGTAGGTGATAAAACTCAATATTATGATGCAATAACATTTTCCAGAATGCCTGATTTCGGGAATGATCGGCGGCATCGCCAACCACGTAAGCACCAATCGCTGACTTTTTGCCTTGTTTGGTTACTTCTTCAAAGAAATTTCGTTGGTGTTTTAATAGTACTTCCCGTCCGTCAACCGAAGCTCGGATGGTCGCTAATGCACTTACAAACTGATTTCGAATCGTGAATCTAAATTCTAAATCGCCGCTTTGGCTTTCCTGAATATGTCCACGCGAACTTGCTTGCTCAAAAAGCAAACCAAGTCCGCCTTGAATATCGGGGTAGCTTGAACCGTAACCGGGATATAAGTTGTCGAAAGATTCTTTGGTGTAATAAAGTGAGCCAATGTCATTCAATGCTTTTTCAAAATACGTAGCGAAAAAGCTGTTCAAGTCCCGATAAACGGCTTTTGGAACGAGCGGATTCTCCGCATTTTCCTTCGTAGGTTCAAAGAAAAACGTGGCGTCGGTTCCCATTTCGTGAAAATCTGTAACCACGTTTGGTAACCACTTGTGATACATTTTTAACCGATTCTGGGACTCTACTTGCGTGGCTAAATACCAGTCACGGTTCAGGTCAAACCAATAATGATTTGTGCGTCCGCCGGGCCATGCTTCGTTGTGTTCCCGATCTTGAGAATCTGCCACTGGAGGCGTTCCACGGTGCATATTTGCCCAATGCGTATGCCGATCCCTACCGTCAGGATTTATAACAGGTTCCATTAAGATGATTGCGTTATTCAACCATTTATCAACTTCTTCGTCTTCAATAGCGGCAATGTAATAAGCTGATAATAAAGAAGATTCGCCGCCTGAGGGCTCGTTTCCGTGTACGTTGTGACCTAACCAAACAATGACGGGCATATCTTTGACATCGGGTGCTTCTTGAGTCGGGTCGGTAAGTTTTAAATGTTCTTTTCTGATTTCTTCAATACGTGCCATGTTTGAAGGCTTCGTGAAAGTTACCAGTACTTGTTCGCGGTTTTCATTGGTGTAGCCCATCGTTTCTACACTTACCCGGTCTGACAAGCGGTCAAGTTCTTTCAAGTAAGCCACCATTTTATCGTAACGAGTGTGCCATGACCCAAACGGATAACCCAGAAATTCATCGGGGGTCGGGATATTTGGATTTACTTTAGTATTCTGAATAAAATAATCTGTTTGGGCGTTTCCTGAAAAGGTTATCAGACACACAAGCATGCTGATAATGAAAGAATTTACGGCGATTTTTGACATGAATTATGTTAGGGTTTTGAAGAGTATAATACCTGAAATGAATAACAATCTTTTGAATACAAAATGTTCAGTCGCTTCAGTTTTTCAAGAGTCCGTTTGTGATACAATCAGTGGTGGCTTCCCGAAAAACTTTGAGCTCCTCTTGGGTAAATTCTGCTTTGTATTCCTTTGCTAAATCGAGGCATTTTTGGGTTTCGCCCATTACACTTTTGAGCTCGGCTTCTCCCAAAGATATATAGCAATTGCATACTTCTTCGGCGGCGGTTTCGGGAGATTTTGAACAACTGATGAAAGCTAAGGTGAGAAGGCAAAGAGCGAAGGTTTTCTTCATTTTAGTGAAATTTTTCCGTGGATTAATAAGACAGGTCTAAATGTACAACTTTACCGCAGTCAAATAAAACCTGAATCGTACTCAGAAAGAAATATTTATGTAACCAAACTCTTTTTATCTTTGCCCGACAATCAAATTCCTCAAAATGAAAGTTGCTATCGCAGGTTGCGGAAATATGGGTATGGCGTTTGCCCGCTCGTTCATCCAATATGACTTGGTAAAAAAAGAAAACCTCCTCCTCATTGAAAAAAGTACTGAACGCTGTGAAACTCTCCGAATCGCCCGCGAAGGTGTAGTGGTCAGTACTATAAATGGGCAGGTTGCTGAATACGATTTAGTAATTCTATCCGTAAAACCGCAGGATTTTTCTTCCATTGCCGCCGAGCTGAAAAGCTTTATCCACCCCGATCAAGTTGTACTTTCTATCATGGCGGGAATTACGATTGAACGTATCCAAAACGATTTAAACCATAAACTAGTAGTTCGTGCCATGCCCAATACGCCCGCTATGATTGGCATGGGAATTACTGGATTTACCGCTGCTGAAGGCATCAGCTTCGCCCGGCTTTCCAAAATAGAAAACCTTATCAACGCTACCGGACGCTCCGTTTACCTTGAAGATGAATCTATGCTTGATGCCGTAACGGCACTGAGTGGCAGTGGGCCAGCGTATTTTTACTATATTGTGAAGCAAATGGTGGAAGCGGGGAAACAGATGGGGTTTGACGAAGGAATGGCACAATTGCTCGTAAAACAAACTATGCTTGGCTCATATCACTTAATTAATAACGCTGAGAAGTCTTTAGACGAACTCATTACTGCTGTCGCTTCTAAGGGCGGAACAACCGAAGCCGCTTTGAAAGAGTTTGAAGCGGGTAGCGTGGCAGATGACTTGAAAAGGGGAATTCTGGCCGCAGAAAAGCGGGCGAAAGAATTATCGAAGTAAACTATATCTGCGTAACTTGTGCCACCTTTTGGTCATTTATCTTGTTGTACAAGTTGAGTATAACTTTTCTTGTAGAAGACGAATGTTTTTTATTAATTTAGCGATTTACCACAACAACTAATTTTTATCTATCAACTGATTTAACTGAAAGCATACATGGCTGAAACAGCAAAGCTCATCATCGACGGCAAAGAACTTGAATTTCCAATTGTTGAAGGAACTGAAAACGAAAAAGCGATTGACATTTCTAAGCTAAGAGCAGAAACGGGGTATATTACTATTGACCCTGGTTACAAAAATACAGGTTCTACTCAAAGTGCCATTACATACCTCGATGGTGAGGAGGGAATACTTCGCTACCGTGGATATTCTATTGAAGAGTTGGCTGACAAGGCAGATTTTTTGGGTGTTTCTTACTTGCTGATTTACGGAGAATTACCAAATAAAGTCCAATACGACGATTTCGTCAATCAAATCACCACACACACGATGGTGAACGAAGACGTTCGGAAAATTTTCGACGGCTTTCCGGTGAACGCTCACCCAATGGGCGTGATGTCATCTCTAATCAGTGCTATGAGCGGATTTTACCCTGACTCTTATAACGAAAAAGCTCCTGATAGTACAGACTTACACATCATCCGGTTAATGGCGAAACTGCCAACAATCGCGGCGTGGTGTCTTAAAAACTCGAAAGGTCACCCGTTAAATTACCCAAAAAACAAATACGATTATTGTTCTAACTTGTTGCAAATGATGTTTGCAATGCCAGTGGAAGATTACGAGCCAGACCCAGTTGTGGCGAAAGCCCTTAATAAATTATTAATCCTGCACGCTGACCACGAACAAAACTGCTCGACCTCGACGGTACGTTTGGTTGGGTCTTCTAAAGCAAATATTTACTCTTCTATTTCTGCCGGAATTTCTGCTCTTTGGGGACCACTGCACGGCGGTGCTAACCAAGAAGTGATTGAGATGCTCGAAGCGATTAAAGAAGATGGCGGCGACTCGCAGAAGTATATTGACAAGGCAAAAGATAAGAACGATCCTTTCCGATTGATGGGATTCGGTCACCGAGTTTACAAAAACTTTGACCCACGGGCTAAAATTATTAAAGTAGCCTGCGACGAAGTATTGGATGCTCTCGGTATCGACGATCCGATATTAGACATTGCTCGTCAGTTAGAAGCAGCAGCTTTGAAAGATGAGTACTTCGTGAAGCGTAATCTTTATCCGAACGTAGATTTCTACTCAGGAATCATTTATCGTGCGTTAGGAATACCGGTTAATATGTTCACCGTAATGTTTGCCATTGGTCGTTTACCAGGTTGGATTGGTCAATGGAAAGAGCTTCGTGAGAACAAAGAACCGATTGGTCGCCCGCGTCAGATTTATACTGGAGCAACTGCTCGTGACTTCGTTCCGATGGAAAATAGATAAAAATAAATCTTGCAGATTTCATAAAGAAAAAGTCCCGTTTAAAGCGGGACTTTTCTTGTTTACAGTGTAGTACAAACCCTCAATATCTCTCAGAAACAACTTTTGCGTGACTTCTGTACATGTGTAGAAAGTCATCTTTTCTTCTTCTTGAAAGGTTGGCAACTTCATTATTAGAAAGCTTGATAGTCATGCCGTCGTTCAATTGGAAACTCACTACGTGGGCGATGTTTACCATGAAAGACTTGTGCGTGCGGACAAAACTGATATTCTTGGCAAAACGCTGTTCCATTTCTTTCAGGGTTTTGGAGACAATCATGCATTCTCCGTTTTCCAAATATATTTCGGTGTAGTTTACATCAGCCTTAAACAGTACTACTTCCTTGTAAGATACGCTGAGCTTTTTTCGATTGACGTTTTTCCTGCTTTTCGCAATTATTTGTAGAGTTGTTTCCATGAGGCCAAAAGGTTTATTTGGTCTAAAGAGCATTATTTCTCATAAATGGTTGTGTTAAGCGAAGGTTTTATTTCAAACACCGCTCACAATTACCTTGCTCTTTCCGTCGTTTCCTTTTTCAACTTTGATTTGCGTAGTCACTCGTTCGATTAATTCCTGACGGTGCGAAATAATACCGATGGTCTTTTTACTGTCGTGCTGCAAGCGTTCTAACGTTGCAATGGCGGCTTCTAAAGTTTCGCTGTCAAGCGTTCCGAAACCTTCGTCAATAAACAGGCTGTCCAACCTTACATTTTGCGAAGCCATATCTGAAAGTGCCAACGCCATGGCAAGGCTCAACGTAAAAGTTTCTCCGCCCGAAAGCGTATCCACTGAGCGTTCGGCATTACCTTGGTATAAATCCACGATTCGCAGCGAGTCAAAATCTGAGTTTAGCTTGCTCAGTAAGTAACGGTCGGAGAGGTGCTTTAATCGTTGATTTGCCAATCCGATGAGATTATTAAGGGTTAGACTTTGGGCAAAATTGCTGAAATTATTGCCGTTGGCGTCGCCGATATATTCGTCTAGTAACTTCCATTTCTTTGCCTTATTTCGTAACTCTTGAATTTCAGTAAGTTTACCTTTTGACTTTTCCCGATTCTGCGAATCAACATCCAGAATGTTTTTCGTCGTTCCGATCTCTTTCAGTAGTTTTTCGTAAGTTTCGGTTAGTATAATAACTCGATTCTTAAGGTCTTCGAGAGATTCTTTTGAGGTGATTTTTTTGGAATAATTTTGTTCTTGATTCACGAAGCCTTCCAGTTCCGTTTTGAGCTTTACTTTTTGGTTTTGCAGTGATTCTTTCTGGTCGTTTATCGCGTTGATATCTTCTAGAGTAAGCAGTTGTTTTTTCGCTTCGTCGATGCTCTCTATTGACTTAGACTTCAACGAATTTAGCAACTCTGTTTTTGCGTTGCTCTCCTCCGTTTCTTTTTCCAAAACCTCTTTATCCAACTGTTGGTTTTGTAAATCAATACGTTCGGTGGTGTGCTGGTTTTTACGGAAAAAATCGAGCAGGTTCTCGCAGTCTTGTTGGATCGCATTTCCAGTATAAAGTTGTTTCTTTTGCTCGTCCAGTTTGCGGTATTCTTTGGCTCGGTCAAGGTTTGCATTCGACCATTCCTTTAATTGTCTAATTGCAATGAGCGTCTCTTTCCGGCGGTTGTATTCGTTTATCGCCGTTCTTTTTTGCTGAATACCTTTCTTTATTTCTTCTAACTCCTCAAAACTTTTGCCGGAATTAAAATTTAATATAGCGGCATAATCGGTGCACCCTTGCTTCGCGACCGTATGTCTTTTTATCAGCTTATCAAGGGTTTCTGAATACGTTACTAGTTGGCTTTGAAAAACCTTTTGGTTTCCAAGTTGCTCGTTATAAGTTATTTCTAGAGTTTTGACTGCTCTTTTTTGTTCTTCTATTTGCAAATCGAGTGTTCCTAATACATGCGTGATATGTTGGCGGTACGGGTGCGTAGTCGAGCCGCAAAGTGGACAAGGTTCGTCTTCTTTCAAATCGCCGCGGAGTTTTTCTAAGTCGACTTTTTTGCGTTCTTCTTCTTGATGTTCTTCGAGTTTCTTCAGTTCGATTTGCTGATTTTCAGCTTTCTTTTTGTCAGAGCTGATGTGTTTTTGCAGCTCTTTGAGTTCTTTTTCTTTTGCTGCAACTTTTGTCCTTTCCTCGGTTCCGTCGGCGGTTATTTGTTGGATTTCAACAACTTGATTTAGCCAATTAGAGACTGCTTCGAACTGAGTGTTGAGCAATTCTAACTGCTCGCTTTCTTTTGCAGATACACTTATTAATCCAGTGGTCAGCGTAGTTTCGTAAGATTCAAGTTCGCTAATATTCTGCTTGTAGTTTGTAGGATTAAGCGATTTTATAAATTCATCTTTCGATGTTTTGACTTCTTTTTTGATGGCATCCGCCGTAGACTTTCCTTCGCTCGTCAATGAATTAATCTGCTCTTGCAAAATCGAAACTTGTTCCCGAAGTTCAAGGATTTTCTTCTCGAAACCTTGGATTGAGAAAGGTTGGGTAAAAAGCTCCGCTGCGTTCTCTGTTAATAAGTTATTTTTTTCGGCGAGTTGCTTGATTTCCGCCTGATTCTCCGCGAATAACTTTTTATCCTGCAAAATGGCTCTTTGCAAGTGCTCCAAATCGTTGATTGGCTTCGTTAAATCCGCAACAGTCAGGTGCAGTTTTAACTTCTTTAACTGCGGGGTAAATGCTGCATAATCGATTTCCCAAACAGTCATTTTATCTTTCGTTTCGGAAATTCCTTTTACCGCCTCTTCAAGCTGAGTCTTGAAATTTAACTGCGACTGAAAGCCTTCTCGTTTTTCGCTCAGGACTTTCGCCTTATCGTCATTCTCTGTAACCAAACGTTGCTTTTTCAGTAGCTCTTCGTTGCTTAGAAGTGTGATGTTTTCCAGTAACTGTTCAGCCTTTTTTATTTCTTCCTGTGCCGTTTTATTTTTCTGAAAAGCCGCCGCTCCAAGGTTCCGGTAGATGTGCGTTCCGGTGATGTCTTCCAGTAATTTTGAACGTTCTTTTTCCTTAGCTTTCAAGAATTCGGCGAAATTTCCTTGTGACAAGACAATAGATTGAATAAACTGGTTGTATTTCAAACCGATTAACCCTTCGTTCAGAACCGGGGCGTCACTTTTTTTGGCAGAAATTATCTCGTCATTTTCAAGTTTTGCCACCTCCATATTGTATTCCCGCCAGCCGCCGTTGCGGTTTTTAGAAATGCTCCACCTTGAGCGATATCCAACGTCTTTTACTTCGTACTCAACTTCGGCAAAAGCTTCGGCTTGCGGCTCTTCGCAGGCAATCATATTGATGATGGATCCGTTTGCCGTTATTTGTTTACTGTTCAGAGATTTTACCGAAAAACGGGGAATTTGGTTGAATAACGCCAACGAAATTACGTCTAAAAGCGTAGATTTTCCCGCTCCGGTTGCCCCACTTATCATGAAAAGCCCCGTTGACAACAGCGGATTTACCGTGAAATCAATGGGAGGATGTTCCCCGTAAAAAGAGTTGATATTTTTAAAACGTATTTTAGTGATTTTCATACGAACTGTTTATATCTGTACCGGTTTAGGTTTACTCACAATCACACAGACTTCTATCTACGTAAGATTTATTTCCGCCGCTGGTAAAATAGTAACATCCGCCACTCTTACCAACATAAAGCGAACGGTTTTCAAATTGCTTACACGGAGTGTCAACGCTAACCCGAGCATCTTCATAGGCGAATAGTCGTTTTCTGAAATCGTTCTGTAGCGTGGTGGAAAGTCCCGTAAATAAGCTAATTTTAGCATCCTTTTCAATATCAGTGGCGGTAGTGATGAAGCGTACCCAATCTCGCTTGTTCGCAACTTCGTTACTATTCGGAAAATCAGTAGCGATTACAATTGCGTCATTCATGATTTTACTGACGCTCGTTTCTCTTGTTGCCACAATGACTTTGTAGTTACGCTGAGGTACGTTTACGCCGTCGCCGACAGACGATGCCGCACCCGCCGAGCCGTCACCACCGGTTCCGTAAGCTCCTGCTACCACAAAAAGAGTGTAACCCGAACGTACGAGGTCGCGGCAATACTGTTCCAGATTATTCCAAGATTTACGGTTTAGGTCAGGAGCTTGCGGAAGCATATTCGTCATTAAAAATGTCTCGCGGTTTTCGGTAGAATTAAACGTCCGGTCTGCCGACGGAAGAACGTGTCCACGGTCAAAACCCGTTGTGAAAAATTCATCTGGTCGAACCTGAATAAAACCCATTGGTAATAAAGCGTCGGGGGCAAAACTATTTGTTCGTCCGGTTGAGCCAAGGTAGGTAGAGTTAAGTTCCCAGCTTACCCAATTGGCGTGCCGCAATGCGTTATTATAGCTTATAGCGTAGGTAGATTTTTTGAGTAAAAAGTTGTCTTTGTTGTTTGGGTCTTCGGTTGCCTTGGTTGGATTCCCTAAGTCCAAATGAGTGAACGCTCTTGGTTCGGGTTCGGGCGGTGGTACGAACGAATCTACCTGCACGGTACGATTGCAGGAGAGGATTGATAAACTAAGTAAAAATGCTAAAATAAAGAGTTTGCGAGGGCTGTTGCTCATCAAAGTTACCGGATTATAGAATTAAAAAATTAAGAATGCTGTTGTTTTCAGACTGAACTACTCAGGTCAAGCATGAATTTCAAACAGCAAATTTATCACTTTCGTTTACTTAAAACACAACTACCATGTCATTAAAAGCTAAAATAGACAACGATATAAAGATAGCCATGAAAGCCCGCGAAAAAGATCGTTTATTGGCATTGCGGGATATCAAGAAAATGATTCTGATGGAAGAGACCAAAGCTGGATATGTGGGCGAACTTACCGAAGAAGAGGAAATGAAAATCCTGCAACGAGCCGTGAAACAACGTAAAGATTCTGCCGAAGTTTACCGTGCTCAAAACCGTCCTGATTTGTTGGAGAAGGAAGAAGTCGAAATTGCGGTGATTGAAGATTATCTTCCAAAACAACTTTCTGAAGCAGAAGTGGAAGAAAAGTTAAAAGCTATTATAATTCAGGTAGGAGCAACTTCTCCGGCTGATATGGGAAAAGTTATGGGAGCTGCCACAAAGCAAATGGCAGGCGTAACCGACGGGAAAACAATTTCCACGTTGACCAAAAAACTTTTGTCGTAACTATACCGTAAAGCAAAAAAAGTGGCAAGGATTTACTCTAAGCCACTTTTTTTAATTTGCGAGAAATAGTGAGTGTTCTGTCAAACCAATAATTCCGAGCAGAACTAACGCTCAACTACGCCTGAGGTAATAAAACTGCCGCTGCCGAGCGATATACTGAGTAAGCCAAATAACCAACCTCAGGTAAAAAATTTAACGATGCTGATGACGATATTAGCGATGATTTCGCAGTCAAAACCACGCTCAACTTGCTCGGATAACCAGTCAGTAACTGCACTAATAATGATAGTATACAAGATTACTTCCGTGGTATATAATTGTTGTTTAAAGAGTTAAAGGTTAATTAAATGCATGATTTTTTTGATTACTCAAGCGGTAATGAAATCGTACTTTAGAGCTGAATAATCGTTCTTCCATTCAAATAAAAGTGGTCGTGCGAACCCAAAAATTACGTAAAATATGACGTTCAAAGAGATTGTAACTTCCCGCAGATCGGTTCGGGTATTCGACCAAGAGCATGATTTTAACCACGAAGCCGTTAAGCGTTCGCTTGAATTAGCGATACTCTCCCCGAACAGTAGTAACCTGCAAACGTGGGAATTCTATCGGGTTACTTCTGAAGAAATGCGGGCGAAATTTGCTCCCGCCTGCATGAACCAATCTGCCGCCCGAACGGCTTCCGAAATGGTCGTTTTTATCAGCCGTCGGGATAAGTGGAAAGAACACGCCGACTGGAATTTTGATAATATTAAGAAAGCGAATAAAGGGAAAGAAGAAACTTCTCAATTCAAACGGGCGAAGCAATATTACACGCAACTAATTCCTCTCTTTTACAGGCAGGATTTTCTGGGAATAAATACGTTGATTAGAGGAGCCGTGACGCTTTACCGGGATATTACGGGAGAACCGATGATGCGGCAACAGACGCTTGCTGATTTACGAGTGGTGGTGAATAAGTCTACGGCGTTGGCGGCTCAAACGTTTATGCTGTCAATGCAGAACGAAGGCTACGCTACGTGCCCAATGGAAGGTTTTGACAAAAAAGTGGTCAAAAAGCTGTTAAATTTACCCCCCAAAGCAGAAGTAACGATGATTGTAGCCTGCGGCAAAGCAACCGCCGATGGTGTTTACGCTGCGAGAACACGGGTACCAAACGAAGATGTTATTTTTGAGATTTGAGTTGGTGAAAAATTGAAAATAGAATTCAGCGAACTCAAATATTTCACAAAATATAAATTGTCGATTAATTAAAATCTAGTACTTAACTCTTTTCAAGCTACTTTCTAAAAGTAGTACGCTAAATTAAGTCCCGCTCCGCGAATACCAAAAAACGGCACCCGCTTTTTTTGGTTGAGCGTAGCTCCGTCGTTAATAACTTCAGTGTCATAATAACTCTCGTCGATTCCGAAACGGTCGATAACCCCTTGCCGAAGCGATTCTTTTTCCTCGTTGTTGAGTTGGCTAATAAGAGATTGATTCACGGTAGCGTTTACTTTATAGGCTCGTCCTATTTGTCCGCCAATAATCACGGCATCAACGCCAATCCTACCGAAGCGAAAAGACTTGCCGAGTAAAAGACCGCCCGTGATTGATTTTATTTTGAAATCAATGGGCAGGATAATTTCTAAGAATTGGTCACGTATCACAATCGGAAGCGATGCCGGAACGAGCATATCAATATCGGTGTATTGACCAAAAAACCCGATAAAAGTCGGATGTTTTTTTCTGCTCAGGTAAAAACGCAGTTCGGGAGAAACGCCTTTCACGCCAATTTCCGCTTGGTCAATAAAAATGTATTCAAAATTTACGCCGGTAATACCCAACCCTCGGCTTTTGGCTAAGTTGTCAATTTCTTGAGCAAACGGAATGCCGCTTTGCTGACGGTAAAAACCCGTTAATAGGAATGATACTCGTTTGGAAGCATTCGTTTCAAACTGGGCGGAGTATAATCCAGTAAGAGGTCCCAGTAAGTTCACTTTTATCGCCTTTTGGTAATCGGTTTTGCGTTGTCCCTGACTAACTCCCCAGCAACCTAAAAATATAAAAAGTAAAACGACTGTTTTGAAAGTCATTGCTTGTGGTATCGAATTAAAGATGTACTGAGGTTAACACTTTTCGAAGTTCTGATAAATGTTCGTCCGTGATTTCTAAATGTGTTACGAAGCGAACTAAGTGCTTCCCGAAAGGAACGCACCCGATTTCTTTTTCGTGCATTTTCTGAACGAAATCGACCGCCAAAGTTTGTTCGGGAAGCTGGAAGATGACAATGTTTGTGCTTACGTCGTAGCATTTTTCTACGTAAGGTAAACCCACTAACATTTCTTTGATTTCTTTGGCACGACGATGGTCTTCTTTCAAGCGTTCTACGTGATTATCGAGTGCGTAAATACCCGCTGCCGCTAAGAACCCTGCTTGTCGCCAGCCGCCACCCATTACTTTCCGAAATCTCCGAGCTTTTTTGATAAAATCTTTATCGCCTAATAATAATGAGCCAACGGGACAGCCCAAACCTTTGGAAAGGCAGATGGAAATAGAATCAAACACCCGACCGTAGTCTTGCGAGCTTTCTTCTGTTTCGATGAGTGCATTGAACAGTCGGGCACCGTCAAGGTGAAGTTTTAGACCACTTTCAAGACAAGTTGTTTTTATTTTTTCAATTTCCGAAAAATTGTAAAGACAGCCACCGCCTTTGTTCACCGTGTTTTCTAACACAACTAAACTGCTGACTGGCCGGTGAATATCTTCGGGGTTATTAATGGAGTTCTTTACTAAATCAGCGGTTAATCGCCCTTTATCACCTTTCAACAAAGCTACTGAAGCCAGTGAATTGAGCGAAATACCACCGCCTTCGTAGAGGTAAACGTGTGACAGTTCATCGCAGATAATCTCGTCGCCGGGTTGAGTATGAATCCGCATCGCCAGTTGGTTGGTCATTGTTCCCGATGCACAAAAGAGGGCGGTTTCCGTTCCGAATAGATCGGCGGCTTTTTTTTCGAGAAAATTTATGGTTGGGTCATCACCAAATACGTCATCTCCCACGGGAGCATCGAACATGGCGGCTTTCATTTCGACCGTCGGTTTTGTGACGGTATCACTTCTAAAATCAATCACAGGCATAAAAGTTATTTTGCTGCCGCAAAAGTAACGCCTTTGATTAATATAAAGTCAAGAAACGTGTTTTACCACAATTTTATTCCCGAAAAAAAGATTCCAGCAATGGCGATAAAACTTAATACGGTTAGTAAAATGATTTGTAACGTGCCGTTCGGGCGTTCTGATGGATTAACTTGCATGGCTTTTATTGTTATTGGTTCACTAGTTATTAATTGAAATTGTACTTTTTAGAGTGTGTTTTGGAATTTAAACATTTTGCATTAAAGTAAGAACCAGCTACCTTGTTATCGACTAAAACATAAGGTAATGAAAACAAGTTTCTCTGAATTCTCTGATTCTCAGTGGGAAGGTA